>Ga0075163_10002387_pt1 | contig 25325 bp, 17 predicted proteins | sample JI1023141ADNA_FD_71478 | JGI IMG/M metagenome (GOLD analysis project Ga0075163, IMG submission 71478) | Wastewater effluent complex algal communities from Wisconsin, to seasonally profile nutrient transformation and Carbon sequestration -... | ecosystem: Engineered > WWTP > Effluent > Algae... | reverse complement strand
TCGATGGCGTCGCGCACCCACGTCGCTCACATGCGCCACGGCGACTTCTATCACGGTGAGAAGTCGATGACGATGGACCGGGCTCGCAATGTGAGGATGGAATTGGTGACGTCGAGCGGCGAGACGATCGTGCTCAAGGAGAAGGTGCCGCTTCAGGACGGCGAAGTCATCGACAGCATGTACATGAGCTGTAAAGCGTTGTGCGACTTCTATGAAGAGCAGATGGAGGACGCCTACAAGACGGGCGTCATGTTCTCGCTGCACGTCAAGGCGACGATGATGAAGGTCAGCCACCCCATCGTTTTCGGCCACGCTGTGAAAGTCTTCTACAAGGACGCCTTCGCCAAGCACGAGAAGCTGTTCGACGAGTTGGGGGTCAACGTCAACAACGGGCTTTCGGACCTCTACAACAAGATCGAGTCGCTGCCCGCCTCCCTGCACGAGGAGATCATCGACGACCTGCACCGCTGCCATGAGCATCGGCCGGAACTCGCGATGGTCGATTCGGCACGCGGCATCTCGAACTTTCATTCCCCCAGCGACGTGATCGTCGACGCGTCCATGCCGGCGATGATCCGGGCCGGCGGCAAGATGTACGGCGCGGACGGAAAACTGAAGGACACCAAGGCCGTCAATCCCGAGTCGACGTTCTCCCGCATCTACCAGGAGATGATCAACTTCTGCAAGACCAATGGCGCCTTCGATCCCACGACGATGGGGACGGTCCCCAACGTCGGCCTGATGGCTCAGAAGGCCGAAGAGTACGGCTCACATGACCGCACCTTCGAACTGGAGGCCGATGGCGTCGCGAACATCGTCGATCTCGACACCGGTGAGATATTGCTGAGCGAAAACGTCGAGGCGGGCGATATCTGGCGGATGTGCACCGTGAAGGACGCACCCATCCGGGACTGGGTCAAACTCGCAGTCACGCGCGCCCGCAATTCCGGTATGCCCGTGCTGTTCTGGCTCGATCCGTACCGCCCGCACGAGAACGAGTTGATCAAGAAGGTCAATCTGTACCTGAAGGATCACGACACCACCGGGCTCGACATCCAGATCATGTCTCAGGTGCGGTCGATGCGATACACACTGGAACGGCTCATCCGCGGACTCGACACCATTGCCGCGACGGGCAACATTCTGCGCGACTACCTGACCGATTTGTTCCCCATCCTGGAGTTGGGGACGAGCGCGAAGATGCTGTCGATCGTTCCGCTGATGGCGGGCGGGGGCATGTACGAGACGGGGGCGGGCGGATCGGCTCCCAAGCATGTCAAGCAGCTGCTGGAGGAGAATCACCTGCGGTGGGATTCGCTCGGCGAATACCTGGCTCTGGCAGTCAGTTTGGAAGACCTCGGCATCAAGACCGACAACCCGAAGGCAAAGATCCTGGCGAAGACGCTCGATGCTGCGACCGGAAAGCTGTTGGACAACAATAAGAATCCGTCTCGCAAGACCGGTGAGCTCGACAATCGGGGCAGCCAGTTCTACCTCGCCATGTACTGGGCGCAGGAACTCGCGGCTCAGGACGAGGACGCCGAACTGCGCGATCGATTCAAGATCCTGGCGGATGAGCTGGCAAGGAACGAATCAGCGATCGTGGCCGAACTCGGCAAGGTGCAGGGAGCGCCGGTGGACATCGGCGGCTACTACGCACCTGACCCGGAACTGACCGCCGCGATCATGCGTCCCAGTGAGACGTTCAACGCGGCACTGTCGATCCCGCAGACGTAAGTTCCCTGCGCAAGCAGAGGTCTGTTCACACCGGTTCAACCCGCGCCGGCACATGCTTGTGCCACGGGGTGCCCCAGAACTTGTCGACATGTGAGGTCGAGGTCAGTTCGTTGAGGGCGACGCCAACAGTGGTGTCGCCCTCTTCGGCGCCGATCCCGGCGGAGGGGTAGCTCACGCCCATCCCATTCGGCAGCGAGACATGCCCGTCCTGCATCATGTCGCTGACTTCGACGACAGCGACCGCTGACCCGGACGCGGTGACGATTCGCGCGTAGTCACCGCTGACCAGTCCGAGGGCTGCGGCATCCCCGGGCGAAACACGCAGTGCACCTTCAGCATCGCGCCTGCGCCAATCAGGGTTGCGGATGATCACATTGGCGGTGAAGGACCTGCGCTCGCCGGCGGAAAGCACAAGTGGGAATTCGGCGCTGGTGTGAGACGTCCGATCGGTGTCCAATCGCGCCATTTCCTCGATGAGTTCGGGGATCACCAGATGGAATCGGCCGTCCTCGTGCTGGACATAGTTCCAGGCCTCGTCGTATTCGTCGACAGTGAACACCACGCCCTCCCGTCGCGATTGGATCGCCTCAAACAAACTCTGCCCCAACGCAAATCCGCTCCCGGTGTACCCCGCGGCGGCGACCGCCTTTGGTTGCGCGATGGCCGCGAGTTGCGCCATCGCCCACACCATGGCAACCGCCTCATTGCCCTCGCCCAAGGTTTCGCCCAGCGTCCGGTAGAGCAGGTACGGCGCCAGTCCTCCGAGGCGCCGATTCGCGTGAACGCTGCTGAAGAAGGCGAGTGCGAACACATCGGCGCCGAGTGTCGCCGCCGCCCGCAACTCGGTCAGCACCGCGGGCTCAACCATCCCGAGACGATCGATGATCTCGGCGTAGATCGCGGCTTCGGGCTTAGTGCCCTCCAGCGCAGGCATAACCGGTGCGCGCAACTGGCAGTGGTTGTGCGGAAAGTGCATGGTGAACAGCGACAGCTCCCACTTCTCGAACTGGCTGGCCGCCGGCAGCACATAGTCGGCGCACCGCGCGGTCTCGGTCATTGCGACGTCGATGACCACACTCAGGTCCAGGGCAGCGAAAGCTTCCCGCCACCGGGATGAATCGGGCAGCGAGTGAACTGGATTGGACGCGTCCACCCACAGCGCTCTGACCCGAGAGGGGTGGTCCGCGAGGATCTCGTCGGGAAATGTGGCGGCGGGAATCAATCCGGAGATGATCGGTGCGCCGGTGACCGGGCTCTGTCCGTGCGCTCCCCTGGTACTGAGTTGTTCCGCAACACTTTCCGCGACGGGTATCGCAACGGAATCGAAGAAGCCACCCAGGATTGCGCGGGCGGTCTTCTGCGCGAGCAGAGCGGGCGGCATCCATGCGCATGCCTTACGCAACGGTCGGGCACCCACGGCCATGGCCGTCAGACCCACCCGACGGCGCAGGCGCCCGGCCGAGAGCCGACGGTGTCTGTCCACCGGATACCAGCGTCCCGCGACGGGGAACAACCACGAGTGCATGTGCACGCCGCCGGGCTTGGCGAAATTGCCCGTCAGAATCCACAGCATCTTCTGCAGATAGGACACCAACGTACTGTTGGGGGCCTGCTGGATACCCAGATCTTCATAGGTGGCAACGCTCTTCGCCGCCCCTATCCGGCGCGCCGCGGATCGCAACAGTTCCTCCGGCACGCCACACTGAGCGGCGTATGAGCTGACGTCCACCGTCCGAAATGCGTCCAAAACCGTTGCGGCTCCGACGGTATGGCGGTTCAGCCAGACTTGGTTGACCAGGTCCTCCTGGACCAGCACCGCCACCAGCGCGGCTACACACCACGCATCAGTCCCGGGCCGGACCCTCAGATGAAAGTCGGCCATCTCCGCCGTTTCCGACCTCCGCGGGTCGATGACGATCATCGCCCGCTCCGGGTCGCGCGCGATCGCGCGCAGGACCGGCCTGGCCCGGGCCACGCCGTGCGACTGCCAGGGGTTCTTGCCGACGAACACCACCACTTCGCTGTTGTCGAAATCGCCCACCGTGTGGTTTCCGTAGATCTGGGTGTCCACCCAGTTCTCGCCTGTCTTCTCCTGGGCTAGCGCATTCGCGTAGACCCGGGCGTCCAGCGCATTCATCAATGCCCGCCCATGCGCTCCGCCCAGGTGGTTGCCCTGTCCTCCACCGCCGTAGAAGCCGAATGCGTCGCCACCGAATTCACCACGGATGGCCCGCAAGCGCCCGGCGATCTCGTCGAGCGCGGTATTCCAGTCGATGGCCTCATAGCTGCCGTCGGCGCGACGGCGCATAGGCGTGTCGAGGCGGTGGCGGCCCGTTTGGTAGTGATCGAGGCGCAGTGGCTTCTCACAGGAATAGCCTTGCGATCCGGGGTGCTGCTTGTCGCCGCGGATATTGGCCAGGCGCCGGTCGTCGACCCGCACCTCTAATCCGCAGTTGCATTCACACAGGATGCACGCGGTCTTCTGCCATTGGTCCACAGCCAAGCCTCCGAAGCGCGGGTCGATCATGCTCCAACTATCACTTATGTCCTATCGCCGCGCCGGCGGTCGATGGAACAGAGCGAATTCCCCGGCCGAAGAGGGCGACCCGAAACGGCCACAAACCAGACTTGTGACCACACAAGAACGCGACCCCTACAACACCCGCGGCCGCACGGTCATATTTGAGTCATGACCACGACACAGAACTTCACAGCCAAGACCACCTGGATCCGCCGCCTGGCCGCAGGTGCCGCGCTCGCGGCGGCCCCCGTCATGATCGCAACGGGTGCCGCTGCCGCAGGCCACGCCGATTTCAGGATCGACAATCCCGGGCCCTCCGTGACATCACAGACAACACTTCCACCATTCCCGTACCAGACGAACGCTCCCCAGCCCGGTACCTCCACTCATCACCACCACCAGAATCACCACGGCTGAAAGCAGAACCGCCACGACCCGAAGGTCGTGGCGGTTCTGCCGACTGCAGTTAAAGCGACTTCACCACATTCGTGGTGCCGTAGTCGTTCCAGATATTGCTGAAACTACCGGCCGGGTCGCTGACACCCGATGCCGTCGCCGACGCCTGGCCCAGGGTGCCCGGGGTGTCGCGAGTGATCGACCACATTGACAGCATCCCGATGCCCTTGGCCCGGGCGAAGTCCTCCAAAGCCTGTGCATCAGAGGGCTTGAACACCTCGCTCGTCACGTCATTGACACCGATCATCGGCGTGACACCCAACTGATTCCAGCCGAAACTCTGGCCATACTTCGAGTACATCGGCGTCAGCTGGTCGTAGGTGGACTGTGCGGACTGAATGGCCCACGCCCCCATGGACTTCGCATTGGCACCGGTGGTGGGCGCCGCGTACTCGCCGTAATCCATTGCCATCACGTTGACGCCGTCGAGCTTCACACCTGCCTTCAAAGCCTGTTCCACCACGTTCAGACCGTCAGCGGTCAACCCCGACGGCAGCACCGGCAGCGTGTACCAGATCTCGATCTCGGGATGTTGCTGCTGGAACAGCTTGAGCGCCTGCGCATTCAACACGATGGATGCCGGATCGGCAACGGCGGCACCTTCGATGTCGAAGTCGATCCGATTCAATCCGTAGGTGCTGACCACGCCCGCATAAGCGTCCGCCAGCTGCTGCGCGGTCTTGCCGTTCTGGGCGTAATACTGCGCCAGACTGGTGCCGGCGGCCCCGCCGAATGAGATCATCACGTCTCCACCGGCTGCCTTGAAGGCGGCGATCGATGCATCGATCGTCTTGGCCTGGTCACCCGATGCACCCGGGGTCAGCGTCCCGTACCCACCCCAGGCGGGGGTGCCGTCCGGGGAGGCTTGCAGGAACGCCAGCGTCAGCAACGACACTCCCCGCGACTTCGCTATCGAGGTCAGGTCCGGCGGCGGCCAGCCCGCCATGTCGATGTACGGAGCGAAGAACGCCTCGCCCCACTTCTCGTCGCCGGAGCCGGTGCCGGTGCCAGTGCCGGTGCCGGTGCCGCCGGTTGAATCGTCGTTGGTGATGGTGCCGGTGCCGGTCGCGCCGGCAATCGTGACACCCGACGGAGCCGAAAGGGTCACGACGAACGTCTCGTCCGGCTCATTCACAGCGTCGCCGTTGACAGCGATGTTGACGGTCTTGGATGTCTCACCGGCCGCGAACGTCAATGTCCCCGAACCGGATACGTAGTCGTTGCCAACGGTGGCGGTGCCGTCGGAAGTGGCGTACTGAACGCTCACCGCCGAGGTGGCCGCCTTCGACAGCGTCACGGTGAACGTCATGTTCGACGTCCCGGAGTTGCCCTCAGACTTGCTGGCGTTGCCGATCGAGACCGTGGGAGGTGCGGGAGGCGTGTCGTCGTCGGTGATGGTGCCTGTGGCCGTCGCAGTCGCGATAGTGGCGCCCGATGCATTCGACAGCGTCAGCGTGAACGTCTCGTCCGCCTCCGCAGTGGCGTCGCCACTGACGGCCACGTTGACAGTCTTGGAGGTCTCACCCGCGGCGAAGGTGATCGTGCCCGACGTAGCCGTGTAGTCCTGGCCCGCGCTAGCTGTTCCATTGGACGTGGCGTACTGCACCGTCACCGGTGTGGCGGACGCTTTGGACATATTCACCGTGAACGCCAGGTTCGAGGTTCCGCCGTTGCCTTCGGCCTTACTCACCGAGCCGACCGACAGCGCAGGTGTCGAAGGCACTGTGTTGCCGCTGAGCAGGCCCTGCCACGTCGCCAGCGTATCCTTGTCCAGCGCAACGATATTGCCCATCTGCAACTGGTTCAGCTTCACGCCGTTGAGGGTGTAGGTCTGGCTGTTGTCCTTGATCGTGATGACCGTGGAACCCGTGGCGTCACTGACGGTGAAGTTAGCCGGCTGCATCCAGACGAAGTCCAGCCTGTCCTTCGCCGGATCGAAGTTGAGCACGGTGTTGGTGCCCCACTGCCAGTTGATCGTGGTGGTCGTACCGCCGGTCACCGGGGTACCGTCGCCGCCACCTCCGGTGAACGTCATCGTGTTGACGGTGCCGTAGTCGTTCCAGGTCTTGCTGAAGCTGCCCGCCGCATCGTTGAGGCCCGAAGCGCTCGGCGACGCGTGCCCCAAGCTGCCAGGGGTATCACGCTGAATGGACCACATCGACAGCATGCCGATGCCCGTGGCGCGCGCAAATTCCTCCAGCGCCTGCGCGTCGGACAACTTGAATACCTCGGACTCGACGTCGTTCACGCCGATCATCGGTGTCACACCGATCTGACGCCAGTTGAACGTCTGGCCGTACTGGCCGAACGATGTCGTCATCTGGTTGTACGTCGACTGGGCCGCCTGAATGGCGTAGGCCCCCATGGTCTTCGCGGCCGGCGGGGCCGCCGAATCGCCGTAGTCCATGGCCATCACGTTGATGCCGTCGAGCTTCACCCCCGCCTTGAGCGCCTGATCCACCACATTCAGGCCGTCGGCGGTCAAGCCGGTCGGCAGGACCGGCAGGGTATACCACACCTCGACATCGGGATGAGCCTGCTGGAACAGCTTGAGCGCCTGCGCATTCAGCGCCGACGAGCCGTCCGCCACTGCGGCTCCCTCGATGTCGAAGTCGATCCGGTTGAGCCCGTAGGCATTCACTATGCCGCTGTAGGCATCGGCCAGCTGCTGAGCCGATCCGCCGTGCGAGTAGTAATACTGGGCCAGACTGGTCCCGTTGGCTCCGCCGAACGACACCATCACATCACCGCCGGCGGCCTTGAACGCCGCGATAGAGGCATCGATGGCCTTCGCCTGATCGTTGTCGGCGCCAGGCGTCAGGGTGGTGTACCCACCCCACGCAGCCTTGCCGTCCGTCGTCGCCTGTACGAACGCGAGCGTGAGCAACGACGTGCCATTCGACTGGGCGATCGCCATCAGGTTCGGCGGGGGCCAACCCGCCATATCGACATACGGAGCAAAGAACGCCTCACCCCACTTGGCGTCGGCCGCATCACCCGAGTTGATTCCGCCACCTGTACCGCCGGTCGACGCGTCGTCATTGGTGATCGTGCCCGTTGCGGTCGCCGTGCCGATCGTGGCGCCCGAGGCGTCCGACAGTGTCACGGTGAAGGTTTCGTCCTGTTCGACGGTCGCGTCACCGTTGATCACGACGTTGACCGTCTTTGAGGTCTCACCTGCCGCGAACGTGATGGTTCCAGTCGCAGCGGTGTAATCGTCTCCGGCAGTTGCAGATCCGTTGGCGGTCGCGTACTTGACCGTAACCGGCGATGTCTGGGCCTTCGACAGGGTGACGGTGAACGACATGTTCGAAGTCCCGGTATTCCCTTCGGATTTCGACGCATTGCCGATCGCGACGGTCGGCGGGGTTACGGCCACATCGTCATTGGTGATGCTGCCGGTCGCGGTCGCGGCGCCCAACTTCGCGCCGGACGGTGTCGACAAGGTCACCGTGAAGGTCTCATCCTGTTCGACCGTCGCGTCGCCTGCGACGGCGACATTGATCGTCTTCGACGTCTCTCCGGCGGCGAACGTCACGGTCCCCGAAGCAGACGTGTAATCCTGACCCGCCATTGCGGTCCCATTAGAAGTCGCGTACTTCACCGTTACAGGTGTGCTCGACGCCTTCGACAACGTCACTGTGAACGCCATATTCGACGTCCCACTGTTTCCCTCGGCCTTCGACGCATTGCCGACCGACACCGTCGGCTGCGTGGCCGATGCGAACAACTGATTCCATTTCGTCACCGTGCCGGCGTCTTTGGCAACAATATTGTCGGCCGACAACTGACTCAACGACACACCGCTGAGGGTGTATGTGTGGGCGTTGTCCGCCACGCTGATGACCGTCGATCCGGCGTTCTCCGTGACGTCGAACTGACCGGCACCCATCCAGCCGAAGTCCAGCTTGTCGGTCGCTGGATTGAAGTTGATCACCGGGTTCTTGCCCCAGTCCCACGTGATCACGGTCGTCTTCCCCGCCGCCACCGCAGCTGCGGACACCGATGCTCCCGATCGCGACACAGCAAGCCCATGATCGGCGAAAATCCGCGTGATCTCGCGCCGCACCAACGCCAACGCCGCCGTCACAAACTCCATCGGCGACCCCGCGCCACCCCCCGAACCACCCAACCCCAACAACGACAGGAACCCCGACACGATCCCCTTCGGCGAGACCGCTGACGCGACCGAAGCAGCCACCGGAGCCGAGGCGGACTCCGGCACCGCAACGGCAGACGCGACCGGAGAGGCAGTCGAAGCCGGCGCCGCGTCAGAGGTCTCGAGCGCCGCCAGTGCCGAATCGCCAGGCACAGCGAGCCGCCCGGGACGCGAAGCCACCGCCGACGCGGGCTTCGGCGTAGAAGGTTCCATCAAATCCGGGCCCGACGCCGAGGCCGGCGCGTTCACCGGCGAATCACCCTGCGCTGAAGGCGAATCGGCAGTCGACGACTCGCCGGCGTCGGAAGATGAAGCGTGGCCCAATGTGCCCGGCTCGGGCGACACAGCAGTACTTCCCGGCGCGGACACGCGGGGCTTGGCACCCGACACCGCCCGCTCGCGTGCACGCGGTCCCGCCGTCGACCGTGAAGCGCCCGCCGCACCCGACGCCGAGTCGCTCGAGTGCGACGCCGAACCCGCATCCGCATCATCGGCTGCCGCCACTCCGGAACCGGTGGCAGCCGCCCAACCCAGCCCCAATGCAAATGCCGCCGAACCGATACGAACACCGAACCGAGTCGAATCCATGACACCCCTCATCGCAGTTTCTGAGTACAACCGGCATCCGGCTGTAGTAATTGTGTGACAAAGCTAACATAGATGTCTCATTAGGAAAAATTCACGAAAACTGCCGGGTGCGGCAGGTAAAGTGCCGTTTGTTGACTTGGAGTCAGGATAAATTCCGCAATAACAGCGGAATTACCGATCCGAGGGTCGACTTGCCCGCCCCGTGTTGGTCACCGGTTTCCGCACCGCTACTGATATCGACTTCCGCCGCCGGAATCCACAGAGGCCGAACACCACCACGAACGCGTACAAGGGACTCTGGGGATCGACCGTGTATCCGAGGTCTTTGAGAATGCCGACTTCCACCGGACTCAATACCCGTGCACCCACGCCGTAGTACGCGTACGGATTCATCACCTGATCGGCGGCGTTGGGGTTGGTATCGCTGAGATGTGAAATCGAACTCCCGGACGACCACGTGCTCGGCGTATAGATCGGCACGAGTCCACCGTAGGCGGCGACGGCATTCGGCCCTGAGAAATAAAGGCCACCGTTGGAACCGGTCAGGTTCGACGTGTACGCAGTATTCCAAAAATACGTGTTTCCAATAACTTTGGTGCCTGCCGAGTTCGTGATGAAGCTGTCATAGGTGGTGTAGTTACGGTCCGAACTCACGGTTGACGGGTCCGAGATTCCCGTCAGGAATCCAAAGGTGTGCAATAGCTCGTGGATCGCGGTCGCGGTGAAGTCGTATTGGTTGTTCCGGACATTCGCACCGTATGCCCACGGGTACGCGAAATTCCAGCTGATCTGGCCGTCAGCGGCCGAACCATTGGGGTCGACTCCCGTCAAGACTTTGGCCTGGGCAATGGTCCCGTAAAAGCCGGGACCCGAACTCGCGAAGTAGGTGAACGCCGAGGCCAGGTTTCCAGAACTGGGTGAACTGGCCCCCACGACGTCGTAGGTCAACGTGACCGGGTTTGTGACAACGATATTCGACGACAACCATGCCGCCACCGCGTCCATCGCAGTGCGCGCGTCGGTGGTCCAGTACTGGGATCCGGTTCCGTAGTTGAACACGAAGCTGATATGGGGAGTCATCGGTGCCACCACCACCGTCACCGGAACGGTGACCGTACCGCCGTGCGCGTCGGTGACAGTTACGGTGAAAGCGTCGCTGAGGTCGGCATCGGCAGCAGATGCCGAGGCGGCTGTATACCGCGCGGTGTCGGTCGGCGTGTACATGAAGCCGCCATCGGCAGCAACCGTCACGCTGCCCTTCGTGGTGGTCGTCGAGCCACCGTAGGTCAGTACGTCACCATCTGCGTCAGAGCCGATAACCGCGCCGGCCACCACACCTGTTGTCGCATTGGGGCTTCCGACATTCACTACGGCGGTCGGTGCGGAGTTGGCAGGAGTGACAGTCACGTTGATGACAACCGCGTAGGTACCGCCGTGGCCGTCGGACACCGTCACCGTGAATGCGTCGGTCTTGTCGGAGGCCGATGCGGTCAGCGCGGACGCGGCGTGACGCGCGGTGGCATTCGGTGTGTAGGTGAAGCCTCCGTTGGTGCCCACCGTCACGCTGCCCTTCACAGTCGTGGTGGTTCCGCTGTACGTCACCGTGTCGCCATCGGCGTCGCTGCCCACCACTGTCCCCGTGACCACCCCGGAGACATTCGGCGTGCCAACGGTCGAGGTGGCCGTCGGAGCGGCATTCGCCGCACCCACAGCCACCATGACTGACACACCTACGGTGCCGCCGTGCCCATCGGCAATGGTGACGGTGAACGTGTCCGTGGTCGCGGCCGCGGTAGCGCCGGTCGCCGAGGCTGCGTGCCGGGCGCTGCTGGTCGGGGTGTAAGTGAACGAGCCGTTCGCGTTGACAACCACCGAACCCTTGGAGGTCGTCGTCGACCCGCTGTAGACAAGGGCATCACCATCGAGGTCAGATCCGATGACACTGCCGGTCACCACACCAGTCGACGAGTCGGGCGAGCCAGGTGAGCCGGACCCGATCGGCGCGGCATTCGCCGGCGCGATCGTCACGGTCACCGGGACCGTCGAGCTTCCGCCGTGGCCGTCCGAGACCGTGAGGTCGAATGTGTCGGTCGTCGCCGAAATTGGAGCACCGGTTGTCGATGCGGCATGCCGTGCAGTCGAATTCGGCGTGTAGGTGAATATGCCACCGGCCGCGACAACCACTGTTCCCTTTGAAGTCGTGGTGCTGCCGGCATAGGTCAGCGAGTCACCGTCCGGGTCAGTCCCGCTAGCACTCCCCGTGACGACACCGGTCGAAGGGTTCGGTGTCCCTGCCGTAGCGGTGGCCGACGGGGCGGTGTTACCGGCTCCGATAGTCACGGTCACGGGAACCGGCGTCGTTGCGCCGTGGCCGTCGGAAACCGTCACGGTGAAGGTGTCCGTCTTGTCGGCGTTGGTCGCCGCCGATGCCGACGCATTGTGGCGCGCAGTCGAATTGGGCGTGTAGGTGAAGGTACCGTCAGCGGCCACGGTCGCGCTGCCCTTCGAGGTGGTGGTCGTTCCGCCATAAGTGAGCGGATCCCCGTCCGCGTCGACGCCGATCACGGCACCGGTGACGACCCCCGTCGATGCATTCGGGGCCCCCGCCGTCGATGTACCGGACGGGGCTGTGTTCACCGGACTGATCGACACCGTGACAGGCAGGTTGAGACGCCCACCGTGGCCGTCCGACACGGTGATCGTGAAGGTATCGGTGGTCTGCGCCGTAGTTGCCCCCGATATCGACGCCACATGCCGCGCAAGGGAATCCGGGGTATAGGTGAAGGAGCCGTTCGCCGCCATCGCGACACTGCCCTTCGACGTGGTCGCCGGCGCAGTGTAGGAGAGCGCGTCGCCATCCGGATCCTGGGCGACGACCGTCCCCGCGACCACGCCGGTCGTCGGATTGGGCGAACCGACCGTCGCGGAGCCGGTGGGAGGGTCACTCGCCGGGCTGATCGACACCGACAACGGAACCGACACCGATCCGCCATGGCCGTCGAAAACGGTGATGGAAAAACTGTCGACCAGATCGAGCGCCGTCGCGTTCTGACTCGCTGCCAAATGTCTGGCGGAATCGGTCGGTGTATAGGCGAAGCTGCCATTCGCATTGACGATCACGCTGCCCTTGGCGGTTGGCAGTGCGCTGTAGGTAAAGGAATCGCCATCGGCATCGGCCGCCGTGACGGCTCCCGCGACGGTTCCGGTGTCGACGTTCGGCACGCCCGCTACCCCAGTCGCCGTCGGAGCGACGTTGGTCGGGCTGATGGCCACGGTCACCGCAACCGCGGTAGACCCGCCGTGCCCGTCGCCCAGCGTGACGCTGAAGGTGTCCTTCGTCACTGCCGATGTTCCACCGGTGAGCGAAGCAGCGTGCCGGGCAACCGAAGTCGGCGTATAGGTGAATGATCCGTTGGCGTTGACCGTTACGCTGCCTTTGGCGGTCGTCGTTGTCCCGCTGTAGGTCACGGCGTCTCCGTCGGCGTCCACCCCGGACACACTGCCAGTGACAACTCCCGTCGGGGAATTCGGAATCCCTACGGTCGCAACCCCCGACGGAACGGCGTTGGCCGCCCCAACAACGATCGACACCGGAATTACCGCAGTGCCACCGTGGCCGTCCGAGACGGTGACGCTGAAGCTGTCGTTCTTGGTCGCCTCAGTGGCTCCGATGGCCGAAGCATTATGTCGTGCAGTCGAATTCGGTGTATAGGTGAATGATCCCCCCGGGTTGACCGTGACGCTGCCCTTCGCGGTTGTAGTGGATCCGCTGTACGTCAGCGAATCACCATCGGCGTCGCTGACGTTAAGGGTTCCGGCGACAACACCCGTGACGACGTTGGGAACCTCCACAGTGGCATTTCCGGTGGGCGCCGTGTTGGCGGCTCCGATCGCGACCGTCACAGATACCGCTGTCGTGCTCCCGTGCCCATCACTCACGCTGACGACGAAAGAATCGACCTTCTCTGAGTTCGTGGCAACCGAGGACGAAGCCGCATGTCGCGCAGCAGCATTCGGTGTATAGGTGAATGATCCGTTGGCACCGACCGCGACGCTGCCCTTGGCCGTGGTCGTCGACCCTCCGTAGCTCAGCAAGTCACCGTCCGAGTCGGCACCGGAAACGGTTCCCGTGACCACCCCGGTCGACGCATTCGGTATGCCCGCGTTGGCCGAACCGGTAGGCGCCGCGTTAGCCGGGGAGATCGCGACCGTGATCGAAACGGACGCCGTTCCGCCGTGACCATCGGATACCGTGATGGTGAAGGTGTCGCTCTTGTCCGCATCGGCGGCGCCGGATGCTGAGGCGGCATGACGGGCAGTCGAATTCGGCGTGTAGGTGAAAGCCCCATTGATGCCCACCGACACCATGCCCTTGGAGGTGGTCGCGGGCGCGGTATAGGTGAGCGAATCGCCATCGCCGTCGGCTCCGCCCACGGTGCCCACGATTACACCGCTCGATCCGCTGGGAATGCCGACGGAGGCAATCGCCGTAGGTCCGATGTTGGCGGGGGTGATCGACACCGTGACGGGTACTGCGGTGATGCCGCCCTGCCCGTCCGACACGGTGACACTGAATGTGTCGGTCTTCTCCGTGGTAGCCGATGTCGCCGACGATGCGTGGCGCGCAACCGGAGTCGGGGTATAGGTGAATGACCCGTCGGCAGCGACGGTCACGCTGCCCTTCACCGTGGTCTGGGTTCCGCCATACGTCAGGGGATCGCCGTCGATGTCCGAGCCGGCGACGGTGCCGGCTATCGCGCCACCCGGATCAGCGATGCCGAGGTTGACCACTCCGGTCGGTGCGCTGTTGGGCGGCCGGAACGGCGTCACGTTCAGCGTGATCGTTGCGTCCTCCTCATGGCCCTTGCCACCGACGAGTCCGAAAGTGAGCAGGTTCAGTAGCCCCATGAGGCCGTGCAGATGGAAACCGCCGGCCTCGTCGCTGACGCTGATGCTGAACGAGTCGACAACGCCCGTGGCTGCGTACCCGGGATCCGGGGTGTAGGTATAGCTGCCGTCGCCGGCGATCTCGACAGTTCCATGTGTCGGCGCCGACGTCAGCGAATACTCCAGCGCCGGGCTGTCCGGATCGGTGGCATTGACGGATCCGGAGACGAGGCCGTAGAGAGTCTGGGCTCCGCGCGTGGGGCTAGTCGTTGGTGATGCGTTGAAAAGCACCGAGAGGAAGCCGCCGGCACTCGCCTTTGCAGTCACACTCGCCTGTGGCGTGCTCCCGGCCGGGGCCGGCTCACCCGCTACGTCGCGGCCGGCGACTCGAGCAGGTTGGCGGCGAGACGCTGCGGCGGGCAGCGCCGAGACAGATCCGGGTCCAATGGACGACGGGTTTGCCGTTACTCGCTCACGAAAGCCCGGTCGGGTTGCCGATGCCGCGCGCCAAGAGCGATTGGGCTCAACCAACGACGGCGCGGAATTTCTCGACTTGGCGGTCGAATCAGCCCCCACCGGCTTGGCGACTCCGGCGGTTGAATCGTCCGCGGGCGCGGCATAAGCAGGCGCGGCACCACCAGCGGCAACTGTGGCCCACACGCCCAGTGCAACCGCCAGCCCACCGACACGCCCTACGCATACCGAAGCGCGCATCTCGCATAACCCCCGCCGCTACCCTCGCGAGATTCAACGCTAACTCTGGATCCCCCTCCGGAGCCGATGTTTGCCCAAACCAACGCCACCAAAAGCGGCCCGCTCGCTTAGTCTTCGACAGGTGAATCGGCTCGATCGCTTCTTCGAGATCTCAGCCCGCGGGTCAACCGTCGGCGCCGAACTGCGCGGCGGCGTAGTGACCTTCATCGCGATGGCCTACATCATCGTGTTGAACCCGATCATCCTGTCCAGTGGAACCGACGTGGCCGGCAACAGCCTGCCGTTCGCACAGGTGTCGGCAGCCACCGCCCTCTGTGCCGGTGTGATGACGATCCTGTTCGGGCTGTTCGCCCGAATGCCGTTCGCGTTCGCGGCGGGTCTGGGTATCAACTCCTTCCTGGCCACCACGGTCATCGGTTCACTGACCTGGCCGGAGGCGATGGGTCTCGTCGTGATTGACGGGCTGATCATCGTCGCCCTGACGGTCAGCGGTCTGCGACGTCTGGTGTTCAACGCCGTCCCGATCGAACTGAAACTGGCTATCACGGCGGGCATCGGACTGTTCATTCTCTTCATCGGACTCGTCGATGCGGGCTTCATCTCCTCCACCAAGCTCGCATCCCCTCCAGTGGGGCTGGGCGCCGGCGGCCACGGCTCGATCACCACCATTCCCACTCTCGTGTTCGTCCTCACCCTGTTACTCACCGGAGCTCTAGTCGTGCGCGAGGTTCGCGGCGGCATTCTGATCGGGCTGGCGGTCGGTACGGCTGTGGCAGTGGCGATCGAAGCCATCTGGCACCTCGGATCGTCCTCGGCGGAGAATCCGGACGGATGGAGTTTGTCCGTACCGGCACTGTCTGGTTCACCGTTCGCGCTTCCCGATCTTTCGCTGGTGGGCAGTTTCAGCTTCGGGAGTTTCGAGCGCATAGGTGCGCTGGCCGTCACCATGCTCGTGTTCACCCTGGTGTTCGCCAACTTCTTCGATGCGATGGGCACCTTCACCGGCCTGTCCCGTCAAGCCGGGCTCGCCGACGCCTCCGGAAGTTTCCCCCGATTGCCGACCGCGCTGATCGTGGAGGGCGCCGGAGCCGTCGTCGGCGGAGCCACGTCGGCGTCCTCAAACACCGTGTTCATCGAATCCGGTACCGGAATCGGCGAGGGCGCCCGAACGGGTCTCGCCAACCTGATGTCGGGCGCCCTGTTCCTCGCCGCGATGTTCCTGGCACCGCTGGCTTCGATCGTTCCGACAGAGGTTGCCGGTGCCGCGCTCGTCATAGTCGGGGCGATGATGTTTTCCCAGCTACGTCACATAGACATCTCAGGCATGGCAGTGGCTCTGCCCGTGGTTCTCACCGTGGCCGTGATGCCGTTCAGCTATTCGATCGCCAACGGCATCGGCGTCGGCTTCATCTCCTGGGTGGTGCTCCACGCCGCAACCGGCAGGGCGCGTCAGATCAGTCCGCTGTTGTGGGTGGTCGCACTCGGATTCGTGGTGTATTTCGCGCGTGCTTCGCTCGAAGCACTTCCCGGCATCTGAACCCGTTACGGTGAGTTCATGAGCTCCCGGCAGGTAGCGGGTGGTGTCGTCCACGAACTACCCGAAGACCTGCGTTCGGCCCTCATTCAGAACGCCACCGCACTCGCCGCATGGAATGACATCACACCGCTGGCCCGCAACGAATTCATCTGTTGGGTGCAGGACGCCAAGCAGGACGCAACCCGTCAACGGCGGATTCTCCGAACACAGGAGGAGCTCGAAGAAGGGAAACGGCGGCCCTGTTGCTGGCCCGGATGCAAACACAGGGAGCGAAACGGCCGCGCCTGAGAGGTCCGGGATCGGTGTCATGGGCGTCAATTCCCATGGACCGTCGCTGCTGATTCCGTGAGCGCGGGCCCGCCCAGCCGCTATCGTCCAATGAGGACGAGGCGGGGGCAAGCGGAGGGTCGGCAATGGCTTCGGGCGCAAAGGGTGCTGTCACTTCGAGGGCCGCCCAAGCAGAGCGGACCCGGCAGCATCTGCTCAGCACGGCCGTCCGATTGTTCTCGGAGAGCGCATATTCCGATGTGGCGGTCGCCGACATCGCCAAAGCTGCCGGCGTGGCCCACGGCTTGATCTTTCACCACTTCAACAACAAGCGCGGGATCTACCTGGCCGCCATCGAGCAGGCCGGGATCGAGTTGGACAGCGCGTTCGAGATCGATCCGGCACTCCCGCCGGCCGAACAGATGAGACGGGCCCTCGGCGGACACCTGCAGTTTCTCGCGACTCATCGCGGGCTCGCCCTGCGCCTCGTTCTGGGCGGTCGCGGCGCTGACCCCGACGCATGGAAAGTGTTCGAATCGACTCGAGGTCAGGCCATCATCAAGGCCTCCGTGGTGATGGGACTCGACCCGCACAATCCCGCCGTGCGAATGACGGCGCGCGCCGCTATCGGTGCGATCGACGAAGCCTGCGTCTTCTGGCTGGAAAACGCGCAGCCATTTCCCATTTCGGCCGTAGTCGATACCGTGATCCTGATGATCATCGGAACCATCTCTGCCGCAACTGTTCTCGACCCTTCTGTGGACACCTCGGCAGCAATCGAGATCCTGAAGGGCGCGCACGCCGTGGCCGCTCCGGTCGGGTCAGCGGTCTAGACGCCGGCCAGGTCAAGCGCGATGTCGACGAGCATGTCTTCCTGCCCGCCGACCATTCGGCGGCGCCCGGCCTCTTCGAGAACGGTCCGCACATCGACGCCGTAGCGCCCTGCCACCGATTCGGCATGACGCAGGAAACTCGAGTACACACCCGCGTAGCCCAGCGTGAGTGTTTCCCGATCGACTTGCACGGGACGGTCCTGCAACGGACGGACCACATCATCGGCGGCGTCTTGCAAGGCGTGCAGATCGCATCGGTGACTCCAGCCCATCCGTGTGCCGGCCGCGACGAAGACCTCGAGTGGCGCGTTTCCCGCCCCGGCGCCCATGCCGGCCAACGAGGCATCCACTCGATTGGCGCCATGCTCCACGGCGACAATCGAGTTGGCCACGCCGAGGGACAGGTTGTGGTGGGCGTGGATACCGATTTCGGTTGTCGGTGAGAGACTTTGGCGCATCGCGTCCACCCGCTCGGCGATATCCCGCATCAGCATTGCGCCGCCGGAGTCGACCACGTACACGCAGCCGGCACCGTAACTCTCCATCAGCCTGGCTTGTCCCGCCAAACCTTCCGGAGTCGTCATGTGACTCATCATCAGAAATCCGACGGCGTCCATTCCGATGTCACGCGCCGCCGCAAGATGCCGCTTCGAAATGTCGGCCTCGGTGCAGTGGGTGGCGACTCTGACCACAGCCACACCGGCCCGGTGGGCATCTCGCAGATCGCGAACGGTGCCGATTCCGGGGAGCACCAGCGTCGCGATCCTGGCCCTCGTCACCACCTCAGCCGCGGCCTCAATCCATTCGAGATCGGTGTGCGCACCGAACCCGTAGTTGCACGTCGAGCCTGCCAGCCCGTCTCCGTGGGCAACCTCGATGGAGTCGACGCCCGCGGCGTCGAGCGCTGCCGCGATCATTCGGACCTGATCCAGGCTGTACCGGTGACGCACGGCATGCATTCCATCGCGCAACGTGACGTCACTGATGTATAGATCACGCGTCATCGGCCGGCTCCTACCGTTGCGGTCATGTGGGCGGCGATTCGTTCCGCGGTGGCCTTCGCCGCCGAGGTCATGATGTCGAGGTTGCCCGCGTATGCGGGCAAATGGTGTGCCTCGCCCTCGACCTCCAGCAACACCGTCACTCGAGTTCCCACGAAAGCACCGGTTTCGGGGAGAAGCAGGGGGTTTCGCTCCCCGAACACCTCGAACTGGACTCGCTGCTTCAGGCGATAACCCGGGACGTAAGCCGTCACCTTGTCGGCCATCTCGTGGATGGACCGCTCGATGTCATCGTGGCTGACCTCACCTTCGACGAGGCAGAACACGGTGTTGCGCATCAGAATTGGCGGATCAGCGGGATTGAGAATCATCATCGCCCGGCCACGTCTGGCTCCTCCGACGACTTCCACTGCGCGAGAGGTGGTTTCGACGAACTCGTCGATGCTGGCCCGTGTCCCCGGCCCCGCAGACCTTGACGAGATCGCCGAGACGATTTCCGCGTAGGCGACCGTACCGATCTGTGCCACCGCAGCCACGATCGGCACAGTCGCCTGGCCTCCGCAGGTGACCATGTTGAGATTCACGGCGTCGAGGTGGTCATCGAGGTTGACCACCGGAACGCAGAACGGTCCCGATGCCGCGGGGGTCAAATCGACGACCCGAACTCCGGTGTCCTTCAGCCGTGCCCAGTTCACTTGATGCGCAGAAGCGGAGGTGGCGTCAAACACAAGTTTGACGTCGGCGAACCCGGGCAGTGCGAGGAGTCCATCGATCCCGTCATCGACGGTCGGCACTCCGAGACTCGTCGCGCGGGCCAGGCCGTCGGACTCCGGGTCGATGCCGACCATCGCAGCCATCGTGAGCGGGCCGTTGCCACGGACGATCTTGATCATCAGATCCGTCCCGATATTGCCCGATCCGATGATCGCGACAGGCCATTTCTCGTTGGCTATCATCGTGTTTCGTTCTCCTCCACCATCCGAACGGCACTGTCGTAGAGTGCCCGCCCATGGATTGCGAAGAGGGCCAGGATGTCAATGGTGTCGCCGCCGACCTCCTTGGCGATGAACAATCCGTCGGCACCCGCGATCGCGTAGGTGGCTAACTGACTGATCTGCTCGTCGGCCAGGCCGGGAGTCAGCTGTCCGATGCTGTTCCTCAGCGACTCGTATGCCCGACCCCTCACCCTGAGGTACATCTCCCGGGCGCGCGGTTCGACGGGGCGACGCTCCAGGGCGAGCATCAGCCCGAGACGCAGAAAATCCGGTGAGTCCATGATGGCCTTGGCCGTCCCGGCAGCCACTTCCATCAACTGATCACGTGCCATCAGTTCGTTCGGCAGCTGAAAGACCTGGAGCCAATTCGCGAAGCTGCGTTCGATCACCGCCGCGATCAGGTCGTCCTTGTCTTTGAAGTGCCAGTAGATGGAGCTGGCCGGTAGACCGCACTTGGCGCTGACCGCCCCGATGCTCGTGCCCTCGTATCCCCGTTCGGCGGCAATTTCGGTGGCGGCGTCCAGGATTCGGCCTCTCGAGAGTTCTCCGTCCGCACGACGCGGCCGACGCCCCTCTTCGGACTCCTTCTTCTTGGCCATTTCCCTCCCACTCTTGACTCCGTAGTGATTGCTACATTAGCGTAGCGATCACTACAGAACAAGTCCTCGGTCGTTCCGAGGCCGACGGAATGTGAGAGTCCCGTGACCGAAGCCCCCAGCACCCGGCGCCCCCGGAACGAAAGCACGAACTACGACGTCGCGATCATCGGTTACGGGCCCACCGGCGCGACAGCCGCCAATCTACTGGGTGGCATGGGCCTGAAAGTCCTTGTCATCGAACGCGATCCCGATGTATACAACCGTGCCCGAGCGATCTCCATCGATGAGGAGGTCCTGCGGGTCTGGCAGTCCGCCGGACTGGCCGAGAGGCTGCAACGTGACATGTTGCCCGGACTGCCCATCACGTTCGTCGGCGCTGACGGCAAGCCCTTCTTCGAGTGGGTCATCACGCCAAAGGGATCGGGCCACCCGGCACAGCAGTTCATTTATCAACCCGCCGTCGACGCCGTCCTCCGTGAAGGCGTCGAGCGCTTCGCCAATGTCGAAATCCTCATGCACCACGAATGCCTGCGCGTAGTTCCCAAAGGGAACGAAGTCGAGCTGATGCTGGCTGATCTCACCGCCGACACCTTCAAACGAGTGCGGGCCTCCTACGTGATCGCGGCCGAAGGCGGCTCCTCACCGACTCGGGGCCAGCTCGGCATCGGATACTCCGGACGGACCTACGCGGAACGCTGGATTGTCATCGATACCAAGGTGATCAAGGAATGGGACGAACACGATCGCCTTCGGTTCCACTGCAAGCCCACCCGTCCCACGGTCGACTGCCCCACCCCATTGGGCCACCACAGGTGGGAGTTCCCAATCCGGGAACACGAGGACGAACAGAAGATGTCGAGCCATGAAGAGGTCTGGAAAATCCTCAACGCCCAGGGCATCACAGAAGGGAACGTCGAGATCCTGCGGTCGGTCGTCTACAGCCACCACGTCCGCTGCGCAGACCGCTGGCGCGTCGGGCGAATCTTCCTGGCCGGCGACGCCGCCCACGCCATGCCGCCGTGGCTGGGCCAGGGCATGTCGGCCGGCGTCCGCGATGCGGCGAACCTCTGCTGGAAGCTCGCCGCAGTGGTACGCGGGCAGGCCCCGGACTCGCTGCTCGACACCTATCAGACCGAACGCCAGCCGCACGTCACCGAAATCACGCGTCGCGCTGTGCGAATGGGCTGGCTCATCACCGAACATCGCATCAGCATCGCCACAATCCGGGACAGGGGCGCTGCCGCGCTGACCCGCCGTTCGCAGGTAGTCGACCTCGTACAGAAGTACTGCTGGATTCCCGATGCGCGACATGCTCGCGGCTTTCTCCACGGCAAGTCGGCCGCCGTCGGCCGACAACTCCCGCAGCCGTGGGTGCTCGCGCCCACCGGATCAACCGAACGCCTCGACGACGCCCTCGGCAATCAGTGGACAGTACTGCACACGGGGCCGGAACCCGTTGGGAGTCAGTCCTGGAAGGACCTGGGCGTGCCTGCGATCCGGCTGTCCGGACCCGATTCCGAGGCCGCAGCCACGGCCAATTGCATTCGAGACACCGCGGGCACTCTCGTCGGCTGGTTCAAGGAGAAGAAGGCTGCCGCTGTGATCGTCAGACCCGACGGATTCGTCTACGGTGCTGCCGGCCCGGGGCAGGCATTGCCCAGGCCACCCGCACGTTTCACGTGTTCCCCAGCGCGCACCGCTACAGAACCGAACAGAATGGGAATCTCCGCATGACCACAACGACTTTCACCGAGCGCACCGTATCCGTTGCGGGCCGATCAATCTTCTACGCCGAAAAAGGTTCCGGCACAGCCGTCGTCATGCTCCACGGCGGCGGACCCGGAGCTTCCGGCATTGCCAATTTCTCCCGAAACATCGACGTTCTCGCAGAGTCGCATCGGGTGATCGTTCCCGACATGCCGGGCTACGGAAGATCCGACAAGCACATCGACCACAGCGATCCGTTCGGCTATCTGGCCAACTCGATCCGGGGACTGCTCGACGAATTGGGGATCCAGACAGCACATCTCATCGGCAACTCCTACGGGGGAGCGGCCGCGCTGCGCCTCGCACTGGACAGCCCGCGGCGAGCGGGCAAGTTGATCTTGATGGGCCCCGGCGGAATCGGTACTACGCGCGGGCTGCCAACAGCCGGATTGAAGAGCCTGCTGTCGTACTACGGCGGCGACGGTCCCAGTCGCGAAAAGCTGGCCTCGTTCATCCGCCAGTACCTGGTGTACGACGGTTCCGCGGTGCCCGACGATGTCATCGACGCGCGCTACTCGGCATCCCTGGATCCTGAGGTGGTGGCCAATCCGCCACTGCAACGACCCGCGAGCCTGCGAACGCTGTGGCGGATGGACCTCACGCGCGATGCTCGGCTGAAGCATCTGACCAATCCGACGCTGATCCTCTGGGGCCTCGACGACAAGGTCAACCGCCCTTCGGGCGGCCCAATGCTGGCCCAGCTGATGCCCAGTGCCGAACTGGTCATGACCTCCCACACCGGGCATTGGATGCAGTGGGAAAGACCCGACCTGTTCAATCGCCTTGTCACCGAATTCCTTTCGACCGGATCGGATCTGGCCTTCTCATGAATTTCGTCGGCAGCTGCGTGTTCGGCAAGGTTCATCTCGGCTACATGGTCATCGAGACCAACGAGTTCTCCGAATGGAAGCGCTTCGGTCGAGACGCAATCGGAATGCACCTCGATGAGACTCTGCCCGACGTCATGCGATTCCGGCTCGATGACAACGAGTGCCGATTCCTGCTGCAGCGCGGCCCCGCCGAAGACACCACGGCCCTCGGTTGGGAGATCGATGACCACGGCACATTCGAGACCATCGAGTCGCGCGTCAAGTCTCACGGCGTCCCGGTCAGCCACGGTTCCGAGGAGGAGGCCGCACTCCGCGGGGTGGAGCGGTTCGTCCGCTTCCCCGGGCCCAACGGACTTACGCAGGAGATGTACGTCAGCGCACGCATAAGCTCCGACCCGTTGCAGCTCAACGCCGCTGGCGGCTTCATCACCGGTGGCGACGGTATGGGACACGTGGCTATCGCCACCAAGAATCCACACCAGATGCGCGGCTACTACAGCACTGTCTTCGACGCGCGGCTGACGGATTACATCGATGAAACCATCAACGGGATCAAATTCAAGATCCGCTTCCTCCGGGTCAACGAACGGCACCACACGGTCGCCATCGCCGCAACAAAACGGCTGCCGCTCAACCCGATTCGCACAAGGATTCAGCACTGCAACGTTCAGGTGGCGGACCTCGATGACATGCTACAGTCCTACCAGCGCGTGAAGGCACTGGGCTTCGAGATGGCGCTATCGATCGGCCAGCACACCAACGACAAGGAGTTGTCGTACTACGCCGTGACCCCGTCCGGCTTCGAGTGGGAACTGGGCTGGAATCCCATCGTCATCGATGAATCAACCTGGGAACCAACGACTCACCAGGGAATCAGCATCTGGGGGCACACCCCGGAAGGGCAGTCCGTCGTCGACATCTTCGATCGGTTCAAAACCGGTGCACAGTCGATGTGGAGCCGGGAGGACGCGATGCCCGCCCTCGCCGGTGCCGGCGTTCCGGACGACTGATCGGCAAACTAGCGGCGTGATGGCGCTCGTGCCACGAATGGCAGCCGCTCCCCGGGAATGTTTCAGGCCCTCGCCGGCGCCGACCCCTACGGTTTGGACCTGCAGTTGGCGCTGCACGTCTGCTACGAGCTGCACTACCGCGGCTTCGCCCAGGTCGACGATCGGTGGGAGTGGGACGGCGGCCTCCTGCACCTTCGCGGTCGGCGTCGCTAGGGAATACCCCCGCCGCGCCGGTCGAAACTGCCGCCGCCTCGCGCGAGAGTCGTGGCCTGGAGCCTCAGTTGCCTCGTATCGCTATATTCCACCAATGTCGCTTTTCGATGTCGCGGGCAAGTCCATACTCATCACCGGCGCCACCGGCGCTCTGGGAAGCGTTGCCGCACGTGCGCTCTCCGAAGCGGGGGCTCTGCTCACACTCGCCGGCGCCAATTCCGCTGGGTTAACCGAACTCGTCGAGTCGGCCGGCATTTCGGACGCCGCTATCGTGACTCGCAGGCCCGAGACGCCGGACGATGCCGCGGCCATGGTCGATGCGGCGGTAGCCAAACACGGGCGTCTCGACGGCGTATTGGTGGCCTCGGGGATGAACAAGCCAGGCGCCATCGTCGACATGACGGTCGAAGACTTCGACGCAATTATGGACGCCAATGTGCGGGGCGCATGGCTCGTGTGCCAGGCGGCCGGCCGGGTTCTTCTGGAACAGGGCGACGGCGGAAGTGTGGTGCTGGTGTCGTCCGTTCGCGGGGCACTTGGGTCCGATCGCGGCTACACCGCCTACTGCGCATCCAAAGCGGCAACCGACCTGTTGACCAAGTCTCTGGCTGCGGAGTGGGGACGTCAGCAGATCCGAGTGAATGCGTTGGCGCCCACGGTTTTTCGCTCAGAGTTGACCGCATGGATGTACGCCGACGACGAACGCGGGCGCGCCGCGCGCGAGGGCGTGATGAGCCGAATCCCGCTTGGCCGGTTCGCCGAGCCCGAAGACTTTGTCGGCGCTTTGATCTACCTGCTGAGCGATGCGTCAAGCTTCTTTACCGGCCAGGTCATGTACCTGGACGGTGGATACACCTCGTGCTGACGCCGGGTGCTGACGCCGGGTGCTGACGCCGGGTGCTGAGGTTCGGCCCTACTTGTTGTTCCCGGGCCGCGCGTTCGGAGCGGGCTGAGCCTTCGTGGTCGGCTCGAACTTGCCGCCCTTCTTCGGGTCGTACGTTCCCGGTTTTGCCTCCGCCATGGTGACACCTTTCGCTAGTTCCGGCTGCCTCCAAGGTCTACGCTAGCGAAGCACGGGCTTCCCGGGAAGCCCGCGACGTGCCTCACCTACTTTGAGCGCGTAGCAGGTGGCGGTGCCTCACGTACTTTGAGCGCGTAGCTGGGAAAGCTTGCCCAATGTGGAGGGCAAGATCGATATGGCTGCCAGGCGG
>Ga0075163_10002386_pt1 | contig 25340 bp, 23 predicted proteins | sample JI1023141ADNA_FD_71478 | JGI IMG/M metagenome (GOLD analysis project Ga0075163, IMG submission 71478) | Wastewater effluent complex algal communities from Wisconsin, to seasonally profile nutrient transformation and Carbon sequestration -... | ecosystem: Engineered > WWTP > Effluent > Algae... | reverse complement strand
CGGGGACGGGCACGGGCACGGGCACGGGCACGGGCACGGGCACGGGCACGGGCACGGGCACGGGCACGGGCACGGGGAGCGGGAGTGTGTTGGGGACGGTCAACACGCGGGTCACCGGGTCGGCGCCGGGCACGCAGCCGAGCAAGCGGCCGCGCACGCGGCGCAAGCGCAAGAACATCGGCCGCGGCTTCATCCTGGCGTAGAGTCGGCGGCGATGCAGACCGACGCGGCGATCGCCGAGACTCACGAGACCGTGCTCGCGCCGGTCAGCAGCTGGTGGCTTTCGGGCACGCCGCTCGAGGCCGAGCACCAGCGCTTGATGCGCCGCCGCCAGCTCGAGATCCCGTGGCACGCGTCGGGCGCCGCGGCGCTCACGCCGGAGGAGCGGCAGCGCCTCGGCGAGACCTGGACCCGCCGCACCGCGGCCGAGTACCTGGCGGTGTCGACCTTCGCGGTGCTGGCGATCGATCTGGTCGCCGCGGCCGCGCCCGCCGACGTGCTGAGCCTGTGCCTGCGGGCCGGTATCGACGAGGTGCGCCACGCCGAGCTGTGCCTGCGGATGGTCGAGATCTACACCGGCAAGCAGATCCTGCCGCCGCCCGGCATGTCGAGCCTGCCCGACGATCCCAAGCGCCCCAAGCTGCACCAGGCGCTCGCCAACACGATGCTGGTGGCCTGCGTGTCCGAGACCTACGCGACGACGGTGCTGTCCGCGACCCGCGATCTCACGACCGACGTCTGCGCCCAGGAGGTGCTGACGTCGATCTACTCCGACGAGGTGATGCACGCGCGCCTGGGCTGGTCGTACCTGCGCTACGCGCTCGATCGCGGCGGCGCCGGCGCGCTGGCGGCCGCGGCGGCGATGGTGCCGATCGCGCTGCGCGGCGTGGCGACGGTCGTCGAGCGCGAGCGGCCGGCGGCGATCACCGACGCGGTGCGCGGCCACGGCTTGATGACGCCGGCCGAGGAGCGGCAAGTGTTCTCGGCCTGCGTGCGCGAGGTGCTGGTGCCGGGCTTCGAGGCGCTGGGCATCGCCTGCGGCGCCGCGGTCGACGACTACGGCGCCGCCTGGGCGGAGGCGGCGTGAGGGCCGCGCTCGCGCTCGTCGCGCTGGCGGTCGGCTGCGGCGGGCCGGCGGCGATCAAGAACCCGACCGGCGATCCGTGGCCGCCGGCGCCGCTGCCGGCCGGGCTCGCGGAGCGCGTGATCTGGGACTTCGAGCACGCGACGCTGGCCGGCCCCGATCGCTGGATCGAGCTGTTTGACTTCGCCGAGGTCGGCGCGTTCGAGATCCTGTTGCGCCGCTACGACCTGCTCGGCCGGCTCACCGATCTCACCGACGCCGAGCAGGCCCAGCTCGCGGCCGAGGACGGCACCCCCTACCCGCCCGAGCGCGAGCGCCGCAACGTCGGCAAGTTCTACAAGCTGCTCGCGCAGCGCACCGTCGGCACCGGCGGCTGCGCCGGCGTCGCGCCCCACTGGGACTACAACCGCAAGCTCGGCGAGCCGTTCGAGCCGCTGCCGGCGGGCCACGAGGCCTACGAGCCGCTGCGCCAGCGGATCAACGCGCAGCTCGAGGGCGGCGGCGTGATCGGCATCCGCTGCCGCGGCGGCGCCAAGGGGCTGGCGCTGGTGTACAGCCCGCGGCGCAGCGCGCGCGGCTACGCGATCATCACGATCTACGACGACGGCCCCTGAAGCGCCGGCAGCGCCGCCTGCGCCGCCGCACGGCCAGCGGCGATCGCCTGCGCCATCGCGGCGCGCTCGAGCGTCCACGGCTGCACCGCCAGCGGCGCCGGCGGGTGGATCGTCACGACGCGCACGCCGGGCGGCGCGACGTCGGCCGGCCGCACCCGCGGGCCCAGCACCCGCGGCCGGGCGGTGCCGTCGGCGGCCGGCACCACCGCGAGGATCGTCGTCGCGCCGCGCGCCGCCACCGCCGCCAGCGGCAGGTTGTCGCGCGCGCCGCCGTCGAGCACCAGCGCGCCGTCGATCCGCACTGGCCGGCCGTACAAGATCGGCACGAAGCACGAGCCCAGCACCGCGTGGACGAAGTCGGCGCGCTCGCGGCTCGACAACACCAGCGTCCGACGATCGCGGACCCGCGTCACCGTGCACAGCGCCTCGGCCGGCGCCGCGCGCAGGTCGCCGTCGCCCAGCGCGGCCCGCAGCGCGTCACCGACGATCGCCGACATCGCGAACGGCGAGCGGTTCGCGCGCGCGTCGCGCCAGCGCACGATCGAGCCGCCGGCCACCGCCTGCCACAGCGTCGGCAGCGCGGCCGCCTGCCCCGCGGCCCACGCCGCGCACACGATGCTGCCCGACGACGCGCCGGCGGCCAGCGCCGGCCGCACGCCCAGGCGATCGAGCTCGGCGACGACGCCGGCAGCGAACGCCGCGCGGTTGGCGCAGCCCTCGACGACCAGCGCCAGCACGCGCTACTTCAGCTTGAGCTTGGCGCGGAAGTTCACCAGGAACGCCGCCTCGACGGCCTGGTAGTGCGTGCCCTGATCGTTGGCGACGACGCCGGGGCCGCTCTTGAAGTAGTAGCCGCCCGACACCGGGACCACGAAGCCGAGCGAGAACAGCGGCCCGAGGTTCCAGCCGGCGCCGAACTTGGCCTCGAGCAAGAAGCCCTTGTCCGTGATCTCGCTGTTGTCGAGGGGCGGCATGACCTGCTGGCCGGTGCCGACGCCGAAGCCGAGCCCGAGGCCGGCCTCGAAGTACCCGCGCGGCCGGCCGTGCGGCTTGCCCGGCGCCGCCGCCGGCACGCCGAGGTCGACGTCGACGTCCATCCCGGTCATGAACTGGGTCCACGTGCCGAGCAGCTTGCCGTCGGTGTACTGGTGGTGCTGCACCCAGACGTCGACGAACAGCACCTCGACCCCGACCAGCCCACCGTAGCCGCCGCCGCGCGCCTTCTTCTGGAAGGCGTTGTCCTGCTGGTCGCCGGCGACGCCGGCACCGCCGGCACCGCCGCCGTGGGCCTCGAGGCGCAGGCTGAGTAGATCGGCGTGGGCAGAGCCGGCCGCGAGGGCGACCGCGACCAACGGGAGTAGACGTCGCATCGAGCCATTGTAGCCCCATGCGGCGCGCGCCGTCGCGTGGCCGGCATCACGCATCGCGATTGACCGCCGCCGCCGCGAGTTGCTACCGTCGGAAGTCGAGGATCGCGGTGTCGCGCTTCGCCATCGCCCACGGCTCGATCGACGTCGCCTCCGTCGCGATCGGCGCGGCCTTGGTGATCACCGCGGCGGTGATCGCGTGGCTGGTCCGCCGCGCGCCGGCCGCGCCCGCCGCCGCGCCGCCGCCCCGCCCGAGCCCGCCGTCGCGACCGCCGACGCCCGCGCTGGCCCGGCCGCGCCGCCGCGTCACCGCCGCGGGCCTCGAGGTCGCGACCGTCGGCATGGTGTGCCCGACCTGCCGCACCGAGTACGCCGGGATGCTGTACTGCCAGCGCGACGCGCGGCGGCTGGTCGCCGCCGACGAGATGCTCGCCGGCCGCGCCGCCGGCGGCATGTGCCCGCGCTGTCGGCGCGCCTTCGAGCCGGGGCTGCGCCGCTGCCCCCGCGACGGCGCGGAGCTGGTGACGCCGACCGCGTTCCGGGCCACCCGCCCCGCCGAGCCCGCGCTCACCGGCGTGCTGGCCAAGGTGTGCCCGGTGTGCCGCCATCGCTACGATCTGGCGGCGCGGTTCTGCGGCAAGGACGGCCACGACCTCGTCGTCGTGAACTGAGGCGGCGCGGGGTCGGCGATCGGCGGCGAAAATCGATCGACATCGCGTCGCCGCGGCCCTAAGGTCCGCGCGCCATGCCGGACCTCGTGATCGGTAGCCGCCGCGCGTCGCCGCAGCGCGCGCTGCGCACCACCGGCCTCCTGGTCGGGCTGGTCGTCACCGCCTTCGTCGTCGCGTGGTTCATCTACCGCCGCTCGGTCGCGTACGAGGTGCCGAGCGGCGAGCCGGTGGCGGCGCCGATCGAGCTCGAGGAGACCCCCGGCGCCGGCACCCGGCTGCGCTGGGCCGACGCCAGCCTGAGCTACCGCAACAACCTGGTGGTGCTGCGCGCGAGCGGCGAGCCGTTCGCGATCGGCGCGGCGCAGGGCCGGCTGCTCGCCGAGCGCCTGCCGGCGATGGCCGCGGCGTGGGCGCCGACGATCGACGCGCTCGCCGGCACCGGCGGCTGGTTCGGCGGGTGGACCAAGGGCATGCGCAAGGACTGGCGCCTGCGGTTCATCGACGACGGCGTCACCGAGCCGCACCGCCGGGCGCTGGCCGGGCTGGTGCGCGGCGCCGCGCTGTCCGGCGTGAGCCTCAGCTACACCGAGGCGCTGCGCGACGCCGCCGCGCTCGACGTCGGCCTGCCGGCGAGCTGGACCGCCGAGGCCCAGACCCGCAACCTGACCCGGGCGCTGACCGTCGTCGTGCCGCAGGCGCCGGCCGGCGATCGGCTGCTGGTCGGGCGCAGCTTCGCGCTGCCCGGCCTCGGCGACGGCGGCGACGCCGCGGCCATGCCGGTGATCACGATCGCGCGGCCGACCGGCCGGCTGGCGTGGGCCGGCGTCGGCTGGCCCGGGCTCACCGGCGTCGTCACCGGCATCAACTCGGCCGGCCTGGTGGTGGCGATCCATCCGACCCGCACCCGTGACGTGCGCTCGGCGCGCGGCGCGCTGCCGATCGCGCTCCTGGCCAAGGACGTGCTCGAGGAGGCCGCCGATCTGGACGCGGCCATCAAGAAGATCGAGGCGACGCCGACCCTGGGCGCGGCCGCCTTCGTCGTCGTCGACGGCGCCCACGGCCACTGGGCGGTGGTCGATCGCAGCCCGACCAAGAGCGGCGTGCGGCGCGACCCGGCCAGCCGCGCGGTCGGCGACGTGCTCGGCTCGACCGCGTTCGCCGACGATCCGGAGAACGATCGCCAGGGCCGGACCTCGGCGTCGGTCGAGCGCGCCGCCCGCGCCGCGCAGCTCGCCGCCCAGCCGATCGCCGACGCCGCCGCGCTGGCGGCGCTGCTGCGCGATCACCGCTCGACCGTCGACGCCGGCCTGCCGCTCGGCCACCGCGCGGCGATCGACGACGCCGCGGCGGTCCACGTCGTCGTGTTCGATCCGCAGTCGCTGCAGATGTGGGTCGCAGGCGCCGACGGCGCCGGCGCCCGGATGCGCGGCTTCGATCTGCGCCACGAGCTGCGCGGCGAAGGCGATCGCCCGATGCCGCCGGCCGACATCGACGGCGCGTTCGACGCCGATCCGACGCAGCTCGACGCGGTCCGCGCCGCCCGCGTCGCCTTGCGCGCCGCCCGCGCGGCGCTGCGCACCGTGGGCCGCGGCCGCGCCGGCGAGCACCTCGCGCGCGCGCTGGCGCTGGCGCCCAACCTGCCCGAGGCGGCGGTGCTGGCCGCGACGCTGGCCGACGCCCGCGGCGATCGCCCCGCGGCGCAGGCGGCGTGGCGGCGATGGTTCGAGCTGGGCGCCGACGATCCGGGCCTGGCCGCGACGCTCGGCTCGCGCGTGTCGCCGTAGACCGGCGCCGCGAGTTGTGATGTATGTCGAACATGAGTGACGCGCGGCCGCCGCTGGTGATCGTGGATCACCTGGCCGGCTCGCGACGCGGCCAGCGCCAGGAGCTGGCCGCGACCACCCGCGCGCGGTTCGGCCGCCACCCCGACTGCGAGGTGTCGTTCGACGCCCACCGCGACATCGACGCGTCGTCGCGCCACGCCGAGCTGCGCCCGGCCGAGCGGGCCTGGGTGCTGGTCGACCTCGGCAGCTCGAACGGCACGTTCGTCGACGGCCAGCGCGTCACCGAGCTGGCGGTGGTGGCCGGCGTCGCCCACACCATCGAGTTCGGCCCCGGCGGCCCCCGGGTGCGGCTGTTCATCGGCGAGCCCGAGGCGGTCGCCGCGCTGCCCGCGCCGGTGCTGGCCGAGCCGCGCCGGCGAGTCCCGATCGGGGTGGTGATCGCGCTGGCGATCGCGCTGGTGATCGCGGTGGCGGCGTGGCTGGTGTTCGCGTAGCCACGCGCAGACGAAAATTCCACGGCGGGCGGAGCGGGCCGCGCCCGACCTCGGCGCCAGCGCCCCGAAATGTCGACCAGCGCCGTGCGTCGGCCGGCGACTTGCGCGACAATCGTCGGGAATGAACTGTCCGTCGTGCCAGACGCCGCTCCCGCCCGCAGCGCGGTTCTGCGGCGTCTGCGGTCACCAGCTGGCGGCGCCTCAGCCCGCCCCCGCGCGCCCCCCCTCGGCGGCGCCGGTCCGCGCGCCGTCCGCGCCCGCGGCGCCGGCGGGCAACCGCGGCAGCGAGCCGGCGATCCGTCCGCCCGGCGTCAAGCCGGTCCCGGGCCTGGCGCCGCGCAAGAAGCCCGAAGATCCGTTCATCGGCCAGCTGTTCAACGGCCGCTTCAAGATCGAGTCGAAGCTCGGCGAGGGCGGCTTCGGCGCGGTGTACCGCGGCGTGCAGGTGCAGACCGGGCGCAAGGTCGCGCTCAAGCTCCTGCACCCCGAGATGACCCGCGACGAGAACCTGGTGGCGCGGTTCCGCCGCGAGGGCCTGGTGCTGTGCAACCTCCAGGACCCGCACACGATCACCACCTACGACTTCGACTCGACGCCCGACGGCACGCTGTACCTGGCGATGGAGCTGCTCGAGGGCAAGAGCCTCCACACGGTGTTCCACAACGAGGCGCCGATCGAGTGGAAGCGGGTGTTCAAGATCCTGTCGCAGATGTGCAGCTCGCTCGGCGAGGCGCACCGCCAGGGCATCGTCCACCGCGATCTCAAGCCCGAGAACATCTACCTCGAGAACCGCGGCGGCGATCCCGAGTTCGTGAAGATCCTCGACTTCGGCATCGCCAAGGTGATGCGCGGCGACAACTCGGTCGACCCGCAGGCGCCGCAGCTGACCGCCACCGGTCAGACGCTGGGCACGCTCGAGTACATGTCGCCCGAGCAGCTGATGGGCAAGCAACTCGACGGCCGCAGCGACGTCTACGCGCTCGGCGTGCTGGGCTACGAGCTGCTGACCGGGCGCCTGCCCTTCCCCGACGCCAAGGGCCCGGCCGCGCTGATCACCGCGCAGCTCAAGCAGACCCCCAAGCCGCCGTCGCACGTGAACCCGCAGGCGCAGATCCCGCCCGGCGTCGATCGCGTCGTGCTGAAGATGCTCGAGAAGGACAAGAACCAGCGCTTCGCCGACGTCGGCGCGCTGGCCGCGGCGGCCCAGGAGTGCATCGCCACCGGCCGCTGGGGCGATCCGCCGCCCGCCGCCGCCGACCTGCACGGCCAGCCGACGGTGCCGCCGCACCGCGCGTCGCAGCCGGCGCCGATGGCCCCGCCGCCGATGGCCCCGCCGATGGCCCCGCCGCCGATGGCCCCGCCGCCGATGGCCCCGCCGATGGCGATGCCGCCGGTGATGCCGCCGCAGCAACCGTTGCCGATGCCCGGCGCGCCGCAGCAGGCCTACGGCTATCCGCCGACGGCGCCGGTGGCCGCGCCCCGCGCGAACCGCACGATCCTGTTCATCGCGATCGGCGTGGTGATCGCGATCGCCGCGGGCGTCGGCCTGGCGTTCGCGCTGTAGCGACGGCGCGCCGGCCCGAGCAGCTCAGCCGGCCAGCCACCAGCCGAGCGCGCCGGCGATCAACGCCGCGGCGATCAGCGCGAGCAGGCGCCGCGTCTTGCCCGGCGCGACCGGCACGACCGGCGCGGCCGGCGGCAGCCGCTCGCGCACGACGATTTGGTGGCGTCCGGTCGCCGGCACCACCGGCGGCCCGGGGTCGTCGCCGATGCCGGCCTGGGCGGCCAGCCGCCGCACGACGTACGACGTCGACGTCAGCGCCCGCTCGCCCTGCTCGCGCGGATCGAACTCGACGAACTTCGGCGGCGGCGCGTCGGGGCTCGGCGCCGGCAGCGCGTCGCCGTCGACGTCGAGCACCACCGCCGTGATGTTGTCGGTGCCGCCGGCGGCGCACGCCGCGTCGCACAGCATCCGCGCGATCGCCGCCGGGCCGCCGCGCCCCTCGAGGATCGCCGCCAGCGTCGCCGGGCCGAGGTGGTTGTACAGGCCGTCCGAGCACACCAGCACCCGATCGCCGCGGCACAGCGGCACCATCGACAGCGACGGCTCGACGTCGGGGTTGACGCCCAGCGCCTGCAAGATCGTCGAGCCGCCCGCCAGCGCGGCCTCGAGCGGATCGCGCCCGGCGCCGACCAGCGCCGAGGTCAGCGTCTGATCGCGGGTGAGCTGGGTCAGCGTGCCGGCGCGGCACACGTAGACCCGCGAGTCGCCGATCTGCGCGCACACCAGCCGGCCGCCGGCGACGCCGACCGCCGACAGCGTCGTGCCCATGCCGCGCAGGCTGGGCTCGCGCTCGGCCTCGTCGTAGACGCGCTGGTTGGCGACCCGCACCGCCCGGCGCAACAGCCGCGCGAACACCTCGGGATCGTCGGTGGCGTGGTCGGCGACCAGCTCGCGCCAGGTCGCCCGGGCGGCCAGCTCCGAGGCCACCTCGCCGCCGGCCGCGCCGCCCATGCCGTCGCAGACGATCGCGCACAGCCCGCGCGGGCCCGTCGCGGTGAGCGCGCCGTCGCCGTCGAACAGGCGATCGGCGTCGAGGTCACCGATCGCGAACGAGTCCTCGTTGCGCTCGCGGATGCGGCCACGATCGGTGGCGCCCGATCCGATCACCGCGAGCACCCGCGATCACCGCCGCAGCTCGATGCGGAACAGCTGATCGCCCATGCGCACGTGCTCGCCGGCGCGGATGGTCAGCGGCCCGGTCAGGCGCACGAAGGTGCCGTTCGAGCTGGTGAGATCGGTGATCGTGGCGCGCTGGCCGTCCCAGGTGATCGTGCAGTGGCGGCGCGACAGGAACGCGTCGTCGGCGAACACCAGGTCGCCCTCCTCGCGGCCGATCACCACCTCGTCGTCGGCGAGGTGGCGGACGTCGCGCACGCCGCCCGACGGCAACAGCTGCGACAGCCGCCCCCACGGCTCGCGCGGCGGCGAGCCGAACATCGCGACGCCGTGGCGCACCAGCGCTGGCGGGTTGCGCTCGTCGGGATCGAGGCGCTCGAAGCGCAGCACCTCGCGGCCGATCAGCACGATCGTGCCGTGGGTCAGCTCGAACGGGCGATCGATCTTGCGGAACACGCCGTTGAGCGTGTCGACCGGCGTGACCTTGATGGCGTCGCCGACCAGCTCGAGCCGCGCGTGGTGGCGGGCCAGGAAGCGATCTTGCTCGATCGAGATGTCGGCGCCGGTGCGGCCGAACACGACGAAGTCGCCGGCCAGCGGGTAGCGCTCGCCGTCGGTGCCGTCGCGGTTGACCGACACCGCCTGGCCCCAGGCGGCGGGCTGCGCCGGCGGCTGCGCGCGCAGGCGCGCCACGTCCCCGGCGGGCGCGGCCAGGGTCGCGCCCTGGACGTCGACCGACGGCGCGGCCGGCATCGGCGGCGGCGGCGCGGCGGCCGGCGCGCCGACCCGGAAGCCGCACTGCTGACAGAACGCGAAGCCGGGCTGGACCGGCGCGTTGCAGCGCGGGCAGCTCGACACGCCCGCGGGCGCGCTCGGCGGCGGGCCCATCATGCCGGGCGGCGGCCCCATCATGCCCGGCGGCGGGCCCATCATGCCCGGCGGCGGCCCCATCGGCGGGCCACCCATCGGGCCACCCATCGGCGGGCCGCCCATCGGCGAGCCGCCCATCGGGCCACCCATCGGCGGGCCGCCCATCGGCGGGCCGCCCATCGGGCCACCCATCGGCGAGCCGCCCATCGGGCCGCCCATCGGCGGGCCACCCATCGGCGGGCCCATCATGCCCGGCGGCGTCGGCGGTGGCGGCGTCATCGCGGGCGGCGGCGCGCCGCCGAGGTACGGCGTCGGCAAGATCCCGGGCGCCGACGCGGCGAGCACCGTGCCGCAGTTGCGGCAGAAGCGCATCGACGGCGGGTTCTCGGTCCGGCACGCCGGACACGTCACGAGCAACCCCGGCGGCGCGGCCGGAGTCGAACCCGGATAGGGCGCTGCTCCGCCGAGCGACGTCCCACAGTTGAGGCAGAAGCCAGCCCCTTGCGGATTATCGTGACCACACTTCGAGCAACGCACGGTCGAGGACTCGAGCCTACCAAGATCCCGACGCCCGCTGGGCCCGACCGGCGTGAGAATGCAACCTCGACCGCGGGTTTACACGGGGCCGCAGGTCTTGCTAAGACGCGTCCCGTCCTGATGCGCCAAGGCCTATCGACCCTGTTCGCCTGCGCGGCCCTCGCCGCCGGCCTCGCGGCGTGCGCGCCGCCGCCGAGCCCCCGCGTGGCCACGTTCCGGGCGCGCCCCGACGACGTCGTCGCTGGCGACCTGACCGGGCCGTTCACCGGCCGCGTCGTCGACGGCGCCAACCAGACGCCGATCACCGGCGCGCTGGTCTACGCGTCGTGGAGCTTCGAGCGCGGCCACGGCCTGGCGGTCGCCGCCGGCGCCAGCGAGGCGGTCGTGTCGACCGACGCCACCGGCACCTACCGCGTGCCGGCGCTGGCCAAGACGCCGGCGGGCGCGCGGCTCACCGACTTCCGCCTGGTGATCTACAAGCGCGGCTTCGTCGCGTACCGCAGCGATCGCCGCTTCACCGACTTCGGGCCGCGCCGCGACTTCGCGCAGCGCGACAACCTCGTCGAGCTGGAGCGCTGGCGCGCCGACTACTCGCACGCGCGCCACCTGCGCTTCGTCGGCGGCGGCGGCGTCGTCGCCGCGGTGACCGGCTGGGAGACCGACGAGGCGATCGCCGAGCTGACCGCGCCCAAGGGCGCCGGCCCGGCGGTGGCCAAGAGCGGACCGTACCTCGTCGCGGCGCAGCTCCTGACCGAGGTCGACATCAAGACCGAGACCGACTACGACGGGCGCTTCGAGACCGGGCCGCTCGGCGACGAGCCCGACACCCGGACCTACTCGTCGCAGCACTACAAGGCGCTCGGCCGCGATCAGACCTGGGACGTCGCGGTGCGCATGTGGCGGCTGGCGCCCGACGCCGCGCTCGAGCGCTACGACGAGCTGCGCACCGGCCTGCCCGGCGTCGACGAGCGCGACGACATCGCCTCGAAGTCGCTGCGCGCGATCGAGAACAACATCTACGCCGCCGCGTTCCTCGACGGCCAGCGCGGCCTGGTGGTGGTGGTGACCTGCGGCAAGAGCCAGTGCACCACGCCCGACAAGGCGTCGAACCTCGCGGCGCTGATCCACCGGCGCATCCGCGATCTGTGGCCGCTGACCCGCGGAGAGACGCCATGAGCCGCATCGTGTTCCTGGCCGCCGTGCTGGCGACCGCCGCGGCGGCGCCGCGCCCGGCCCACGCCTGGGAGACCAGCACCCACGTCGGCCTCGCCGAGCAGGCGGCGCTGGCCGCCGACACCGACGCCTGGCTGCGCCAGCTCGGCTTCCGCGGCGGGCTGTTCGAGCCGCTGGTGGTGCCGCCGGCCGACGCGCCGGAGCTGTTCGCGGCGCTGGCCAACCACAGCGCGATCGACGGCTACGTGCCCGACCTGCGCGGCCAGCAGACCGCGCTGGCCTGGCTGCTCGCCGGCGCCGCCGTCGCCGACGCCACGCCGGCGTGGGCCGCCAACCACTTCTTCGATCCCGCCACCGGCGCCGGGTGGCAGCGCCCCGCGGCGTCGCTCGTCGACAAGCTGCGGGCCGCGGCCCGAGCCCGCGCCGCGGCGCCGGCCCGCGGCGTGCCGGCGCCCGACTGGGTCGCCAGCACCGCCAACCCGCTGGGGATGGCCGGCTTCCTCGATCAATACGAGAAGGCGGTCGCCGGCACGACGCCCGGCGAGCGCAGCCGCGCGATGGCCGGCGCGCTGGTCGCCGCCGGCGCGGTGCTGCACGCGCTCGGCGATCTCGGCTCGCCCAGCCACGTGCGCGCCGACTACGCCGCGCACTTCGACCCGGTCAGCCCGGCCAGCGACGACGTCGGCTCGCGCTTCGAGCGCCTCGCCGCGATCGCCTGGGGCCGCCTCGGCGTGCCGGCGGCCGCGCCGGTGCCGCGCCGCGCCCAGGCCCGCGCGTTCTTCACCGGCGCCGGCACCGGCACCGACGCCGGCCTCGCCGACTGGACCGCCACCCGCTGGTTCTCGGAGCACACCCTGCCCCGCACCGTCGAGGTCGGCCGCGTGAACGCCAAGGCGCTGCCGGGCGTGCTCGCGCGGTCGCTGGTGCGACCGGCCCCGGCCCTGCCGTCACGGCTGAGCATGATCGTCGCGACCCAGCCGCAAGGCACGACGCTGCGCGACGCCGGCGGCACCTGCCTCGCCCGGTACCGCCGCGACGGCGGCCAGCTGGCGTGGTGGCTCGACGACGCGTGCGAACTCGAGCAGGCGGCCGAGATCCTGCCGGTGGTCGCCGGCTACGAGGCCGGCCTCCTGGCGTGGCTGGCCCGCGGTCAGCTCGCGCTCGCGGTCGCCGACGGCAAGGTCACGGTCAGCGCCCGCGGCCTGGGCCTGGGCGCCGGCACGCTGACCGTGCTGCGCGAGGACGGCCGCGGCGTGCGCGCGGCGGCCGGCACCGCCGCGGTCACCAGCGCCACCGACGGCGGCGCGCTCGGCACCGTCGCGATCAGCGGCGGGCGCTTCGCGGTCGCGCTGTTCCGCGGCGTCGACGACGCCGGCGAGCCGGTGATCGCGTTCGGCCGCGTCGAGCTGCCATGAGCAAGCGCGGCGGCGGCAAGCGCCCGGGCGGCAAGACCGAGCCCGACTCCACGGTCGACCGGGTGGTGGCGGCGCTCGAGCGCTGGCCCGACGGCATGCACGATCTCGGCGAGCCCACCGTCAACGTCCCGCTCGACTGGCCGCCGGCGGTGGTCGACGTGTACCTGGCGTTCGACGGCGGCCGGCTGTTCGGCGACAGCCTCAGCCTGGCGGCGATCGCCGACGCGCCGGCGTGGGACGAGCGCGGCCGGCTGGCGCTGGTCGAGTGGCTGGCCGAGCCGATCGAGATCGATCGCGCCGGCAAGGTGTGGCGCGCCGACGCCGAGACCGGCGAGGACGTCTGCGACGGCACCGCGTTCGATCGCTGGCTGCACGGCGCGATCGACGCCACCGCGCTGTTGTTCGACGACGACGGCGAGTGGAAGGACGAGGTGTTCTCCGAGGACGGCGAGCTGACCGAGGCCACCGCGGTCGCGATGGCCAAGGCCCAGGTGCGGCGCGATCCGCGGGCGCCGGGGCCGCGCTGGCGGCTGGCCCGGGCGCTCACCGCGCGCGGCGATCTCGACACCGCGCGGGCCGAGCTCGAGGAGGTCGTCGCCCACGCGCCGGCCCAGGCCTGGGCCTGGCTCGATCTCGCCAAGCTGTCCGAGCGCCTCGGCGCGCTGGCCGGCGCCGTCGACGAGGCCGAGGCCGCCGCCGACGCCGACCCGACCCACGAGCACCGCGCCCACTTCCTGGCCGAGGCGACCCGGCTGGCGGCGCTGGCCGCCGACGAGCCGCGCCGCGCCGCGCTGGCCGCCCGCGCGCTCGGGCTGGCACCCGATCTGGTCAGCCGCCAGCTAGCCGGCGCCGACGATCGCCTCGCCGACGGCGAGCTCACCGCCGCGGCGCACCTGGCCGCGCTGGCCCGCGCGCTCAACCCGCGCGATCTCAACGCCGCCGATCTCGCGCGCCGCATCGAATCGGCCCAGCGCGAGAATTGAGTCGCGCGCGGCTCAGCCGCGGCGGCCGATGCCGTCGAACAACAGCGTCAGCGCGGCGTCGAGGCGGGCCTGGCCCTCGGGCAGGCCGGGCAGCGGCAGGTCGCCGAGCACCAGCTGCGCCCCGAGCACCGCGACGCCGGCCATGAACATCACCATCGCGGTCGGCGCCTCGACCAGCTCGCCGCGCTGCTGCGCGGCGGCGATCATCTGGAACACCATCGGGACGTGGCCGTGGGCGAAGCGCGCGAACAGGCGCTGCCGGCGCTCCGCGGACAGGAGCGCGTCGCGCAGCGCCATCCGCACCACCGCGCGCTCGACCTCGGCGAGCCCGGCGACGTACGCGGCGATCGCCGCGAGCCGCTCGCGCACCGACGTCGGCTGCGCGAGCAGCGCGCCCAGCTCGACGACGAACGGCTGGTAGACCGCGTCGATCACCGCGTCCCACAGCGCGTCCTTGGTCGGGAAGTAGTAGTAGATCATCCCGATCGTCGTGCGGGCGCCGCGGGCGATCGCCCGCAGCGAGGTGGCGTCGAAGCCGTCGGCCTCGAACGCGGCGCGCGCGGCGGCGAGGATGCGCAGGCGGACGTCGGTGGCCGGGCGCGCCATGGTCAGCCCAGCTTCTTCTGGAAGCGCAGCGCCGAGGCCAGCACCAGCGCCAGGGTGATGCCGCCGAGCCAGGCCAGCTCGGGCAGCAGATCAGCCAGCGTCGCGCCGCGCAGCACGATGCCGCGGATGATCCGCAGGAAGTGGGTGAGCGGGATGGCCTGGCCGATGGCCTGCGCGAACGCCGGCATGCCCTCGAACGGGAACATGAACCCCGACAGCAACAGCGACGGCAGCAGGAAGAAGAACGACATCTGCATGGCCTGCTGCTGGGTGCGCGCCAGGGTCGAGAAGAACAGGCCGAGCGCCAGGTTCGCGGCGATGAACAGCGCCGCCAGGCCGTACAGCAACCCCCACGAGCCGGCGAACGGCACCGCGAACACCAGCGTGCCGACCACCAGCACGATCGACATCTGGACGTAGCCGATCGCCAGGTACGGCACGATCTTGCCGATCACCAGCTCGATCGACCGCACCGGCGAGACGATCAGCTGCTCGAGCGTGCCGCGCTCGCGCTCGCGGGCGATGCCCATCGCGGTGAACATCACCATCGTCATCGTCAGGATCACGCCGACCAGCCCCGGCACGATGTACACCGCCGTGCGCAGGTCGGGGTTGTACCAGGTCGAGGTCGACAGGCTGATCGGCTCGGGGGTGCCGTCCCGCCACGCCGTCACCCGCAGCTCGGCCGACCACGCGGCCACCACCGACGCCGCGGTCTGGGTGGCGCTGGCCACGGTCTGCGCGTCGGCGCCGTCGACCACCAGCTGCACCTCGGTCGGGCGGCGGGCGGTGACCGCGGCGCTGAACCCGGCCGGGATCACCAGCGCGACCTTGGCGTCGCCGCGGCGGAACGCGCGCGCCACCGCCGGGTAGCCGTCGACCTGCCCCACCAGATCGTAGAAGCCGGTGACCTCGAGCCGGCGCGCCAGGTCGCGGCTCCGCGCGGTGCCGTCGCCGTCGTAGACCACCGTCGGCGTGTGCCGCACGTCGGTGTCGATCGCGTAGCCGAACAGCAACAGCTGCATCAGCGGCAGCATCACCATCATGCCGATCGTCAGCCGGTCGCGGCGCAGCTGGCGCAGCTCCTTGCGGGTGATGACGGCGATCCGGCCGAGCGCGCTCATGGCCGCGCCTCCTCGCCGCGCACCATCGCCACGAACGCGTCCTCGACCGACACCCGCGCCGGCGCGTGGCGGCGCGGCGCGCCGATCACCGCGGTGACCAGCGCCAGCGCATCGTCGGTGCGCGCCACGACGCGCAGCCGGTGGCCGAGCGCCTCGACGCCGATCACCGCCGGGTGCGCGGTCAACGCGGCGCCGGCCTCGACCGGCGCGTCGACCTCGAGCTCGAGCGCGGCCAGCCCGGCGCGGGCGACGATCTCGTCGGGGCGCCCGACGTCGAGCAGCCGGCCGGCGAAGATGAACGCCAGCCGGTGGCAGCGCTCGGCCTCGTCCATGTAGTGGGTCGTCACCAGCACGGTGGTGCCGGTGGCCGCGAGCCGGTGGATCTCGGTCCAGAAGTGGCGGCGGCTGACCGGATCGACGCCGGCGGTCGGCTCGTCGAGGAACAACAGCGGCGGCCGGTGGATCGTCGCCGAGGCCAGCGCCACGCGTTGCTTCCAGCCGCCCGACAGCGTGCCGGCCAGCTGGCGCCGCCGCTCGCCCAGCCCGTTCTCGGCCAGCACCTCGGCCACCCGCGCCGCGCGGGTCCGCCGCGGCACTCCGTAGATGCCGGCGTAGAACTGCAGGTTCTCCTCGACGGTGAGGTCCTCGTACAGGCTGAAGCGCTGGGTCATGTAGCCGATGCGGTGCTTGATCGCCTCGGGCTCGGTGCGGACGTCGTGGCCCACCACGCGGCCGTCGCCGCTGGTCGGATCGAGGATCCCGCACAGCATGCGGATCGTCGTCGACTTGCCGGCGCCGTTGGGGCCGAGCACGCCGAAGATCTCGCCCTTGGCGACCGCGAGGTCGACGCCGGCCACCGCGACCAGGTCGCCGAAGCGCCGGCCCAGGCCCCGGGTCTCGATCACCAGCTCGGTCACGGCGCCCTCGCCACCTCGGCGTAGGCCGGCAGGCCGGCGTGCAAGCGCCCGGCGGGATCGTCGAGGCGCACCCGCACCCGCACCGTCAGGTTGGGCCGCTCGCGCGGGCTGTAGACGAAGCGCGGCGTGAACTCGGCGTGGGGCGCGATCCACTCGACGGCGCCGGCCGCCGGCGGCGCGCCCTCGACGATCACCCGCATCGCGGTGCCCACCTGCAGGCGCGGCGCGTCGGCCACCGGCACGAACACGTCGGCGTACGGCCGGCGCCGATCGACCAAGGACGCGATCGGCGCGCCGGCCGCCACCACCTCGCCCGCCTGCGGATAGACGTCGAGCACGACGCTGTCGATCGGCGCGGTCAGCACGCGCTTCTCGAGGCGGCGATCCTCGAGCGCCAGCCCCTCCTCGGCCAGCGCGACCCGGGCGCGCGCCCGGACCAGCTCCTCGCCGCGCGCGCCGCGGCTGAGCAGGCGCACCCGCGCCTCGAGGCTCTCGCGCTCGCCGCGGGCCCGCGCGACCTGCGCGTCGACGTCGTCGATCACCGCCGCCGGCGCGACGCCGCGCTCGACCAGCCGGGTCTGCCGCGCCTGCTCCTTGGTCAGCGCGCGCTCGCTGGCGCGGGCCGCGCCGAGCTGCGCCTGGGCCGCGCGGATCTCCTCGGGCCGGCTGCCGGCCTCGAGCAGCGCGAGGTCGGCGCGGGCGACGTCGAGCTCGCGGGCGCGGATCGCGCGCTGCTCGCGATCGAGCACGTCATCCTGGCGCGCGATCACGTCGCCGGCGCGCACCGCCCGACCGGGCTCGACCCCGCGCACCGTCACCCGACCGCCGGCCTCGAACGCGAGGTCGATCTGCTCGAGCTCGACCATGCCCTGGTACCGCCCGCGGGTCGGATCGGCGCCCCCGCACCCCGCGAGCGCGAGCGCGGCAAGGACCGCGGCGCCGTTTTTGATCATACGACTGATAATGGACGCCGCCGCGCCAGTCGCAAGGGGATTCCCCGCGCGGCGCGGATCGTCGGCTGCGATCTCGGGCGCTTACGCCGCGCCCTGGGGCGTCACGCCGCAGCCAGCGCCTGCTCGGCGTCGACCGCGAGGTTGTCGCCGATGGCCTCGAGCGGCAGGTCGTTGGGGTCGTAGCCGAACGGGTCCTCGATCTCGACGCCGATCTCGTCGATGCCGAACAGCGCGTACGCCACCACCGCCGCCGCCGGGCCGGTCGCCCAGCCCATCGCCGGCAACAGCGCCAGCGGCACGCTCAGGCAGAACAGCGTGAGGAAGCCCTTGATGTGGTGCGCGTAGGCGAACGGCACCGGGGTCCGCAGGATGCGCTCACAGCCGCCGAGGCTGTCGATGATGTCCGACACCGCGGCGTCGAGCATCACCAGCCGCTGCTCGCTCATGCCGCGGCGCGCGCCGTCGGCGAACAGGTCGCCGAGCGCGCGGGCCACCGCCAGCGGCGGGCAGCGGGTCGCGGCGAGCTTGGCCAGGAGCGCCGGCGGCAGCGTGCCCTCGAGCTCGGGCCACGTGCGCTCGTCGCGCAGGTAGCGCCGGATCGTCGCGTACAGCGCAACCGTGTGCGCGCGCAGCGGCGCGTGCAGCTCGGTCGGCAAGTAGCTCGCGCCCTGCCGCACCAGATCGCGCGCGTTGTTGATCATCGCGCCGACCAGCCGCCGCCCCTCCCAGTAGCGGTCGTACGACGCGTTGGTGCGGAACACCAGCAACAGGCCGAGCGCGACGCCGACCATCGTGTGGATGATGCCGGGGATCGCCAGGTCGACGACGTCGTGCGCACGGAGCGCGTTGGCTCCCAGGCCGATCCCCGCGACCATCAGCACGCGCACCGCGATGCGCGGCAGCACCGTGCCGCGCACGCGGGTCAGGATCGCGAACCAGTCACGCGTCTCGTAGCGGATCATCGCTCGCCATGATCGGCGATCGCCGGCCGCGGCTCAAGACGAGGAGCGACGCGCGCGCCGGAGCCAGAGCCGGCCGCTCAGCCTAGAACGTCACGCGGTGCCGCCACGACACCTGCGCGCCGGCCCCGAGCCGCGTCTGGCCGACGACGTCGCGCACGCAGGCCGCCACCCGATCGGGCAGATCGGTGTCGACGATGTTCAGGTAGCGGATCGCGCCCGACGCCTGCACGCCGACCTCCAGCTCGACGTGCGTCCCGTCGGCCAGCCCCTGCTTCGCCAGCGACCGCACGCAGCCGCGCAGCTGCTCCTGATCGAGCGCCCGCGACAGCTCGACCAGCCGCTGCCGACGCGCGGTCGCGGTCCCGATCGCCGCCAGCGCCGGCTCGGCCTGGGCCAGCGCCACCGGCCGATCCGCCGTCGCGCCGTCGAGCTCGACCCACTGGCTGGCCGCGCGCCCGTCGCGGCCGCGCGCCTCGACCAGGTGGCGCCCCGGCGGCAGCCGCCGCCACAGCGCGCCGACGCCCGCCGGCACGCCGTCGATCGTCACGACGTGGCCGGGCGGCACCACCAGCGGCAGCGCCGCGGTCGTGCGGAAGATCGTCTCCGGATCGGTCCACTGCGGCAACGCCTGGGGCCGCGCCGCGATCAGCTCGCCCAGCTCGGCCTCGGACATCGGCCGCACCTGCCGCGCGAGCACCGGCTCGCCGTCGACGACCGCCAGCGCCTGCCCGGCGCCCAGCTCGACGCCGTCGGCGCCGTCGACCGTCGCCACCGCGACCCGGCCGTGCTCGCACGCCACCGCCACCCGCGCGCCGTCGCGCTCGACGCGGAACGCGGTGCCGCGCACCTCGACCGTGCGCGCGCCCGCCCGCACGACGAAGCGCTGCTCCGCCGCGCGGTGGCTGACCTCGATGTCGACCCGGCCGCGCTCGCCGAGCACCAGCTCGACCGCGCGGGCGTCGAAGTGGGCCAGCGTCAGGCTCGAGCGCGGCCCGACGGTGATCGTCGAGGCTGGGCCGAACTGCGCCGCCACGCGGCCGTCGGTGGTGGTGATGCGATCGCCGGCGACCAGGCCGTGGGCGCCGACCGCGCTGCCACCGACCAGGCTCGCGCCGCCGGCGGTGACCACCGCGCCGCTGGCCTCGACCAGCGTCACCACCGCGGTGATCGGCGCCGCCGGCGCGACCACCGCGGCCGCGGGCGCCACCGGCGCGTGCGCCACCGGCGGCAACGTCCCGCGCGGGGCGGGCCCGAGCGCGAACCACACCCCGGCGGCCGCGACCGCGAGGCCGAGCGGCGCCGCCAGCCACGGCCAGCGCCGCGCCCGCGGCGCGTCGGTGACCGCCGGCATCGCCGGGTGCGACCCGGTGCCGAGCTGCCAGTAGGTCTGCGCGCGGACGCGGTCCCAGCGCAGCTCGGGCGCCGGCGCGGCCGCCACCTCGGCGAACGCCGCCTGCGCCTCGCGCACCGTCGCGAGCGCGCGCCGACACTGGGCGCAGCCGTCGACGTGGCGGTGGGCGCGCCGGGCCGCGGCGCCCGACAGGCGACCGCGCACCAGGTCCGCGAGGCGGTGCGGCGCGACGTGCCTCACGGCGCACCTCCGTCGCCGCCGTCCGCGGCCTGGCCGGTCAGGATCTTGTAGAACTCGCGGCGCGCGTAGAACAGCCGCGTGCGCACGGTCACCGGGTTGGAGTCGACGAGGTACGCGATCTCGGTGAGGTCGCGCCCCTCGATCTCGTGCAGGTAGAGGACGATCCGCTTCTTCGGCGGCAGCTGCTCGAGCGCCGCGTACACCCGCGCCTGATCCTCGCGCCGCTCGAGCGCGCGCTCGGGAGACTCGGGCCGGTCGGTCGCCGACGACTGGTTGGACGCCTGCTCGAGATCGGCGACGGCGATCGGCGGCGGCCGGCGCCCGCGGCTGCGCATGCGGCCGAACGCGACGTTCACGCAGATGCGATACAGCCAGGTCGCGAGCTGCGCCTCGTGGCGGAAGTTCGCCAGGCCGCGGAACGCGATGACGAACACCTCCTGCACCAGATCCTCGAGCTCGCCGCGATCGCCGAGCACCCGGAACAGGTTGGCGGCGACGACGCGACGGAACCGGTGGTACAGCTCGTCCTGGGCGGCGCGGTTGTTCGCCTTGCAGCGCGCCACCAGCTCGCGCTCGTCGAGCGCTTGCAGCGGACGGTCACCGGACCGGGTCGGTCCGGACGCGTCGCTGGGGTGCTTGGCCACGATCGAGAGCATAGCGCTGCGGGTTTCGGGAGTTGGTGTCCGGATGCGGCGTCGAGGTTCAAGCCGCCGCGCATTCTCCCGGGGACGCGAGATCGCGCGAGTGGTTTCGAGCGGTTGCATTGCTACGGAGGGGGCGGTACCGCTTGGCCCATGGCCCTGCCCTCCGTCGTCGCCGACACCCGCCACCTCCTGACGCGCCTCGGCGTCGATCCGGCCGCGCTCGGCGATCGCGGCGTCGCGGCGCGCTCGCCGATCACCGGCGAGCTGCTCGGCCACGTCGCCGAGACCGCCGACGTCGGCGCGGCGATCGGCCGGGCGGCGGCGGCGTTCACCGCGTGGCGCGAGGTCCCGGCGCCGCGGCGCGGCGAGCTGGTGCGGCGGTTCGGCGACGTGCTGCGCGCCGCCAAGGACGACCTGGCGCGGCTGGTGACGATCGAGGCCGGCAAGATCAGCAGCGAGGGCGCCGGCGAGGTCCAGGAGATGATCGACATCTGCGACTTCGCGGTGGGGCTGGCGCGCCAGGTCGGCGGGCGGACCCTGCCCAGCGAGCGCGGCGAACACCGGATGATGGAGACCTGGCACCCGCTGGGCGTCGTCGGCGTCATCTCGGCGTTCAACTTCCCGGTCGCGGTGTGGGCGTGGAACGCGGCGCTGGCGCTGATCTGCGGCGACCCGTGCGTGTGGAAGCCGTCGGAGAAGACCCCGCTGACCGCGCTGGCGACCCAGGCGCTGTTCGCCCGCGCGTGCGCCGGGTTCGCCGACGCGCCGCCGCACCTGGCCGACGTGATCATCGGCGGGCCCGCGGTCGGCCAGGCGCTGGTCGACGATCGCCGCGTGCCGCTGGTGTCGGCGACCGGCTCGACGGCGATGGGCCGCGCGGTCGCGCCGCGGCTGGCCGCGCGGTTCGGCCGCGCGCTGCTCGAGCTGGGCGGCAACAACGGCGCGATCGTCGCGCCGTCGGCGGATCTCGATCTCGCGCTGCGGGCGATCGCGTTCGCGGCGATGGGCACCGCCGGCCAGCGCTGCACGACGCTGCGCCGGCTGTTCGTCCACGCCGACGTCTACGACGCGCTGGTGCCGCGGCTGATCAAGGCGTACGCCTCGGTGAAGGTCGGCGATCCGCGCGACGCCGCGACGCTGGTCGGCCCGCTGATCGACGCCGGCGCCGGCGCGGCGATGACCGCGGCGCTCACCCGCGCCGCCGCGGCCGGCGGCCGGATCCACGGCGGCGAGCCGGTCGAGCTGGGCGGCGGCGTCTACCGTCGGCCGGCGCTGGTCGAGCTGCCGGCGCAGGTCGGCCCGATGCTCGACGAGACCTTCGCGCCGATCCTGTACGTCACCCGCTACCGCGCGCTCGACCTCGCGATCGCCTCGCACAACGCGGTCGCGCAGGGCCTGTCGTCGTCGATCTTCACCCGCGACCTCGGCGAGGCCGAGCGGTTCCTGGCCGCCGGCGGCTCGGACTGCGGCATCGCCAACGTCAACATCGGGCCGTCGGGCGCCGAGATCGGCGGCGCGTTCGGCGGCGAGAAGGACACCGGCGGCGGCCGCGAGTCGGGCTCCGACAGCTGGAAGGCGTACATGCGCCGGGCGACCAACACGATCAACTACGGCCGCGCGCTGCCGCTGGCCCAGGGCGTGCGCTTCGACGTCGACGGCTGAGTTCCAGGGGGCTCGTCGCCGAGCCCCCCTCGATCCCGGCAAAGCCGGGATCGAGCCTCCCCCCGCGACGCGAGACTCCCGACGCGCCGACCGGTGCTCGACCGAAAGACTCACGCGCTCTGAGCGCGCCGCCGCTCAGCGCCGCGACGGCCGCGCCTCGAACGCCAGCTCCTCGTCGACCTGGCAGCGCAGCACGTCCTCGTCGCCGTCGACCGCCAGCAGGCACGGGATCTGATCGTCGCCGGTGTCGGGCTTGGGCAGCTGCAAGGTCAGCGCGTCGCCGCGCGCGGTCCAGGTGCCGCGGTAGGTGACCTTGTCGCGCGAGCCCTGGCAGGTGGTGCGGAGCTGCAGCGTGAAGCGGCGATCGCGCTTGAGGGTGAGGCGCATCTCGGGTCGATCGCACGGCGCCAGCGGCTGCTCCCACTCGCCGCCGAGGCCCATCAGCCGCGCGTAGGTCGACGTCGCGGGCGCGTCGAAGCCCACCGCGGCGCGGAACCGCGGCTCGCCGACCAGCTTCACGAAGACCTTATCGAAGCGCGCGTCGATCAGCCACTCGGGCGCGTCGGGCGCCTTGGACCTGGCCAGCTCCTCGAGGCGCCCGAGCGCGGCGTCCTTGCGCTTGCCGGCGACCTCGATCGCGGCGAGGCGGTACAGCGCCTCGGGGTGATCCGGCGCGAGCGAGAGCACGATCAGCCAGCCCTTGAGCGCGGTCTTGCCCTTGGCCTTGCGCGCAGCGGCGACGACGCGCGCGAGCTGCGGATCGACCGCGGCCGGCGGCGGGTCGGTCGGCGGATCGGCGGGCGGCTGGGTCGGCGGCTGGGTCGGCGGCTCGCCGCGCCCGAGCCCGCGATCGAGGCCGATCACGTCGTGCAGCTCGCGGCCGGCGCGCCGCACGACGAACTCGACGATGATCAACCGGCCGCTGGCCGACTGCCAGACGTCGACGACGCTCGAGATCGTGTCGGCGCTGGTCCAGCTCGCGACCGCGACGCCGTCGGCGCCGACGACGGTGAGCACGCGGCCCTTGGCGCTGGCGGTGAGCGCGGCCTTGGGCCCGCGCTCGGCCGACGGCAGGCGCGTCGACAGCCGGGCCACCTCGTCGGCCGGCGCGGCATGGCACGCCGGGCTGCCGCTGGCCGCGCCCGCGGTGACGACCACCGGCGTGCACACCCGGCTGGCGCCGACCAGGTAGCTCTTCTCGTTGGCGGCGACGCCGCCGAACGAATCGGCCTCGGCGACGCCGGCGGCCAGGGTCAAGGTGACGGCGACGGCCGCCGCGCGACCGAGGGCGATCATGACCCTGGAATAGCACGGCGACCGATGCCGCGCCGCGGCGTTCGTTGTACGGTGCCTGGCGTGCTTCGCGACGTGTTCCGTGCGGTGACCCGCGCCTCGGCCGCCCTCGATCGCGGGGTGGTGCGGGTGATGGAGCGCCGCATGGCCGGGCCGGCTGCGCGCCACGACGCGGCGATCCCCGACGACGCGCACCGCCGGCTGATCGCGCTGGCCGAGCGCTACCGCGACGTCACGCTGGGCCTGCCCAGCCGGTTCTTCCCGACGCCGCGCCGGCCCGAGCTGCGGGTGCGGCCGATCGGCGAGGCCTTCGGCGGCGCGGTCACAGAGCTGACCTGGACCTCGGGCTACCGGCCGTTCCTGCCCGAGTACAAGGACGAGCACCACCGCTGGGTCGAGAACCACACCGCCCACGCCCGCCGCTACACCCGCGCCGGCGGAGGGGCTGGCGCCACGCCGCGACCGGTGATGGTGCTGCTCCACGGCTGGGGCGGCGGCGCGTGGTGGCTCGAGGAGCGGGCCTTCGCGGTCGGCTACTGGGTGGCGCGCGGCTTCGACGTCGTCGTGTTCCAGCTGCCGTTCCACGGCGCGCGCGCGCCGGCCGGCGTCGGCCGCGGCCCGCGCTCGGGCGCGCTGTTCCCGTCGGCCAACGTGGTGCGCACCAACGAGGCGTTCGGCCAGGCGATCTGGGATCTGCGCGGCCTGGCGCTGGCGCTGTACGCCGACGGCGCGCCCGCGGTCGGCGCGATGGGCATGAGCCTCGGCGGCTACACCACCGCGCTGTGGTCGACGATCGATCCGACGCTGGCGTTCGCGGTGGCGATGATCCCCGCGGTCGACATGAGCGACCTGATGTGGCGCCACGGCGAGGACAGCCCGGCCCGCCGCCGCGCCGCCGCCGCCGGCGTCTCGTCGACGCTCCTGGCCGAGGTGTTCGCGGTGCACGCGCCGACCACCCGGCCGTGCCTGACGCCGCACGGCCACCGCATGATCGTCGCCGGCCACGGCGACCGCATCACCCCGCCCGATCAGGCCGAGCGCCTGCGCGCGCACTGGGGCGACTGCGCGATCCACTGGTTCCCCGGCGGCCACCTCGCGCAGGTCGGGCGCGGCGACGCGTTCCGCGCGGTGCGCCGGCACCTCGCCGCCGCCGGGTTCGGCGCGCCGTCGTCTCACCCGCCCGCGCCCAACCCTCCGAGCTCGCGATGAAGCCGTTCCTCCACACCCTGGCCGAAGGGCCGATCCTGTTCGACGGCGCGATGGGCTCGCTGCTCTACGATCGCGGCGTGCTGCACACCCGCAGCTACGACGAGCTGGTGATCGCCCAGCCCGACCTGATCGCGCGGGTCCACCGCGACTACATCGACGCCGGCGCCCAGGTGATCGAGACCGACACCTTCGGCGCCAACCGCATCGCGCTGGCCCGCCACGGCCTCGCCGATCAGATGACGACGCTCAACAAGGCCGCGGTCAAGCTGGCCCGCGAGTGCGCCGCCGGCCGCGCCTACGTGGCCGGCGCGGTCGGGCCCACCGGCGTGCGCTTCGCGATCGCGTCCGAGAGCGAGCGGCGGCGCGCGCGGATGGCGCTGGCCGAGCAGATCGACACGCTGGTGATCGCCGGCGTCGATCTGATCTTGCTCGAGACCTTCCCGTCGATCCTCGAGCTCGAGCTGGCGATCGCGGTGGCCAAGGAGCGCGGGCCCAAGGTGCCGGTGGTGGCGCAGCACGTCTTCGATCTGCAGTGCAAGGGCGACGGCGGGCTGGCCCCGGCCGAGGTCGCCGAGCGGCTGATCAGCGCCGGCGCCGACGTGATCGGCGCCAACTGCGGCGTCGGCCCGGCCGAGCTGTACACCGTCGCCACCGGCATGATCGGCCGCGGCAAGCCGGTGATCGTCCAGCCCAACGCCGGCATGCCG
>Ga0075163_10002385_pt1 | contig 25348 bp, 20 predicted proteins | sample JI1023141ADNA_FD_71478 | JGI IMG/M metagenome (GOLD analysis project Ga0075163, IMG submission 71478) | Wastewater effluent complex algal communities from Wisconsin, to seasonally profile nutrient transformation and Carbon sequestration -... | ecosystem: Engineered > WWTP > Effluent > Algae... | reverse complement strand
ATCAGCGTTACGAGCATCGCCTCAGGCGTGAACACCGGCACCGATGTGTTCACCTTGCTGTTCTCATTGACCGGCATCGCGACAGGCTGTTTGATCGGGGCCTTCGTGTACAACGCCTTGATACATCCGCGAAAAACGTCGTGGTGGCGGGTGGCGGAACTCTGACCGCCCTACTTCGCGCGTGGCCCGGCGATCGCCGGCACCGGCTCTTCTTCTCTGAAGAAATCCAACGTGGTCACATCCACCAGATGCACATCGGTGTAGTACTGGTGCAGGATGTCCGTATAGCTCTTGCCCTCGCGTGCCATGCGCATGGCGCCTTCCTGGCACAGGCCCACACCGTGACCAAAGCCTCGCCCCTGCAAGGTCACCTGATCCCCATTGGTCTTCACGGAGAAGTAGGCGGAATTCAACTTGAGGTCTTCGCGTACATGCTTTAAGGGTACCAACGGAAATGTGTTGCCCAAGTATAGGTCCCGGCACGTCGGGTCGTAGTTGAGCAGTGCTGCGAAATGGTCCTTGTCCGTGCTCTTCGCCCCGAAACGGCGTTCCAGGTAGCCGACCCATTCCTTGCGCGTATAGGTCTTTGTCCAATTGGCGTGCGGCGCATTTCGGCAGTATGGGTCCACCGTGGCTCGCAGGTACGGCTCGCGTTTGCTCCAGAGATCCTCGGCGTTCATGGTCTCTCCGCCACAATTGCTGTGGAAGAGCGCATGGATCATTTTGATGTTCGGATCCACCATCACCATGCCGCGCGTGGCCTGTACGGCTTGAAGAATGCTATCCTGCTTGCAGGCTCCCTGGTAGACCTGGCAATGCACGGCATCGCAGAGATCGAAGCCCTCCGGCGCATGTTTGCGGTGATTGCACAGCGCGTATGTCCGGCAGCTGACGCTTTGCAACTTGTAATACTCCTGATGATGCTCTTTGCCGGCCTCGGCTTGGACAACACCCGCCGTGTATGCTTCGATAGGTACTGCATTCGTCAACTTCACCGAACCGCTTTCGATGGTGACCTGCATCGATCCGGGATAGATGCGCTCCGGAACCTTGCTCTCCACCAACCGCAACCGCGTGCCGCTGGTCTCCATGCGTGGCACCACTTCGATCCGCTTCTTCGCTGTGAACGACAGGCCCAAGGACTTGGCGGAAAGTGTGCGGCCGGTTACGTCGATCCGCAGACCATCGTTGACCTGCATCTCGCCTTTGCGCTCGCCATCGGCAAAGACCGTGCATGTGCCTTTTGCGCTCATCACCAGTACACTGCGGATGGCCCGCTCGCGCATGACGCCGATGCGCAGCACCCGCTCTTGTGCCAGAACGGAAAGCGACAGCAGAATTTGGAGGAGGAACGCGGTGTGGCGCATTTCGAGGACGAAAGTACCGGGCCGCCAAAGGCGCTTACGCCGTGCCGCCCGGACTTTTCCACACCGCAGCAGCCACCTTCGCCGAAGCACCCGGCCCGCCTAGCGTTCCACGCAGTTGGGCCAGGTCATTTTCCATCGCCGAACGGTACGGTCCAGCTATCATGATCCGTTCCAACTCGGCGCAAAGAGCCGGAACGTTCAAGTCCTGCTGGATCAGCTCACGGACCACCTCGCGATCCATGATGAGATTGACCAGGCTGATGAACTTGATGTCCACCAACCGTTTCGCGATCCATACGTTGAGGGCGCTGCCGCTGTAGCAGACCACCTCAGGAACTCCGAACAAAGCTGTTTCAAGTGTCGCCGTGCCGCTGGTCACCAACGCGCCTCGCGCCGTGCGAAGAAGGTCGTAGGTACGTCCTTTGACCACCGTGATGGAACTACCACGAAGACCTTCCGCATAAATGCTGTCCGGCACCGAAGGCGCAACGGCAAGCACGAACCGGTACGCGGGATAACGCTTGGCCACCTCGACCATCAGCGGCAACATGCGGGCGATCTCCTGGTGGCGACTGCCCGGCAACAATGCCACGACCGGTCGATCATCCGCCCCGGGCAATGGCGTCAATGGGGTCTTCCCCTCCTGCTCGATCGCATCCAACAGCGGGTGCCCGACGAACTCCACGTCCATTCCATACTTCGCGTACCAGGCTTTCTCGAACGGCAGGATAACGTACATCCGATCCACCACTTTTTTGATGGTGTGTACACGCCCCTTCTTCCACGCCCATACCTGCGGACTGATGTAGTAATGTACCGGAATGCCCTTGGCATGCGCCCATTCGGCAATGCGCAGGTTGAAACCCGGGTAGTCGATCAAGATCAACGCATCGGGTTGGAATTCCTCGATGTCCTTCTTGCAGGTATCGATGTTGCGCAGGATGGTGCGCAGGTTCATGATCACTTGCGTGAACCCCATGAAGGCCAGCTCGCGGTAATGCTTCACCACCTCGGCACCGGCGGCCGCCATACGATCACCGCCCCACGCCCGGATGCGTAGTTGCGGATCATCGGCCAGCGCAAACAATTCGCGAACGAGGTTTCCGCCGTGCAGATCGCCGCTCGCCTCACCCGCTATGATGTAGATGCGATTGGGCATTTCAGATCCAACCCAGCTTCGTCAGTTCGTCCATGATGATGACCGGCACGATGTATAGCGCATAGAGCATCATCGCGAAGATGACGCCACGCATGGCCTTGGGTTTACCGATCCGATCCAATGCGAAAAAGAGAAAGGCGTCCGCGATGAGGCTGATACTGACAATGCGCGTGCGGAACTCCGAGGTGCCCAGAAAAAGGTCGTTGACGAACCAACTGATATCGTACCACGGCTTGATCGCAGTGACGTACATGCCGCCGTAAGCGAAGAAGCCCAGGACGGGTGCCAGCAATCCCAACACAAGACCTGTGGGGATGCTATCCCAGCGCATGGTCCCACGTGTTCAACGTTGCAATGCTGTGGTGTGCCGTCATGTCGAACTGAACAGGCACAATGCTCACATACCGGTGGTTCACTGCCCAAACGTCGGTGTCCTCTCCCTGCTCCTCGCTTTCGAACTCACCCCGCATCCAGTAGTATTCCTTGTTGCCGGGATCAAGGCGTGTCTCGAACTCGTCCTTGTAATTGGCTTTGGCCTGGCGGCACACACGCATGCCTTTCAGAGGAGCGCCATCGCTACGCGGAACATTTACATTGAGGCAGGTCCCGGTGGCCATGCCGTGCTTCAGCGCATTGCCCACCACACTGCGGATCACGGTACGCACCTGCACGAAGTCCGCTTCGATGGCATGGTCCATCAAGCTGAAGCCGATACTTGGGATGCCTTCCATCGCCCCCTCAACCGCTGCACTCATGGTGCCGCTGTAGAGTACGTTGATGCTGATGTTGGCACCGTGATTGACACCGCTGACGAGCAGGTCCGGTTTGCTGCCACCGAGCAGCTTGTAGATCGCCAGCTTCACGCAATCCACCGGCGTACCGCTGCAACTCCAGGCTTCCACGCCCTCCATCAATTCCACCTTGTTCATACGGAGGAAACTGTGGATCGTGATCGCATGCCCCATCGCGCTCTGCGGCTTGTCGGGTGCCACCACCATCACGCGGCCAAAGGCTTTCATCTCCTCCGCCAAAGTGCGGATACCCGGCGCGAAGATGCCGTCGTCGTTGGTGACGAGAATGAGAGGCTTGTCTTTGTTCATTGGGTGGCAAAGCTACCGTAGGAAGAAGTGTTGCGCGTTTGCGTGTTACGTGTTGAGGGTTCATGACCTTTGCCCGCACCCAACACGTAACACGCCAACACGTAACGTATCGACCATGAAGAAAGCCATCTTTCCGCCCAGTGCTGCCAAGCCGCTCGCACCCTACACACCTGCCATTGATACCGGTGGCACGGTATACCTCAGCGGGCAGATCGCCTTGGACGAGCACGGCAACTTGCACACCAGCGATATCACCACCGAAACGCGGAAGGTGATGGACAACATCGGCATCCTGCTGAACGCTGCCGGACTTGATCACAGCCACTTGGTCAAAGTGACGATCTTCCTGAGCGACATGGCCCACTACGCTGCTGTGAACGAGGTGTACGGCACCTATTTCAAGGACATGCCGCCGGCGCGCGAAGCGGTTGCGGTGAAGGGGCTTCCGAGAGGGGTGAACGTGGAGATCAGTGGGGTCGCGGTGCGTTAGGCGCGTACCGACCGTTACGCTGGGTTGTTCGCCGCATTGGAGGATGAAAACATACCATGCGCCCGGCAGCACTCCTTCTCGTCTCATCCGTCCTTCCCGCACCAACCGACTACGCCGCACTGAAACACAGCATAGAGGAAAAGCGGCTCTCCTTCTCCGTTGCCTACGGCATGGCCGATAGCGCAAGTCGCATCGCCCTGATCGATAGCGCGCGCGCCTATCTCTTCGATCGCATCACACTGGACATCCTGCCCAGCTGGTACGGGACGCCGTGGGACTTCAACGGCATAACGCGAACGCCACGAAAAGGGACCATCGCATGCGGTTATTTCGTGAACACCGTCCTGCTCGACGCGGGATTCAGGCTTCCGCGGATCAAATGGTCGCAGATGGCATCAGAACCGATCACTGTCAAACTCAGCCATCGGGTCAAACGCTTCCGCGACCGGCCGGTAGGTGAAGTGTCTTCGTACATCCAAGCGCAGGGCGATGGGCTGTACAAAGTAGGACTGGACAACCACGTAGGTTTCATCGTGGCACGCAATGGCGTCGTTCGTTTCGTTCACAGCAACTATTATCAACGCGAGATAGGTGTAATGAGCGAGCCTCTGGACGGGAATAACCCACTGGCTAACTCGCACTACCGGATCGTCGGGAGTTTGCTGGGCGATGTGATGATGACGGCATGGGTCGAGGGGCGGGACCTGGGAGCTGAACCATGAGCGATCAACCCGGCCACAACCTTCAGGCGGGTGTCGATCTCAATTCTCCTTCATCCACCTGAACCCATCCATCACCGCCCGGTGCAGGATGCTCGCATGATCGTGATCCGGCAGGTAGCTGAAGCCCACTTTCGTCCCGGTGCTCTTCTTTGTCATAGCCGCCAACTTCTTCGCGCCGTTCACCATCGCCTTGCCTTCCTTGCCCACGGCGATGTACACCTGCTTCGGGGCTTTGGTAGGATCCGTGATGAAGGCCGGTTGAACGTTGAGCAGTGAACCGTTGTCCCACCATACGCTGGGGCTTACGATCATGTACCCGTGGAAGAGCTCGGGCTTCTTCAGCAGGACCTCGGCGGCGAACAAACCACCGAGCGATTGTCCGATCAGCAGGCGTGCATCCAGCGTTCGGTAGTTCGAATCGATGAAGGGGATCAGCTCTTCGCCGATGAAGTCCATGAACGCGGCGGACCCTCCCGTTGTTTGGAACTCGGCTTTGTCCTTGGCAACGGTCGTTGGGTAGGTGAGATCGCGCTTGCGGTCAGCATTGGCGACGCCCACTACGATGCTCGGCGGCAGCCAGTTGATCCATTCAAACGATGCGAACTGGACAGCGCCGGTGACATGAATGATGTCCTCATCCGCTGATCCATCAAGCAGGTAGATGACAGGGTACTGCGTCGCACTATCCGGGGAATAGCCCAGCGGAAGTGTGATGTTGAGGATACGGTCCTCGCCCAGGACGGTGGAGTGCAACGTCTCCGTAACACCCAGTACAAAGGGCACCGGTGCTTGGGTGCGCTGTGCCTGCGCGAGGACGGAAGCGAACGCAACAGCCCCGATAAGCAGGAGCGCACGCATGTTCAACTCAGGCGTTTCAACTGGCTGCCGTAGATCGCGGTGATGGCCACCGTCATCAACGGGCCGAAGACACCGAGCAAGGACCACGGCAAGATCAAGTGCGGCGCGAAGAGGCCGATCAGCTGCGCACCAGCATAGGTGTAGAAGCCGGTCTTGCGGCCACGCCAGATGCCAATGGCACCCACGAGCCGTGCAATGGTGCGCACTAGGTAGATGCCCATCAAGAGCACGCCGCTGGCATGAAGGATACGCGCCAGGTCGTCCACCATGAACATCTGGTCCTCCGGCATGTATTGGCCGGCCGCGTCATGGATCAACTGAGCGAATTCATCGACCGGCATCTTCCCGATCGTCGCCATGCCAAGCATACCGAGCAGGTAGAGGAGAATGAAGAAACCCGTGTTCAGGAAGGTGAACAGACCGAGCACGGAGATGACATCGGGGCGTTTGGTGCTGCCGTTCGCATCGGGCAGGAAGGTTGTTTCGGCCATGGTGGCGAAGGTATTGTGCTGAGATCAAGCTTCAAGCCACGAGCCCCAAGCTCTATTCCGTCTGAGAAGGGAGGCCATGGATACCTGTCCGAAAGGACAAGTGCTACGGCAGAACGAACCAGCTTGAAGCTCGTGGCTAGAGGCTCGCGGCCAGAACATGCCAGAAGCGAAGCTGTGCGGAACTAACCGCGCCCCGAAATCCACGGTTCCCCCCGGAACGGTAGTTTTGCGGCCCCAACCAGAACGCACCATCCTGATGAGCTACGACGTCATCGTTCTCGGCAGTGGCCCCGGAGGCTACGTCGCCGCCATTCGCGCCAGCCAACTCGGTCTCAAGACCGCCATCGTCGAAAAGGAATCCCTCGGCGGCATCTGCCTCAACTGGGGCTGTATCCCCACCAAAGCGTTGCTGAAGAGCGCGCAGGTGTTCGAGTACATCAACCATGCGAAGGATTACGGTATCACCGTGGGCGCCCCAACGGCGGACTTTCCGGGGATCGTCGCCCGCAGTCGTGGCGTGGCCGATGGCATGAGCAAGGGTGTCACCTTCTTGATGAAGAAGAACAAGATCGATGTGATCATGGGCACCGGCAAGGTGCTGCCCGGCAAAAAGATCGAAGTGACCACCGCCGATGGAAAGAAGGAAACGGTGGAAGGCAAGCACATCATCATTGCCACCGGCGCCCGCAGCCGCGTGTTGCCGAACCTGCCGCAGGACGGCAAGAAGATCATCGGTTACCGCGATGCCATGGTATTGCCCACGCAGCCCAAGAGCATGGTGGTGGTGGGCAGCGGCGCGATCGGCAGTGAGTTCGCCTATTTCTACAATGCCCTTGGCACGAAAGTGACGTTGGTGGAGTTCCTACCGAACGTGGTTCCCGTGGAGGACGAGGACGTGAGCAAGCAGCTACAAAAGAGCTTCACCAAGCAGGGCATCGAAGTGATGGTCTCCAGCGAGGTGACCAAGGTGGACACCAGCGGCAAGGGCTGCAAAGTGACCGTGAAGAACGCCACCGGCGAGAAGGTGATCGAGTGCGACATCGTGCTGAGCGCGGTGGGCATCGCTTCAAACATCGAAGGCATCGGTCTGGAAGAGGTCGGCATCGTGACCGACAAGGGCAAGATCAAGACCGACGAATTCTACAAGACCAACATCCCCGGGTACTACGCCATCGGTGATGCTACGCCGGGCCAGGCATTGGCGCACGTGGCCAGTGCAGAAGGGATCATCTGTGTGGAAGCCATTGCGGGCCAGAAGCCACATGCGCTGGATTACGGTAACATACCCGGTTGTACTTATTGCTCTCCCGAAGTGGCCAGCGTGGGCATGACCGAGAAGCAGTGCAAGGAGAAAGGGCTGGAGATCAAAGTGGGCAAGTTCCCGTTCAGCGCCAGTGGAAAGGCAAGCGCGGCAGGTGCGAAGGATGGTTTCGTCAAGTTGATCTTCGATGCGAAGTACGGCGAGTTGTTGGGCGCGCATATGATCGGCATGAACGTGACGGAGATGATCGCCGAGTGCGTGAGCATCCGCAAGTTGGAGACCACAGGACACGAGATCATCAAGACCGTTCACCCGCACCCCACGATGAGCGAAGCCATCATGGAAGCGGCGGCAGCCGCGTACGGCGAAGTGATCCATCTGTAGGGGCGGACGATCGTCCGCCCATAAGGCGGACACGAGCGCAACGACAACATGTGCGGCATAGCCGGAACCTACCAGATCGATCCTGCACGCCCCGAAACGGGCGAACGCATCAACGCTGCCCTACAGTGCATTGCGCACCGTGGTCCCGATGACGAAGGGATCCACTTGAACGGTAGGGTCGTACTCGGACAGCGGCGGTTGAGCATCATCGACACGAGCTCGGCCGGTCATCAGCCCTTCACCGATACTGGTGGCCGGTACACGATGGTCTTCAATGGTGAGGTCTTCAATTTCCAGGAACTGCGCGCGCAGTTGGAAGCGGAAGGCCACGTCTTCCGCAGCCAGTCCGATACGGAGATCGTCCTACGGCTCTATAGCCTGAAAGGTCCAGCGTTCCTGCACGACCTCAACGGTTTCTTCGCATTGGCGATCCACGATGCGGAGACCGACACGCTCTTTGTTGCGCGTGACCGTTTTGGAGTGAAGCCCTTGTTGTGGAGCGTGGTCGATGGCCGATTCCTCTTCAGCAGTGAACTACGCAGTTTGCTGGCCCTTGGCGCTGAACGTCGGCAGGACCTGCTTTCGGCCCAGCAGTATTTCGCCTACCACTACATCCCTGCGCCCTACACGGTCTTCGAGGGCACGCACAAGTTGCTGCCCGGCCATTCCATACACGTGGATGCCAGCGGTGCGACAGTGGAGCGTTGGTACGATGTGGTAGAAGCCAGCAAGCGCATCCATCCATCAAAGGACAACCGCAGGACGTTGTATGACCTGATGGACGATGCCGTGCGGTTGCGCTTGATCGCGGACGTGCCCGTCGGGGCATTCCTTAGCGGCGGCGTGGACAGCAGCATCGTCAGCGCCTTGGCAGCGCGGCACCACAAGCATCTGCACACGTTCAGCATCGGGTATGCCGATGACCCCTACTTCGATGAAACGCAGTATGCTGAGGAAGTGGCGCGGCACATCAAGAGCGATCACAGCACGTTCAAACTGACGCGAGAGGAACTGGCTGAGAACTACCCTCGTTTGCTCGCGGCCACTGATGAACCCTTCGCCGACAGCAGTGCTCTCCCCTCATTCATGTTGTGCGAACGCACCCGCAAGCAGGTAACCGTCGCCGTAAGTGGCGATGGTGCCGATGAAGTGTTCGGTGGCTACACAAAGCACCAGGCAGAATTGCGCTGGCGTTCCCCCGGGGCGCAAGAACAGGCGGTGCAACTTCTTGCTCCCTTGTGGCGTGTATTGCCACGCTCGCGCAACGGCAAATGGCAGAACCGCTTCCGCCAGTACGATCGCTTCGCTCGCCTTGCGAATACGCCGGAAGATCGTCGCTTCCAGGAACTCGCCGCCTTCACCACCCACGAAGAAGCCGATTCCTTGGTCGTTGTAAAAGTTGACACCGAGGCCATGGCCAAGCGCGATACGGTCTTCACCGGTGCTTTTGCTCGAATGCCCGGCATGAACGGTGCCCTGCTGGCCGATGTGCTATCCACCCTGCCGAACGACATGTTGCACAAAGTGGACCTTACCAGTATGGCCAATTCCTTGGAGGTGCGCACACCTTTCTTGGACAAGCGCGTGGTGGAGTTCGCTTTCAGCCTGCCTGCGGAAGCCAAGTTGCAAAAGGGTTCAGGCAAGCACATCCTGCGCGAGACCTTCGGGCACTTGTTACCGACCACGGTCATGACCCGCAATAAGAAAGGGTTCGAAGTGCCCTTGCTGGAATTGCTCCGTGGGCCACTGACCCCTTTGGTGGATGCCACGTTCAAGAAGGACCTGGTGGAAAGCGCCGGATTGGATTGGAAGGCCACAAGCGGTGTTTTGAAGCAATTGCGTTCATCATTGCCGGGTACCTCGCAGGCAACCGTACATGCTTTGCTCGTCTACATATCGTGGTGGAAAACCCACGCCCGTCAGGTCCCGGACCTACGGTAACACGGTATCTTCACCGACCAAAATATGCCTCGCGTCCTTCGCATCATCAACCGGTTCAACCTCGGCGGCCCGACCCACAATGCGGCCTACCTGACAAGGTATCTTCCCGGTGATTACGAGACCATGCTGGTGGGTGGAAGCCAGGAGGCCAGTGAGGAGGGAAGCCATCACATCCTGCATGACCTGGGGATCAAACCGGCCATCCTACCCGAATTGCAGCGGGAAGTTGCTCCTTGGCGGGATCGGGGAGCGTACAACCGGATCAAGGAGTTGATCAAGGAATTCAAGCCGGATATCGTACACACCCATGCCGCCAAAGCCGGCGCCGTAGGTCGAATGGCCGCAGCGGACCTCGGCGTAAAGGCGATCGTTCACACCTTCCACGGCCATGTCTTCCACAGCTATTTCGGGCCGGTACGCACAGCACTGTACAAGAATATCGAACGCTTTCTGGCCCGCCGTTCCTCGCGGATCGTGGCCATCAGCGACAAGCAGAAGAGCGAACTGGTGGATGAGCACCGCATCACCACCGGCGAGAAAGTGAGCGTGATCCCGTTGGGTTTCGATCTATCCCGGTTCAATACCGACCAAGCGACCAAACGGACCCTTTTCCGCCGGGTGTATGGCGTATCGGATGATGAGATCGCTGTTGGGATCATCGGCAGGTTGGTACCTATCAAGAACCACGACCTTTTTCTCGATGTCATTGCCCGGGTCAGCGCCACGACGGGCAAGCGTTTGCGTGCATTTATCGTCGGGGATGGAGAGGAGCGGGAGCGGCTCCAGCAGCGGGTGAACGAATTGGGACTATCCCAAGTCCAAGGGCCCTACTTCAACGGGCATGGCTTCGGGCATGGGGTGAACGGCAAGCCCATGGTGGCGAATGCAACGATCACCTTTACCTCTTGGATCAAGGAGGTGGATATCGTGAACGCTGGGGTGGATATCGTGATGTTGACCAGTTTGAACGAAGGAACCCCAGTTAGCCTGATCGAGGCACAGGCCGCGAACCGGCCTGTGATCAGTACCCGTGTTGGTGGCATCGAGAATGTGGTGCTCCAGGACCGCACGGCCTTCCTTAGCCCCAGCGGTGATGTGGACGGGCTTGTGGACCAACTGACCAGGTTGGTCAACGACGAGGCCCTTCGGCGTACCATGGGCCTAGGCGGCTGGGACCATGTCCGCGAACGGTTCCACTACACCCGCTTGGTGTACGACATGGACCAGATGTACCGCGCGCTACTCAACTGACCATTGCGCGCCGGGATCGTTACTTTTACCGCCCTATGATCAAGACCTTCTCCCCACGCGGGGCCTTTGTCTTACTTGTCCTCGTGGTGCTGTCCGGATGTACGATCAACCGTGACATCATGTTCAAGACCCCGACGGACTATGAGTTCGACCAGTACACGGATTCGGTCCGGACCAACCTGAAATTGCAACCGAACGACAAGTTCCAGTTCCGGCTTTTCGCGAACGATGGTTTCAAGATGATCGACCTGGTCTCGGACGGAGGCTCGCGCGAGGCATCCAACATCTCGCGCAGCAACTTCAACTACTATATCGAAAGTGACGGTCGTGCAAAGCTCCCGCTCCTTGGCCGCACACAACTGGCCGGTATGACCATTCGAGAAGCCGAGACCTTCCTTGAGAAAGAGTACACGGCGTTCTACAACAGACCTTACGTCCAACTTGTGGTCAACAGCCGCCAGGTCGTCGTCTTCCCCGGTGGCGGGGGCGATGCCAAGGTCGTCATCCTTGAGAACACGAATACCACCCTGCTCGAGGTCCTGGGACTGGCTGGTGGCGTCAACAAACGTGGCAACGCCAGCAAGGTGAAGATGTTCCGGCACGATGCCAGCGGGAAACGTCTCGTTTACCAGTTCGATCTGAGCGATATCAGCGGGCTGCAGTATGCAGATATCGTGATGCAAGGGGACGATGTCGTTTATGTTCAACCGAACCCCGATCTGGCCCGTGAGATCCTCGCCGACATCACCCCGATCATCACTTTGTTCACCAGCGTGTTGCTCGTCATTGCCGTCACCCGCAACCTGCAATAGGCACGCATGCTCAGCGAGGAGATCAACGACCGCAACCTCAATTTCGAGAGCTACAAGGAGCGGATCACGAACTTCAGCCAGGAGTTCGAGCTTGGTCTATTCCTCTTCATCCTGAAACGCAGCCTGCTGTGGATCGCGCTCTGCGTTCTTACAGCATTGGCATCCGCCTTCCTATACCTGCGCTATACCGCCGCGACCTACGAGGCCCGCACCCTGCTCCAGCTCCGCGAAAGCAACACGGCGAAGCAGGTCTTGAGCATGAACACGTTCAACGATGGGGCCAACAATATGGACGCGGATGTTGAGCTCATGCGTTCGAAGTTCTTCATCGACCGTGTGATAAACAAGCTGCCGTTGAAGGTCAGTTATTTCAATCGCGGCCAGATCCTTACGGAGGAGTATTACACATGGTCCTTCTTCAAGGTGCATGATCTGGTTGTGCTGGACACGAACATCCGGGACATCCCCGTCTACCTGGATGTTTCGGACCGTGACCGGTTGCGGATCAGTTACACTGCGGGGGGAGCACCTTTCGAGGGCATTTTCCAGCGCACGGAGATCATCAAGACGCCCCACTTCAATTGTAGGATGGTGATCGAGGACCATCCGCTGGCGAACGACCCGGAGGCCAAGTTGAACTTGTTCTTCAAGATCAACTCGAACGCACAACTGCTGCAGCGCTATGCAGCGAAGATCTCAGCGAGCGGACTGGACTATACGGCAAAGACGATCGAGATCAAAGCCAAGGACGAGAACTCCACGCTAGCCAAGGACCTGGCCCAGGCAATGGCCGAAGAGTTCATCTCGTACGACGTGGAGCGCCAGAGCGAGAGTGCGGAAAGCGTGATCAAGTTCATTCGTTCGCAAAAGGACACCGTCTTCAGCCAACTGCGCGAATCGGAATACCATCTGCAGAATTTCCGGATGGACAATCGCGTGGCCGACCTGGACCAACTGACCCCGATCTTCCTGGAGCGCGATGAGAAGTACCAGGACGAGGTGGTCCGCTTGACCCTGGAGATCGAACTGCTCAAGGCCATCGCGAAGTCCACTGATAAGCCGATCAATGAGATCAACTCGTACGACCTGTTGCCGATGCTGACCGGGACGCAATACGAGAACGTATTGCGCGAGACCATCTCCACCCTCTTGGACCTACTGCGCCAGAGGGAGGAGATGTACATGGAGGCCACGGACAAGAACCTGACCGTGCAGTCCCTGGAACACCAGATCGAAGTGCAGAAAAGGGTCGTGCTGGAAAGCATCCAGAGCCTTCTTCAGCGCGCCGAGGAACGCAGGAAGGGGGTGGATGGGGTCCAACGCGAATTCGAGGACCGCTACCGGACCTTGCCGGAAAAGGAACTGGAATACGCGCGGATCGAAAGGGTCTTCACCATCAACGAGAAATACTACACCCTGCTTCTGGAGAAGGACATCGAATACCGCATCAGCAAGGCAGGTTTCGTTCCGGAGAACCGGATCCTGGAAAATGCGACGCTGCCTCGCTCGCCGCTTTTCCCGAACAAGAACCTTATTCTCACCTACTACCTATCCTCTGGCCTGCTCCTCAGCTTCCTCATTGTTCTTGGCCGTTATATCCTGCACAACAACATCACTTCTTTGCACGATATCGCCAAGCTCTCCAATGCAAGCATCTCGATCCTCGGCATGGTCCCCAAATACAAGAAGGAGATCCCCATCTCCCAATTGTTGATCGACAAGAACCCGAAATCCCTGATCGCGGAATCGTTCCGGACCATCCGGACCAACCTCCAATTCGTGGACAACACCAACGGAGCGAAGACCATTGCGATCACCAGTACCATCTCCGGTGAGGGCAAGACCTTTGTGGCGATCAACCTGGCCGGTATTATTTCCTTCAGCGGAAAACGCGTCATCATCCTCGACCTGGACATGCGGAAACCCAAGATCCACCTGGGGTTCGGTGTGGAGAATATACGGGGGATGAGCACCTTGCTCATCGGCAAGGACACGCTGGAGAACTGCATACAACGCAGTTCCCTCGCGGGACTGGACTTCATCACAGCGGGTCCGATCCCTCCAAACCCCTCGGAGCTGATCATCAGCGCGCGCATGAACTCGTTGCTGGAGGAACTGAAACACCAGTACGATGTGATCCTGATCGATAACCCGCCCGTCGGCCTGGTCACCGATGGGATCCCCATGATCCAACGGGCCGATTACCCGATCTACATCTTCCGTTCGGACTATAGCAAGAAGCAGTTCATCCAGAACGTCGATCGGTTGATCAATGAGAACAATATCCGGAAGTTGAGTGCGATCCTCAACGGGGTGGACATTGAACGCAACAAGTACGGTTACAACTACGGCTATGGCTACGGTTATGGTTATGGCTATGGCCAGGGCTATGGTGGAGGCTACTACGAGGAGCATTCCAGGGGTGGGAAAGGCCTGTTCGGTTGGTTATTCGGCAAATCATGATGGAACGCATCAATACGCCGTTGGAAGGCCTCGTCCTGCTTCGACCGCGGATCTTCGGTGATCACAGGGGGCATTTCCTGGAGACCTTCAACCTTGCCCGGTTCGCTGACCTGACGGGGACCGACTTGGAATTCGTACAGGACAACGAAAGCCTCTCCAATACCGGTGTACTGCGCGGTCTACACTTCCAAGTGCAACCCCATGCCCAAGGGAAATTGGTTCATGTGGTGCGCGGTGCGGTGCTCGATGTGGTCCTGGACATCCGGCCGAACAGCCCGACCTACGGGCAGCACTACAAAGTGCGGTTGGATGGGACGACCAAGGAACTTCTCTGGGTTCCGCCGGGATTCGCGCACGGGTTCGCCACGCTGGAAGACAATACGACCTTCGCCTACAAGTGTACCGCCTACTACGAACCGGCCGCTGAACGGACCATTGCCTGGAACGATCCGGCGCTGGCCATCGATTGGGGCGTGGAGCACCCGTTGGTCAGTGCCAAGGACAAGGTGGGATCACCCTTCAGCAGCATCCAAGACCTCGTCACCATCTGAACGCCGGGGTCATGTACAGTCCTACCCAACTGTTCCTGATCTATTCCGGGCTCTTTTTCGCCGCCTTGGTCTTCAGCTTGGTGATCAATTCGGTGTTCATGCGTTTTGCCCGCACCTTGGGCATGCGCGATCAAGACCAGACCCTGCTACGGTGGAGCAGCACCGCCAAACCTTCCCTCGGCGGCATCTGCTTCTACATCCTCTTCCTCGCATCCTTCTCCTTGTATGGTGTCATCTTCCCAGGTGAAGGGGCCACCCCTTTGCGCCCCGACCTGCTCGGCTTGTTGGCCGCCACGTCGCTCGGATTCCTGATGGGTCTTGCGGATGACGCTTACAACACCAAACCCCTGCTCAAGTTCATCGTACAGATCGCCTGTGGATGCATCCTGATCGCGTCCGGTTCCTGCATCGACGTCTTTGAGAACCACTGGGCGAACGAGCTGCTCACCTTGTTCTGGGTGGTGGGTATGATGAATTCGATCAACATGCTCGACAATATGGACGGGATCACCACCTCCGTCTCCATCGCCGTGCTGATCGCTGGCCTCATGGTCATGATCGTTGTCGGTCCCGTGGATCCCGTTTACATGGTGCTGCTCGTAGGAACCATGGCCTCCCTCGCGGGCTTCCTGTTCTTCAACTGGTATCCGTCCCGCATGTTCATGGGCGATACGGGAAGCCAGTTCCTTGGTGTCTTTCTCGCTTTCGTTGGGATCCGCTTCTTTTGGAACGCACCCAGCATAGAAGGCCATTGGGAACCGGCGCGGCAGGTCGTTAGCGCTATCACCGTTTTCCTCCTTCCCATTGTGGATACTACTGTGGTCACCCTCACCCGCCTCCTGCGGGGGAGATCGCCGTTCGTTGGGGGCAGGGACCACACCACACACCACCTGAGCTACGCCGGCCTCAGTGACGGCCAGGTCGCATTGATCTACATCGGCCTGTCCCTGCTCCACGTGTTCCTTACCTTCGTGATGTTCCGCTATATCCCCGTCTGGAAGAACATTCACACCATCATCTTCGTTACGTATGCTGTTTTGCTCTTTTTGACCCTGCTGATCCTCACACGCCGGACACATCCGCCCCAGAAAACATGAACAACCTGCCCAACGCCCTGCGCATAGTGCTGCGCACCTCCCTTTGGGCATTGTTGCTGTTGGGCGGCTCTCTTGGACTCCACCTGTTCACCTATTCCACTTTCGTGGTGGACAATGATCTGGACCACCAGCGCAACTTCAACGACGGCTACAAGGTCTTCTCCCTCACGCTTCCGAACGAGCTCACTTTCTGCAACGAGGAGGTGCCCTTGGAACGGCTGGATGTACGGGAACGTCTGGATCGCGAATTGCTGGTGAACACCTACTGGCAGAGCAACACCTTGCTCGCGCACAAACGTGCGGCACGCTGGTTCCCGCTCATCGAACCGATCCTGGAGAAGGAGGGCGTGCCCGATGACATGAAGTACATCGCGGTGATCGAAAGCGGCCTCACCAACGTGGTGTCTCCAGCCGGTGCTGCCGGCTACTGGCAGTTCATGAAGGAGACCGGTGCCAACTATGGACTGGAAGTGAACGCAGAGGTGGATGAGCGGTACCATGTGGAGAAGAGCACGCTGGCGGCATGCAAATACCTGAAAGACGGGTATGCGAAGTATGGATCCTGGGCCTTGGCCGCCGCGTCCTACAACCTCGGGCAGGGCGGCGTTGACAAGCAGCTAGGGCGCCAGAAACGCAGCAACTATTTCGATCTCCTGTTGAATGAGGAGACCGCTCGTTACGTCTATCGGATCATCGCCATGAAGGAGATCCTGAGCGACCCTGAACGCTTTGGTTTCCACTTGCGAAAAAAGGACCTTTACACACCGTACACCACGAGGACGATGCAGATCGGCGGTCCTGTTGCGGACCTTGCTGAATACGCTATCGCCCAAGGCACCGACTACAAGACCTTGAAACTGTTGAACCCTTGGTTGCGCGACAACCACCTTACCAACCGCGAAGGCAGGACCTATACCATCCTGCTTCCTGCCGAAGGCTTCGACTCCGCGCCAGCAGCGGAATAACGGGCCATCCCCGATAGTGACCTTGAAGACGGACGTGCAGACGAAGGAGACCACCGCAGCCAACGCGGTGTTGGACGAGGACTACATCGAGGTGCTCGGTGCACGGGTCCACAACCTGAAGAACATCGACGTGCGTATCCCCCGCGATAAGCTGGTGGTGATCACGGGCCTTAGCGGAAGTGGAAAAAGCTCGCTCGCTTTCGACACCATCCATGCCGAAGGGCAACGCCGTTACATCGAGACCTTCAACGCGTACGCCCGCCAGTTCCTTGGAGGTATCGAGCGCCCTGACGTCGACCTGATTACGGGCCTCAGTCCCGTGATCGCCATCGAGCAGAAGACCATTAGCCGCAACCCGCGGAGCACCGTGGGCACGATCACTGAGGTCTACGATCTGCTCCGTCTGCTATACGCCCGCGTGGCCGATGCATTCAGTTACGTGACCGGGGAGCGCATGGTGCGCTATACCGATCAACAGATCGTGGACCTGATCCTGCAAGAGCACGAAGGGCATGAGATCCTTGTTCTCGCTCCGATCATCCGTGGCCGCAAAGGACATTACCGCGAACTCTTTGAACAGTTCCTGCGCCAGGGATTCCTGCGTGCCCGCGTAGATGGCAAGGTCGTGGACCTCACCACCCGTCCGCGTCTGGACCGCTACAAGGTCCACGACATCGAACTCGTCATCGATCGGCTGAAGATCAAAGGAGCGGATCGCAAGCGCATTTCCGAGACCTGTGCCACGGCCATGAAATATGGCAAGGGCAACTTGATGGTGGTGCAGGTGAAGACCGATGAGGCCCGTTACCTCAGTCGCAACCTCATGTGCCCAACGAGCGGCATCGCATACGAGGAGCCGGAACCCAACCTGTTCAGCTTCAACTCGCCCTACGGTGCGTGCCCAAAGTGCAGCGGCTTGGGCCAGGTAACGGAAGTTGCACTGGACAAGATCGTACCGGACCGCACCAAGAGCGTCAAGCGCGGTGCGATCATCCCCTTGGGCAGCTACAAGAACACCTGGGTCTTCAAGCAGATCGAAGCGGTGCTCGGGTCCTTCGGTCATGACCTGAACACGCCGTTGGAAGAAATGGAGGACACCGTGCTGGTGGCCTTGCTCAACGGCATGGACGAGCCGCTGAAGGTGACCAGTAATGTGGGCCTTAGCGATCGCCAGGTCCAGTTCGAAGGGATCATCCCCTTCATCCTGGAGCAAGCCGAAGAAGGCCCGAAGACCGCGCAGAAATGGGCCGCGAGCTTCACCCACATGGTGACCTGCCAGGAATGCAATGGAAGCCGATTGAAGAAGACCGCGATGTTCTTCCGCCTCGACGGCAGGAACATCTTCGAGCTCGCGAGCATGAGCATCGCGGACCTGCATGTCTTCATGTCGGGTCTGGTGGAACGCCTCGATGAGAAGAAGGCGCTGATCGCCAAGGAGGCCGTGAAGGAGATCACGGCGCGCAGTTCCTTCCTGCTCGATGTCGGCTTGGAGTATTTGATGCTGGACCGCAGCGCACGCACCCTGAGCGGCGGCGAAGCACAGCGGATCCGGCTCGCCACACAGATCGGCAGCCAGCTCACCGGGGTGCTCTATATCCTCGACGAGCCCAGCATCGGCTTGCACCAACGCGATGACCAACGATTGATCGGCAGCCTGCGCAGTTTGCGTGACGGCGGCAACAGCGTGATCGTGGTGGAGCATGACAAGGAGATGATGATGAGCGCCGACCACCTGATCGACATCGGGCCTGGCGCCGGTGCGCACGGCGGCCGCATCGTAGCGCAAGGCCATCCGCATGACCTCGCATTGGGCGATAGCACCACGGCGAAATACCTGCGCAATGAACTGCGTATCGCCGTGCCCATGGAACGCCGCAAAGGCAATGGTGAACGGATAACATTGCGTGGCGCTTCGGGCAACAACCTCAAGAACGTTGACGTGGACTTTCCACTAGGCAAGTTCATCTGCGTCACTGGTGTCAGCGGTAGCGGCAAGAGCACATTGATCGGTGATACGCTGTACCCGATCCTGAACAAACATTTCTACCGCAGTGATGCTCATCCTCTCTCCTACACTTCGATCAAGGGTCTGGAGCACATCGATAAGGTGATCGAGGTGGACCAAAGTCCCATTGGTCGCACGCCGCGGAGCAACCCGGCAACTTACACGGGCCTGTTCGATCACATCCGCGAACTCTACGCGAACCTGCCCAGCGCGAAGATCCGCGGGTACAAGGCCGGACGGTTCAGCTTCAATACGCCCGGTGGCCGTTGTGAAACTTGCAAGGGTGCCGGTGTCCGCGTGATCGAGATGAACTTCCTGCCCGACGTTAGCGTGCCCTGCGAGACGTGCCGTGGCAAACGCTTCGATCGCGAAACGCTGGAAGTACGCTACAAAGGCAAGAGCATCGCCGACGTACTGGCCATGCCAGTGGAAGAAGCGATGATGCATTTCGCGGACATCCCACAGTTGGCGATAAAACTGCGCACACTGCTCGACGTAGGCTTGGGCTACGTGACACTGGGACAGAGCAGCACCACGCTGTCCGGCGGTGAAGCACAACGCATCAAGCTGGCCACGGAACTGAGCAAACGCGATACCGGCAGCACCTTCTACATCCTGGACGAACCCACCACCGGCCTTCACTTCGAGGACGTGAAACAACTGATCCATGTGCTGGACCGCTTGGTGGACCATGGCAACACCGTGCTGGTGATCGAACACAACCTGGACATCATCAAGGTGGCCGACCACGTGATCGACATGGGGCCCGAAGGTGGCGGAGGCGGTGGCCAAGTGGTGGCACGCGGCACACCCGAGGAGATCGTCCTCATGGGCCGCGGACATACCTTTCCATTCCTGAAAACGGAACTCAACTAGAGTGTACGGGCGCCACCGGATGGAATTCCGGGGGCCTCGCCCCAACCCATACTTCCCCATGGCCAAGATCACCCCCGACCACCACGAGAGCGAACGTCGCATCAAGAGAGCCTTCAAACGCAAGGGCTGGAGCGAAGTGAAGGCCAACGATAGTTGGGCCATCTTCAAGATCATGAGCGAATTTGTCGAAGGCTTCGAGGCCATGCAAAGGATCCGCCCCTGCGTGAGCGTATTCGGGAGCGCACGCACGAAGCCCGACGCCGACGCCTACAAGCTCGCGGAGGAGATCGCATTCCAACTCACCGGCAACGGCTACGGAGTCATCACCGGCGGTGGCCCCGGCATCATGGAAGCTGCGAACAAGGGGGCCCAACGTGGCGGCGGCACGAGCGTGGGACTCAACATCGAACTGCCGTTCGAGCAACAACCCAACCCGTATATCGACAAGGAAAAAAGCATCAACTTCGACTACTTCTTCGTGCGGAAGGTGATGTTCATCAAATACAGCCAGGGCTTCATCGTGCTGCCCGGCGGCTTTGGGACGTTGGATGAACTCTTCGAGGCCCTCACCCTCATCCAGACGCAGAAGATCGGCCGCTTCCCGATCATCCTGGTGGGCAGGAAGTACTGGCAGGGCCTGTACGACTGGATCAAGACCACCATGGGCGAACAGTACAAGAACGTGAACCCCGAGGATATTGAGCTCTTCAGCATCGTGGACAAGCCGGAAGAGGCCGTGGAAGCCATCAACAGCTTCTATAGCAAGTACATGCTGAAGCCCAATTTCTAGGGACTTCCCTTTTCCGAGGACGCCCGAACGGGCACATTCGTAGGACCAAGGAGCATTACATCGCCTCCAAGTCCACAAGTTCGTGTTGGTATTGCTAAGTTCGCCGGTGGATCGGCTTCAGGTGTCTGCGGGTACATTTGGACGCAGCCCCCTCAAGGTCGGCATATACCTAGCGAACTCCCATGGCGAACCAATTGGTCCTGCTGATCAACGTGATCGGGCTCCTGCTCATCGATCCGTTCTTCCTAGCCGATATCAGCATCACCCAGAACATCCCGGCCACGATGGTGCCCGGCAGCGAAGTACGGGTGACCGTAACGGTGAACAAGGCCGACCTGGCCGGTTTCGCCAAGTTGCAATTGGACCTGCCTGCGGGCATGACCGCAACAGCCATCGAGACCAAGGGCGCGTCCTTCACCTTCGCCGACCAGAAGGCCAAGTTCATCTGGATGGCCCTGCCCAGCACACCAAGCTTCAAGGTCACCTATACCCTGAGCGCCGATGCTTCGGTAAGCGGGAACCAAGCCATCCAAGGACGCCTTTCGTACATCGAGGACAACGAGCGCAAGACCTTCGACCTGCCGACCTCCACCATATCCTTCGGCGAGGGTGGGGCCGTTCAGGTGTCGCAGACCACGACCACTGAAGAGCCCAGCGCGAACGATCTGGTCTCCGCAGGCGCTGGTGCACCGGCAGGTAGCACAATGATCGCCGTGATCGATCAAGCCAGCGGCGTCGCCCCCGTACAAGGCATGGGTGGTGTCACCGGAACGCGTACCATCACACCTGTCACGGAGAACGAAATGATCGTTGAGGTGATCGTGAAGAAGGGCGACATCCGCGGCTTCGGCAAATTGCAGGAGACCATCCCGCAAGGCTTCACCGCGTTGGAGAAGAACAGTGGTGAGGCCATCTTCACCGCGCAGGACCGTATCGCCAAATTCGTCTGGTTGAACCTACCGGCCGGACCTGAGATCAAAGTGGTCTACAAGCTGCGCGCGAACGAGCGTCCGGAGGGTGAGTACACCATCAATGGCGAATTCGGATACTTGCTGAACGATGAGACCCAGAAAGCCGTTTTGGGCACCTCCAAGTTCTTCACCGGACCAAAGGCAATGGAGATGATGGCCAGCGACGCCTCCAAGGTGGACCCAATGGCCAACGAGGATGCAGCCGCCCTCGCCTTGAAACAGCGCCAAGCTGCGGAGGCTGCCGCGAAGGAAGCGCTCGCCCAAGCTCTGGTGAAAGAAGGAGCGGCGAAAGAAGCCGAGTCGAAACGTTCGGAACAATTGCGTGCTCAAGAGAAGGAGAAAGAGGCAACAGCAAGCAAGACCACCAAGCCCGTGGTGGAACCGAAGAAGGTCACTTCCATCCCCACCCCGGAGAAGGGTATTCTCTACAAAGTGCAGATCTCGGCCGGCCACCGCGAAGTGGGCAAAGGCTACTTCAACAGCCGCCACAAGTATTCCGGCACCTACAACGTGGAGCGTCACCAAGGCTGGATCAAGTACGTGACGGGCAGGTTCGGTTCCTATACCGAAGCCCGCGACCAACGTGTCGCCTACGTGGCCGCCGGGCACAACTTTCCCGGCCCGTTCGTTACCGCCTATAACAATGGCGATCGGATCACAGTACAAGAGGCCCTTCTTCTCAGCAACCAGAAGTGGGCGCAGTAGTGCGACCCTGAACCCGAGCGGCTCGAATGCCCCAACGCAACGCCCCATCGCGTTCTTCCCTCCGAGCCTTGTTCGGTGCGGCGTGTATCGCCGTTCTTTCCACCGGTTCCTTCGCGCAAGCGGATAGTACCGCACTACCGGCCGGCATAACAACACCGGACACCGCAACGATCAAGTTGAAGCCGACCTTCGGGCTCGGTCCGGGCATGTTCGCCTTCTTCGGCGATGTTGGGGACAACCACAATTCCTACAGCCCCTTGGTTTCGCGCGTTGGTTACGAACTGCGCGCTTCGGTGCCCATCACTCCTTGGTTGGAGGGTAGCGTCTACGCCTTGCACGGCAGGTTGGGCGTGAACGAACGCAGCCTCGTGCGCAATCTCAACTTCGAATCGCGCATCACCACCGGCGGATTGCAATTCCGATACAACTTCCTGCAACTGCTCAATCCCAAGCGGATCGTTGAACCCTACGTCACGGTGGGCTTCGAATCAGTGGAATTCCTCACCAAGACCGACTTGGAGGATGCCCAAGGCCGCACCTACAACTACTGGAGCGACGGCACCATCCGCGATATCGCCGAAGATGCACCCAACGCAGTGGATGCGGTGCAGATCCAACGTGACTACTCGTACGAGAGCGATGTGCGCGAATCGAACCTCGACGGTTTCGGCAAATACCTGGAACGCACTTGGGCCATTCCTGTCGGGATCGGTGCGCGCATGGACCTCGGGCACGGCCTCGATTTCCGCATGGGCACCACCATGCACTTCACCCTTACCGATCTCGTCGACGGGGTCACCGACCAGAGCGTAGAGAACCGCAAAGGCACGTCGGGTAACGACCGCTTTCTCTACTCGTCCTTCTCCATCGGCTATACCATTCCGCTGGAACGCAAGAAAAAGGAGAAGAAGACCAACCTCTCCAGTGAGGAATTGGACCAGCTTGCATGGCTGGGTGATGAGGACCAGGATGGCGTGCAGGACACCGAGGACAAATGCCCGCATACACCTGCTGGTGCCAAGGTGGATGTGAACGGCTGCCCATTGGATGGCGACGGGGACGGCGTTCCGGACCACATGGATGATGAGTTGACCACCGCTGCCGGGGCTCCCGTGGACGAGCGTGGCGTCACCATCACCGACGAGGCTTTGCTGAAAGCATGGCTCGCCTACAAGGATTCCGGCAACGTGAACATGGTGACATCGCGCATGGAATCATTCGGGAAGATGAAGCCCGCCGTGGTGCCCGTGAAGCGCGTTTACGTTGTGAAAGTGGGTACACAAGTGGAGAGCATCAGCGAAGACCTGATCCAGAAACTGCTCAGTATCCCGGACGTCCGGACCGTGGAGCATGGCGACACCACCTTCTATGTCGTGGGCAGCTACGAGACCATACCAGAGGGGCTGCGTCGCGAGCTCGAACTGCGCGGCATCGGAGTGGAAGGCATGGTCATGGCCGAGGAGAACGGCCGACTGATCGACGTGAGCAAGGAGACCGAAGCGCTCCGTGCAGCCGCTGCAGGCACACCGACCAGCTCGCAGCCGAACAATGAGGTCATCGTGCGCGTGCAGCTCGGTGCCTTCCGTAAACCGCTATCCCGCAACATCTTCGAAGGCATCACCGATCTGGTCACGATCAAGGGTGAGGACGGCCTGACACGTTACTACACCGGTTCGTTCAAGCAGGTGAACCCTGCGGCCGCGCATAAGGTGAAGATGTTGCTCAAAGGCTTCGATGGCGCCTTCCTGGTAGCCTTCAAGAACGGCAAACGCGTCAGCATGAAAGAGGCCGGGGCCAAACTCACCGGCAAGGAAGACCTGCGTAACCTGCCGAGCGGCAGCATCAACAAATCCATGTTGCGCTACCGTGTGCAAGTGGGCACCTTCGTTGGCAACGTGCCGATGGAGACCATGGGCAAGCTCATCGAGATGGGTGATATTGAACCGGTGACCAGTTCGGACGCTGTACGCTACTTCTATGGCAAGTTCACCGACCGCAAGTCCGCCGACGAGGCCCGCCATGCGATCCAGGAGAAAGGTTTCCCCGATGCCTTCGTCGTGGGTTACATGAACGGGCACATCATCACCGCCGAGGATGCGGACGGGTTGATGGCGCAGCCGTAATAGTAGCCTTTTAGGGTCCACGCCACGTAGCTGCAGCTAAGCGACGCTCACGGAAACCCGTCCGGTTCCGACGTGATCTTAAGATGATCGGTCGTTCCACATTTTATACCTTGTGGTATAATACCTTTGGGTATATTACAATTGACCACGGTCTGCCATGGAACCCAACACACCCTTCGACTTCGGCGGTACCGTTAGCCTCGGTGCCTTCAACAACCGTCGCAAGGAACTGGCCCGGCTGAAGGGCAACATGGCGGGCGGCATCAATACCATCCTGATCAGCCCGCGGCGCTGGGGTAAAAGTTCCTTGGTGGAACAGGCCGCCATTGAACTGCGCGCAGGGCATAAGAACACCCGTGTGGCCATACTCGACATGTTCACCTGCGGCTCCTTCGAGGAATTCCTGGAGAACTTGACCCGTTCCGTGCTTGCCGCCACCAGCACCGGATGGGAGGACCAGGTGCGCAACGCCAAGAGCTTTTTCAAGGCCATCATGCCGAAACTGTCCATCGGTACCGAACTGGAGGGCGAGGTCGCAATCAGCTTCGATTGGAAGGAAGCCCGCAAGCACGCCGGTGATATCCTCGATATGGCCGAACGCCTCGCCAAGGCCAGGAAGATCCGGTTGGTGATCTGCATCGACGAGTTCCAGAACCTTACGGATTGGCGTGACGACCTACGCATGCAGAAGCTCATGCGCGCGCATTGGCAGCGGCACAAGCACGTGACCTACGTGCTGTACGGCAGCAAACGGCACATGATGGCCGACCTCTTCGACAGCAGCGGCAAGCCCTTCTACCGCTTCGGCGACCTGATCTGGCTGCAAAAGATCGGCATCGAGCATTGGGTGGCCTTTCTGCAGGAGCGCTTCAAGAGCACCGGCAAGAGCATCAGTCCGGAACTGTCCCACGCACTGGCCTCCACCATGAAATGCCATAGCTGGTACGTGCAGCAGATGGCCCACTT
>Ga0075163_10002384_pt1 | contig 25353 bp, 17 predicted proteins | sample JI1023141ADNA_FD_71478 | JGI IMG/M metagenome (GOLD analysis project Ga0075163, IMG submission 71478) | Wastewater effluent complex algal communities from Wisconsin, to seasonally profile nutrient transformation and Carbon sequestration -... | ecosystem: Engineered > WWTP > Effluent > Algae... | reverse complement strand
CCACCGCGACGACGTGCGCGAGCAGATCTCGCTGCTCGGCCAGGTGGCCCGGATCTACGAGCAGGAGCTCGGCGATCAGGACAACGCCTACGTGGTCCTCGAGGAGGCGTTCAAGCGCGACTTCTCGCACGAGGAGGTCGCCGGCGAGCTGGAGCGCCTGGCCACCGCCACCAACCGCTGGCAGGAGCTCTTGGGTGAGTACACCCACCAGGTCCGCGAGCTGGAGTCGAGCAACCGCAGCCAGGCCGCGGATCTGTGGGTGAAGATCGGCCGCTGGTACGGCGAGCACCTGGCCCACGTCGACTACGCGATCCACTCGGTGCAGCAGGCGCTGCGCATCGATCCCGCCCACGTCGGCGCGCTGGCGGCGCTGGCCGAGCTGCAGCGCAAGCGCGGCGCGTGGAGCGAGCTGGTCGAGACGCTGTCGCGCCAGGCCGCGGCCGAGAAGGACCCGGTCAAGCGGGCCGACGTCAACCTGGCCTTGGGCGAGCTGCTCGAGAATCAGGTGATGGATCAGGGCCAGGCGATCGCCGCGTACCAGGCGGCGATGGTCAGCGACCCGAGCTCGGTGCCGGTGCTGTCGTCGCTCGAGCGCCTGTACCGCTTCCACCAGATGTGGGAGCCGCTGATCGACGTGCTCGGCCGCAAGGCCGCCCTCGAGCAGGACGAGCGCGAGGTCACGCGGCTGCGCCTGGAGATCGGCCAGATCCACGATCTGCGCCTGCACGACGCCGGTCGCGCGATCGCCAGCTACCAGCAGGTGCTCGAGTCCGACCCGTCGAACCTGCCGGCGCTGCGCGCGCTCGAGCAGCTCTACGAGAAGTCCAACCAGCCCGAGAAGTACCTCGAGGTGCTCGAGGCCCAGCTCGATGCGTCGCCCACCGACGCCGAGCGGGTGTCGCTGTACGAGCGCATGGCCGCGGCCTGGGAGGAGCGGTTCGGCAAGCTCGACCGCGCCGCCGAGGCGCTGGAGAAGATCGTCGCCCTCGACGGTCGCAACTACGGCGCGTACCGCGAGCTGTCGCGCCTGTACCACCAGGCCGGCCGCTGGGAGGCGCTGGTCGAGACCTACCGCAACCACATCCTCAACACCGCCGACGTCGCGACCCGCGTCGATCTGTACTGCGCGATGGGCGTGGTCTACGAGCGCGAGCTGCAGGACTTCGATCGCGCGATCGAGGCCTACACCGACGTGCTCGGGTTCGACGCCGACGAGCCGCGCGCGCTCGACGCGCTCGGCCGGCTGTACGAGAAGATCAGCTCGTGGGATCGCGCGATCGACGCGATGTCGCAGCTGGTGGTGATCACCGAGGACGGCAAGAAGCAGGTGGACCTGTACCACCGCATCGGCCGGATCCAGTACGGCCAGCTCGGCGACGTCGCCGAGGCCGAGGCCAACTTCGTGCGCGGCCTGGCGGTCGACCCCGGCCACGTCGCGTCGATGGAGGCCCTGACCCGGCTGTACTCGGACCGCGGTGACTGGCTGAAGGCCGCCCAGATGATGGAGCGCGCCGAGGCCCACACCCCGGTGGTGCTCGACAAGGTGCGGCTGCTCAACGAGGCGGCGCGCATCTACAACGACCGCCTGCACAACCCCGAGCGCGCCAAGCCGCTGTTCGCCGCGGTGATCGCGCTCGACCCCGAGCACGTCGACGCCGGCCGCCCGCTGGCCGAGACCTACTTCGCCAACAAGGAGTGGTCGGCGCTGCAGCCGGTCATCGAGATGCTGGTGCGCAAGGTCGGCCAGAGCCGGCCCGACCCGCGCGAGCTCAACGAGCTGTACTACCGGGCGGCGCGCACCGCCGACGAGCTGGGCGACTACGACCGCGCGCTGCGCCACTACGAGTCGGCCTACAACATCGACTCGACCTACCTGCCGACGCTGATCGGCCGGGCCGACCTGCTGTTCAAGATGCAGGACTGGGACGGGGCCGGGAAGATCTACCAGACCATCCTGGTGCAGCACCGCGACTCGCAGCCCGAGGCGGAGGTGGTGCGCATCTACAACCGGATGGGCATGGTTCGGCAGAACCTGGGTGAGCGCAAGAAGGCGCTCAACATGTTCGAGAAGGCGCTGGAGATCGATCCGACGCACCGCGAGACCCTGCAGGCGGTGGTGGCGCTGCAGACCCAGCAGAACGACTGGGAGGCCGTGGTCCACGCCAAGCGTGGCCTGATGGCGACCGCCGACGACAACGAGAAGGTGGCGCTGCTCGACGAGATCGGCGGCATCTACCAGAAGAACCTGCAGAACCCGGGCAAGGCGGTGGCGGCGTACCTCGAGGCGATCGAGGTCGCGACCGACGACCACTCGCTGCTCCAGAAGGTGCTCGACATCTACACCGAGACGAAGCAGTGGAAGAAGGTCGTCGAGACCATCCAGCGCTTCATCGATCTCGAGACCGACGCCGTGCGCCGCGGCTCGTACTACCTGGCGGCCGGCACGATCGCCCGCGACGAGCTCAAGGCGTCGGACGAGGCGATCGACTACTACAACCTCGCCCTCGACAACTTCTTCGGCGACCCGGTCAAGCTGCCGAAGAGCTACATGCCGCGCGCGCTCAAGGCGTTCGCCGACATCGACAAGATCCTGACCACCAAGAAGGACTGGAAGGCGCAGGAGCGCGCCTACCGGCAGATGATCAAGCGCCTGCCGCAGCCGCAGGGGGCCGACGAGGTCTACCACAAGCTGCGCGTCGACCTGTTGCACGCCCTCGGCGAGATCTATCGGTCGCGCCTCGGGCACTTCCAGAGCGCGATCAGCGCCTTCGAGGTGGCGCAGGAGCTCGACGCCGGCAACAAGGAGCGCGCCGAGATCCTGGCCGAGCTGTACGTCCGCGCCGGCGCCGACTACGCCGACAAGGCGGTCGCCGTGCACATGAAGATGCTGCGCGACGAGCCGTTCAAGTACGACTCGTACAAGGCCCTCGACGCGATCTACCGGGACGCCCACCAGTACGACAAGCGCTGGTGCATGTGCGCGACCCTGGCCTTCCTCAAGAAGGCCGATCAGGAGCAGCTGCAGTTCTACGAGCAGTACAAGCCGCGCGGCCTGGTCAAGGCCAAGCAGCTGATGACCGGCGAGTCGTGGAGCAAGCTGATCCACGCCGACGAGAACCGCTACATCTCGGCCATCATGGGCGCGGTGTGGAGCGGCGTCGCGGCGATGAAGGCGTACCCGCACAAGGAGCTGGGCATCAAGCGCAAGGACAAGCGCCAGCTCGCCACCGACCAGCTGATGTTCTCGAAGCTGTTCTATTACGTGGCCCAGGTGCTGTCGGTGCCGATCCCCGAGGTGTTCGTCATCGAGGACGGCAAGCCGGCGGACATCCAGCTCGCCAACTTCGCCGAGAAGACCGAGCTGTGCCCGGCGTTCGTGGTGCGACCGCACCTGTTGTCGGGCAAGACCGAGCGGGAGATCGCGTTCCTGTCGGCCCGCCGCCTGACGTTCATGCGGCCGGAGTACTACCTGAAGCTGCTGTTGCCGACGAACACCGAGCTGAAGGTGGCGCTGATGTCGGCGATCGCGCTGGTGCGCCGCGACTTCCCGGTGCCGCCGGACATGGTGCCGCTGGTCCAGCAGTACATGCCGGAGATCCAGAAGCGCCTGAACCCGTCGGTGTTCGAGCAGCTCGCGGTGGTGGTGAACCGCTTCATCCAGGCCGCGCCGTCGGTCGACCTGGCGAAGTGGGGCCACGCCGTCGACGCCGCCTCGCACCGCGCCGGCTTCGTGGTGTGCGGCGATCTCGAGGTCGCCGCCCGCATGGTCTCCGCCGAGCCCGTCACCGTCGGCGGCCCGCAGGTGAAGGACAAGATCAAGGAGCTCGTCCTGTACTCGATCAGCGAGGAGTACTTCGCCGTCCGCCAGCAACTCGGCGTGACGATCGGGTAGTGCCTGAGCGGAGGGACCGGCTGCGGTGCCCGTGGGCGGCGTTGCCGGTCCCCCCCAACGCCCTCACGTACCGCCGTACGCTTGGGGTTGGGGCCCCACCGTCGCCTTGCCCACGGGCATCCTCGCGCGGTCCAGCTAGACCTCGCGCGTCGATCCCTCGAACGAAGCCGGCGATGTCGAGGGCAGGTCTTGCTGCGTCTGCGACGGCGCTGGTGGACCGCGCGCCGTGAGGCGGTGGCCGCTGGGGCCGAAAACGAAAGCGGCCATCTTGCGATGGCCGGTCCGTGCGAAAGGGGGGACTCGAACCCTGCCGGGACCGCGCGGAATCAACAACGACCGCGCAGCCTTGCAGCGATTCCGCTGGGTTCGGGGCCCTGCTTGTCCGGGATGGTCCGGGGTCGTCGGCTGGGATCTGGGGTGGCGTGGCAAGGTTTTGCCACGGGCCGCGCCTGTCACGCCTTGGCGGAGCGCTTCGTCGGTCGGGCTCGCGTAGGAGGCTTCCGCTTCCGCTGCGCACCTTTCCTCGGCCGTGCCGCGCCGGTGGTCCGTTGCGGCACCTTCAGTGCTGCGCGCGCAGCACTGGCGTACTCAGACTGATCTGCAACCGCCTCCCGCAACAGCAACTGAGCTTCCTGCCGAACATCCATGCAGACGCGCGCAGCCTTCCTGAGTACTTGGAGCGTCCGCAGCCGATCGCGTCGCCGTTCGACGAGCGCAGGCCGGTTGAGTTCCAACGCATCGATCGTCGTCGAACCTCGCGCCCTCCCTTTGATCGGAAACGCGAACTCGGCGCGGAAGCCGATGTACGCCGCGGGATCGTCCGCCGCCGGGTCGACGAAGAGCGGCAACTCCGCGGCGAGGTCTGCCGTTGGCGTGCGAGCCCGGACACCACCCGGTTCCAGAGGAAACAAGTTGCCCTTGTGCCGTTGGTTGCACACCTGGCACGCGTAGACCAAATTGGTCCATTCGTACCCGAGCCAGTAGTACCCGGGCTTCGTCAGAGCCTCGCCACGGAGATTTCGAAACGCCTTCTTTGGTCGGAAGTGCTCGACATCACCGAACGCGATGTGGCTGACCTTCGACTCGCAGAAGCAACACTTGTCGTGCTGCGCAGCCGACAGCGACGACTTCACGTCGTCATGTGCATACACACTTCGATCGAACTCGACCGCGTCTCCGTTGCGAACGCGCTTGATGGCATCGGCCCGAAGGGCCCGTCCGCGCTTCTTGAGGATGTCGGGCACCGCGACCGGTCGCTGCAGTCGGATCATCCGCGCGATCTCCTACTTCGCTTCTCAAGCTGACGAGCGGCCCGCTGAATCAGCGCCATCGCATGAAGCTCCTCGGGCGACTCGCCCCCCGGCAGCTCGCCGATGCGGGCTTCAAGTTCACGCAGCTTGCGTGAGTCGGCGGTGGTGAGCTTCGCCTTCGTGAGGATTCCTTGCCGCTCCCTGAGCAATTCATCGAGGTGGGGCGGACGTGCGCTTGGCAGCCCGTAGAGATCGCTGGTGAGAATCTGATCGACGCGCCAGTTCCTAATCTCGTCGGGCGCACTGTCGATGAGCACATGATCATGGTCGCGACGCAGAACCACGACGTTCGCGCCCTCGGCACCTTGGACCACCAGCGGGCTGTGAGCGGTCGCAATGAACTGCGTACCCGGAAACCGCTGACTGAGAAACCCCATCAGCGAGCGCTGCCATGACGGATGCAGGTGAAGATCGATTTCGTCCACCAAGACGATCGCCGGTTCAGCAAGTGCGTCGCTGCTCTTCTCGTAGTGATCAAGAAACCGACTCGCCAGATCAACCATCCACGCGACGAGCGTCTGGTAACCCATGCTCAGGTTGCGCACGGGCACCCAGCCGTACGGTGTGCGCGCTTCGACGGTTGGGTAGTCGTCTTGCTCTGCCTTGCCGATGCGGACCTCCTCCACGTCAGGAAGAACCTGTACGAGGAGATCCTTGACGAGCGCGCGCTTGGCCGTCGAGCGAGGCGATGGCTCACGCGCCGCCGCGTAGTCGGCCCTGAGAAGCCACTCCTCGGCGTCGCGCAGGTCAACGTCTCCGAACAAGCTAAGGAACGGCATGCGCGGCTCTTTGTGCCGTCGACGCAGACCGCCTTCACCAAGCCGTCGGTTCGCGCCGTAGCCGCAAAGGAACGGCGGGGCCTTGAGCGGGTGCGGCTTGGCGGACGAGTCCCGGCGCCCCGCCACGATCTCGTGCCTGTACTCCTTGCTCCCAACCTTGAACGTAGCCCCAGCATGCCCTTCAGCCTCAGCACGTCGAAGGCTTGCGGCAAGATTGCCAGGTCGCGGAGGACGACGTTCCCAGCGATAGTCGAAGCGCTCGAACATCTCGAACTCAAGACGGTGTTCGATCTCGCGGCTATCCTCGACGGACAACAGCGCGATCATCTGCAGGAGCGTCGTCTTGCCGACGCCATTCTCCCCGAGAATCACGGTCCAGCGTGCGGGCTTGCCGTCGGTGCCGCGCAACGACATCGTCTGCTCCGCCCCGAAGCACCGAACGTTGCTGATCGCCACGGACGTGAGGTAGGCGCCATCACCGTCCAGCGTGGCGCTCGTCGCACCATCGGCCGGGGCGGGGGCGGAGGGAACTACCGGACGACGGGCCACGGTGCTGATAGATGAGCACGCTTTCCCCCTGTCGCGCCACACCGGTTCGCGGCAACCGTCCCGGGCCTGCGAGGAGCCGCGCCTTCTCGAGGACAACGCACCGGCCCCGCCATGTGCTACACCCGGACGCGATGATCAAGGTTGAGATGACCATCAAGGAGTTCAAGGACTCCGAGCCTTGGCGCCGAATGAAACTTGTCGCGGTGCCACGCGTAGGGGACTTGGTCGCGATCAACACGCGCGAGGCGGGGACTACCGTCGGTCGTTTCGTCCGCGTCGAGCGCGTCATCTTCGTGGCGGACCCGCACAGTGGGGACGACCAAGACGACGTCGTCCTTCATGTAACGCTCGTTCCAAAGAACGAGGCTGCTTCGCTGGGGCTGGCCTAGCGACCCTGGCCGTGAAGACCGCCGCCCGAAGGGCGCGCAAGCCACCGGCCACCGGCCGCGACGCGATCGTCGCCGCGCTGCGCCGCCTCGCGAAGCGGCTGGGCCGCACGCCGCGGTCGACGGAGGTCCGCGGCGACGCGCCGGAGGTGTACCGCGCGCTCTTCCGGCACTTCGGCAGCTTCGCCGCCGCGGTCGACGCGGCCGGCCTGGCGGCGGTCGGGTTGCCGCGGAAGTGGTCGCGGGAGCTCGTGGTCGCGGAGCTGCGGCGGCTCCATCGCGCGGGCGAGGGCGTGTCGCGGCGGAAGCTCATCGAGGCGGGGCGGTACGATCTGGTCAACGCGATGGTGAGCTACTGCGGCGGCATGACCGCGGCGCGCCGCGCGGCGCGGCTCCCGCCGGCATCCTCGGGGCCGCGGGGGAAGTCGAAGTGGTCCGAGGACGAAGTCATCGCGCAGATCCGCGAGCGGCACCGTCGCGGGTTGTCGCTGGCGTCGTCGAAGGTGCCGCGCAAGCTGCACGACGCGGCCGGGTACTACCTCGGCGGCTGGCGCCAGGCCGTGGAGGTCGCCGGGCTCGACTACGATCAGGTTCGGCTGACGCGGCCGGCGTACGACCGGGACGAGATCATCGCGACGCTCCGGGCGCTGGCGAAGGCCCATCCCCGCATGACGCCCTCGGACCTGCGGCGCCACCGGATCAAGAACGGCGTCGAGACCGTGTTCCCCTCGCTCGACAGGGCGCTCCGGGCGGCTGGCCTCACCGACTGGCCCCGGCGCGATCTGCGCCGGCAGATGCCGTCGGCCGACGCGACGATCGCCGCCATCCGCGCCCGCGCGGCGCGCGGCTTGCCGATGTTCCGTGCGGCGGTCCACCGCGATGATCTCCGCCTCGAACGCGCGGGCGTCCGCAACTTCGGCGCGTGGCTGCCGGCGTTGCGAGCGGCCGGGCTCGACTCGGTGACGTACCGGGACCAGCCCAAGGCCGCGACGACGTCAGCGCGGCGGCGGGCTCGGGCTCACTGACAGGCGGGCGCCCACGACGGCTGCACCATGGCAGCGTTCGACAGGGTGAGCGGCACCGGGCCGGCGCCGCTGGCGTCGACGATGACCACCGTGGTCGACGACATCCCGACGGAGACGTACGCGATCTGATCGCCGGCCGGCGACCAGGCCGGCGTCGCCTCGCCGCCTGCGGTCGTGGTCATGCGCTGGTGAGCGCCAGGTGCGGCGATCGCGATCCGGTAGACCTCGCCTCCGAGCGCGTCGCGGTCGCTCGTGAACACGATCTGCGTGCCGTCCGGCGACCAGCTCGCGCCGCCCTCCAGGGCCTGCGGTGTCATGGTCAGGTTCACCTTCGCCGCGCCGTCGGCGTTCATCATCCAGATGTCGTCCCCCGGGCCGCTCTGCACCGTGTAGGCGATCTTGGTGCCGTCGGGCGACCAGGCCGGCAGCGCGTCGATGCCGGCGGAGTTGGTGACGTTGACCGGCTGACCACCGGCGATGGCGATCGTGTAGATGTCGTCGCCCGAGACGAAGGCGATCCGCGTGCCGTCGGGCGACCAGGAGACGCCGCCGCTGTCGAACACGTCGAGCGCCGCGAGCTGGCGCGCGTTGCTGCCGGCCGCGTCCATCACCCACAGCTTGGTGTCCCGCAGGAACGCCAGCGAGGTGCCGCCCGGCGACCACACCGGACGCTGGTCCAGGGCGGCGTTGCCGGCGGTCAGGTTCACGAGGTCGGTCCCGTCCGCCTTGACGGTGAAGATGTCCCGCGTGCCGGCCCGGCTCGACTCGAACGCGATCCGATCGGCCGTCGGCGACCACTGCGGCGCGACGTCCACGTAGGTCGACACCGAGACGTTGCGCAGGCCGGTGCCGTCCGCGTTCGCGACCCAGACATCGTCACCGGCCTCGAAGGCGAAGCGGGCGAGGCACGGCGCCGACGCCACGCACGTCCCGCTGATCGAGTCCTCGACGTCGTAGTCGGACCACCGCAGGCCGCCCACGCACCCCGGATCGGGGTAGGCGCAGAACGAGTGCCCGGTCGCCGCGTTGGCGAGGCAGTGGCCGCCGTCGTGAAGTCCGCAGCTCGTGTCGTCGATGCACTCGATGAACGGCGGGTCCGTGTACGGGCACGCGGACAGCACCACGGCCACGAGGGCGAGCGGGAGGCGGAGGGGGCGCATGGGTACCTTGGGGCCTACGATCGGCGAAGGGGTCACGAAATCCAAGCGGTGGCGATCACAGTTCAGCGTCGAGCGAGGGCGTACATCCCGACCGGCCCCGGATCGATGAACGCGATGGTGATCGGGCGTTCGCCGGGCTCGGCGAGGTCCGCAAGGTCCGGTGTCCCCCGCAGGTAGACCGTGACCTGTGCGTCGCGCCGAAGGCCGGTCAGCAACGACGATGACGGCGGCGGGACCTGGAACTCGGCGATCAGCTCGGCGACCTCGTCGACGGTCGCCAGGAACGAGATCATCCGGGTGCGGCTGAACCGAAACCCGTAGACGACGCCCGCGAAGCGCGGATGGTCCGCGGCGAGACGCTGGCCCATGGTCTGCTCGTGGCGCATCAGCGACTCGTCGTAGAACGACCGCGTCAGCATCGGCCGCTGGAGCTGCTGGACGTCGGTCTCGAGGCACATGTCCGCGTTGCGCGGGCAGCGCTCCTTGTACGGCTTCACCGCCCGGTCGTAGGCCGCCTGCCGGGTTTGGCGCCCCTGCTCGGCGGCGCCCGGGCCACGGCAGCCCTGCACGGCAGCGCGCGGGCCGTAGACGGCGGCCAGGAGGAAGAGGAACCCCACGCCTGACCACAGGGCATGACGCCCCTTGGCCGACCAGCGACGCAGGCGGCCGGCGACGCCGCGCGCCTGGATCTGCGCGGGCGGGAGCTCGGGCTGGGGTGTCGTCATCGGGATCGGTCCTTGTCATCGCGGGTACCGGACGGATGCCGCGGCGGGACCGGGACCGGGCCAGGCGGCGCAGGTGGCGGGATGGCGCCGTGGGCCGGGTCGGGCTCTTTGGGCGTCTGCCCCGCCTCGCGAAGGCGCGCGCGGATCTCCTGGTTGAGGAACGCGATCCACTCGTCGGCCTCTTGCTCACGCTCGGGCGGCACCCAGCCGGGGAACTTCTCGTACACGCCTGGGTTCCGCTGGTTCGAGCCAGCGTCCCAGACCCGGAGGATGATCGCCCAACCCTTCTTGCGGAGGTCGGGGAAGTCGAACCAGCGCTTGTACAGCCGAGACTCGGGCCAAAGGGCGAACGAGTAGCCGATGTCGTAGCGGGCCTCGTGCTTCGAGATCCCGAACCCATCGAGCCGCCAGTGGCTGTCCTCGTCGAAGCCGCCGATGGGGCTGGCGCGGACGATGGAGAGGCTGGCGCGTAGCGTCTTGTCGTCGCTGAAGTCCCTCATGGCTCGGTTCCTTCGGACTTGGGTGCGTGTCCAGGGATGGGCGCGTCGGCGTCGGCCCACTTGTCCAGCTCGCGCATGTACTCGGTCATCCGGCCGCTCGTCTCAGGAAGTGGGACACCGACGAACTTCGGCCAGGTCGCGCAGTTGCCGATGCACTCGCCTGCGATCGGTTGACCGTTGGTGGCGACGGTATCGCGCGGGGCCGAGAGATCCCGCGGCGGGAACTTGTAGCCGTGCGCGTGTTCGTCGCGCTGGCTGGCGGCCATCTCGTCGGTGGCGCACCGCGCGAGCGCGGGTTGCTCCCCGGGATCGAAGGTCACCACCACGCGCTTCTGCTCGATCTTCCACCCCTGTTCGGCGGCCTTCTTGGCGGCGATCTCGTAGTGCTTGGTGTCGATCTGCACCTGACCAGGAAACACCGCCCCGGCCTTCAGCATGTCGATCACCTCTTCGACCGACAGGCTCGGGTCCGGCTTCGGCGTGAACCCGTAGAGCGTCTTGCCGCCGTCGAACGACACGGCCACGTGCCCCGCGAGCAGCAAGGGGCTCTCTTCGTTTGCCTCGGCCTTCACTGCCTCCACCTCCTCCGGACTCATGTCGGCCAGCTTGCGACCGTTGATCTCCTTCGCACCAAGGTACCCGTAGATCTCCACGGTGGCCACGTTGGGCGCCGGGAGGCCGTGCTCGGCGTCGGTGGCTGGCGCACGGGTCGCGGCCGACGCGTTGGCGTGGGCGTCGTCGCGGAACTCGAAGTACCACTCGCGAAGCTGGCCACCGTCGGCATCATGGATGCGCACAAGCAGGCCGGCCTTGTATTCGATCGTCTCCGCGTCGTCGATGTCGTGGAACAACTCGACCATGCGCCGGCCTTCCTCGCGGGTCACGAGGTAGCCGCGGCTGGCGTTGTCGGTGGCCGCGACCGTCGGCGCGATCGCTTTCAACTCAGCGGCAGCCTTGGCCTTGAGCAACGCTCGCGCCTCGGGGGCAACACCCGCGGCGCGCGGCCGGCGGGCGTGCTGGCCGGCGACCGCCGCCGGCGTCGTCTCTTCGATCGCCAGCGCCCGATCGTTGTCCCCGATCCGGATGTTCCACCGCTTGGAGCGGTTGCCGACCTCGTCGACATGGACGGTCAACCCGACCGCGCGCGCCTGGTGAATCGCCGTGGCGATCTGCTCACTGGAGCCACGCCACAGCGCACCAGGGATCACCTCGTCGACACCGGCCAGGCGGAGCGGCAGCACGTCCATGCCCTGCGCCGCGGTGTCGGCGCGAGCGCTGGCGTTGTCGTGCGCCAGGCCGGCGAGTTCCTTCGACGACAGGCCGACGACCGCAGGGTCGGCGCCGACCTTGCCAAGCAGCTGGGCCTCTTCGTCCAGGAGCGCGCGGTTCTCGATCAGCAGGCGCATCGCCTCGTCGGCGCCGCCGCTGTCGGTCACCTGCCCGGCCAGCCGGGCTTGCTTCCTCACGCGCCCCAGGAGCTGGCGGTGGTTCGTGGGGATGGCGGCGCCCGCGCGGGCACCGAGCCGGTCGAGCCGCGCCTGGAGCTGCGTGGTCCGCGTGGCGACCATGTGGCCGATGGCCATCGACGCGCCCTGGATGAACCACGCCGCGGCCTGATCGTCGCTGGGCGGCGGCGCGCCGCGCACCAGGCGTTGCGAGACGTATGCCACGCCGGCCGCGCTGATCACCTCGGCGCCGACTGCGGCACCCTTGGCGATGACCACGCCGCCCTTGGCCGCGGCACCTCCCGAGGTCCAGATCGCGGCGGCCTCCTCGTCGAGCCCCGCCATGAGCGGCGCGAACCGGGCGAGGACGGCGCGCACCCCGACGTTGGCGAGGACGTTCTCCGCGGTGCCCTTGATGAGGTCGTCGCCGTTGATGCCGGCCTGGATCGTGGCAGTCAGCACCGAGTCGACGCCGACGTTGACCGCGGTCCCGACCACCGCGGCGCGTTCCATCGACATGCCGAGCCGGGCGATCGCGACGCCGCGCGCCGCGCCACCGGCGACGGCCGCCACGCCCGAGGTGGCGATGCTGGCGGCGATCAGCACGACGACGTTGATCGCCAGGGTGGCGATCTGGTTGTCGGAGACAGCATCGAGCGCCTCGCGCTGGAGCCGATCGAGGCCATACCGGGTCGGGATCGCTGCGAGCGCTTGCTGGGCGCGGGTGAGCGCGCCGCGGCGGCGCGCCTGCTGCTGGGCGCGGAGGGCAACGCGGCGCGCGTGCAGCTCCTCGGACTCGCCAGCCGGGTCGGGGACGTGTGCGATCTGGTACGCGCCGAACTCGGCGTCGTCGCCGTGGCCGAGTTCGGCGTCCAGCCGGTAGCAGTCGCCGGCCAGGGCGTCGAGCTTGGCCGGCAGCGAGTCGAACCGCGAATCAAACGCGGCGGCGATGCTGTTGATGATCGTCGCGTCCTGGGTGCGGGTCAGCATCGACGACAGCGCGCTGGCCTTGCGCGCCAGCTCGAGAGAGCGCGACCGCACAGTCACCATGCCGGCGCTGGTCGTCAGGTTCTCGAGCGCATCAGGATCCGCGGCCTGGCCGTCGAGCATCTTCTCCCGCATGCCCAGCTTCTGGCGCTGGATGCCCTTCCGGGCGCGGGTCAGCTCGGCCGCCTCCGAGCCGGGCCCGTAGTCGCCGGCCTCGGTCTCGCGCAGCTCCTCCGTGGCGGTCGCGGCCTCGGCGAGCGCGCCATCGACGAACACCAGCGCGAGCTGCTGGCGCTCGCTGTCAGCGCTGGCCATGCGCTGGCGGGCGAGGTCGGCGAGGTGCGAGGTCGCGAGGGCGGCGGCGTACGCGGCGAGCGTGCGCCGGAACGGGCCGGCCTTGGGCTGGGCAGGTTCAACCGCGGCGGCGCGGGCCGCGTCGACGATCTCGAGCGTCGCGACCGCCGCCGTGGTGATCGTGCGCTGCTGCCCCTCGATGACGGGCGCCCACGTGGCGATCTTCTCGGGCGACTCGTTGACCAGCTCCATCGCGCGGCGCTGAACCCATGCGCGCTCGGCGACGATCTGCGGCGCGAGCTTCCAGGGCGTGAGCGCGTCGGCGACAAACGCGAGCTGGTCGGCGCTGCGCCACAGGAGCGCGGTCAAGCGCTCGGTGTCGGCGTGGCCGGCCCGGCGCTTGTGCGCCAGCGGGTGCGCTGCCTCGTCCGCGCCCTGCGCGACCGCCGCCTGGTCGACGACCGAGGACTGAAGGACGGCGTCGATCGGCTCGTCTTTCGCGCCGGCGTGCTCGGCGCTGGCCCACTTCACCGCATCCGGGAAGTCCTTGGCCCAGGTCTTCGGCAGGACGAAGAACGGCGCGGCGTTGACGATCGCGAACGCGTTGTGCGACTGCACGGCGGGAACGCCGGGGTACTGGTAGAGCTGAGCCGCGACCTCCTCGGCCGTGGCGTCTGCCGGGGAGGTGACCCGCACGACGTTCCACATCCGCTGGTCCTGGCTCCCCATCCAGACGTACTCGACGGGGCGCAGGCCACCGCGAAACACGCCGGGACCAGTCGGCGTCGTGGCCTCGCCCGCCGCGCCGGTCGGCGGTGTGTGGCGGACGAGCTCCCGGTCAGCGAGCACGCGCGCCCACAGGCGATCGATCGGCGCGCTGGTCACGACCTGGCCGGCATCCGCATGCTCGGGGCGGCTGTCATCGGCGGCGGCCACGAAGCGCGGCACCATGCGCGCGAACGACGCGCGCAGCGCGGCGACGAGTTCGATCGCGACGGCCGTGTTGGCCATCGTGTCGCGACGCATCGCGCCCTTGGCCGTGGGCTTGCCCTTGGCGTACTCGCCCGGGGTGCCGCTGGTGAGTGGGCGGTTGGTGTCGATCACGGCCCACAGGTCGACCGGGTGCCAGAACGGTGCGAAGTGGTCCATGCGATCGGCGGTGTCACCGCCAGCCAGCTCCACCAGGCGCGACGTGAGCGCGGCGGCGATCGCCGCGGGCTCTGCGAGCCACTGCACGCGCGGATGGTTGAGCGGCCAGGTCTCGGCGGCGATCTGCTGACGCGCGAGCAGCAAGATGTGACGCAGGTTGTGATCGAAGTACGCGAGGGCCGACAGCTTCCAGTCGTCGCGCTGCGACTTCTCGCGCAGCTCCTCGGCGCGTTCGTCCGTGTCCCGGTTGAAGTGGACCGCGGCCGACGGTCGCGCACGGACGGTGACCGGCGACAGATCGCCGGCGCGCACCTGGTCGCCGATCGCGCGCGCCTCGACCTCGGCCGCGTCGGTCGGCTGCGACTCGTCGAGGAGCGCCAGGCCAGCGGCGCCGGCCTGGCGCTGCTGCGCGATGTGGGTCAGCTCGTGCGCGACGACGTCGCGCGCAGGGTTGGCGTCGGCGAAGCGCACCGACGAACCGTCGGCCGCCCCGCGGATGCCGCGCGCGGCCAACGAGCGATCGCCGGTCGTGGCCTGGACGTCGGCGAACGACTGCCCGAACATCGGCTCCAAATCGGCGCGATGGGGCACATCGCCAGGACGCCCGGTCAGGAGGTGAAGGCCGAACGGGTCATCTGCAGGAGCGAGCGCCGGCGTCGCCGTACGATCCTGCAAGTCGCCACGGCTGGCGGACTCCGACCTTGGCGCGCCCCGGGGTGCCAGGCCCTGGGTCAAGGTCCGCTTGCCGGGCGCGGCAGCCGCGGCACCCGCGCTACCGTCGTCGCCGTCGCTGCGCTGCTGGTGGTCGTACCGGATCATCGGGGCCGCTCCGTCGAGCTTCGCCGGCCGCTGACCACTCGCCAAGGATCACCCGCCAGGGGTGACACGCGGAACGCAGTGGTGCTGGTGGCACTCATGCTCGCCCCAAGTACGGGACCGGTGGGGCCGTGCTCCCTGGTGTACAGGCACATCGGGGGACACCCCGTTTTGCCTGTACACCCACCCCTTTCGCTTGACACCCCACGTCGCCGCCAGTGACGGCTACGGCTGGACCAGGCCGTCCGGATCGATCGCGACACCGCTGGGCGCCGTGGTCCGCGGGTGCTTGCGCCGGCTGCCGGCGTCGCTGGTCGCTGCGGCGGCGCCTGCGTCGATGGCGTGGCTCGGCGGCGCCAGCGGTGCAAGCACGAGCCGCACCGTGGCCGGCTGGGCGTCGACCTTCACGCGCTGCGCCGCGGGCGTGTGACCGGGCAGCTCGGCGCGAACCTCGATCTCCGCTCCGATCGGCGCGGCGAGGTTGACCGGCGCAACACCGCGCGCCGCGCCGTCGACCGTGACCGTCGCGCCGGCCGGCTCGGTGACCACCGCGATCGCCGAGGTGGCCGGCGCGGTCGACGTCGGCGCCGCCTCCGGCTGGGTGCTGCCGCGGCCGCTCGACGCCACCACCACGATCGCGATCACCGCGACCGCCGCAACGATGGCGCCGACCGCCACGACCGTACTCCGCGAGCGACGCGACGCGGGACGAATCGGCTCGGCGACCGTCATCGGCGAGCGGGTGACCGTGACCGCGTTCGTCAGGGTCCCGCGCTGCACCGTCGGCGCATCAGGGCGGCCGGCCACGCTCGTGGGCGCGGGCGTCGCGCCGTGCATCGGGAGGTGAGGCGGCACGGCGGTGGCGTCCAGGCTGCCCACGATCGGCACCGCGCCCGGCGGGAAGCGCGTCGGCGTCATCGGCACCGCGACCTGAAGCGTCGGCGCGAGCGGCGGCGGCATCGGCCGGCCCGCGGTCGAGTCGTCGCCGGGAGCGATCGTCAGCTCGCGCGCCACCCGCCGCAGCGTCTCCATTCCGGTCTCGCCCCACTCGCTGGTGACGGCGTGGGCGACGGCCAGCGCGAACGCCCGCACGTTGGGCCACCGCTCGGCCGGGTTGAACGCCAGCGCCGACGCCACCGCGGCGCCGAGTTCTGGCGGAATGTGGCTCTTGATGGCGCGCGGGTCGAGCGGGCGCGCGCCGGTGCGCTGCTGCTCGTGGATCTTGGTCGGCGGCTGGTCGCCCTCGCCCCAGAGGCTCTCGCCGGTCAGCATCTCCCACGCGACCACGCCGAGCGCGTACACGTCGACACGGTGATCGATGACGTCGCCGCGCAGGTACTCGGGCGCCATGTAGTTCGGCGTCCCCAGCGCCACGCCTTGCCGTGTGCCGACGCCGCCGCGCGCCTCGTCGATCTTGGCGATCCCGAAGTCGACCACCGTCACTTCGTCGTCGATCGCGTTGGCCGACTGGCTGAGGAGGATATTGTCCGGCTTGATGTCGCGGTGGATGATCTTGGCGCGGTGCGCGCTATCGAGCGCGCTCGCGGTCTGGGCGATGATCGCCACCACCTCGCCGATCCCCAGCGCGCCGCCCACCGATTGCATCTTGCGCTTCAGCGACCCGCCCTCGACGAACTCGAGGACGATGAACCACTGTCCGTTGGGCCGCTGGGCGCACTCGTGGACCGTGACGATGCGCGGGTGTTTGAGTGCCGACGCCGCGCGCGCCTCGTTGACGAACCGCTTGATCGCCTCGGGGTTCGCCGACAGCTCGGGCAGGAGCACCTTGATCGCGGCGCGGGTCTCGAGGTGGACGTGCTGCGCCTCGTAGACGGCCCCCATGCCACCGGCGCCGATCTGGCGGGTGATGCGGTACGAACCGACCAGATCGCCCGGCTGGAGCGGCGGCGCGGTTGGCGTCGGCGCGACGATCGGTAGCGCGGGGGTCTTGTTCTTCTTCCGCACCATCAGAACCACCCGGCGATCGCGATGCTCGTCGGCGCGACCTGGACCGCCACCCGCGGGCGCGGCGCGGCGGGCGTGATCGCCAGCTTCACGATGCCGGCGGTGAGCACAGCGACACCCGCGACCGTCGCCACCGTGCCCCAGGTGCGGCGGGCATCGGCCTTGTCGCGCAGCTCGGCGCGCACGTCATCGCGAGCCTCGGCCGCCGCGTCGCGACGCAAGCTGCGCGCATCGACCAGGAGGAAGGCGCCGAGCCCACCGACCACGGCGCCACCTCCAACCAGCGTCCAGGCGATCGGATCGCGATGCCATGGCGGGGCCCCCAGCGCGGGCGGCAACGGCGGGCGATCCGGCTCGGGCGGACGCGCGTCGGCGACCGTGCTTGGCGCGACGTCGGGCGGCGGTTCCGAATCGGAGCCGTCCTCGGGCCCTGGGCCGCGCGGCGGCGCGGCAGCCGCGGCGCGCTCCAGCTCGGCCGCCATCGCGCCGATCTGACACTCGATGAGCTTCTGGAAGCCCGCGCCCGGCTTGCCGCGGTCGAGGAACAAACGGTATTGCGCGATCGCGTTCTCGTAGTCACCAGCGGCGCGATAGGTCTGGGCGAGGTTGTACAGGACCGACGGCGACGGCGACGCCATCGCGGCGGCCACGTAGTCGTCGATCGCCGCCTGGAACTCGGCCGCCGCCTGGTCGCGCGTGGCGACGACGGCCGCCCGCTTGAGCGCCTCGCGGTGGTGATCGTTGCCCGACTTCATCCGCGCGACGGCGATCGGGTTGGTCGGCGGCGTCAAGGAGCGATCCGGCTTGCCTCGCACCGCCGCCGCCTCGGCGTCACAAGGACTCTCCCCGACGGCAACCCCAGGCGCGACCACGGCGACGACGACCAAGACGACGATTCTGATCATGGAGACGGCTCGATCCTGGCGGGCTCGTGGCGCTCGGTCAACTGCTCATCGAGCGACAACGGCGCGCCGGTCACCTCGGCGATCAACCGGTCGAGCTTGCGCACCGTACCGCCGAGGTGACCACGCGCTCGGCGCAGGATCTGCTCGCGCTGCTCGGTCGGCAGCTCGGCCGCGCCGAGGAGCACGCAGGCGTGGCGGAGCCGTCGCCGAATCTCGGCTGGCCCGAAGCCGGACAGGTCAGCCGTATCAACGTCGCGGGGATCGCTCATGGTGGGCGGCGGCATCGTGATCCGTCCTACGGATCGACGTCCAGGGAGTTCGCGGGGTGTACAGGCAGATCGGGGGTGGGGGCCGGTTTGCCTGTACACCCCGCGTTTCAGCTTGCGCCTGGCGTAGGGTGAAGCGATGGACCAGCCGAACGCCGCGCCGCCCGAACCCGCCGCGCCGCCCGAGCCTGCCGCGCCGGGCTCGACGCCGTTCGACGTGTCGGCGCCGCCGGACGTGCCGGTCCGCATGATCACGCGCCTGGTCGTCGTCGGCGAGAACGTGCAGCTCGACCTCCCGCCCGAGCAGGAGCGGTTCACGCTGGGCGCGGCCCCAGCACCCGCCGTGGACCTGACGCTCCAGGGTGAGATGGTGTCGCGCCTTCACGCCGTGCTGACCCGCAAGGGCGCCAAGCTGCGAGTGGTCGATCAGCGATCGATGAACGGGACGTTCTACCAGGGCCACCGCGATCCTGACTTCGAGCTGTCGCCGGGGCAGGTCTTCGAGGTGTCGCGACGGGTGAAGTTGCTCGCGCTGGATCCGGGGCTGGCGATCCTCCGCAACCGCCTCCTGTGGGTGGTGGGGCTCCGCAACCGTGCCGCTGCCGACGCGGCGATCCAGGTGATCGCCGCGAACGCCCCGCTCCTGCTCCTGGGTCCGCCCGGCTGCGAGCAACACGCGACCGCGGCCGAGATCCACCGCCGCTCGGCCTTCAACGATCGTGAGTTCGTGATCGCCCCGACGACGTTCGCCACCCGCGCCGAGCAAGATCACGTGCTCGCGCGGGGCACCCGCAGCACGGTCTTCCTCGACCTGTCGCGCCCGACCGCGCCCATGCCGGCGCACTTCGTCGGCCACCTGTTCGCCGACTGCCGGCCGATCGTGGCGGCGCCGACCCGGCAGCGCGCGATCGACGTGCTCGACAGCTACGCCCATCGCCTCCAGGAGATCGAGCTGGCCACGCCCGCCGAACGCCCCGACGACATCCCGCGCCTCCTCGACGCGCTGATCCTCGAGGAGCACGCGCGCGCCGGCGGCGGTGACCTGCTCCCGATCGCCGCGCTCGGCGCCTCGAACCTCGACGGCCTGAAGGCCCATCCGTGGCCAGATCACTTCGTCGAGCTGCGCGCCCAGGCGAAGCGCCTGCACGCCGTCCTGACCAACGACCTCCGGATCCGCGCCTCGGCCCGCGCGCTCGGCCTGAAGTCGGCGACCGCGCTGGTCCAGGCCCTCGACCGGATCGGCGTGCGCCTCGCCGCCGCCGACGGCGACGACGTCCCGACCAGCGAGGACGCCGAGGCCCTGCCGACGCCCCCCGGCGCCCGCACGCGGCCCTGAGCCGCGAGGCGGACGGCAAAGGTTGTCCAGGCGGCCCGATAGCGTTGGGCATGTTCAACACCGTCGAGTCCATCCCGCCGTTCTTGGTGCCGGGCTTCGTCCGCTGCGCGCCGATCTGCGTGCTCTACGTCGGGCCCACGCCACCAGCGAGCACACGCGTCCTGGAGACCTTCGCCCGGCACCCGCGCGCGGTCGCCGGGCTCGTCGCCACGACGACGATCGAGGCCACCGCCGAGGTGACCGCCTGGCTCCACGCCCGTCAACGCGCCCTCGGGTGGCCACCCTCGACCAGCGTCCCCAACGGGTACTACCTGTTCCACGACGGCGAGGCGCGCGCCTACCACACGGGCGCCACCACCAACGCCGACCTCCCCGCCGTGGGGCTTGGCTTGTGCATGAACCTGATCGCGGCGTTCGAGGGGAAACCCTGGCTCCGGCGACTTGGCGCAGCCCTTGCCCAGGGCGGCCCGACGGAGCGCGTCCTGGCCGCGTTCACGGCACTTCTACCGCGCGAAGAAGCCATGCAGACGCTGACCAGCGCGCCGACGCAGTCCCGGTAGGCGTCGACGCGCGCACGCCAAGCCGCGCGCCGCCATCCAGCCGCCCTGATGTGTTGTCGCGGATCCAACCATCGGAACGGTGGCCGGCGACCGAGTGGACTCGCCGGTTTGGGGTGATTGCCCCGTGCACGAACGCGACGATACGCTCTGGCGCCGCACTCGCGGAGGACAACCGCCGATGACACGTCGGCTGCCGTGACGCGTGCGGGATGCCGCCGGACCGTCGAGCGGTCGCGCGTACCAGGAGACACCGAATGAAGACGAGATTGATGGTCTGGGCCTCGATGCTTGCTGTCGCGCTGGCGGCGGCGTGTGACAGCTCGTCGCCGAACTTCACGGGCGTCGACGGCCACGTGGACGACGCCGCCCCCGACGCAGTGCAGTGCGCTCCAAGCGAAGTGCAGTGTGGCAGCACCTGCGCCAACCTCATGACGGACCCAGACAACTGCGGCGCGTGTGGCTGGAACGTGACCCGGGGCCGACGCTGCGAGATGGGCAAGCCAATGCCCGCGTGGCAACCGATCCCGACCGCAGGCGCGCCGACGGGTAGGTACGCCCTCACCTTCTGGACCGGGCGACGCCTGCTCGTGGCGATCGGACGGACCCAGTACGCGTACTCACCGGCGTCAAACCAATGGTCGATGCTGACCAGCGAGGTCCCCTTCGAGCCACGTGCCACAGATGCGGTCGTGACGCTGCCCGAGCGCAAGACGACCTTCGTCTGGGCCTCCAATGACGACGTTCGCATGCCACCGAGCAACGCGTCGTACATCTTCGTCGACCAGGACGATGCCAGCGCGGGCTGGGAGGCCAACGCAGCGGGGGCGCCGTCGCCGCGTCGGCAGGTCGCCATCACGCGTCGCGGGTCCAGCGTGTACGTGATGTTCGGGCAGCAGGGCGTCTACGACGGCACGCCACAATCGCTTCAGGGCCTCAACGACGGTGGGCGCTACGATCTGGACACGCGTCAGTGGACACCGGTTCCGGCGGATCCGGGAGGCTGTGACGGCCAGGGGAGGACCTACAATCCAATCGCCATCGCCGGCGGCAAGCTGATGACGATGGCAGGGGCACACGGCGCATCAGTCTTGCCGTGCAACGGCCCCGCGCGTGCTCTCGACCTGACAGGCGGCACATGGAGCGCGGCGGACATGACGCTTGGGAGCCGGATTCGGCATGTGTGGGTGGCTGCGAACGGGCGATTCGTCCTGGTCGGCGGCGCGGTCGCCGGCGCCAACGACACGACGCCAGCATTCAACAACACCGCGGTCGTGACGCCGGCTGGGCATGTCACCGTGGGACAAGGGCCGCTGCCGATGGGGGCCCAGCTCGGGTATGGGCTCGCGGCAGGCCGGTCAGTGTTGGTGTTTTCGGGTGTGACGCAGTACTACGATGGGACGATGGTGATGGGCGGCGCGATCGGCCCGGTCGACGACCAGAACATCGCCTGGTCGCTCCTGCCGAGCACGGGAGCGCCGGCACCTCGAATGAACGTGGCGACCGAGGGGAGCTACTCGCTGGGGAACCAACAGCAACTCTGGTCTGGCCGGGAGGCAATAGTCTTCGGAGGCCACACGCGAACCTCCGGCTTCGCGACCGCATGGCTCGACGGCGGCGCGGGATACCAGCCACCCGCGGCCTGCGTGTGCCCAACAGACGAAGATCCAGACGGCACCTGCGCCGGTGTCAGCCACATCGCAGCCACAGGCTGCGTCCCATGATGCGTGCCAGCGCTGCCGGGTGACCGGGCTACGCTTCGGCTCCAAGCGTCGCGCGGGCCGCATCCAGCTCGGCGATGACCTGGGCGACGAGGGCGGGCGGCTCGATGGGCCGCGCGTGGGGCCCCCAGCTCAGGATCCACGACACGATCGGGGCGAGGTCGGCGCGGGTGTCGAACGCGACCCGGATCCGGCCATCGGGTAGCTCGGTGATCTGCTGCGACCGGTGCCAGATGCGCGCCCGCACGTAGATCGCCCGCGCCTGGCTGAACTCGACGACGACGCGCACCGGCTGCTCGGTCGCCGGGAGGTGGATGCCGAAGGCGTCGTGCATCACGTTGCCCAGGTCGAAGTCCGCGGGCGTGACGAACGAGAACGCCCGCAGGTGTTCGGCCTCGGTGAAGCGCTCCACGGCGAACGGGCTGACGTCGCGCGCGCTGGTGAGCTGCGCGCCGTCCTCGGGCCGCTTGAGCCGGCAGGCGATCACGTAGAGGCCATGCTTGTGGATCGCGATCGCGAAGGGGGCCAGGTGGCCGCGCTGCCGCCGGCCGCCCGCGTCGACGTAGGCGAACCGGATCACCTTGCGGGACAGGACGCCGGTCAGGAGCGCGTCGATCACGTCGGCCTTGTCGGCGTACGCCTTGGTTCCGCCGTCGGGCGCGTAGATGATCCGCTGCGTGAACGTCGCCTGCTCGGCCTGCTCCTCCGGCGAGAGCCGCTGCACCAGCTTGCCGAGCACGCTCGCGATGTCGTCGTGGAACGGCGTGCCGGCCAGCACGTCGAACATGCTCCGCACCGCGAGCAGCGTGTAGCGCTCGCGCCGGGTGATCAAGACGTGGCTGAAGCTGCGCCCGACCAGCCGGGCGCCGGCCCGGCCGTCGATCATCGGACGCTCGATCTGCTCGCCCGCCCGCTCCAGCTCGGCCAGGTCGCGCTTGACGGTCCGGGGGCTCACGTCCAACTCGGCGGCGAGGTCGGCGATCGCCCGGCCGTGCTTGAAGCCGCCCAGCAGATCGCGCAGCCGGAGCGCGCGGGCCTTGCCGCTGTGTTCACCGCGGCGGAACACACGCCCCCGGAAGGGAGATATCCCCTGCAAGAAGGGGGGCCAGAAGGCTTCCGGAAGCTTCCGCCGAAGGTTCCTCGGAAGGTTCCGGCGAAGCCTTCCGCGCCGTCCCGGTTCGCAAGCAGGCGACACCAGGCACACCATGGGCGACCTTCGCGAAGGGGGCCGCGCCGGCGGCGAACCTTCGGGCGGGCTTCGCGGCGAACGCGGGCGCCAGCACGCGCGCGAAGCAGCGAACGGCGGACATCTTCCACCACGATCTCCCGCGCTTGGACGGCGGTCAAGGGTTGACCAACCCCTTTCGTACCCTTCCTGGACTCACCCGCGAAGGAGTCGACCGATGCCGCCCACGCCGCAACCGCGCCCCCAACATCCGCCGCTCGCCCACGACGGGCGCGGCCAGCCGATCGCCATGCCCGACGGGGCCGCCGGGTGGCGCCTCAAGCGCCAGACCGCCGGCCGCCCGAAGGTCGTGCTGGGTCCCGATCGCCTTCCCTTGCGGCTTCCGCTCGACACGACGAGCGCCGATCTCGTCGACCTGTGCGGCGCAGGCGCCTACCGGCTCGACGCCATCGACGATGCCGGCCAGGTGCTCGACTTCATTACGACGATCACCGTCGGCGGCGACGGCGTGCACGACGCCACGGAAGGCGACGCGCTGCCCGCGATCATCGGGTCGCGTGGCGGTGGTGGCGCCGAGCTGCGCTATGCGCTGGAGGTGACCGCGCACATGGCGCGCGCCCAGAGCGACGCGCTGCGCTCCATCGCGAACGCCCAGGCCGACTGGATCAAGGGCCTGGCCGCGGCCAAGGTGCTCCCACGCAACGGGCTGTGGCACCTCCCGCCGCCGCCGGTCGCCAACGTCAACGATCGGGACGACGACGACGACGACGACCAGGACGACGACGGCCCCCCGCCGATCGATCCCACCCTCGGCGCGCTGGGTCACATCGCGTCGATCGCGCGCGACGTCGGGCCGATCGTGCGCGCGATGATCCCGGGCGGCAACCGCGATCCGGTCGCCGAGCCGAGGAACGCCGCGCCGCCGCCGGCCGCCCCCTCGCCTGCCGATCCAGCCGCCGACCTGGCGACGCCCTCGATCCGGATCGCGATGGTGCTGGCCCAGGTGTCGCCACACGCGCGGGCGCTCGCGTGTCGCCTGCTGGCCCGCAACGACGACACGGCGCGGAACCTCGCCACGGCGATCCAGTCGCTGCCGGTCGACGAGGCGGCCGCGCGCCTCGAGACGATGGCCCAGGAGGTCGACGATCGCCGCGCCGCCCGCCGTCGTGACCCCGCGCCGCCCGCCGTCGATCCGGCGGCGCACCTGGCGGCGGTGATGGCGAAGCTGTCGCCGGACGAGATCGCGCGAGCCCAGGCGCTGATCACGACGCTGGATCCGGTGCGGCTCGACGCGCTGAAGGCCGACCTGCTGGCGATGTCGGCCACCGACGCGGCGGCCCACGTCCGCCAGGTGCTGGCCGGAGGCGACCACGCCAGCCCGGGAGGTGGCCATGCCGGCGCTTGAGGCGAGCAACGACAACGCGCCGGCCGCGATCGTCGACGAGTCCGACGACGACGACGCGGCCAGCGCGGGCGACGTCGGCGACCCGACCCGCGGCCCTGCGATCGTCCGCGCCGTGGCCGCCGGCGTCTGCGTCGGCGCGACCATGCTCCTGGCCGAGCTGGGGAACGATCGGGCGCGGGCGTTGCTCGCGCGACAGGCGCCGGGCGACGCGGCCCCGGCGCCGCCGGCGGAGGTGCTGACCGCCGACCAGGCCGCCGCGTTCCTCGGCGTCGACCGCAACACGGTCTACGACGCGGCCGGGCGCGGCGACATCCCGCACCGGCGGATCGGCAAGCGGATCCTGTTCAGCCGTTCGCAACTCGTGTCATGGTTGGGCGCATGCAGGGCTGCGCGTGTCGGGAATGGGTAAGAGCCATGCCTGTACGCCGTAGCAACGATGGTCGCTGGCGCTATCGCGAGATCGTCCGATTCCCGGACGGAACCCGCGAGCGCATCAGCGGCAGCGCGCCGAAGCACGTCAACACCAAGGTCGGCGCTCAACAAGCGATGCTCGATCACATCGAGCGCGCGCTACACCCGGAGCGGGTGCCGGTACGAAAGGAGGTCCTGACCTTCCACGAGTGGTTTCACGGTCGGTTCTGGGCCGAGTGGGTCACGGGTCGCAAGAACAAGCCGACGGAGCGGCGCTCGAAGACGATCATCTACGAGTGCCACCTCAAGGACGTTTTCGGATCGCTGCCGCTCGACGAGATCGGCGTCACCGAGATCGCCCAGTTCCGCGCGGCGCTGGTCGCGCGGGACCTGTCGGAGAAGCGCATCAACAACATCCTCGCGGTGCTGTCGAAGGCGCTGAAGTACGCCGCCGAGGTCGAGCTGATCGCGAAGGCACCACGGATCGGACTGTTCAAGGTCGAGCGCCCCGAGATCGTGGCGTGGGACTTCGAGCAGTACGCCCGGCTCCTCGCGGCGGCCCCGACCGAGGGACCGGAGTGGCT
>Ga0075163_10002383_pt1 | contig 25354 bp, 19 predicted proteins | sample JI1023141ADNA_FD_71478 | JGI IMG/M metagenome (GOLD analysis project Ga0075163, IMG submission 71478) | Wastewater effluent complex algal communities from Wisconsin, to seasonally profile nutrient transformation and Carbon sequestration -... | ecosystem: Engineered > WWTP > Effluent > Algae... | reverse complement strand
AGGAACGGGTGCTGCAATACCAGTTCCGCAAAGCGGATGGATCATCGGTCTACTTTCAGAAACCCGTGGAGAGCACCTACCTCGAGTTCCCGCTGCTGCTCAAATACCGGAGTGCACGCATCAACAATTTCGCGGTGTACCTGATCGGTGGGGGTAAGTTCTGCATCGACATGGCCAGCCAGAAGGACGTGAACAACACATTGGATGACGAGGTCGTGATCAAGCTGGCCAAGTACGATTACGCAGCGGAGATCGGTGGTGGCATGGACATGTTCCTCCAGTACTTCAAATTCGGGGTCGAATTGAAGGCGGCGTTCGGGATACCGAACCTGTTGATCGATGACGGCACGCGGTTCAGCAGGCCCATCGATAGTCTGCGCTCCAAGGCCTGGGTGTTCACGTTCACGTTCGAAGGGTAAGCCCATGGAGCGGGTGGTGGACATCGCCTTGTCCCCAAGGGAAGCGGCCGACCCCGTGCTGGTGCGCGAAGCAGCAGCCGAAACTGCGGGCATTCCGTTGGCGAATATCGCCGCGTCAGAAGTCCTGAAAAGATCGATCGATGCGCGTAGCAAGCAACCGTTGGTGCGACTCCGCGTTCGTGTCTCTACGGAAGCGTTCAGCGATCCACCGCCGCTGCCACCCCTTCCGGATGTGCATTCCGGCCGGCCCGTGATCATCGTCGGCTGTGGTCCAGCGGGTCTTTTCAGTGCGCTACGGTGCATTGAGCATGGTCTGCGTCCCATCCTTCTGGAGCGCGGCAAGGATGTACGGGCCAGGCGACGCGATCTGGCGGCGATCAATAAATTGCATGTGGTGGATACCGACAGCAACTATTGCTTCGGGGAAGGTGGCGCGGGAACATACAGCGATGGAAAGCTCTACACGCGCAGCCACAAACGTGGTGATGTGCATTCCGTTCTGCGAACGCTTGTCGCCTACGGCGCATCGAACGACATACTGATCGATGCGCACCCGCACATCGGTACCAACAAGTTGCCGCACATCATCACGGCCATGCGCGAGTCCATCGTAGCGGCCGGTGGTGAAGTGCATTTCAATTGTCGGGTATCCGATCTCCAGGTCGTGGACAACGTGGTGCGCGGCGTGCGCACGGCGGATGAACGCATCTTCGAAGCGGCAGTGGTGGTCCTTGCCACTGGGCACTCGGCGCGCGATATCTTCCAGCTGCTGCACGCGAAGCGCATCCGTATAGAGCGCAAGGACTTCGCGCTCGGCGTCCGTATCGAACATCCACAGGCGATCATCGATGCGGCCATGTACCACTGCAAGGTCCGTGACCCCTATCTGCCACCAGCGAGCTACAGCCTGGTGCAGCAGGTCGAGGGTTCGGGTGTGTATTCGTTCTGCATGTGCCCGGGAGGCATCATCGCTCCCTGTGCAACAGCCAACGATGAAGTGGTGACCAATGGCTGGAGCCCGAGCAAACGCAACAATCCGTTCGCCAACTCCGGTATCGTGGTGGGCCTCACCTTGGATGAATTGGCCCGCTCCACTGCGCTGGCCGACGACCCCTTGTTCGGTATGCACTACCAGCGGGAGATCGAACATGCCACATGGAAAGCCGGTGGCGAAAAACAATCGGCCCCTGCGCAACGCATGGAGGATTTCATCCATGGTCGCGCTTCCAATGATCTTCCGGATTGCAGCTATCCACCGGGGATCGTTACACACCGTGTGGACCAACTGTTACCGGCCGCTGTTGGCATGCGGCTGCGCGAAGGGTTGAAGGAATTCGGGAAGAAGATCCGCGGATACCGCACCAATGAGGCCGTGGTGGTCGCCGTTGAATCGCGCACCAGTTCACCGGTACGCATTCCGCGTAACGCTGATACGTTGGAACATGTGGAGGTCGCAGGACTGTATCCCTGCGGCGAAGGTGCCGGCTACGCCGGCGGGATCGTAAGCGCAGCCATGGACGGGCAGCGCGTGGCCGACCGGATCGCCTTGCGTTACAGTGTTCGTTGACGCGTGAACTCCATGCAGAGGGCCGATGCGGCCATCGCCACGTTCAGCGATTCGGCGCCGCCGCCGCCCGGAATACCGATCAGGGTACCCGGCAGGGCACGCACCTCCGTCGATAGACCATGGGATTCGCTCCCCAGGACCAGTACAGCTTTCTGCGCCAGCCGCTCCTTGACAACGGAGCGCCCTTCCATGGACGCTTTGTACAGCGATGCTCCCGCTGCATGCTGTCGGGCCAGGAGCGGAGCAAGTTCCACATGATCGACACGAACGCGGAAGATGGCCCCCATGCTCGCTTGCACACACTTGGGATTGTAGATTTCCACACTGTTGGTACTGCACCAGATGCGTCGTATGCCGAACCAATCCGCGATGCGGATCACGGTACCCAAGTTGCCCGGATCCGTAATGCCGTCGAGCGCGATCACCAGTTCATCCCCGCCGAGATCCGTCACCGGTAACACCTCGGCTTTGTGGACGATCGCGATCAGCTCGTTGCCGCTCTCCAACGTACCAATGCGATCCAATTCATGACCCGGCACAATCGTTGCCTGCTGTAGACCCGCTCTTCGGGCCATTTCAGCTGTGGCCAAGATCGTCTCCACACGCCAAGAGCTGCGCAACAATTCCTCTACCACCTTCGGGCCTTGGACCAGAAAGCTGCCATGCAGATCACGGAACTTCTTTTGCTGTAAGGAGCGGGCATGCTTCAGCAAGGTCTTCATGCTCACGGGTGGAGGGTATATTTGGCACTGCCCGTCCTGCGGCAGTCATTGCAGGAGCGCAAATTAGGCAGCACGACCGTCTGCTTGGGGTCCCGCAATGCCCATATCATCTCCGCGCTCGCACTCGTGCTCTTGTGCGGTTGCGATCCAACCAAACGGATCGGCGACGGCCAACGCCTGCTGAAACAGAACAGGGTGGTCGTGACCGAGAAGAGCGCTGACCCAGCGGACCTGGAGGCCATCATCAAGCAGAAGCCGAACAAACGGATCCTCGGCGTTCCGTTCTACCTCGGCCTTTATAATCTGCGCGATCCCGAGAAGGTGATGCTCAAGCGCATGAAGAAGGACAGTCTTTGTGCAGTGAGGAACATCGAACGCGTACGGCTTGAAAAGAAAGAGAAGATCTGCGACCGCATGACCAGGGAGCGCAACGGTGAACCGCCGGTGGTCCTGGATACCATGCTCACCCGACGATCCTCCCAGCAGATCCGGTTGTACATGCAGAAGGAGGGCTGGTTCGATGCGATCGTATCGGACACCGTGCACTACGATCACCGGAAATGGTTCAGCGAAAAGCGCGGGAGGCCCTATCGACAGCCCAAAGCCGAGGTGACCTACACGGTCATCCCAGGGCCGATCTACCGCCTCCGGAACATCCGGTTCACCGTGGACGATCCGTCCATACATGCCTATGTCCAAGGCTCCTGGTCGGAGAGCCTTTTGAAGACAGGTGATCGGTTCGATGCGGACATACTGGACGACGAAAGGACCCGGGTGACCGCCCAGTTGAAGGAACTCGGATATCTGTTCTTCAACCGGGAACTGGTGCAGTACGATGCTGATACCATGGTGGGGGAGCATCAGGTGGATCTGGTCATGCGGATGGAACGACCTTATTCCAAGACGGCACGGGGGCTGAAGGGAACAACGGAAGGCACGGTGTTCACCATTGACCAAGTGACCATCCTGACCGATCGGGCTTCAACCTTGGGGCAGCCAGATACCACCATACACCATGGCTATCGCATCCTGCACAAGGGACAACTACGGTACAATCCCAAGGCCCTGTTGAGCTCTGTTTTCCTCCTTCCGGATGAACGGTTCCAGCAGAGCAACAACGACAACACCTATAGAAGGCTGACAGGTCTCCGGGTCTTCGATCGCGTCACGATATCGTACGATACCACAGGCACCGGAAAGGCTGGAAAAGCAAATGCCTTCATCGGCCTTCTTCCGGGCAAGGAACAGAACCTCTCCCTTGAAGGATATGGCACCAACCGTGGTGGGTACTTCGGCACTACCCTAAGCCTGGGATACGGGCACCGTAACCTGTTCAGGACCTTGGGTTATTTGCAGGCGAAATTGAACCTCGGCCTCGAAGCCCAGCAGAGCTTCACCAGGACCTCATCTGGACAAGTGAACCAGTCCCTGCTCGGTCAGAATGCGCTCTTCAACACCATCAGCATCGGTCCGGAGATCACCGTGGGATTCCCCAGACCCATGGCGCGCTTGTTCAGCAAGTCCAGTGGGTCCATGATGCTGATCAACGCCTTGTACAATTTCCAGCGACGGCCCGATTTCACACGCACCCTGGCCCGGGGATCCTTCGGTTTTGAATGGAACGAGACGCCAACGAAACGCGTGGGGTTCTATCTCGCCGACCTGAACGTCATCAAGATCCCCTCGAAGAGTGCGGAGTTCCAGCAATTCCTGATCGCAACGAACGACCCGGTCTACACGAACAGCTACACGGACCATTTGATCATCAGCATTCCGAGGGTCACCTACACCTTCAGCAATCAAGCGGAGAAGTCGCGCCGGAACTCCTACTATTTCCGCAGCACTGGTGAACTGGCCGGGACCTTGATCCGGCTCCTTCAACAGAACGCCGAACAGTTCACGGACACCACCACCGGCAGGAACTACCAGACCCTGTTCGGCGTTCGATATGCCGAATACTTGAAGCTGGACAACGATTTCCGTATCAACCATGTGATCCATGACAAGAGCAGCATGGCGTTCCGTTTCGCGGCTGGCATTGGCGTGCCCTTGAAGAATTTGGAAGTACTGCCCTTCGAAAGCAGCTTCTTCGGTGGTGGAGCGAACGGCATGCGTGCATGGCGTGCCCGGTCGCTCGGACCTGGAGCGTATTCCGCTCCTCTCTTCGCGTTCGACCGACTGGGGGAAATTCGCATCGAAGCCAACTTTGAGTACCGGTTCAAACTGATCGGCTTCCTGGAAGGGGCGCTGTTCACCGACGTGGGGAATATCTGGAACCGGCGCGCGGATCCTAAACGACCCGGTGCGGAATTCGAGTTCCACGATTTCATGAGCGAACTGGCGGTAGGGACCGGGGCCGGTGCCCGATTCAATTTCGACTTCTTCATCGTGCGGTTCGATCTGGGCATGCAGACCAAGGATCCCGCATTACCGCACGGGGAACGGTGGCTCTTCCAGCCCAAGGACGAATATGAGGCCACCCTATCGGAGATCAACGGAACACCGACTTCCTATCGCACGCAGTTCAATTTCAACTTGGGGATCGGCTATCCGTTCTGAATGCAGGCGCAGGCGGCAGGAGCATCCCTTGCCTGCACTTACGACCCACGCTTACCTTTGCCGCCGCTTAATGCGTACCACATGCAGACCTTGAAGACCGGCAAGATCGACGAACTCCTCGGCAATGACGCAGCCAGCCTGCTCGAACACCAGTGCAAGACCATCGACAAGTCGATGATCCACCTGCCCGGTGTGGATTTCGTGGATCGCAGCTTCGCGTACAGCAACCGCAATCCGCAGGTGATGCGCAGCATGCAGGCGCTGTACGGCCATGGTCGCTTGGCGAACACGGGGTACATGAGCATCCTGCCTGTTGATCAAGGCATTGAGCACAGCGGCGCGGCCAGCTTCGCACCGAATCCCATCTACTTTGATGGTGAGAACATTGTGAAACTTGCTCTGGAAGGTGGTTGCAATGCAGTTGCCAGCACGTATGGCGTTCTGGGAAGTGTGGCGCGCAAGTACGCCCACAAGATCCCCTTCATCGTGAAGATCAACCACAACGAGCTGATGACCCTGCCGAACAAGTTCGACCAGGTGCTCTTCGGCAATGTGAAGGATGCATGGGACATGGGCGCCGTGGCCGTTGGCGCAACGATCTACTTCGGCAGCGACGAGAGCACACGCCAGATCACCGAGATCGCCGATGCGTTCCAACATGCGCATGAGCTGGGCATGGCCACCATCCTGTGGTGCTACATCCGCAACAACGGTTTCAAAGTGGACGGCAAGGATTACCACACTGCAACCGACCTCACAGGCCAGGCCAATCACTTGGGCGTTACGATCCAAGCGGACATCATCAAGCAGAAACTGCCTGAGACGAACGGCGGCTACAACGCGATCAAAGGCTACGGCAAAACACATCCGAAGGTCTACAGCGAACTCACCACCGACCACCCGATCGACCTGTGCCGTTGGCAAGTGGTGAACTGCTATATGGGTCGCATCGGCTTGATCAACAGCGGCGGGGCCAGCAGCGGGGCCAGCGATATGGCCGAAGCCGTGCGCACAGCAGTGATCAACAAACGCGCCGGTGGACAAGGGCTGATCAGCGGGCGCAAAGCATTCCAACGGCCGGTGAACGAAGGCATCGCGTTGCTGAATGCGATCCAAGACGTTTACTTGGACAAGGGCATCACCATCGCCTAAGAAAGGGGAGGTGTGAAAGCTGAGGTGTGAGGTATGCGGCGGTTCCTAACCTCACACATCAAACCCCACACTTCACACCTCCCACTTCGCAACTACATTCGTCCTACCGAACGATCATCCATGGGCTGGTTCACACGCGTCAAGGAAGGCATCACCACCAGTACGGAGGAGAAGAAGGAAACGCCCGAAGGCCTTTGGTACAAATGCCCCGAGTGTGCCGAGATCATGACCTCGGAAGACCACGAGAACAATCTCTGGGTCTGCGTGAAATGCGAGCACCATGAGAAGATCGGTAGCGAAGAGTACTTCGCGATCCTCTTCGACGACCACAAATTCACAGAGATCGGAGGTGATCTTGTAGCCGGTGACCCACTAGGGTTCGAGGACACCAAGAAATACGCAGACAGGTTGGTGAAGAGCCGCCAGGACAGCGGCCTTAATGATGCCCTACGCGCTGCGGAAGGCAAATTGGACAAGAATTACGTGGTTATCGCCTGCATGGACTTCCGGTTCATCGGGGGAAGCATGGGCAGTGTGGTGGGCGAGAAGATCGCCATGGCCGCAGATCAGGCCCTGAAACGCAAGTGCCCGCTGATCGTGATCAGCAAAAGCGGTGGCGCCCGCATGATGGAAGCCGGCTTCAGCCTGATGCAGATGGCCAAGACGAGCGCCAAACTGACCCTGCTGGCCAAGAAAAAGCTGCCCTATATCAGCGTCGTGACCGATCCCACCACCGGGGGTGTGACGGCCAGTTTCGCCATGCTCGGTGACCTTAATATCGCTGAACCTAAGGCACTTGTAGCTTTTGCGGGCCCTCGCGTTGTGCGGGAAACCATCGGCCGGGACCTACCGGAAGGCTTCCAGACCAGCGAATTCGTGCTGGAACATGGCTTCTTGGACAAGATCGTCCATCGCAAGGACCTGAAGCCCACCTTGGCCAAGGTGTTCCAGTTCTTCCGGAACTAGGTCTTGGGATCGGGGAAAAGTCTATCTTCGCGGCCTGTTTTGATACGACCATGTACCTGACCACTGAGGCCAAGAAGGCCATTTTCACCCAGCACGGAGGCTCTGACAAGAACACCGGCGGTTCCGAAAGCCAGATCGCACTCTTCACCGAGCGCATCAACCACCTGACCGGCCACCTGAAGGTGAACAAGAAGGACCACGGCACCGAAAAGGCGCTGATGACCTTGGTAGGCAAGCGCAAGCAGCTCTTGAACTACTTGAAGATGTACAACATCGACCGCTACCGCGCGATCATCGCCAAGCTCGGCTTGCGTAAGTGATCATGCGCACCGCGACGACTGCGGAAGCGACAACGACGACTTGAACGAACGGGGGTGATCGTGAGAACGGTCACCCCTTTTTCTTAAAGGCCAATTGGCCGACAAGGCACGCGAATTCCCGGATCGCGCGCCGGATATGATGGACCGGGAAGATGTAAAGAGGAAAAAAGAAGAAAAGACAATGAGACCACAAGGAATTACCAAGACCATCGACATGGGCGATGGCAAAGTCATCACCATCGAGACCGGGGTGCTGGCCAAACAAGCCGACGGTGCTGTTACCGTACGCCTCGGCGATACCATCCTGCTCGCCACGGTGGTAGCTACGAAAGAAGCCCGCGAGGGCATCGACTTCCTGCCGTTGCAGGTGGAATACCGCGAGAAATTCAGCGCTGCCGGCCGTTTCCCCGGTGGCTTCTTCAAGCGTGAAGCACGCCCCAGCGATCACGAAGTGCTTACCAGCCGCCTGGTGGACCGCGCGATCCGCCCGCTCTTCCCCGATGATTTCCATGGCGACACCCAGGTGATCATCTCGTTGATGAGTTCCGACAAGAAGAACCAATCCGACGCCATCGCCTGCCTTGCCGCATCCGCTGCACTGGCCGTGAGCGATATCCCGTTCGCTGGTCCTGTCAGCGAAGTGCGCATCGCCCGCGTTGGTGGCAAGTACTTGCTGAACCCGATGTTCGCTGAGACCGAAGGATCGGACCTCGACCTGATCGTGGCCGGTACCAAGAGCGACATCCTCATGGTGGAGGGTGAAATGAAGGAGGTGCAGGAAGCCGATATGATCGAAGCGATCAAGATCGCGCATCAAGCCATCCAAAAGCAGTGCATCGCGTTGGAGGAGCTGAGCGCCATGGTCCCCAAGAGCCAGGTGAAACGCACCTACAACCACGAGAACAATATCGCGGAGATCGGCGAAAAGATCATGAGCTTCTGCTACCAGAAGTATTATGACCTCGCGATGAACGCGAGCAGCAAGGAAGAGCGCGGTGCCGCGTTCGGCGCGATCAAGGAAGCCTGCATGGCGACCCTCGCCGACGAGGAGAAGACCGATAAGGCCATGCTCGCACGCTTCTTCAAGAAGACCCAGAAGAAAGCCGTCCGCAACGTGTGCCTCGATCACGGCAAGCGCCTCGACGGTCGCAAGACCAATGAGATCCGCCCCATCTGGAGCGAAGTGGACGTGTTGCCCGGATCCCACGGCAGCGCGGTGTTCACCCGTGGTGAGACCCAGGCCATCAACATGGTGACCTTGGGTAGCTCGATGGACGAACAGACCATCGATCTCGCCACCAAGAAAGGCAGCGAGAATTTCATGCTGCACTACAACTTCCCCAGCTTCAGCACGGGCGAAGTGAAGCCGATCCGCGGCCCCGGTCGCCGCGAAGTAGGCCACGGTAATCTGGCATGGCGCGCGATCAAGCCCATGCTTCCCGGCCTGCCCGAGAACCCGTACACCATCCGCCTGAACTGCGACATCCTCGAGAGCAACGGTAGCAGCAGCATGGCCACGGTCTGCAGCGGCACCCTCGCGTTGATGGATGCCGGTGTGAAAATGAAAGCGCCTGTGAGCGGTATCGCCATGGGCATGATCAGCGACGGTACACGCCACGCGATCCTCAGCGACATCCTCGGCGACGAGGATTTCCTGGGCGACATGGACTTCAAGATCTGCGGTACCGCAAAGGGTATCACCGCTACGCAGATGGACATGAAAGTGGACGGCCTTCCATACGAAGTGTTGGCACAAGCGTTGGAGCAAGCCCGTCAAGGTCGCCTGCACATCCTCGGAGAAATGCTGAAGACCCTCGCCGAGCCACGCGCTGATTACAAGGAGCACGCACCGCGCATCATCACCATCGAGATCCCGAAAGAGAGCATCGGTGCGGTGATCGGACCAGGCGGCCGTGTGATCCAGGAGATCCAAGCGGAGACCGGTGCACACATCAGTATCGACGAAGTGGACGGTCGTGGTGTTGTGGAGATCATGAGCGAGAACAAGGCCAGCATCGACGCCGCCCTCGCCCGTGTGAACGCCATCGCGAACCCAGCACAAGCCGAAGTAGGTGCCACCTACAAAGGCAAGGTGAAGACCATTATGCCATACGGCGCCTTCGTGGAAGTGCTGCCTGGTGTGGACGGACTACTGCATGTGAGCGAACTGGACTGGAAGCGCATCGACCGCGTGGAGGATGTATTGAAGGAAGGTGAGCTGATCGAATTCCAAGTGACCGGAAAAGATCCGCGCAGCGGCAAGCTGAAGTTGAGCCGCCGTGTGTTGCTGCCGAAGCCTGAAGGCTACGTGGACCGTGAGCCAGCCATGGAAGGTGACCGCCGCGACCGTGGTGATCGTCCCCGTCGTGACGACCGTCCGCGTCGTGATGACCGCCCCCGCCGCGATGACCGTGGCCCGAGCGATAACTGATCGATAGCAGGACCTATAGGAAAGCCGCCCCGCAACGGGCGGCTTTCTCTTTTCACACAATGGTCCGGTCAGCCGCCCGGCTTCGTAAGTGTTTAGCAAGAATGGGTGTGCAGTCCGGTAACCTTGGGCGTGCCGAACGCGTTGAACGAGCCACTCTTCGTAACACACAGCGCGCATATGGCAAGGATGAGGCAGTTGAAGATCACCAAGCAGGTGACGAACAGGGATACACCATCCCTGGATAAGTACCTCCAGGAGATCGGGAAGGTGAAGCTCATCACGGCCCAAGAGGAAGTGGAGCTGGCGCGTCGTATCAAGCAAGGCGACACCCTTGCCTTGGAGCAACTGGCAAAAGCCAATCTGCGCTTCGTGGTATCCGTTGCGAAACAATATCAGGGCCAAGGCTTGAGCCTCCCGGATCTGATCAGTGAAGGAAACCTCGGCTTGATCAAGGCGGCAGGCCGGTTCGATGAGACCCGTGGTTTCAAGTTCATCAGCTACGCCGTGTGGTGGATCCGCCAACAGATCCTCCAGAGCTTGGCAGAACAAGCCCGCATCGTGCGCTTGCCGTTGAACAAGATCGGATCGATCAACAAGATCAACAAGGCCTTCGCAAAACTCGAGCAGGAGCACGAACGCCCACCCACAGCAGTGGAACTTGCGGAGGTGCTTGAGATGACCCTTGAGGAGGTGAAGACCAGCATGAACAATACAGGACGACACGTAAGCATGGATGCGCCGCTGCGCGAAGGCGATGATAGCGGGACCATGATGGACGTGATGCGGAACGACGATGTTCCCAGTCCGTTGGACAGTTTGATGACCGACAGCCTACGTGCAGAGATCGAACGTTCATTGACCGCTTTGGCCGGTCGCGAAGCGGATGTGATCCGTCTTTACTTCGGCCTTGCCGGCAACCAACCACACACCCTCGAGGAGATCGGCCAGAAATTCGACCTTACTCGTGAACGCGTCCGTCAGATCAAGGAGAAAGCGATCCGGCGCATGAAGCACACCAGCAGAGGCACTGTGCTGAAAGCCTATCTGGGCTGATCGCCTCGTACAAGCAACACTTCCGAAGGGCCGCCAACGCGGCCCTTCGACGTTCCTTTACCTTCGCGGCCAATGGCACATATCGTTGCTCCTTCCCTTCTAGCCGCGGACTTCACCGATCTGAGAAGCGCGGTCGCGCTGGTGGACGGCAGCCCCGCCCCTTGGTTGCATCTGGATGTGATGGATGGCGTGTTCGTGCCGAACATCAGTTTTGGTCCGTTGGTGATCAAGGCGATCCGCCCAGTGACCAAGAAGGTGTTCGATGTGCATTTGATGATCGTACGGCCCGAGAACTACATTACTGCTTTCCGCGATGCCGGAGCGAACATCCTCACCGTACACGCCGAGGCAAGTCCACATCTCCACCGCACCATCCAAGCCATCAAAGCAGCAGGGATGAAGGCCGGGGTCGCGATCAATCCACATACACGCGTCGACGCGTTGGAGGATGTGCTGGCGGATATCGACATGGTGTGCATGATGAGCGTGAACCCGGGCTTCGGTGGCCAAAAGTTCATTGACCGCACATATACCAAGATCGCAGCATTGGTCGAACTGCGCAAAGCTGCCGGATCGAACGCGCTGATCGAGATCGACGGTGGTGTTGGACTGGACAACGCACAAGCATTGGTAAAGGCCGGGGCGGATGTCCTGGTGGCCGGCAACAGCGTTTTCGGGGCAGCGGACGCTGCTGGTGCAATTCGTCGATTGTCCGGCTTGTAAGCTTGCCGAGAGGCCACCATACCTTGGCTTCGCCGTATTGGCTTTGTCCGTACGACGGCCATGGCTTCCCCTCTTCACCCGGACCCTTCTGCCTACGATCGGGAATTCACGTTCAGCCGGATCGGCCTGGTACAACGCCGTATGGTCTGGGGCTATCTCGACCACATGTTGTTCATGCCTGGCATGCAGGTGTTGGAGCTCAATTGCGGAACGGGTGCGGATGCGGTCCATCTGGCACGCAACGGACATCACGTACTGGCCACGGACATCAGTGCCGAGATGCTGAAGGCCGCCCATGAAAAAGCACGACAATTCGGGGTCGAGGACCGCATCGAGCATCGCCGTTTGGGGTTCGAGGACCTTGCACATTTGAGCACGCCTCCGTCCGATCTTGTGCTGAGCAATTTCGGTGGCTTCAACTGCATCGATGAGGAACACCTGTTCCAACTGGTCGACCCGATCGCGAACGCGCTGAAACCCGGTGGCCGCTTCATTGCAGTGCTTATGCCCGACCGCTGCATCGCCGAGACCGTTCATTTCTTCTTTCGCGGAAAGTGGAAGGATGCATTCCGGAGAGGGCGCCACGATCCGGTTTGGGCCGGGTTGAGCGGTACAGGCGCCATCACTTGGTACCATTCTCCCGAACGCTTCAAGGCCGCCTTTGCTGGACGTTTCCGCGTGGTGAACATCAGGCCCATCGGGCTGTTCGTGCCGCCCACCTACCTCGAAAAGCGCATCGGGAACCGCACCGCATTCCTCGAAAGGCTGGCTCGCTGGGATGCCCGCTTCGCCCGCTGGCGTTGGACGGCTCGCTACGCCGACCATTACTTGATCGATCTGGAACGGACCCGTTGATAAACCGCTCGTCACTGCGGTGAACGGTCCATCCTCCAAGGATAGTTTCGCGCCATGTTACGACCTCTACTCGTCCCAATGGCGTTCGCCGTGCTCACGGCTTCCGCACAAGTACAAGACGCCCGCCACCACAGTTGCGGAGCGCATACCTATACCCAACGGCATTTGGAACAACAGGGCCTTTCAACGGACCTGTTGCGGTCGCTGCCATCGGCCTTGAATACCGCACGGGGTGGTACCTACACCATACCCGTCGTCGTCCACGTGGTCTATAACAACAATGCCGAGAACGTGACCACCGGGACGATCCAAGCGCTGATCGCAGAATTGAACCAGGACTATTCGGCTTCAAATGCCGACCTGTCGGGGGTGCGTTCCACCTTCACGAACAGCATCGGTGCGGTGAACTTCCAATTCTGTCTTGCACAGGTGGACCCCAACGGCAATGCGACCACAGGGATCACCCGCACCCAGACCACGGATACCTGGTTCGATCCCGACAACCAGACGGACGCAATGAAATCCGCTCCATTGGGCATCGCGCCATGGGATACCGAGCGATACCTGAACATCTGGATCTGTGATATCACCAGTGGCGCCAGTGGAAGTACGATCACGGTAGGATACGCTTATCTCCCTACCGGAGGAGTGGTCGGAAGCAATATCGATGGATTGGTCGTCGACTACGACTACGGCACACAGATCGGCGCGCGCACAGCAACGCACGAGATCGGGCATTATTTCGGCCTGCTTCACACCTTCGATGATGATGGTACCTGCGTGAATGCGGATGGTTTCACGGATACACCTAATTCGAACAGCCCGACGTTCTCGTGCAGCAACACCAATCTGGTAAAATGCGGCGTCCTCACCCAGTACGAGAATTTCATGGACTACAGTGACTGCACTGCGATGTTCACAGACCAGCAAGCAGCCTACATGGCGAATGTGCTGACCGGTGTCCGCGATGGCTTGCTCTTGAATACTGCTTGTTCAGGACCAACGACCGGCATCTGCATCCCGACCTCGGCCAACGGGACCTCCGGCGACGATTACATCAATACTGTGGTGTTGGAGGATATCCAGAACGGGGAATCCGGCGGAAATACAGAGCCCACCTATACCGATTTCAGTTCCCTGCATTCGACGAGCTTGGCGCGCAACGGGGTCTACGGGGTGTTGCTGCAAAGCGGGAACTACCAACCGGACCGTTACGCGGTCTGGATAGACTATGATCAGGATGACACGTTCGAAGCAACGGAGAAGCTCGGTGAATTCGCGACCACTGTTGTGAGCCAGGTACAGAGCATTCCCTTCACCGTGCCATCGGGGGCGGCGCTCGGGAGCACCACCATGCGTGTTCGCGGGGTCTTCGTCAATACCGGGGAGACCGACCCTCTTGACCCATGTTTCGCCTATGGATATGGCGAGACCGAAGACTACGGCATCACGATCACTGTAGCCATACCGGGGGTCTGCGTACCCAGTTCGCTCAGTGGCACAACCGATGGCGACTTCATCAATGGGGTGGAACTCGTTGCCATCAGCAACACCGGTTCCGGGAGCACTACGGCACCACACTACAGTGATCTTGTAGCATCGGATCGCACCTACCTGACACGAGGTACTATACAAAGCCTGACGATCCAAGGCGGCGATTACGCACCCGACCACTATTCAGCTTGGATCGATTATGACCAGGACGAACTCTTCGAAGCCTCGGAAAAGCTGGGCGAATTCATCACAGCGGCAGTGAACGAAACACAGGTCATCAACTTCACCGTACCAGCGAACGCAACGTTGGGTGATACCAGGATGCGGGTACGGGGGGTGTTCCATGATGATGGAGAACCCTCCCCCACGGACCCGTGCTACCCCTATTGGTTCGGCGAGACGGAGGATTACGGCATCACGATCGAGACCAGCACTGGACTGTTGGACGAACCTCCGTTCACCGCAGGTGTATTCCCAAATCCGTCAACGGGCCTGGTAACCGTGGAACTGCATTCGGCAGCGTTAGCCACGGTGCAGGTGATCGACCTTCAGGGGCGCCTTGTCCGCACTCATGGTACCTCTGCACAGCGCAACCAGATCAACCTCGTGAGCCTCGCTTCAGGATCCTATTTGATCCGGGTCGTTCAGGGCGATAACTCCATCACCCAGCGGTTGGAGTTGATCGGGACCACCGAATAAGAGCGACCTATCCGAACAGAAGACCAAGATCCACCCGGGTCTTGGTCTTCTGTTTTTCCATGTCTACCGATCCTGTCCATTCCTTGGCCGAATTCCACGGATCCGCGCGAAACCGGGCGTTCCTGCCCGCGTATAGGAAAGCGAACCAACCTGAACACTATGCGCCTTCGCTACCTCGCGCTTTTGCCCGGTCTGGTCCTCGGTGTGGTCTCCCTCGCACAGTCGACCGGTCTGGGTATCAAAGGTGGCGTGCTCATGAGCACGGTCCACGCCCTCAATATCCGAACATCACCCATCCCCGGTGCGACCGTGGGACTCTATTTGCCTTGGGGCATCGGCCCCCGCATGGAGTTGCAACCCGAGGCGATGCTCACCTCCCTTGGGGCCGTGTACAACGAACCAGATGGGGATCGCAACACGGTGCGTTCACTCTATGTGCAGATCCCGATTGCATTGAAATGTTATTTAAGCAATGGCTTCAATCTGTCCGGTGGTTACCAGTTCGGCAAGATCCTCCTAGCTCAACAACAAGGCACGGAGGGGAATGCCTCAGTGACGGACCAGTACAATGCCCTTGACATGGGCTTCGTGTTCGGCGCAGGAATGGATTATGAATCAGGTCTCGACCTTAGTGCCAGGGTCTACGGCGCCATGACACCATCGCTCCGCGACGATGATGCGATCTTCCCCAAGAACCGATCATTGCAGGTCACCGTTGGCTATCGCTTCGTACAATTCGGGCACCGGAAGAATTTCCGCTAAAGCCTCACCGGCTTAGCTCTCGCACCCCGGTTATCTTTGGCCGGATGGGAACTCCGCGCACGATCGCCCTGCTGGGTGGTGGCCAATTGGGCCGGATGTTCATTGAGAACGCCCTGCGCTATGATGTCGTCGTGCAAGTGCTTGACCCGGATCCCGAATGCCCTTGCGCAACGCTCGCGCATCGCTTCGAAGTGGGTGACCTCACCCACGCCCGAACGGTGATCGATTTCGCCAAGGATGCGGACGTGGTAGGCATCGAGATCGAACATGTCTCCACCGATGCGTTGGCGGCATTGAAGGAAATGGGCAAGATGGTCATCCCCGATCCTGATGTCCTGAAGACCATCAATGACAAGGGCCTTCAGAAGGAATTCTACGATGGGCATGGGATACCCACGGCCCCGTATGCGTTGGTCCACGGCGAGCAGGATATCCTGTCGCAACATGCAGGCCTGCTCCCCGGCTTCTTGAAATCGCGTACCGGGGGATATGATGGGAAGGGTGTTATGCCGTTCAACGACCTCACCGCCTTGGTGGGTGCCTTCGATGGGCCGTGCGTGCTGGAACTGAAAGCGGACATCGCATTAGAACTCGCGGTGCTCGTGGTACGCGGTCCAAAGGGGCAGCAAGTGGTCTATGATCCCGTTGAAATGGTCTTCGATCCACGCTACAACCTGGTGGATCATCTGCGGGCCCCTGCCCGTGTTCCGGACAATGTGCTGAAGGAGGCACGTGAGTTGGCAATGCAGGTGGCCGCAGCATTCGACGCTCCCGGGCTTTACGCCGTGGAACTTTTCCTGACCAAAAGCGGTGAGCTTCTCGTGAACGAGACCGCGCCCAGAGCACATAACAGCGGCCACCACACCATTGAAGCTTGTTCAAGCAGTCAGTTCGACCAGCTTTTGCGCCTTTACATGGGTTGGCCGCTCGGCGATCCCACTTTGCGCGGGCATGCTGCCATGATCAACCTAGTAGGTGAGGGGGGCAAGGGCAGACCAATGGTCCTTGGGTTGGACGATGTGCTTCACATGAAAGGAACATTCCCCCATTTGTACGGGAAAAAAGAAACACGCACCGGCCGCAAAATGGGACACATAACGGTGACCGCGCCGGATCATGCCGGTTTGGACCAAGCCATCGCAGTGACGAAAGTGCATTGTAAAGTTGTACCGGAACAAGGATCGGCAATAAACCAACACTAGGGCCTGGGATCTTGCGCCCCAACGACATGGTCAGCATCATAATGGGAAGCCGAAGCGATCTGGAAACGATGCGCGAGGCAGTGGATACGATGACGGAATTCAATGTACCGTACGAACTGACCGTGATCAGCGCACACCGCACACCGGACCGTATGTTCATTTACGCCAAAGGTGCCGCCGATCGCGGGGTAAAGGTGATCATCGCCGGTGCCGGCGGAGCAGCCCACCTTCCGGGTATGGTGGCCTCTCTTACCATACTACCCGTGATCGGCGTACCGATCAAATCGCGCAATTCCATTGATGGTTGGGACTCTTTGCTTTCGATCGTGCAAATGCCCGCCGGGGTGCCTGTAGCCACCGTGGCCGTGAACGGAGCACGCAATGCGGGCCTTTTGGCCGTTCAGATCATGGCACTCTCCGACGAGGCACTTGCCGAGAAGTTCGCCGCATTCAAAGGAGAGCAGGAGGACAAGGTGCGCGACGGCATCGCAGCATTGAAGCAGCAGTTCCCGAATTCGTTCGATAAATGATCTCCGCCTCGGGAAGACCATACCACGTGCATGTATTGCGCATGCTCCCCGGAGAAGATGTGCGAGACACGTTGGAGAAGTGGTGTGAGGAACGCAGCTTGGAGGCCGGCGCAATTGTCAGTGCCGTTGGGAGTGTTTCCAAAGCCATGATCCGTTTCGGCGGCAAGTCCGAAGGCACGAACGTAGAAGGTGACCTCGAGGTCTGCGCCCTCTCCGGCACGTTGTCGCGTTATGGCATGCACCTGCACATTGCCGTAGCAGATCCGGAAGGCCGCATGACCGGTGGGCACTTGCTAGCTGGAACCTTTGTGCGGACCACCCTTGAGATCTTTGTACAAGAGGTCGGGGGCCTTCGATTGCTCCGCAAACAGGACGACCGGACCGGCTTCCGAGAGTTGTTCCCGGAAACGATCGTGCCCTGAGCCATCACGGTACGATGACCAAGCGCGTCCTGTTCGGAAAGATGTATGGATAGATCTCGTCCACATCGGCGTTCTGCAGCGCGATGCATCCCCAGGTCCAGTCCGCACCGCTGGTGATCCAGTGGTCCTTGCCATCGGGTACGCCATGGATACCGATCTCCCCGCCGATGTCCTTTCCAACCGGGATCGATCCTTGTGCTATCCTTTCGTTGTACCGTCGCCAGCTCTCCGCGTTCGGGTAATCGACCCAGATGAACTTGTGCCATTCATCATGAACGCGCTTGCTACGGAATGTGAACGAGCCTTCCGGGGTCTTGCGATCACCCTGACAGAACTTGTCACCTACGGGTTTCTCACCCAGCACGCACGGATAGGTCTTCAGCATCGAATCGTTCACGAACACGGCAAAGCGGCGATCGCTCTTGTCCACATGGAATCTGATGGTCTTGGGATCGAGATGAAGGGAGTCGATAAGCTCGGACAATGGCTGTTCAGAGTACGCGCTTGTCCCAACAGACAGTTCAACATCTTGCACAGTGTCACCCTGGCACGCGGTGATCAAGGGCAACAGGTACACGCAAAGCGAAGAGCTGTTCCGCATTCCAAAAAGGGTTAGGTCCAGAACGACAATGCAACCCTTCGCAGTGTGTAACGCCTATTCGATCACCAGTGGAAAAGTGACCTCGATATCCGTCTCCCCACCGGCGTTCGTGATGTCTCCGCCGCTCACACCGGAACCCGACTTGTCCGGCTGGTGGCGCAGCGTCACTTTGACCGTGCCAACACTTGGAGTACCTGTAGTCGCGTTGGTCGCTAGTCCGATCGGCGCGCCGTTGGCATCCGCATCGGCATAGACGAAAGTGATATCGGAACCGGTGGCCTGGAAGAAGAACTGGTGGTCCGTGCCTTCCTCCAGCACCTCATTGCTTATGGTGTCCACAGGGTCCGCTGTTTCGTTCAGTAAGATGATGCTTGCGCTATAGTCGGAGGCAGCTTGCAGTGTATCCAGATCGAAGACGGGCACACCGCCTCCATCACCATCAGCGTCGGTGAAACGCAGTTCCTTGTCATCGGCACCGCCCTGGCCAGTGAAGGCGAAGATCATGGTGGTGATCACCTCTTCCTCGTTCACGATCGGCGGTGGTGCCGTCACTTCGTCGTCCTTCTTGCAGCCGTTGATCGCCGCAAGGAAGATCAGGGCCAGTGTCATGCACACGGGGTTCGTTCTCATTGTGTTGGGATCTGGGGGTCGATCATGATCGACCGGTAAGTTGTTAAAGACGTTCAGTGCTTTCCGAAGCTGTACCGGACCCAGAACGTAACATCCGTGCCACGCGCGTCGGCATAGTAGCGGAAACGATCCATGTAGTCGCGGTAAGCAGTATTGAGGATGTTGTTGGCTTGAAGTCCGACGCGCAATTCGTTCTTCCCAAGCGTACGCGTTGCTGTTGCGGAAAGACCGACAAGATGGTAGGTACTTGGTGGTCCGCTAAAGTCAAGCCCCACTGGGATCCGCGACTGCTCAAATACCACCGTACTGGACGCACTCATCTCCAACGCACTCCATGACCCGGCTTTGGGCAACGTGACGAGCAGCGCGTTCTCTGTACGATCACTCGGCACCTGGAAGAGCCATTCGTTCCTGTTGAGATCACGACCGCGCACAAGACTCGTGCGCGAGCGGATACTCCACGCCCGAGCAAAGCGGTATTGGAGTGTAGCATCGATGCCGTAGAGGAAAGCATCGGTGGCCACATACTGGAATACGGGAAAGGCCCCGCGAATGGTCAGTTGCACACCATCGGGCCGCAGGTAGATGAAGTCGTTGATCCGATCGGCGTAGAGCGTGATGTCCGTGCTCAGCCTGCCCTTCAACCAGTCGGCCTCCAGATCGGCGGTGGCCTTCAGCGAGCGTTCGCTGTTCAGTGTTGCATCCCCTCTTTCGACCGCTGCGGCACCGTGATGCAGACCCTCGCTGTACAATTCGCTCACGTGCGGTGGGCGATATGCCGAACTCACATTGAACCGCATTCGGAGACTGTCCTTCACGCTCCAGTTCGCCCCGATGCTGAATGCGCTGTTCGTGAACGCGTGCTGCGGGGTGATGAAGAGATTCTCGTAGGTGTACTTCGCCACATCCAGGCGCGTGGCCTCCAAGCGCGCACCAGCTTCCATTTCCATCTTGGTTGAGATCGGATAGTGTTCCAGCAGGAACACACCGCCGCTTTGCTTGCGGTAGTTCGGGACCAGGGGGCGGATGCCCGTGCCCGGGATGTTCGTGTTCTCCTGGTACGCGCCGCTCACGCCGACCTTCCCGTGGATGCTCTTGCCGATCCAATGCTTCAGCACAACGTCAGCAGTTTGTGTAACGAGGAACAGGTCGATGGCCGGTGTGCTGCTGCGCCCTCCACGTCTTAGATCGAACTCCTGCCGGTCATCCGCTTGGTAACCATAGGTGAGTACGATGCGGCTACGATCCTTGATGGCATAACCGGCCTCGGCTTTCAGCAAGTGATGCTCAACATCCTGGCGCGGCGCGTCGATCGCGTAGCTGAACTCGCCGACGTACCAAGGCGTGCCGCTGGAGATCGCGTTCTCCAAGTCCGTGAGGTTGCCGATGTGCGAAGCGCGCAAAATGCCGAGTTCGCGTTGGAAGTAACTGTAGAAAGCACTCGCGTTCCAACGGTGGTCGCGGTAGCCCACCGAGGCGCTTGCGGCGCTTTCGCGCAGGCCCGTGTTACTGAGCACGTAAGATGAGGCATCGCTGTCACCGATGTACCGACCGCTGCCCTGCACTCGCCAACCAAGTCCGCGTATACCCTTTACACCACCTTGCAACAGGCCGTTCCCACCGCCACCCTTTCCGTTGAACAGACCGATGCCGCGTACTTCACCACTGATGCCCGCTTCGCGTGGTAGTTCCACCGGTTCGGTGATCACCACTCCCCCGATGGCATCGCTTCCGTACTGGACACTAGCAGCACCTTTTACCACTGTGACCCTGTCACTACTGAAGGGGTCCAGGTTCGGCGCATGCTCAGTGCCCCACTGCTGATCCTCTTGTCGAATGCCTTGGTTCAACGTGAGCACACGATTACCGCTCAAGCCATGGATCACCGGCTTGCTGATCGTTGGTCCGGTCTGGAGCATGTTCACACCGGGAATGGTCGCGAGCATCTCGCCCAGCGATCTTCCAGTATTGCGTTCCATCCGATCCTTGTCCACTTGCTGTTGTGGCTGGCCAACACCTTCATCGGGTCGTTGTTGGGCCACTTCGAACTCATGCAGCTCATGCGCATGGTGCTCCAAACGGAAGTCGATGACAAGGTCCTTTTCCAACGAAATGGTCCGGTCCATGGGAGTGCAGCCCAAGTGCATGACCCGCACCACATAACGCCCAGGACAAAGCCCGGTGATCAGGAAATGCCCGCTTTCGTCGGCAACTGCGCCCTTCTCCAACTGCGGCAAAAAGACCTCGGCGAATGCCAGCGGTTCCTTGTTGTGCTCATCGAGCACGGAACCGCTCAGCAACAAGGAACACTCCGTCACCTGCCCCTGGACAAGCAGGAACAACGGAGCGCACAGGATGGAACAAAACGTACGGAAATGCAGCATGGACGACGTTTGAAGAACGTTGCGTCAAGAATGGATAGAAGACTGGCAGGTACTGCAACGCCTTGACCGGCGTGGGTAAGAAGCCACAATGGCCCCCTGTTCAAGCCAGCTGCGGCGGCCCCCTGGCGGACGAGATCCTACGGGACCCATAGATCCCTTCCTGCTGCACGGAAATGTAGTGTGCATAACATGGTGTTGCGATGCGCACGAGCACGAGCAGTTCTTCGGCCTGGAACGTTGGCATCGGCGTATCGCAGAGTCCACACGAAGACTTCACCACTGGGCCATGCTCCGGAACTGGAACAGCATGGGATGCATGCACATTCGTACAAGAGTGCAGCAGATCCTTCGGCAGGATGAAAGCAGTGAAAAGCACCACCAACAGCGCAGCGATCACCTTTCTGTACTTCCCAACTACCATCGGCCCAAAGATAGGGCGCGCCTGCCCGCACCCTATGTCGCCCAATGGGCGCTGTTTACGTTGCATGGCACTGACCGCCTACTTTTGCGCCAAATCCGATCCCACATGCCCGTGTTGCGTTACGTTTCCCTCTTTCTCCTCGGCCTGCTTACCGTGTGTTCCTTCGCCGAATGGACCCCCTACAACTTGGGCACTTCGGGCAATCGGAGCATCACCACGTTCAATGGGGCCATATATGTGGCCACCTACAACGTTGGGATCCAGAAGAGTACTACCAATGGAGCATCCTGGGTGCCAGCCAACACGGGTCTTCCCGTTTCCGGTACGCAGATCAAAGTGCAATCCATTGGCCATAGCGACAACGCTCTTCTGTGCGGAACCGAATCGGGCATCTACCGCTCCACTGACAATGGTGCCAGTTGGACCTTGGCAAACAGTACGTTAACGGCAAGTGCGACGATCTATGCCAACAAGTTCTATTCCTTTCTAGGCGCCACGTTCGCAGTGTTCTCCGGCACGGTCGGACAAAGTTCGGGTGGTGTTTTCCGCACGTTCGACAACGGAGATTCGTGGCTCCAAGGATTCAACGGCTTGAGCAGCAATATGACCGTCTACAATATCGACCAGGTCGGCACGGACCTCTATGCCTCCACCAGCACCGCCCTCATGAAGTCGACCGATCTGGGGCAGTCCTGGACACAGGCGGGCACCACAAACTATGCGGTCTATGCAGTCCAGGGCAATGGCAGCCGCATTGTTGCCTTGACCACTTTCGGTGCCCGTTACACGCTGAACGGAGGGGATACCTGGACGAACAGCACCAATTATCCAGTGGCGAACCCAACTGCTGGATCCGAGTTGATCGCGTATGACTCGAAGTATTACGCCATCACAAAATCAGGCAGCACAGGGTGCTACCGGTCTTTGGATGGTGGTGCAACATGGGAGGCTTTCAACACGGGTCTTTCCGCCCAGAACACCTTTGCACAGGAAGAATTCCACGCCAGCGGTAATACGCTATACATCGCCTGTGCCTTGGACATCTACTCCACACCCGGCACCACTACGGATATCGGGGCATCGGAGACCGATGTTCTCCCAGCCCCGTACCCGACGCTGTTCAGTGATCGGTTCACGGTGGACCTCAGCACTTGCCCCACCGGCAGCACTTTGGTCCTTATCGATGCCACTGGACGTGAGGCACTTCGTTTGGCCAACCTCCCGGCCACACCAGTGCGTGTGGAGCGCTCACAACTGGTCGCTGGGAGATACCATTGCATGCTGATCGATCCAACGACCGGTGCTATGAGGCGCTTCGGTTCCGTGATCGCGCAGTGACCTCAATACGATCTTGATCGTTCGATCGAAGTTCAAGCAGACCTCCCGGCAATTTCCACTAGGCCGTTACACTATTCTGGACGGATGGCACTGCCGTAACGTGGCGTTTGATGGTCATTGATCGACCTGTACTCCTACGCTTCTGCAACTGTGTAGTGCGCTGCTATCTAACATTCGTGTAGTACAGTCCGATCCCGGCCATTCTCTTTCGCTGTGTATCATCGCGCTGCCGGATCCTGCGACCAACGTCGGCATTGTGTACTGTCCAGGGTCTTCATCCCACTGGAAAATTCGATCGTTCGTGATATCCGGGAACTGAAAAGGGCTCCCTGTTACCAGGAAGCCCTTTTACCAACTTCGGCCCGTTATTGGCGAACGAGCCTCGTCTGTGCCAGCGGTCTGCCTTCCGCATCCAGCACAAGCACCATATAAACGCCCATTGCGAGCTTCTCCAGATCCAGTTGTTGGCGTACGGGAGCATCGAAGACCAATGCGCCTAGTGCATTGTGGAACCTCAAGGTCCGCGCTCCATTTACCGAGCAGGTGACCATGACCTGACCTGACGACGGGTTCGGATACAGGCTGAACGTGGTAGTGGCGGAGTATTCCATCAACCCGGTGTACATATCGCAGGCATCACCTACACCATTGTGATCGATATCCGGCTGCTGGGGATTGTAGACCCATACACAGTTGTCGCAGGCATCGCCCACACCATCATCATCGAAGTCGGCCTGGCCGGGATTGAAGGCTACGCTACAGTTGTCCTCGCACGGGATAAGGCCATCGAGGTCCAGATCGGCATTCGGAACAACACCGGTGGATCCGCCAGAGCAGACGCCGCAATCATCCGGGAACGCCTCACCTCCCACCACTCCGGCACAATCGACCGATTGCAGCGCACCGGTACAGGTACAGTTCGAATTCCACGTATCGCCAATGCTCAGCGGAATACCATCATCGCACGGCGAACCAGGTAAGGCCGAACCTCCTGGAACACCAAGGCAATCGATCAACTGACCTACGCATTCACAATCCGCTGACCAACGATCGTTGCCTGTCGTAAGGTCATCGTCATCGCAGATGGATCCCGGCAGGGCGCTGCCGTTGGCTATGCCGAGGCAATCGAATACCACCGGTGTTCCAACACACGTGCAGCTCGCGCTCCATACATCACCGCTCGTATTCGCATTATTGTCGTTGCAGGCCGTACCCGGAAGTGCGTTGCCATTGGGTACTCCAAGGCAGTCAAGAGGAACAGCGGTGCCCACGCAATTGCAATTCGAATTCCAAGTGTCGTTCGCAGTACCTGCGTTGTTGTCATTGCAGGCCGTCCCGGGAAGCGCGCTGCCATTGGGTACTCCAAGGCAATCAAGAGGAACAGCGGTGCCCACACAATTGCAATTCGAATTCCAAGTGTCGTTCGTGGTAGCGGAGTTGTTGTCATTGCAGGCCGTCCCAGGTAGTGCATCTCCGTTCGGGGTGCCCTCGCAGTCGAACACAACGGCAATGCCTTCGCACGTACAGTCATCGGTCCACATATCATCCTCCGTGTGCTCATTTCCATCGGAACATGGTGTCCCAGGCATCGCAGGGCCATTCGGAATTCCAAGGCAATCGACCGCCACGCTGGTTCCCGTACACACGCAGTCCGCATTCAGGACATCGTCCTGCGTCCCTGCATTGCCATCGTTGCATGCCGATCCGACCTGACCCGGCACCGTAGGACAGTTGTCCGTTGCGTTGCAAATACCATCGCCATCGGTATCTCCGCTGGGTGTACCGGCGCATTGGCAATTGGCATTCAGCACATCACCAGTCGTACATGCGTTGCCATCGTTGCAGCTTGAACCGATCTGGCCGGTGACCGTTGGACAGGTGTCCTCCGCATCGCAAACCCCATCACCATCCGTATCGGACACCGGAGTGCCGACACAGTTGCAATTGGCATTGAGTAAATCGTTGATCGTACACGCACTGCCATCGTTGCAAGCCGATCCGATCTGGCCCGGCACGGTGGGGCAGTTGTCGGTGGCATTGCAAATGCCGTCCGAATCGGTGTCCCCGCTCGGGGTTCCGGCACATTGGCAATTCGCGTTCAATA
>Ga0075163_10002382_pt1 | contig 25354 bp, 28 predicted proteins | sample JI1023141ADNA_FD_71478 | JGI IMG/M metagenome (GOLD analysis project Ga0075163, IMG submission 71478) | Wastewater effluent complex algal communities from Wisconsin, to seasonally profile nutrient transformation and Carbon sequestration -... | ecosystem: Engineered > WWTP > Effluent > Algae... | reverse complement strand
CACGCCCATCAGCCCGATCGCCGCGACCACGGCGGAGCGCGACAGGCGCGACAGGGAGCGAGGGAGCGGCACGGAGGCGATCACTGTAGCCCAGCCACAGCAAGGGCTGCGCCACCGGGCCACGACCGCGGACCGCGGGCTTGCGGCGGTGACCCGGCCTCGGTCCTGAGGATGCTGCAGGCCGGCCTGAGGATCCTGCAGAAGGCCGGCGATCCCGCGAGCCGCGCCGGATGGATGCTGGATACTTGCGGTCGCGCGCGCGCCTGGCCCGTCGCGTGCAATGTCGCCTCGACGTCCACCGTCGAAGGAGCCGTCGTCATGAAGCACCTGTCCCGTTCCGCCACCCCCGCCCGCATCGTCACCCGCCTGCTGGCCGCCGCGCTGCTCGTCGCCGCGGTCGGCTGCAAGGGCAGCTCGTCGTCGGCCCGGTCGGAGCGCGCCGGCGACCAGGCCCGGCTCGGCCCGCTGCTGCCGCCCGGCGCCGGCGGCCGGCTCGGCGATCCCGCCAACCAGGAGGCCCGCGACGTCGCGCGCCGCCAGGCCGCCCGCGGCCCGGGCGCCCGCGGCGACCGCGGCGACCGCGGCGATCGCCCCTGGGCCGGCGGCCAGCTCTCGCCCGAGGACCGCCAGGCCCGGCGCGACGAGATGATGGCGCGGCGCGAGGAGCGCCGGCAGGAGATGATGGAAACCTACGACGCCGACCACGACGGCCAGCTCTCGGAGACCGAGCGCGGCGTGATGCACGAGGCCCGGGTCGCCGAGATGGTCGATCGCCTCGACACCGATCGCGACGGCAAGCTGTCGAAGGCCGAGCTCGAGGACATGGTCGGCCGCGGCCGGCGCCCGCCGCCCGACTTCGCCAACCTCGACGCCGACAAGGACGGCTTCCTGTCGGTCGAGGAGATGACCAAGGCGATGCCGCCGCGCGGCCCGCGCGGTGGCTGGGGCGGGCGCGACGACGGCGACGGCCCGCCCGGCCCGCCCCGCCCGACCCGGGCCGTGCCGGCCCCGACCACGACGCCGGCCCCGACCGCCACGCCGGCCACGCCCTGACTTCGCGCCCGGGCCGCGGCCGCGTTACCCTGCGCGGACCGTGACGCCGCGCGCTCGATCGTCCCGCTGGCCGCTGGCCGCCCTGGCCGCCGGCCTGCTGATGACGTCGCACGGCGGCCGGCCAGCCGCCGACGACGAGGCCGACGACGACGACGGCACCGGCGTCGCCCTGCCGCTGCCGCCGGTGCCGGCCGATCCGGCGCAGCGCGAGCGCTGGCTGGCCGACGCCTGCGACGCCGCGGTCGCGGCCGCGCCCAGCCTGGCCGGCGGCGACGTCGGCGCGGCGGTGATCGACGTCGCCAGCGGGCGGCTCTTGTGGAGCCACGACGGCGACCGCAACCTGTCGCTGGCCTCGGTCACCAAGGTCGTCACCACCGCCGCCGCGCTGCAGGCGCTCGGGCCCGGCTTCCGCTGGCGGACGACGCTGCTGGCCGATCGCTTCGAGCCCGACACCGGCGTGGTCGCCGGCGATCTGATCGTCCGCGGTCGCGGCGATCCGACCCTGACCATGGCCGGCCTGCGCGACCTCGCGCGCCAGCTCACCTGGCGCGGGATCAAGCGGATCGACGGCACGCTGGTGATCGACGGCAGCTACTTCGCCGACGACGGCCCGCCGCCCCACTTCGAGGATCAACCCAACGAGCGAGCCGGCTATCGGGCGACGGTGGCGTCGGCGTCGCTCGAGCGCAACGCGGTCACCGTCATCGTGGTCGGCGATCGGGCCGGCCTCGGACCGGCCTCGGTCCGCCTCGATCCGCCGGGCGGCGACTACGTCCGGATCGAGGAGGCGGCGGTGGTCACCGTCGAGGACGGGCGCAGCCGGATCCGGGTCGACAGCGAGGAGAAGGACGGCCGCGTCACCCTGCGGGTCTCGGGTCAGATCCGCGGCGACGACGGCGTGTTCTTCGCCCGCCGCCGGGTCGAGGATCCCGAGCGCCTGCTGGCCGCCGGCCTGCGCGCGGCGCTGGCCGACGTCGGCATCAAGGTCCGCGGCACCCGGCTCGGCCACGGCCCGCCGCCGCCGACTGCGACCCTGGTCGCCGAGCACGCCAGCGCCACCCTCGGCGAGGTGGTGCGCGACATGGCCAAGACGTCCGACAACTACCTGGCCGAGACCGTGCTCAAGACCCTCGGCGCCGAGCTGCTCGCCGCGCCCGGCCCGGCCGCCCCGGCCACTCCGGCCCCGGCGACCGATCCGCCCGACGCGCCACCGCCGGCGCCGCGCCCCGCGACCTGGACCGACGGCCAGCAGGTGATCGCCCGCTACCTCACCGAGGTCGTCGGCCTCGCCCCGGGCAGCTTCCGCGTCGACAACGGCTCCGGCCTCTACGACGCGTCGGAGGTCAGCGCCCACGCGGTGGCCCGGATCCTGGCCACCGCCTACCACGACCTCCGGGTCGGCCCCGAGATGATGGCCGCGCTGTCGATCGGCGGCGTCGACGGCACGCTGCGCAAGCGGCTGGGCGCGCCGGCGGTGCGCGGCCGGGTCCGCGGCAAGACCGGCACCCTGGCCGCGGTGTCGTCGCTGGCCGGCTACGCTGGCGTCGACACCGGGCGCCCGCTCGCGTTCGCGGTGGTCATCAACCGCCTGCCGTCCGGCCAGCGGCCGGCCGCGCGCACCCTCCAGGACACGATCGCCGCGATCGCCGTGCAAGCGACCGCCGCGCGCTGAGGCGTCATCGTCGGAGTCGGGCCCCGCGGCGGGTTGCCGCACGCGCGGCGTGCGTGCTAACTCTGGGGCCGCAAAAAGGAGATGACCATGCCCGAGCTCAAGGGAAGCCAGACCCACGCCAACCTCAAGGACGCCTTCGCCGGCGAGTCCCAGGCCAACCGCCGCTACCTCTACTTCGCCAAGGTCGCCGACGTCGAGGGGCAGCCCGACATCGCCGGCCTGTTCCGCGACACCGCCGAGGGCGAGACCGGCCACGCCCACGGCCACCTCGACTACCTGAAGAAGGTGGGCGATCCCGCGACCGGCGAGCCGATCGGCTCGACCGAGCTCAACCTCAAGGCGTCGGTCGCCGGCGAGACCTACGAGTACACCCAGATGTACCCGGCGTTCGCCAAGACCGCCCGCGAGGAGGGCTTCGAGGAGATCGCCGAGTGGTTCGAGACCCTGGCCCGCGCCGAGCGCTCGCACGCCGGCCGGTTCCAGCGCGGCCTCGACGGCCTCGCGTCCGGCAAGTAGCCGCGTCGGGCGTCGTCACCGTCTTGGTCCGATGGCCCCACCCGGGGCCATCGCCGTTTTCGGCCCGCGGGATCCTCAGCTCGCCATCGGCAGCTCGAGGGTGAAGCGGGCGCCGTCGGTCAGCACCAGCGTCCCGCCCATCGCGGTCGCCAGCTCGCGGGCGATGGCGAGCCCGAGCCCGCTGCCCGGTCGGTCGAGATCGCGGACCGCGCTGCCGCGCTGGAAGCGATCGAAGATCCGCGCCCGGTGCTCGACCGGCACGCCCGGGCCGCCGTCGGCGACCGTCAGCGCGACCCGACCGTCGCGGGCAGCGGCGGCGATGTCGATCGCGACCGCGCGGCCGCCGTGGCGGAGCGCGTTGTCGACCAGGTTGAGGATCACGCGCTCGACCGCGTCGGCGTCGCCGCGGGCGCGCAGCTCGGCCGCGACCGCGATCGTGATCGTGGCCCCGACCTCGGCGGCCCGGACCCGGGTGGTCTCGACCACGCTGGCGACGATCGGGGCCAGCGCCACCGGCTCGGCGACCAGCGGCGGCCCGCGCCCGGCCTCAAGCGCCTCGAGCTCGAGCAGATCGTCGATCAGCGTGCCGATCCGGATCGCGTTGCGCTGGATGGTCTGGACGAACTCCTTGGCCTCGGCGGCCGGCACCTCGCCGGCCGCCAGCACCTGGGCGTAGCCGCGGATCGACGTCACCGGGGTCCGGATCTCGTGGGCGACGTCGGCGAGGAAGTCGCGGCGGCGGCGCTCGGCGGCCCGCAGCTCGGCGCCGGCGGTGGCCAGCGCGCTCGACAGCACGCCCAGCTCGTCGGTGGCGGCGGGCGCGGCCGGGACGTCGTAGTCGCCGGCGCCGATCCGCCGGGCGACCGCGGTCGCGTCGCGCAGCCGCCGGGTCAGCGGCCCGGCGACCAGCGCGGCCAGGCCGAGCGCGACCAGGAACGACGCCAGCGCCGCGCCGCCGAGCTGCCGGCGCAGCTCGGCCTTGACCTGGTTGATCTCGCCGATCGGCAGCCCCAGCCGCACCACCCGATCCTCGTCGGTGGCGAGGGCGACGTAGCGGACCGGCTGGCCGCGCACCGCCGAGAACCGGGTGGCGTGGCCGACGCCGCGGGTCCGGGCCAACGCGACCTCGGGCGGCGCGCCGTCGGTGTCGGGGGCCGGCGCCGCGCCCGGCTCGGCGTCGGACTCGCCGAGCGCGACCCCGTCGGCGTCGAGCAACGTGACCCGGGCCGCGACCACCTCGGCCAGCCGGCGGGCGAGCTGCTGCGGGTGCTGGGCCCGCTGCATCCACTGCGCGACCCCGCGGCCCTGGGTCTCGAGCCGGTGGTCGACCTGCTCCTCGAGCCGGCGGGCGACCAGCCGATCGACGATCACCAGCGTGACCGCGCCGACCAGCAGCGCGACCAGGGCGTGCGATGCCAGGACCTTGACCCGGAATGACACCGACATCGCGGCGATGGTAGAGGATCGGCGCATGGTGTCACGTGTGCTCGTGGTCGACGATGAGCGCGACGTCGGCCGGCTGCTCGCCTACAGCCTCGACCAGGCCGGCTTCACCGTCGCCACCGCGACGACCGCGGCCGACGCGCTGATGGCCGCCGCCCGCCAGCCGCCGGCCGTGATCGTCCTCGACGTCGGCCTGCCCGACATGTCCGGGGTCGAGGTCTGCCGCCGGCTGCGCGCCGACCGCGAGCTGGCCGAGGTCGGCATCGTCATGCTCACCGCCCACGGCGGCCGCGACGATCGCATCGCCGGGCTCGAGGCCGGCGCCGACGACTACGTCACCAAGCCGTTCGACATCCAGGAGGTGGTGCTGCGGGTCCGCGCCCTCGCCCGCCGGATCAGCGAGCGCGATCAGGCGCGGACCGCGGCCGCGCCCCGCGCCGACCGCCCGGCGCTGCTGCGGTCGGGCGCGCTCACCGTCGATCCGGTCGGCCACGAGGTCCGCGGCGACGGCCAGCTCCTCGCGCTACGCCCGCTCGAGTTCAAGCTGCTGGCCACCCTGCTCGGCGAGCCCGGCCGGGTCTTCGATCGCGCCGAGCTGCTGCGCTCGGTGTGGGACATCGACCACGGCAGCGAGCGCATCGTCGACGTCCACGTCCGCCGCCTGCGCCTCAACCTCGGCGCCTGGGCCGAGCAGATCGAGACCGTGCCCGGCTTCGGCTACCGCGCGCGCAAGTAGCCACCCCGCCGGGGCGCGGTAACCCGAGGCGCGCGGCACGCGTCGAAGCCGGGATGAGCTCGTCCCCCGCGCCCGCCGCCCGCGGCACCGCGACGTCGCGCGCGCTGATGCTGATCGGCCTGATCGTGCTCTGTCAGGCGGCCGGCGGGGCCGGGGCGGTGCTCACCAGCGCCGCCTGGTACCGCGAGCTGGCCCGGCCGAGCTGGGCGCCGCCCGGCTGGCTGTTCGGGCCGGTGTGGCTGACGCTGTACACGATGATGGCGATCGCCGCCTGGCTGGTGTGGCGGACGCCGTCGTCGCCGGCCCGCCGCGCCGCGCTGGTCTGGTTCGGTGTCCAGCTCGCGCTCAATGCGGCCTGGTCGCCGGTCTTCTTCGGCCTGCGGTCGCTCGCCGGTGGCCTGGTCGTCATCGCGCTGCTGCTGGCGGCGATCGTCGTCACCCTCGTGCGCTTCCGCCCGCGGTCGCCGACCGCCGCCTGGCTCCTGGTCCCGTACCTGGCCTGGGTCGCCTTCGCCAGCGCGCTCAACGCGTCGCTGTGGTGGCTGGCCCGCTGACCGCCGGCGCGGTCGCGGCGGTCGACGGCCTCACCGGGCGGTGCTACACGGTGGGTCGATGACCAGCCTCGTCCGGCCGATCGTGCGCTCCGACATCAAGGGCCCTCGCCTGTACGAGCCGATCCGCGACGACCTCCGTCGCCGGATCATCGAGCTCAAGCGGCCGCGCCGGCTCATCCTCGGCGACCGGGTCAGCGTGGTGTTCGAGAACCGCCACACCTTGACCCTGCAGATCGAGGAGATGTGCCGGGCCGAGGGCCTGACCCGCGACGACCAGATCGGCGCCGAGGTCGAGGTCTACAACCAGATGATGCCGACCGCCGACTCGCTGTCGGCGACCCTGTTCATCGAGCTGCCCCAGGACGCCGACGCCTACGTCGAGCTGCGCAAGCTGGTCGGCCTCGACGAGCACGTCCGGCTCCACCTCGGCGACCGGGTGATCGGCGCGGTGTTCGAGCCCGGCCGCTCGACCGACGACAAGATCTCGGCGGTGCAATACCTGCGCTTCCCCCTCGCCGCCGCCGACCATCAGGCCCTCGCCACCGTCGGCACCCGGGTCGCGATCGCCATCGATCATCCGAACTACCAGCACGTCGCCGAGGGCGGCGAGCCGCTGCGGGCCTCGCTGGCCGCCGACTACCGCGATGAGCGCGCGGCCGGGACGCGGTAAGCTCGGGCCATGGCGCGTGTCACGCTCACCGGGGTCTCGCGGACGACGATCGGCCTGACCGCGGCGCTGGCCGCCGTCGCCGCCGGCTGCGGCAACCCCAACGCCCGGATGCTGCGCGACAACGCCGAGTTCCGCTGTCGCGAGCGCTCGGCCGCCTACACCGTGATCGGCAGCCTGGCCGGCACCGAGGTCGGCGTGCAGATGGACTGCGGGGTCGCCGGCCCGCGCATCGTCCGCTGGACCGTCGATCGCGAGGGTGTGCGCGACGAGCGCCAGGCCTCGCTCGGGGTCCACGAGTTCGACCGGATCTGGGAGCGGATCGACGGCTCGGGCTGGCGCAACCTCAAGGACTGCACCGGCAGCGGCGGCGCCGACGATCCGGCCTACGACATCGCGGTCAAGGACTGGAACCACCAGGGCTCGTTCGCCTGCGTCCAGGCCGGCCCGCTGCCGTTCCCGTACAACACCATCGTCGACGAGCTCGATCTGCGGGCGGCGTCGATCGGCGGCCCCGAGATCCGGCAGGGCGCCGGTGACTGACGGTCACCCGATCGTCCGGCGCGCGGACACGGGCCCGCGGCCGTGACCGGCGCCCTGGCCGGCCGGGTGTGCGTGGTGACCGGCGCCAGCCGGGGCATCGGCGCCGCCATCGCCCGCGCCTTCGCCGGCGCCGGCGCCGCGGTCGGCCTGCTCGCCCGCTCGACCGCCGAGCTGACCGCGCTGGCCGCCGAGCTCGGCGACCGCGGCGGCCGGGCCGCCTGGGCCGCGTGCGACATCACCGACGTCGGCGCCATCGCCGCCGCGGTGACCACGCTGCGGGCCGCGCTCGGCCCCACCGACGTCCTGGTCAACAACGCCGGCATCGTGGTCCGCAAGCCGGCGCTCGACCACACCGACGACGACTGGCGCCGCACCTTCGCGGTCAACGTCGACGGCACCTTCTTCACCACCCGCGCCTTCGCCCCCGACGTCATCGCCCGCCGGGGCCGGATCATCAACATCGCCTCGATCGCGGGCCGCCAGGGCTCGCCGATGCTGGCCGCCTACAGCGCGTCCAAGCACGCGGTGGTCGGCTTCACCCGCTCGCTGGCCGAGGAGCTGCGCGAGGCCGGCGTGGTGGTCAACGCGATCTGCCCGGGCTCGGTCGACACCGACATGCTCAAGCACGGCCACCCCGGCGGCCTACCGCGCATGACCGCCGACGATGTCGCCGCCGCCGCCCTGTTCCTCGCCGCCCACGCCCCGCCGGCCCTGACCGGCACCTGCGTCGACATGTTCGGGTGATGCCATGCACGAGCTGCCTCCCCACGCCCTCGATGCGCTGCCGATCTTCCCCCTGCCCGACGCGGTGCTGCTGCCGGGTGGCCTCTTGCCGCTGCACATCTTCGAGCCCCGCTACCGGGCGATGACCAGGGACTGCCTCGACGGCGCGCGGGTGATGGCGATCGCCCGGGTCGACGTCGGCCGGCTGGGCGCGAACGACGGCCGGCCGCCGCCGGTGTTCGCCAGCGTCGGCCTCGGCCGGATCATCGCGTCCGACGAGCTCGACGACGGTCGCTACCTCTTGGTGCTGCGCGGCATCGCCCGCGCCCGCATCGAGCACGAGCTGCCGCTGACCCGGCCCTACCGGCTGGTGCGGGCCAGCCTGGTCGCCGACGTCGCGGTGTGCCCGGTGCGGGCGCGCACCCTGCACGGCCAGCTGGTCGCGATGTGCGATCGGCTGGCCCAGACCCTCGATCGTGGCGGCGACGAACTGCGCGTGCTGGCCCACGACGCCGACGGGCCCGGCGCCTGCGCCGACGCGGTCGCCGCCGCGCTGATCATGGATCCGCGCGAGCGCCAGGCCTTGCTCGAGCTCGCCTGCCCGCTCGAGCGCCTCGAGCGGACCGCCAACCACGTCGGCCGCCTGGTCTGCCAGCTCAGCCCCTGCGACGGCCTCGCCAACTAGCTGCTCAGCGGATGACCGCGAGCCGGGGCGACTTCTTGGGCTTGGCCAGGATGGCGCCGGCGACCTTGAGCGCGACCGTGCTGGCCAGGGTCATGAAGCTCTGGCTGACCGCGGCGTCGGGGCTGGCGATGACGATCGGCACCCCGGCGTCGCCGCCGAAGCGGATGCGGGTGTCGATCGGGATCTCGCCGAGGAAGGTGGCGCCGGTCTCCTGGGCCAGCCGCTTGCCGCCGCCGTGGCTGAAGATCTCGTCGTGGTGTCCGCACGCCGGACACTTGTAGTAGGACATGTTCTCGACGATGCCGAGGATCGGGATCTCGACCTTCTCGAACATCGCGATGCCCTTGACCACGTCGATGATCGAGATCTCCTGCGGCGTGGTCACCATCACCGAGCCGGCGATCGGGATGAGCTGCGACAGGCTGAGCTGGACGTCGCCGGTGCCGGGCGGCAGGTCGCAGATCAGGTAGTCGAGCTCGCCCCAGGCGACGTCGCCGAGGAACTGCTGCAGCAGGCGGTGGACCATCGGCCCGCGCCACACCACCGCCTCGCCCTTCTCGACGAAGAAGCCGACCGAGATCACCTCGAGGCCGTGGTGGATGGCGGGCGTGATCTTCTTGTCGTCGGTGGTGCCGGGCGGCCGCTCGGGCGGGCCGAGCATGGTCGGGATCGACGGGCCGAACACGTCGGCGTCGAGCAGGCCGACCTTGGCGCCGTGGCGGTGCAGCGCCAGCGCCAGGTTGGTCGCCACCGTCGACTTGCCGACGCCGCCCTTGCCGGCGGCGACCGCGATGACGTTCTTGGGCCCCTTGAGCAGCGCCTTGTCGCTCGGCGCCGGCTGGGACGCGGTCACCACCTGCGCCACCACCGTCACCTTGCCGGCGCCGGCCGCCTTGAGCGCGGCCTCGATGCGCGCGGTCAGCTCGCGGCGCTGGGCCTGCGGGTAGGCGTGGGTCGGGATGTCGATCTTGACCAGCACGTCGTTGCCGGCCAGCTCGCAGCCGCCGTAGATCCGGTACGACACGATGTCGTGGCCGAGCGCGGGATCGATGACCGTGGCCATCGCGTCGCGAACCTGGGTCTCGCTGATGCTCATCGCAGGTGTCCCATCCGGTCCTTCTTGACCTCGAGGTAGTCGGCGGCCTGGGCCCCGGCGTCGACCCAGTGCGGCTCGTGGGCCGCGACCCGGACCCCGGCCGCGGCGAGCCCGGCCAGCTTGGCCGGGTTGTTGGTCATCAGCCGGACCGAGCCGACCCCGAGGTCGGCCAGGATCGCGGCGGCCAGATCGTAGCTCCGGTGATCGGCGTCGAAGCCGAGCTGGAGGTTGGCGTCGACCGTGTCGACCCCCTCGTCCTGCAGCGCGTAGGCCCGGACCTTGTTGCCCAGGCCGATGCCGCGGCCCTCCTGCACCAGGTAGACCAGCACCCCGCGGCCGAGCGCGCCGATCCGGGCCAGGGCGGCGTCGAGCTGGGCGCGGCAGTCGCAGCGCTGGCTGCCCAGGACCTCGCCGGTGAAGCACGACGAGTGGACCCGGACCAGGACGTCGTCGCCGGTGACGTCGCCCATCACCATCGCCACGTGCTCCTCGTGGCTGCCGCCGACCGCGGTGGCGTCGGCGCCGGGGCCGGCGCCGGTGCGATAGACCGCCAGGGCGAACTCGCCGTGAGGGGTAGGCAGGCGAGCGCGGGCGTAGCGAACCAGGTCCATCGGCTGGGCGGATCCATACACCGAAGCGGCGTCGGCGCACAGCCGATCTGCGCCCCTGCGACGACGGCTCCCATCGGCCCGGCCGCGCCGGGAAAGGCCGGTTGACACACCCCCAGGGCGACCGTACGTTGAGCAGGTCATGGCGGTACGAGACGTCGTCGTTTGGCCCGATCCTCGTCTGCGACAGCCGTCGCAGGCGGTCACCGATTTCGGGCCGGCGCTGCGCGCGCTGTACCAGGACCTGGTCGACTCGATGTACGCCGAGCGCGGCCTCGGCATCGCCGCGCTGCAGCTCGGCGACCCTCGACGCATGTTCATCGTCGAGCCCGAGCTGGCCGGTCGGCCCAAGGACGACCCGCCGGTCGCGTTCGTCAACCCCGAGGTGGTGTGGGCGAGCGACGAGACCCAGAAGTCCGACGAGGGCTGCCTGTCGTTCCCCGACATCTACATCCAGGTCGAGCGGCCGATGCGGACCCGGGTCAAGGCCCAGGACCTCGACGGCAACTGGTTCGAGCTCGAGGGCGACGCCCTGCTCGCGCGCTGCCTGCTCCACGAGAACGATCACCTGACCGGCAAGCTGCTGGTCGACTTCGTCGGCCCGCTCAAGCGGCAGATGATCAAGCGCAAGCTCGAGAAGCAGGCCGCCCGCGACGCCGAGGCCTGACCGGCCCGGCCCACGCGGGGCGCGCCGCGCGGTACAAGCGGGGCCATGGACGCGGTGTTCGTAAGAGGCCTCGAGTTCGAGGGCAACCATGGCTACACCGCGGCCGAGCGCCGCGGCACCCGGCGGTTCCGGGTCACGCTGACCCTCGAGCGCGACCTGTCGGCGGCGACCGCGTCCGATCGGCTGGCCGACACCATCGACTACTGGAAGGTCAGCGAGATCGTCGTCCGGCTGGGGACGACGTCGACCTTCAAGCTGCTCGAGGCGCTGGCCGGCGCGATGGCGGCGGCGATCGCCGAGCTGTACCCCGACTGCGCGATCACCATCGACCTCGACAAGCTGGCCCCGCCCTGCCCGGGTGTGCCGGCGTCGTGCGGGGTGCGGATCACCCGTCGGCCGGCGACCTGACCGGGGCGGTCGGCGCCTTGATCGGGCCGGTCGGTCGTCCGGATCCCGGACGCTCCAGCCGGGGCACCAGCTGGCGGAGCTGCCACATCGCCAGCTCGACCCGGCGGGCCTGATCGAGGAACCGGCGGCGCAGGGCCGCGGCCGCGACCGTGACCATGATCAGGAACGCCAGCGACGCGCCGATCGCCGCCACCGACGTCGCCGGCTCGCGGAACTCGACCACCGACGACGTCACCTGCAGCATGCCGTCGGCGATCACCGTGGTCGGCTCGAGCACGCCGGTGGCCTCGAGCGCCGACGGCGCGATCAGGAAGCCGGCGCAGATCACGATGGTCGGCGCCAGCCACGGCCGGCGGGCGGCGATGGCGAAGCCGACCGCGTTCATCGTGAACAGGGTCGGGGTCAGCACCATGGTGCCCGACACCCGGCTGGCCAGGAGGATGGCGGTGTTGGCCAGGACCAGGCCGCCGAAGAACATCGCCGGCCCCGGCCGGGCCCGGGCGTGGGCGACCAGCATCAAGAGCGCGGCCGCGACCGTGCAACCGACCCAGCCGAGCAGCGGCGCCACCCGCTTGATGCCCATCCACACCATCACCAGCGCCAGCGGCAGCCAGGCGAGGAAGATCCACGACCCGGCGGCGGCCAGGCGGAGGTAGGTCGCGTCCTCGGTCGCCGCCACCGCCCGCTCGACCTCCTCGGGCAGCGTGGCCGGCGGGGTCACCATCAGCTCGACCAGCGCCCGTTGCGCGATCGCGTGATCGGGGGCCAGCGCCAGCGCCCGGCCGAGCGCGGCCAGCGCCGCCGCCCGGGCCCGGGCGTCCCCGGCGTGGGCGCGGGCGACGTCGGCCGTCGCCGCCGCCACCGCCTCGTCGGCCAGGGCCCGCCGCCGCTCGAGGTCGCGATCGCCGTCGAGGTAGGCCTCGATGCCGAGCCGGAGCTCGGCCACCGACGTCAGCCGCTCGTCGAGGCCGGCGGCGGCGGCGCGGGCGCACAGCTCCTCGAGCTCGGGCGGGATGGTCGGGTGGCCGCGCAGCGAGGCCCGGGCGTCGGGCCCGGCGGCGGTGGTGGCGATGACCTCGATCGACGGCCCGCGCGGGATGAGCGGCGTGCCGGCGAGGATCTCGAACAACGTCGCGCCCAGCGCGTAGACGTCGACCCGGCCGTCGATCGGCTCGCCCCGGGCCTGCTCGGGCGCCATGTAGCCGGGCGTGCCGAGGAACTGGCCGACCCCGGTGAGCTGCTCCGACGGCGCCGCGATCGACCGGGCCGCCGACGGCCGGGCCGCGGCCGCCGCGCCGAGCGACGGCGTCGGGGCCGCGGGTGAGGCGGCGCCGTCGCCGACCGGCTTGGCCAGGCCCCAGTCGAGGACGTAGACCTCGCCGCGATCGCCGAGCATGATGTTGGCCGGCTTGAGGTCGCGGTGGACCAGGCCGCGGGCGTGGGCGGCCTCGACCCCGTGACAGACGCTGACCAGCGCGACCAGCAGCTTGCGCAAGGTGAAGCGGCGCAGGTGCTCGGGGTCGCCGGCGGCCCGGCCGGCCAGCACCGCCGACAGGGTGTCGCCCATGACCCGCTGCATGGTGAAGAACACCGCCCCGTCGGCGCGGGTGCCGAGATCGTGGACCGGGACGATGTTGGGGTGATCGAGCTGGCCCTGCAGCTTGGCCTCGCGCAGGAAGCGGGCCAGCGCCGCCCCGTCCTCCGACGGCCCGCTGGCGATCTTGAGCGCGACCTCGCGGCCGATCCGGCGATCGACCGCCAGCCAGACCTCGCCCATGCCGCCGCGGCCGAGCAGCTCGCGGGCCTGGTAACGATCGTCGTCGGCCAGCGGGGCGCCGAGATCGATCGACGCCAGGCCGATGTCGACGCCGCCGTCGGAGCTGGCGCCGCCGCCCGGGCCCAGCACCGCGGTCGCGGCCGAGGCCAGGCCGCCGGCGTCGCCGATCCGGCCGGGCACCGTGTCGGGCTCGCGATCGCCGGCGCTCATCGTCGCCGCGCTAGTCGACCAGCTTGAGGTGGCTCGGCCGCTTGCTGCGGCCGCCGTCGGCGGAGGTCGCGGGCGGCGGGGTCGCCGGCGACGACGGCGCCGGCTCGGCCGGGGCGCCCATCAGCAGGTCCTCGGGGATGTCGTCGGGCCAGACCATGCCGCGCTGCTCGCCGTCGGCGACCGCGGCGTAGATCGCCGCCCACGGCAGCACGCAGCGGAACGGCGAGCCGCCGAAGGTCAGCGTCGCCGACACCCCGTGGGCGTCGACGGTGAGATCGGGGATCGGCGGGGTCAGGCCGTGGCCGAAGCGCAGCACCAGCTTGGCCTCGCCGCGGAACCGCTCGGGCACCGCGACGTCGGACCGGCGGGCGTCGAGGTGGATCAGGACCGGGCCCTTGCCGAGCAGCTCGTCGATCACCAGCCGCTTGTCGGGCGGCGGCGCGACCGGCGCGACCAGCGAGCTGGCCGCGGTGATGTCGTCGGGCGCCTTGCCGGTCAGGGTCACGACCTCGTCGGCCGAGATCACGCCGGCCTCGAACGCGTCCTTGATCACGCCGTCGGGCTGCGCGGCGGCCGCCATCACCCGCTTGATCAGCGCCTCGCTGTCGTGGGTGTGGCGGACCACGACGTCGTGGACGTCGAGCACGCCGTGGTCGCCGGCCCGCCAGCCCTTGATCGCCTCCTCGACGTCGGCGAGGGACGCGGCCAGCCGGCTCTCGATGAGCGAGGTCACCACCGCCTGGATGCGGGCGAGCCGGGGGTCGTCGAGATCAGCCATGGGCGAGCAATATCACGACTCGAGGACCGGGCCGCCACCGTCCGCCAGGGCCAGGTCGGCCAGCAGGGCGGCGATGGCCGGCGGGATGGCGGTGGCCTTGAACGCGGCCAGATCGACCACCGCGCACACCACCTGGCCGATGGCGCACAGCTCGGCCGGTCGGGCCGCCCGATCGCCGGTCGCCGGCTCGGCGGCGCGCCGGACGTGGTAGCCGAAGGTGATCGAGGTGGCGCCCAGCCGCAGCACCGACAGCTCGATCAGCGCGGTGTCGCCGAACCGCAGCGGCGCCCGGTAGTCGGCCTCGGCGTGGACCGCGGGGAAGCCGACCCGGTCGCGGTCGAGGAGGTCGACGTAGGCCCGCGGCCCCATCCGGGCCCGGAACAGCTCCTCGAACGCGACGTGGAAGAAGTGGAAAAACCGGGGGTAGTAGACGATGCCGGCGTGATCGACGTCGGCGAAGCGGACCGGCAGCGGGTGAACGAACGGCGCCACGCCCGACCCTACCCCGAGCGCGCCACCCCCGCCCGCGGGCGCCGACCTCGATCAGTGATCCTTGGCAGGCTTGATGGCCGAGGCCATGAGCTTGTCGGTGAGCGTGATGCCGATGGCCGACAGGATGAAGACCGCATGGATGATCGTCTGCCACATCACGCCCGCGCTGGTGACCGTGGTGCAGGCGGCCAGCGTGGAGCCGGCCTGCCGGGCCGCGTCGTGGGCCGCCAGGCCTTCGCCGGTGCCGCACATGGGCAGCGCGCCGAGCGCGCCGGCCTCGATGAACGTCTTGAGCAGATGGACCGACGAGATGCCGATGATGGCCATCGCCAGCTTCACCTTGAGCACGCTGGCGTTCACGTGGCTCAGCCACTCCGGCTGGTCGGGGTGGCCCTGGAGCTTGAGCCTCGACACGAACGTCTCGTAGCCGCCGATGATCACCATCATCAACAGGTTCGAGATCATCACGACGTCGATCAGCCCCAGGACGATCAGCATGATGTCCTGCTCGCCGAGGCTGGTGGCGCCGCGCATCAGGTGCCACAGCTCCTTGAGGAACAGGACCACGTAGACGCCCTGGGCCACGATCAGGCCCAGGTACAGCGGTAGCTGCAGCCATCGCGAGTTGAAGATCAGGCGGGCCAGCGGGCTCAGGTCGGGCTTGTCGGCGATGGGCATGTGAGGTCCTCGTCGGCGGGCCAAGCCTACGGCACGCGCGCCGGCTGGCCAGGATCGTGGAATGAAGCGGTGGCGGCGGCGGGCCCCTGCGAGGCGGCGGTGGCGCGCCTTGTTCCTTCGGACCCTCGCTGCGCTCGCGTCCTCAGCGCAGCTCGGGGTGCTCGTCGAGCCACGCCTTGAGGCTCTCGTCGCTGATCTCGACCTCGATGTCCTGGTCGCTGACCTTGGCCTGGCAGCCCAGCCGCGACTCGGGCCGGACGTCGAAGGCCTTGTCCATGATGTCGTTCTCCTTGTCGGAGATGTCGCCCAGCGAGTCGACGCCCTGCTCGACGTAGACGTGGCAGGTCGAGCAGGCCAGGTTGCCGCCGCAGGCGTGGCCGACCCGGGCGCCGCACTCCTCGGCGACCTCGAGCAGGCTGTGGCCGGCGGGCGCGTCGACGACCACCGGCAGCGATCCCTTCCCGAGCGGGTTGCGAAAGACGACCTTGGGCATGTCAGCGCCCCGCCCCGCCGACGGCCCCGCCGCTGGCGCCGCCCGCGCCGCTCACGTCGCGCTCGACGTCGACGAGCTGGCGGCCCTGCATCGCCGCGGCGATGGCGAGGTTCATCCGCCGCTCGGCGAACGGCTTCGACGCCCGGTCGAGGGCCTCGACCCCGGCGCGGATCGCGAGGTGATCCTCGCCAGCGGCCACGCGCTCGAGCTCGGCCATCGCCGCCCGGGTCGCGACCTCGACCTCGGGGTCGAGCAGGTGGGGGTCGGTGACCATCGCCGCCCGGGTCGCGGCCAGGATCCGCTCGGCCTCGACCCGCTCGATGCGGAGGTTGCGGAGGGTCAGGTCGTCCTCGGCGTGCTCGAACGACTCGACCAGCATCCGCTCGACCTCCTCGTCGGTCAGGCCGTAGCTCGGCTTGACGTCGATCGCGGCCTCGATGCCCGATAGCTGCTCCTTGGCCGACACCCGGAGGATGCCGTCGGCGTCGACGACGAAGGTGAGCTCGACCCGGGCCGCGCCGGCGACCAGGGCCGGGATGCCGCGGAGCTGGAACCGGGCCAGCGACCGGCAGGCGTCGGCGGTCTCGCGCTCGCCCTGGACCACGTGCAGATCGAAGCCGGTCTGGTTGTCGGCGTGGGTGGTGAAGGTCTGGCTGGCGCCGCACGGGATGGTCGAGTTGCGGTTGATCAGCTTCTCGACCACGCCGCCCATGGTCTCGATGCCGAGCGACAGCGGCACGACGTCGAGCAGGACGACGTCGCTGGCGCCGCCGGCGAGGACGTCGGCCTGGACCGCGGCGCCGAGCGCGACCACGCAGTCGGGATCGATCTCGCACAAGGGCTCGCGGCCGAACACGGCGCGGACGTGATCGCGCACCACCGGCGACCGGGTCGAGCCGCCGACCAGCACCACGCCGTCGAGCTCGGCGGCGGTGAAGCCGGCGTCCTTGAGCGTGCGCCGGCAGGCCTTGGCGGTCCGCTCGAGCAGCGGCGCGGCGATCCGGGCCAGGTCGGCGCGGGTCAGGGTCCGCTCGATCGCCCGGCCGTCGAGGGTGAAGGCCACGATCGCGGCCTCGGCCTCGGTCAGCGCCTCCTTGCCGGCCCGGGCCGCGGCCAGCGCCGCCGCCACCGCCTGGCGCCCGGCCCGATCGGTCGCGGCCGGCAGCGGGCCGGCCAGCTCGGTGACGATCGCGCGATCGAGATCGTCGCCGCCCAGGGCGCTGTCGCCGCCGGTGGCGCGGACCTCGAACACCCCGTCGACCAGGGTGAGGACCGAGATGTCGAAGGTGCCGCCGCCGAGGTCGTAGATGGCGTAGGTGCCGCGGGTGCCGCGATCGAGGCCGTAGGCCAGCGCGGCCGCGGTCGGCTCGGCCAGGAGCCGCAGCACCTCGAGCCCGGCCAGCCGGCCGGCGTCGCGGGTCGCCTGGCGCTGGGCGTCGTCGAAGTAGGCCGGCACGGTGATGACCGCGCCGTCGAGCTCGCCGCCCAGCTCGGCCTCGGCCCGCCGGCGCAGGTCCTTCAAGATCTCGGCCGCGACCTGGACCGGCGACACCTCGCGCCCGCCGCCGAGGCGGAGCTTGACCATCCGGCCGGCGTCGTCGACCAGGTGGTTGGGCACCAGCGCGGCGATGCCGGCCAGATCGGCCAGCGCCCGGCCGATCAGCCGCTTGCTCGACGCCACGGTGTCCTCCGGCCGGTCGAGGCCGGCCGCGATCGCGGCGTCGCCGACCAGCACGGTGCCGTCGGCCTGGTAGCTGACCACCGACGGCACGATGGCGCGATCGCCGCCGGCCGGGTCACCGACCAGGACCGCCGGGCTGAGGTCGCCGACGTGGGCGACGAGGGAGTTGGTGGTGCCGAGGTCGATGCCGACCACGCGCTTCTTGCACGCGGCCTTGGTCGGGGCGGCGCCGGGCTCGGCGATCTGGAGCAGCATGAGACTTCCTGGGGCGAGGCGCGGCCGACCGTCCGTCAGTCGGACAGCGCGGCCTCGCACTCCTCGAGGTAACGGCCGACGTAGCGCAGCGTGATGAGGTGCTGCTTGATGGCGGCCAGGGCGTCGGCGTCGCCGATCGCGAACAGGGGCGCGAGCGCGGCGAGGTGGGTGGCGTGGCGGGCCCGCATCGACGCCTCGAGCCGGGCGACCTCGTCGAGGCGGCGATCGAGCCGGGCCTCGGCGAGCTGCTCGCGCAGCTCGAGGATCTCGGCGAGGAACCGGGGATCGAGGCGCTCGTGATCGCCGATCACCAGCCCGGCCCGGGCCAGCAGGTGCTCGGCCCGCCGCTCGGGCCGGCGGAGGATCTGGTAGGCGTCGTTGAGCGCGCGGGTCCGGATCATCGCCTGGGCCCGCTCGGCCGGCGACGCCGACGGGTTGCGGTCGGGGTGGAGCTCGCGGCTGCGCTCGCGGAACCGGGCCTCGAGCGAGGCCGGCGCCAGGTCGAAGCGCGGCTCGAGCCCGAACAGCCCGTAGGGATCGGGCGCGGTCGGCGCCATCGCGGTCACGCCCGCCGCCGTCGCCCCGCGGGCGCCGGCGACCGGGTCAGAACTGGACCGACTCGCCACACCCGCACGCGCCCTTCGCGTTGGGGTTGTTGAACTTGAAGCCGTGACCCATCATGCCGCGGACGAAGTCGAGCTGCATGCCGCGCAGGTAGACGAAGCTCTTGGGGTCGACCACGACCTTGACCCCGAACGCCTCGAGCACCTTGTCGGTCGGCCGCGGCTCCTCGGCCCACTCGAAGACGTAGGTGAAGCCGGTGCAGCCGCCGCCGCGGATGCCGACGCGGATCGCGGCCTCGGGCGTGCCACGCTTGGCCCGCTGCTTGGCGATCTCCTGCGCCGCCGACTCGGTGATCTCGATGGTCGCGCTGGCGGGCGTCGCCGGCGCCGAGGCGGGCGCGGGCGGCGGGGGCGCGGACGGGTTGGTGGAGGCGGTCGACATCATGAGTTCCTCGCAGCGGGTCGTGGTCGCAGGAGCGCGGTCAGCTCGCCTTGGCGGCGTGCTTCTTGCGGTAGTCCTCGATCGCGGCCTTGATCGCGTCCTCGGCCAGCACCGAGCAGTGGATCTTGACCGGCGGCAGGTTGAGCTCGGCGACGATCTGGGTGTTCTTGATCGTGGCGGCCTGATCGAGGGTCATGCCCTTGATCATCTCGGTCGCCAGCGACGACGACGCGATCGCCGAGCCGCAGCCGAAGGTCTTGAACCGGGCGTCCTCGATGACGCCGTCCTTGACCCGGATCTGCAGCTTCATCACGTCGCCGCAGGCCGGGGCGCCGACCAGGCCGGTGCCGACGTCGTCGTCGTCCTTGGCCAGGGTGCCGACGTTGCGGGGGTTCTCGTAGTGGTCGATGACCTTGTCGGAGTACGCCATGGTGAGCCTCGTACGGGCGAAGGGGATGCGAGATCGAGGGTGACGTGGATCGGGGGCGCGGTCGGCGGGCGGGCGCGGGTCAGTGCGGGGTCCACTGGATCTTGGAGATGTCGATGCCGTCCTGGTGCATCTCCCACAGCGGCGACAGCTCGCGCAGGCGCGACACCGCCTTCACCACCAGCTCGATCGTGTAGTCGATCTCGGCCTCGGTGTTGAAGCGGCCGATGCCGAACCGGATCGAGGTGTGGGCCAGCTCGTCGCCGATGCCGAGCGCGCGCAGCACGTAGCTCGGCTCGAGCGAGGCCGAGGTGCAGGCCGAGCCCGACGACACCGCGACGTCCTTGAGCGCCATCAGCAGGCTCTCGCCCTCGACGAAGGCGAACGAGATGTTGAGGTTGCCGGGCAGGCGGTGGGCGACCGAACCGTTGACGTAGGTCTCGGTCAGGCCGGCCTGGAGGCCGTGCAGCAGCCGATCGCGCAGCCGGCCCAGCCGCACCGCCTCGTCGGCCATGTCGTGCTGCGCGACCTCGGCCGCCTTGCCGAAGCCGACGATGAGCGGCACCGGCAGGGTGCCCGAGCGCATGCCGCGCTCGTGGCCGCCGCCGTCGATGATCGGATCGATGCGGACCCGCGGCCGGCGCCGGACCCAGAGCGCGCCGATGCCCTTGGGGCCGTACATCTTGTGGGCGCTGATCGACGCCAGGTCGAGCTTGAGCGCCTCGACGTCGACCGGGATCTTGCCGGCGGCCTGGACGATGTCCGAGTGGACCAGGGTCTTGCCGTTCCGGGCCTTCACCGCGGCGACGATCTCGCCGATCGGCTGGATCACGCCGATCTCGTTGTTGGCCATCATGATGCTGACCAGGATGGTCTTGTCGGTCATCGCCGCGACCACCTGCTCGGGCGAGACCAGGCCGTCCTTGTCGGGGGTGAGGACCGTGACCTCGCAACCCTCGCGGGTCAGCCGCTTGCACGTGTCGAGCGTCGCCTTGTGCTCGGTCTCGACCGTGATGATGTGGTTGCCCTGCTTCTTGTAGTAGGTGGCGACGCCCTTGATCGCGAGGTTGATCGCCTCGGTCGCGCCCGAGGTGAAGACGATCTCCTTGGCGTCGCCGCCGATCAGCGCCGCGACCTGGGCGCGGGCGTTGTCGACCGCGGCCTCGGCGGTCCAGCCGAACGAGTGGTTGCGGCTGGCGGCGTTGCCGAAGTGCTGGGTGAAGTACGGCAGCATGGTCTCGAGGACGCGCGGATCGACCGGCGTGGTCGAGTGGTTGTCCATGAAGATGGGCAGCTGCACCGGCGCCGCGGCGAGCGGCAGGCCGTTGCCCGGCGCGCCCGTGCTGGCGAGGTTGGACGTGCTGGCGATCGTGGTGCCGGAGGCCGTGGCCATCTCAGTTGTCCTCGTGGTCGGAGGGTGGAGCGGGGTCCGCGGGCGCGGCGCGGAGGTGACTGGCGGCGAGCGCGGGCAGCTCGCCGGGCGCGGCGACCGGCCGGGCGTCGTGGTGGCGGTCGTGGTCCTTGATCAGATCGGCGACCGCGACGTGGAACGGGCGCGCCTCGGGCTCGCGGCGCGACAGGCCGGCGAACAGGTTGGGCGCCTTCTTGTGCTCGTGGCCGTGGTGGCCGCACACGCCGCACTCGTGCGGGGTGTAGTCGGTCGAGCAGGCGGTGCACGAGTCGAGGTAGGCCAGCGCCTCGTGCAGGTCGTTCTCGATCATCTGGAGCTGCGCGACCTGCTCGCGGATCTCGTCCTGCTTGGCCCGGAACACGGCCCGGACCCGATCGGTCGCCTGCTTGCCCGAGCCGGCGTCGCGGAAGTCGCGGACGAAGCCCTGGATCTCGGGCAGGGTGAAGCCGATCGCCTGCAGCTTGACGATCCACTTGATCCGCTCGACCGCGTCGTCGGCGTAGAGGCGGAAGCCGCCCTCCGACCGGGCCGCGGGCTCGAGCAGGCCGAGCTCCTCGTACAGGTGCATGGCACGCACGGTCTTGCCGACCGCGCGCGCCAGTTCACCGACGCGAAGGAGCTTTGGCTCGTGATTACCCATGGTTGCGCTCTGAATCGGTCCCATCAGCAAACCTGACCTTTACGTCAGAGTTGGGTGGGATCGAGCGCACTATGGTCGGCTGGCAGACCTACGTCAAGCCCAACCTCACCCTGACGTACGGGTTGACGGTCGTTCGCCGCGAGCCGCGTTCAGGCGGTCAGCTCGCGGTAGCCACGGCTTCGAACGAGCGGATGACCGTCACCTTGATCTGGCCGGGGAAGGTCATCTCGGCGGCGATCTGGGCGGCGATGTCGCCCGACAGCTCGACCACGCCCAGGTCGTCGACCTCGCGCTCGCGGACGTAGACCCGCAGCTCGCGCCCGCCGTGGACCGCGTGGGCCTGATCGACCCCGCGGTACGACGCGCCGATGCGCTCGAGGTCCTCGACCTTGGTCGAGAAGCCCTCGGTCGCCTCGCGCCGCGCGCCCGGGCGGGCGCCGCTCATCGCGTCGGCGGCCGCGACCAGGTAGGCGTAGGCCGAGTTGCACGGCTCGTCGGCGTGGTGGGCGCCGATCGCGTTGGCGATGATCTCGGGCTCGCCCAGCCGGCGGGCGATGTCGGCGCCGATCACCGCGTGGCTACCCTCGATCTTGTGGGTGAGCGCCTTGCCGATGTCGTGCATCAGGGTCGCGCGCCGGGCCAGCTTCTCGTCGAGGCCGAGCTCGGCCGCCATCATCCCGGCGAGGTACGCGGCCTCGACCGCGTGCCACCACTGGTTCTGGGTGTAGCTGGTCCGCCAGTTGAGCGCGCCGACCAGCGACACGATCTCGGGGTGGGCGCGGCCGACGCCGAGCACGGCGAACGCCTTCTTGCCCAGGGTCCGCACCTCCTGATCGAGCTGATCGCGGACCCGCCCGGTCCACTCGCGCGGCTGCGCCACCGCCTCGGCCGCCGACTCGGGCTTCTTCATCAGGCGGGCGACCGCGCGCCGCGCGATCTCCTTGCCCAGCGGGTCCTGACCGTCGAGCCGGATCACTGGCTCGCCGTCGGCGAGCAAGAGCTTGATCCCGGCGATCTCCTCGAGCGCGGCGTGGAGCGCGCCGCTGCCGGCGATCATCGCCTCCATCACCGCCGGCTCGACCCGCAAGGTCGAGTGGTTGCGCTCGGTGAGGTAGTGGTTGCCGATCCGGCTGGCGGCGACGTCCATCACCCGCTTGGCCGCCCGGTCGGTCGCCGGATCGGCGGCCATCGGCTCGACCGCGCGGATCTGCGCCGCCGCCTCGGCCTCGGCGGCGACCGACCAGCCGGCGACCAGATCGGCGGCCACCTGGGCGGCGGTCGCGCCGGCCTGGGTCTCGAGCAGGGCGCGGGCCTCGCGCCTGCGCTTGTCGATGTCGCCCTGGAGCCCGGCCGCGCGGTCGGCCTTGGACTGGCGCTCGCGATCGTCGGCCTCGAGGGTGGCGGCGCGCTGCTCGAGCTCGTCGCCGCGGGCGGCCAGCGCCGCCTCGGCCTGGGCCAGGGCGTGGGCGCGATCGGCGATGGTCTGCGCCACCGTCGCCAGCTCGCCGTCGACCCGCTCGCGCTCGACCAGCCCGGCCTCGCGGACCTCGCGGTCGGCGGCCTGGCGGGTCGCGGTCGCCTCGATCGTCGCCGCCGCGACCAGCGCGGCGGCCTCGGCCTTGCCGGCGGCCAGCGCCCGGGCGGCCTCGCGCCCGCCGCGCCGGGCCACCAGCAGGTAGGCGACCAGCGCCGCCGCCAGCGCGGCGACCAGGGCGAGGACCAGGGACATCGCCTCAGGGTGTCGCAAACCCGCCGGCGACGCAACGGCCGGGCCGGGTCACGGGCGGGCGACGACCACGGTGGTCGGCGCGTCGGTCTCGCAGCCCGGTAGCGGCAGGCAGGCGGTGCGGGTCAGGGTCATGGTGTCGCCGGCGGTCGCGATCGCGAAGGTCAGGAGCTCGGCGGCATCACCCTCGATCGCGAACATCCGCAGCGCCGCCCCGCCCTCCTCCTCGGCCAGGCCGACCTGGCTCGACGACCGGAGGTCGAGCTGGAGGTTGCAGCTGGCGTCGCCGTAGGTGGTCAGCCGGGTGAACCGGGTGAACAGCAGGGCCTCGTCGAAGGCCACGTTCATCTGCAGCTTGGCGAAGCTGCCGCCCACCGGCGTGCAGGTGCCGGCCGGGATGACGGTGGTCCCCAGCGTCATCGACACCAGGTTCCAGTTGCCGACGCAGGCGGTGGTCCACGCCGTCGCCGGCATCATCATGAGCTCGGCCGGCGGGTCGGCGGCGGTGGTCCGCGCGTCGTCGGGATCGAGGGTCAACATCAGGGCGTCGCCGTGCTTCATCGCGGTGAACACGATCACGCCGTCGTCGCCGGTCAGCACCCAGCGGTCGCCCTCGAGCGCGACGGTCATGTCGACGCGGGCGGGCTCGCCGGCCGGCACCCCGCCCTCGAGCACGAGCTGACGCTCGACCAGGGTGGCGGTGGTGTCACCGGTGGCGGTGATCACGACGTCGGCGCGCAGGCTGCGCGGCGTGCCGTCGCGGGTCAGGGTCACCGCCGGTGTCCCCGCGGTCATCGACGTGACCAACCAGGTGCCGGCGTAGTCGCTGGCCTTGACGCCGTCGTCGCCACACGCCGACGCCAGCAGCACCAGCGGGACGCCCAGGAGCGCTGCGCGGAAGGACCTCATGACGCTACCTCCACGACGGGAGGCTGCATCGACCGTGCCGGGCGCCCGGCCCGCAGGCGGGCGCCACGCTGGCGCCGACGGCGGGAGCCACGCAACCTCGTCGCCGTGCGCGGCGGCGGGTGCTGGGGCTGCGCCCGGCGCGCGGCCCGCGCTACTTGGCCAGGCCCTCGAGCTTGGTGATGAGCTCGGGGGCGAACGTGCCCTGCCCCAGCCGCTCGCGGACCTTCTTGTAGATCACCTCCCACGCCGCCCGCTGCTCGGCGGTGAGGGTGATCACCTTCATCTTGGCCTTGAGGCGACCGAACGCCGCGTCGTCCTCGCTGCGGATGCGCTTGGTCAGCGCGCTGGCGGCGACCTTGCCGGTGTCGACGAGGATCGCGCGCAGGTCGGCCGGCAACGCGTCGAGCCGGGCCGACGACATCACGACGGCGCCGATCGACATGCCGCTGTTGTCGGCGACGATGGTGTCGAGCTTGCTCGCCCACTGGAGCTGCTCGGCGACCAGCGCCGGCGCGCTGAGGCCGTCGATCGCGCCGGTGTTGAGGTTGGGCAGCACCTCGGGGATGTTGAGCGGCACCGGCGTGAAGCCGCCGATGACCTGGAACAGGACCGCCTGGACCGGATCGTCGCGCCACAGGAACGGCTTCTTGCCGGCGAGGTCGGCGCCCGACCGGACCTCGTAGCCCTTGGTCATGAGGCGGACGGCGCCGACGTCGGCCCAGCCGAGGATGGTGAACCCCGCGTCGGCGGCGCCCTTCTCGAGCTCGGCCTTCATCGCGTCGCGGGCCTTGTCGAGCTTGGCCCAGGTGGTGAACAGGCCCGGGATCTGGAGGGCGAGGATCGGCTTGTAGACCTTGCCCAGCCCGACCGCGGTGACCGCCGCGCCGGCGAGGGCGCCGGACTTGATCTTGCCGATCATCGCGGCCTCGTCGCCCTGGCTGCCGTTGTAGAAGATCTGCAGGTCGAGCCGGCCGCCGCTCTTCTCGTTCACCGCCTTGGCCCAGGTCGCGTAGACCTGGCCCCAGGGGCTCGACTTGGGGGCGAGCGTGCCGATCTTGATGACCGCGGTGTCGGCGCGGGCGTCGCGCCCGACGGCCAGCGCCGCGACCATGGTCAGCAGCGCGATCCCCACGAACAACCTCGACATCGAACGAGCCAGCATCGGGCCTCCCACGCGAGTCCATCCCCCGGACCCGTCTCGCGACGATGCGCGAGGCGAGTTCACCGGTCAAGCGTTGACGCGCGCGGGACCGACGCTATTCAGGTGCGCGGATCACGGGTCGAGGGGCTCGAGCACGACGGTGACGGTCATGTCGCCGCTGGCGACGATGGTCTTCTTGCGCTCCTTCTGCGTCGGGTGGCGGAAGGTCAGCTCGTGCTCGGTGTTGTCGGCGGTCAGGCCGATCTCGGTGGGCGTGGTGCCGAGCTTGCGGCCGAGGTCGTCGAAGACGTCGGCGCCGGGCGGATCGCTGGTGACCTGGACGCGGGCGAGCTTGATGGG
>Ga0075163_10002381_pt1 | contig 25357 bp, 27 predicted proteins | sample JI1023141ADNA_FD_71478 | JGI IMG/M metagenome (GOLD analysis project Ga0075163, IMG submission 71478) | Wastewater effluent complex algal communities from Wisconsin, to seasonally profile nutrient transformation and Carbon sequestration -... | ecosystem: Engineered > WWTP > Effluent > Algae... | reverse complement strand
GGGTCGGTTGGAAGCAAGCTCCGCGGAAGTTTGGGAATGCGCTGCTTTAGCTCCGACAGCTCGGTCGTAAGGACTCGCCCTACCGCGCCCGTTCAACCGAGCAGCTGATGGGGTAGAAGCGACGAGCCTGGATTCCGCAGGGCGTGTTCGGTGGCTTTTCGTAGGTAGACGTGCTCGGGGACGCCGAAGTGCTTGGCGGTCTCGATGAGGCTGTATAGGACCGCGGCGACCTGGGTGCCGCGCTCGCTGCGGCTGCCGTAATGGTTTTTTCTTCCGACGACCACGCCGCGCAGATCGCGCTCAATCGCGTTGTTGTCGAGCGGCAGGCGGCCGTCGGCCGCAAAGCGCACCAGGCCGGGCCACAAGGACTGCATGTACACGATGGCTTTGCGGAGGCTGCTTTGCGGCAGCGCCTCCTGCTGCTCCGCCCACTGCCCTAGCTCGCGCAGGATGGGCACCGACTGCTGTTGCCGCTGCCGGGTCCGCAGCGCCAGCGCCGCCGCCCGCTCCGGCGGGTCGAGACCCTGGTATCGAGGCAGCTGCCGCTCGATTTCGTACAGCGCGCCGATGCAGTCCAGCGCGTGCTCGCACTGCGGATATGCGGGCCGCGCTTCCAAAAAGGCGCGACGTACATGCGCCCAGCAGAAGCACAGCGTGACGGTAGGTACCTCCCGCGCCATCGCCTGGTACGCCGGATATCCATCGCAGATCACGGCACCGTGATAGTCCGATAGGAGTCCCTTTACGACTCCTTTGGCACGACTCGGAGCGAAGTGATAGTACGTGCCTTGCTCGCTCGACAGACCCCAGACGTACCAGGTCTTTGTCGGCGCCGTTTCGAGCAGCTTCCAGGGTGTCTCATCCGCGTGCACCACGTCCGCGGACAGCACCTGCGGGCGCAGCGCTTGGTACGTCGGAGTAAGGACCTGCGACAGCGCATAGATCTGATCCCACAGCGTCTGGCTCGTTACTACCAGTCCCTGCCGCCGCATCTGCCGCACCTGCCGGTCCAAGGGCAGATGTTCCGAGTACTTCTGCACCGCCACTTCGACGGCAAACGCGAGCGAGTAGCGTCCGCCCTCGATGAGCTTGAGCGGCCCGGGCGCTGTCAGGATCGCGGCGTTGCACGAGCAGCGGTACTTCTGCCGCTTGTGCGTGGTGACCACGAAGCGCCGCTCGACCACCGAGATCTCCTCGCTGTCCTCGGTCTGCCCAGGCCACTCGGCCAGCGTGTGCTGACACATTGGACAGGTGCGCTCGGCTTCTTGGAGCTCGTGCCGCTGCTCGGTGTGTGGAAGCTCCGGCTGCGGCGTCGGACCGTGACCCGTCTGCGGCGTGGGAGCGTTTGGGGCTGGCTGCGGCGTGCCCTTTTGGCGCTTCTCGCTCGAGGGACCGTACATCTTGTGCTGCAGCGTCGACAGCTTCTCACTCAGCTTGAGAAGCTCGAGCTGCAGCGCGCCCGACTCCGAGGTGCCTTGCGCCTGCGACAGGCGCCGCACGAGCTCCCCGAGCCGCTTGTGAAGGTGTGCGATCTCGGCTTCCTGTAGGTGTATCACCTGCCGCAGAAGCGCCACATCTTGCACGGAATCCACGTCGAGCCACATGTCAGTACAGACTCCCTACAGACTCCCAATCGAGTCTGCAATCGGAATCCAAACAGGCTCATGTACGATTGTTTCAGCGTCGGCAGCTGCGCAGTACGGAGCGCGAAAGCGGAGGCGGAGACAGCGGCCGCGTGCCAACCAGCGGGCAGCCTTCGAGAAACAAAGCAAGCTCGCTTCCCGAAAGCGAGAGCGCAACGGCCGACGGCTCGCGCCACAGGCAGGCAAAGCGGCCCTGCTCGAGCCGCTTGTGAAACAGACACAGGCCGGTGCCGTCGAAGAAAAGCACCTTGGCGCGTCGGCGATCGCGGCCGACAAAGACAAACAGCTCGCCCGATAGCACGTCGCGTCCAAGCTCCTGCGTCGCCAGCGCCCACAGGCCCTCGAAGCCCTTGCGCATGTCCACCGCGGCGCAGTAGGCAAACGCGCGCACGCCGGCTCCGCGCGGAATCACGCCAAGCTCCGAAGTAGCTCCACCAGCTCGGGCAGCGTCAGATCGCGCAGCTCCCAGCCGGTCGGCGAGCGCAGAAGATAGCGGCGCTCCGGCACGCCGTCGTGCACGGGCACAAGCTCCGCGGAGACCTGCACCGGCCGCACCACCGGCCGCGGTCCTTCCGCACCCGGTCGCGGGCGGGGTCGCTGATACAGCCAGTAGTGCAGGCGTCCTTTGGCAACGCCCAGCTCCTGCGCGCACTGCGAAAGCGTCTTGCCGCGCGCCCGCTGCTCTTGGATGTACGCGACGACGCGTTCAATGAGCTCGGGCGGAACTTCCGGCAGCAGACTCGCAGACTTCGCTTGCTCCTGGGCCATGTGCAAAAGCTCGTCGCGTAACTGCTCTACTTTGGTCTTCATGGTGCCCTCCTGGGGGGATGGGCACCGAGTCCATCACTTACGGCGACGGGTTACACGACGGGGGGCGGCGAGACGATACGCTCGGTCGCCAATGCGGTCGCAATGTATTCGCGGCCGAGAGCGGCCCAATGGGCAGCTCGTGCGGAGTAGACAGCCGCGCTCGGCCGGCTGATCCCGCGCCTGTCGAGCACTCGTAAGGAATCTAGCCACTCCCGCAGGCTGGACCAGACGAGGCGAGTGCCTGGCGTTCGCCGAGTAGGCCCTGCGAGGGCAGCCTCTAGGAGCTGGGCCAGCTCGTCACGGAGCGCCAGACCATACCTCGCAAAAAAGCTGGCGATGGATTCCGGTGAGATACCAGGCGGCGGGTTGGCCACTAGCAGCGCACGGAGCGCTACTATGCCCTGCTCAGCCGCTCGGTATAGATCCATTCGCTATATTTTAGCGTGGACCTCCTAGCTGCGGGTTAAGCCTTTTACTTCGCGTCGCGCTCCGCACTAATTCGTGAGTCGCGTTCGATGTTCCTCTACAGGCTGGGAGTGAGAATGTTGGCCATCCAACGGGCCAAGTCATTTCTCGAATGGGCGCAATGACTGAGAGGCTCGAACGATCTGCGCTGTATGCCGCGGTCTACAGCGCCGCGCCGTCGGAGGTACTGATGCCAGTTGGCTCGCCAAAGGTGCCTTCCACATAGCCGATTGGAATGAGCCCCGGCAACATCTCTGCCCGTGAGACGACCAGCCCCGCGGACACTAGCGACTCTCGCAGGCTCCTGAATGTAAAGCGCCTGTGCGCCGGAAATCCCGTGACGGCCAGAAGTCGCGCCACGACCCAGGAGAGTGCCGTTTCATCGTGGCAGAAGGTAGGGACGATGAGGCGACCGCCTGGCTTTACCATCCTGCGCAGCGCCGCCAGCGCGCCGACTGAATCGGGTACGAGATGGAGCACGTTGGCAGCCACTACGGCATCAAAGGAGCCGGGCTCGAAGGGTAAGGCGTAGAGGTCCGCCGCTTCGCAACGGACGTTCACGAGCCCCGCAACACGGACTCTTGCTTGGAGCGCAGCGACCATTGCCGGACTGTAGTCGGTCGCGATGACTTCCCGCGCTTCGCGAGCAAGCGCACCCGTCACAAGCCCTGTGCCCGCTGCTACCTCCAGAACCCGCGAGGCTCCACGCACGGCCTCTGCGGCAAGCTCGACCATCCTCGGGATGGGACGGCCAATTAGCACCATGGAGCGGTCATAGTTTGTGGCGTGAAGGTTCCAGTACGCTCGACCCTTTTCATCAGGCTGCATCAACGAGTCCTCCTTCGGTCCATGCGGGCGCTATGTAGATCCAGGCTCGGCGGTGGCGGCGCCCTTCGGATCGATCCCATCGCGGCGCAGCTCTTCTTCGCTCGCAGAGAGGGCTAGAGTCCCCATGGGATTGTCATACCAGCCAGGGTCTTTGTAGCTGGTCAAGTTGTCGCGGACCTTGAGCACGGTGAACATGCCGCCCATGGTGATGTAGTCGTGCTTGCCCTGGCCGCCGACCATGGGGATGCTGTTCTTTGGAACGGCCATTCCCATCTCGCCCATCTCCGCCATGCCGGTCTGTCCCATGGTCATATAGCCGGGCAGAATCTTGCGCGCATTCTCGTCGAGCTTGCCAGGCTTCACCCCGAGCATGTTGGGGAACCCGTGACCCATCTGGTTCATGACGTGGTGGGTCATGTGACAGTGCATCGCCCAATCGCCCGGCTCGTCTGCGACGAACTCGATTGTGCGCGTGCTACCCACCGGGACGAGCACGGTCGTCTCAGGCCACTGCCCGGCCTCGGGGATCTGCCCACCGTCCGTCTCGGTGATGCGGAACTGGTAGCCGTGCAGATGGATTGGGTGATGGTCCATCGGACTCAAGTTGCCGATGCGGATGCGCACGCGCTCGCCCTTCCGCGCGACCAGCGGCTCGGTGCCAGGAAATGCGCGAGCGTTCATCGTTAGCACATTAAACTCGGTCATCTCGTTGGGATTCGGACGCTGCGAGCCCGCGTCGATACGCCACTCGTGCAGCATAATCACGAAATCGCGATCGACGCGCCTAGTCGGGCGTCGGGGATGGATGACGAACATGCCAGTCATGCCGAGCGCGATCTGCGTCATCTCGTCGTGGTGCGAGTGGTACATGCCAGTGCCCGACTGGCGCAGCGTGAACTCATACTTGAACGTCTCCCCCGGCTGAATCGCCTTCTGGTTCAGCCCACCGACGCCATCCATGCCGTTCGGAAGCAGGATACCGTGCCAGTGTGATGTCGTGGGCGCAGGCAGCCGGTTCGTCACATAGATGCGAATCCGTTCTCCCTCGACGGCTTCGATGAGTGGGCCATGTACGCGGCCGTTGTAGCCCCAGCAACGCGCCTTGAGGCCCGGTGCGAACTCGTGATCGACCTCTTCCGCGACGAGGTGAAAGACCTTCACGCCATCGACGATCTTCCACGGGAGCTTCGAGCCGTTCGGCACGATGACGGGCGTGTAGTCGCGCTTGGGCAGACCCGGCTGAAGGGCGCGCTGATTGGCATATGATCGGCCGGTGCTCGCAGCGGAGTGGGCACGAGGAGCCGCTGCGCCGGGGACATTTGCGGCGGCTGCGGTGCTGCTCTTTGCGAGCAAGGCCGCCGTGGTCAACCCCGTTCCGGCTGCCAGGAGGTCACGCCGACTCAGGCTTCCGTTTTCACTGTCGCGGGTGCTCATGTTTCTGATCCTTGGGCTCGCCGCCTTCTGCGGAGCTGGCTAGCGAGGGTGATGCGGGGTGTGAAGACAGCCGCCCGCCGAGCGCGCGTTCTAGTTCAGCTCGCGCTGACCAGTAATCGCGCAGTGCCTCGACATACTGCTGATAGGTATCGACCTGTTGCTGCCTGGCCGCGAGAAGCTGCGCCGGCCCGATCTGCATCGCGTTGTACTGAAGCTGCGACAGCTCGACGAACTGAGTGCGTAGCGGCAACAAGTTCTTTCGGTAGCGGTTGATGATCTGTCGCGTCGTCAGCATCTGCACGCGAGCCGCACGCACTTCGGAGCGAGCGTCTACCGAGACAGCGGCCAGCCGCCGCTCTGCCTGCCTTCGCAGCGCATCCAGGCGCGCGATCTCAGCCTGCCGCTGGTCGAAGATCGGCAGCTCCAGCGTGATCGTTGGGCCGAGGACTTGTGGCCCATCTGGATCACGATGCCCTTGCACGCCCACCTCGACGCGACCGAACAGCCGGAAGTTTCGCGCCAGGTTGCCGGCTCGCGTGAGCACGGCCACCTCTTTCCGCGCAGCGTCTACATCAAGGCGCTGGCGAAGCGCGGCCTGCTCCAGGTATTCGAGCGTCGGCTCGCTCTCGGGTGGATCGGGCAACGGCTGCGTAATTGTCCATGCGGTCTGCGGCCCCCACAGGGAAAGCAGGCGATTGAGCCGCTCGCGCGCCTCGACGAGCGAGATTTCGGCGCGCTCGCGTTCGAGTTCTGCTGCCTCATAGGAGGCGCGCTCACCGACGAGCGCTAGCTCGATGATATTGCCCGCCTCGTGTTGGCGGGTGCTAAGCTCCGCCATGACCTGCGCAGCGGCGGCTACGGTGCGCCGGTACTCCAGCACCTGCTGAGCCGCCTGCACCGCCGCCAACTGTTTGCTCACATCGACCGCGACCTGAAATGCCTGATGCGCGACGCGCAAGATGGCAGCATTGAAGCGCTCTTTGGCGATTTTCTTGCGGAGCGGTAGTGTGAACAGATCAAGGAACTCCTGAACGATTGAGCCCTCGATTTCAAAAAGGCTTGCAGGATTCAACGGGAAGCCGAGCCCCAGGCTCAGCGATGGATTCTTGAGCAGGCCCGCCTGCACCATTTCGGCTTGCGACACGTCGAGATCTTCATAGGTCGCCTGCAAGCTGCGGTTGTTGACGAGCGCGATTTCAATCGCACGCTCGCGCGTGAGGCCGTTTTTGAGCAGCTTGTTTACGACATCGGCGACCTGGGCATCTTCCATCGTGCCCTGCTCCCAATGCGTCCGCTGTCCGGTGCGCTGCTCGATGAGCCGAGCTACATCAACGTGACCAGCGGTGCGCGACACTGAGCATCCGGTAAGGAAACCCACCGAGGCTAGGACCAAGAGAATACGCCTCATGGTTTGTTCCCCGGCGCGGCTTGCATGTGGTGCATGTGGCCGCCGTGCCCTTCGTCCTTCTGAAGGGGAGCGGCCGGTCCCGCCTTCGTGCCCGAGGGAGGCGTCTGTTGCGACACGAGCTTCATGCCGCACTTGGGGCACTGGCCCGGTGACGATTGTACGACCTCGGGGTGCATCGGACAGGCGTAGCTGGGCACACTCTCCGCACCAGCTTGCGTACCGGACGCCGCCTTTTCTTCCGGCGGGCTCGTCGGCTGTGGCATCTGATGCCCATCCTGTGTGTCGTGCGAGCCATGCCCGTGGTGATGGCCTGGCGCCGGCACCGAACCCTTGGCCTCCCCAGTGCCCGATGGAACTGGAGCGCTTGGAGCATTGACTGCGACGCCAGGGGGCGGCGCTGCGCCCTCCGGTCCATCAGGATTCGACGGGTCTAAAGAGGCCGGAAGCGCTCGCATGGGAGCACTGCAAGCAAGCAGCGCCAGCGCTCCCCCTATCATCAGCATACGAACGGACATCGAAAGCTCCTCTACTAAAGCGCAGCCCTACGCAACCGCAGGGCATTGGTGATAACGGAGACTGAGCTAAGGCTCATCGCAGCGCTGGCCAGCATGGGACTCAGCACGAGGCCAAAGACGGGATAGAGAATCCCCGCCGCGATGGGAACGCCCAGCAAGTTGTAGACGAAGGCAAAGAACAGGTTCTGCCGGATGTTGCGAACCGTCGCGCGGCTGAGCAGGCGGGCGCGCAGGATGCCGCGCAGGTCGCCCTTGAGCAGCGTTATTCCGGCGCTCTCGATCGCCACGTCGGTTCCGCTGCCCATCGCGATCCCGACATCGGCCGCCGCGAGCGCTGGGGCATCGTTGACACCATCGCCAGCCATCGCCACGATGCGACCCTCTTTGCGCAGATGGTTGACGGCTTCGCCTTTTTCGGTCGGCAGGACATTGGCGATTACCTCGTCGATCCCGAGCTGGCGAGCGACGGCTTCGGCCGGGCCGCGATGGTCGCCGGTCAGCATGATGATGCGCAGCCCATCGCGGTGAAGCTCTGCGAGTGCGGCTTGCGTCGTCTCCTTGATAGCGTCCGCGACGCTCAAAAGACCGGCGACCTTACCGTCGATGGCGACGAAGATGATCGCTTCGCTGGCCGCCCGCCGCTCCGCTGCGCGCTTCCCCAGCTCGCCCAACTCGACTCCTTGCTCGGCGAGTAGTTTCTCGTTGCCCACGACGACTTGCTTGCCTGCGACGAGCCCAACCACTCCCTTGCCCGCGACAGCCTGGAAGTCTGCAACCGTGGGCACAGCGAGCGCGCGCGCCACAGCTCCTTCGAGGATCGCGCCTGCCAGCGGGTGCTCGCTCGCACGCTCTAGCCCTGCCGCGAAGCGCAGCACGTCAGATTCGTTGTGGCCAGGACTTGTTTCGACTGCGACGAGACGCGGCTTGCCTTCGGTGAGGGTTCCGGTCTTGTCAACGACCAGCGTGTCTACCTTGGCCAGCGTCTCCAATGCCTCTGCATTCTTGATGAGAACGCCGAGCTGCGCGCCGCGACCGCTCGCCACCATGATGGACATCGGCGTGGCCAGCCCGAGGGCGCAGGGACACGCGATGATGAGCACGGCGACCGCGTTTACCAGCGCATGGGCGAGCCGAGGCTCTGGCCCCCAGAGCGCCCACGCGGCAAACGCCAGCACGGCGACCACGATCACCGCGGGCACGAAGTAGGCCGCGACTTGATCGGCAAGGCGCTGAATTGGCGCGCGGCTACGCTGCGCCTCGCCCACGATTCGGACGATCTGTGCGAGCAGCGTGTCGCGCCCGACGCGGCTGGCGTGGATAACGAGCGTGCCAGAGCCGTTCACGGTGCCTCCGGTGACGCGGCTGCCGATTCGCTTCTCGATGGGAAGTGGCTCGCCGGTAAGCATCGACTCATCGACCGCGCTCGCGCCGTCTATGACCTCGGCGTCTACTGGGATCTTCTCGCCCGGCCGCACGCGCAGGCGGTCGCCAACGTGGATGTGTTCGAGCGGAACATCCGCCTCCATGCCGTCCGCCTCGATTCGCAGCGCCGTCTTTGGAGCAAGGCCAAGCAACGCGCGAATCGCGCCTGACGTTGCCTGCCGCGCTCGCAGTTCCAGCACCTGACCGAGCAGAACCAGCGTCACGATGACCGCCGCTGACTCAAAATAGAGCGGCGGCGCGTTGCCGTGGCTGCGAAACGCGGCAGGAAGTAGGCCGGGAACGAGCTGGCCGATGGTGCTGAAAATATACGCAGCCCCTGTCCCGAGGGCGATCAGCGTGAACATATTCAGGCTACGGTTCGCAACCGACTGCGCTCCGCGCACGAAGAACGGCCAGCCTCCCCAAAGGACCACTGGCGTCGCCAGCAAGAGCTGCAACCAGCCGAGCAGGCGCATGCCGAGTGCATGCTGAACCGGCTGACCGGGGATGAGATCCGACATGGCCAGAAAGAGAAGCGGCGCACTTAGGACCGTGCTGATCCAGAAGCGGCGCATCATGTCGCGCAGCTCGGGGTTGTCGCCCTCTTCAGCAACCAGCTCTAGAGGTTCGAGCGCCATGCCGCATTTCGGGCAACTTCCGGGGCCGACTTGGCGCACCTCGGGGTGCATCGGGCAGGTATATAGGGCGCTCGCGTCGGCGGGAGTCTGAGCGGCCTGCGTGGGCTGGCTCTGCCCTTTGTCATGCGGTCCCGCGGGTGATGTCAGGTAGCGCTCTGGGTCAGCCTCGAACTTGGCCTTACACTTAGGGTTGCAAAACGAATAGGTCGTGCCGCGATAGCTGTACTGACCGCCGCGGGGCTGCGCAGGATCGACTTTCATCCCACAGACTGGATCGACGGCTTGGAGAGCAGAGGGTGCCTTGGAGGCAGGGGCGCAGTGGCAGTGGCTGTGCGAAGGCTCAGCCCCCGCGGCAGAGGCCAGGTAGCGCTCAGGGTCAGCCTCGAACTTGGCTTTGCATTTGGGATTGCAGAACGAGTAGGTCGTGCCGCGATAACTGTACTGACCGCCGCGGGGCTGTGCGGGATCAACCTTCATTCCGCAGACCGGATCGACGGCCTGAGCGGGCTGGGCGGCACTGTCAGCGGCGGGGCCTTGGTTGGGCGCATACGCCGGTACAGCTTCTACAGGCAGCTTCAGGTAGCGCTCAGGGTCAGCCTCGAACTTGGCCTTGCACTTGGGGTTGCAAAACGAATAGGTCGTACCGCGATAGCTGTGTTGACCGCCGCGGGGCTGCGTGGGATCGACCTTCATCCCGCAGACCGGATCGACGGACTGAGAGGCTGGCGGATCGCTGGAGGTCGTGCAGTGGTGGCAGTGTGCGTGCGATGGTTCAGGGGTCATGTTCAACCTCGACTTGTTGGCCTTTCACTCGGCTGACGCAGGCCCCGGCTCAGGATTACAGTGGCCACTAGGTTTTTGATCGCAGGTGCAGTTCAGGCAGCCGTGGTGAGCGCACATCCCACACATTTGTTCGAGCCGCTGTCGCAGAGCCTGCCGTGCCCGGTGCAGGCGAACCGTCGCGTTGTTGGCCGTAATCCCCAACTCGGTGGCGACCGCATCGATCCGCCCCTCACCAAGATCGACGCGACGGAGGATGTCTACGTATTCCGGCTTCAGCGTGAGGACGAGGTTGTTCATACAGGTGCAGACTTCTTGCTCCACGTCGGAATCGGCGGGCATCGTGCTGAGTTCCTGCGCCAGCCGGGCCAGCGCCTCCCGTTCTGTGGTCAAGCGTCGATGACGGTCGATAACCGCATTTCGCAGCAACCGATAGCACCAGGCGAGCGCGCTTTCGTCGTCGCGCAAGGTGTGACCCTTCTCGACGCCCTTTACGAAGGCATCCTGTAGGATCTCGTCGGCTAGCTCGGTACTACCGACCCGGCGCGTAAGAAAGGCGAGCAAGCGCTGCTTGTTGGCGAGCAGAACAAGTAGCGATTTGGGGGCCAGGTCTTCGCTTGCGTTCTCGATCTTCATCGGTAACTCACTTCGTCAGTTGCCAGCGTTCGAGTGCCTTCCAGATGCGCGCTTCATCCTTCGGAGGCTGAATGGCCATCTGCGCCAGCAGCTCCTGTAAGGCAGCGCTTCGTCGAGCAGGCGCGCGTTCGGCCAAGGATGCGGCAAGGAACTTGCGGGCCGCCTCCTTGGCTGGCTTCTCGTCGCTCGCGTAGTTGTTCTTGAGATGACACGTTACGCACTTGACGCCGAGGCCCTTGGCGAAGTCGGCCATCCCATCCTCCAGGTCGTCGTGAGACACTTTGGCCAAGACCTTGAGGTTCTTGTGCCCTGCTCCGTGTCCCCACGCGAGCGAACCGGACACGATCGTCGCGAGCGCTAGCAAGAGGACTCTTTGGAGCCTCGGGAGTCGGTAGCGGCGAATAAAAGCGGCGGCGTTCATCATTTGACTCCTGTCTAATGTTTCAGAACTCTCTGCGGGACTGGCTTGTGGTGAGGCACCGCGTCGTGCGCTCCGTGCCGATAAGCGCCTAGCTGCTCCCGGTAGCTGATGAGACGCACGGAGGCGCACGCGAGCAGAAGGACACCTAAGCGCCGCAGCGCTCGGGCCAGCTCTCCTGCCAGAGGTCCCCTGTCACATGATCTGCACGTTGAGCATCATGCCGTCGTCCTCATGTTCGAGGGTGTGGCAGTGCAACAGGTACAACCCCGGATAGCCGCCTACGCGCGTCACGACGCGCACCGTCTCCATAGGAAAGACGAGGACGGTATCTTTCCATCCGAGGTCGTTCGCATTGAGCGGCCCGCTGCTGCGCGACACGACTTGGAACTGCATCCCATGGACGTGCATCGGATGGATCGCGCCATCGTCGAGGCTCTTGAAGTCCCAGACTTCCGTCGCTCGCGAGGTCATCTGCTCGTCCACGCGCGCCATGTCGAAGACCTTGCTGTTGATGGTGTGCATGCCCATCGTGACACCCTCCCGCATGGCCAGCTCGAACGTGCGGGTCTTGGTGGCAGTATTTGGGTCTAGCTTCTCCAGGGTCGCGAGCTTGGTCGGGACCTTCGCGGTCGAAGCGGTCGCGCGCTTCACGTCGAAGCGGATCACATCGACCGCGGTTCCCTGCGGCAGCACGCCGGTTGCGCCGCCGCCGCCGTGACCGCCGTGGCCGCCGCCGGGCATCCCCGACGAAAACGCCATGCTCTGAAGCATGACTGATGCGCCCATGGCGTCTTTCGAGAAGTCCACCAGGATCTCGACACGCTCGCCGGGGCCGAGCCACAGCATGTCCGTCGAGACTGGCGCATCGAGCAGGCCGCCATCGGTAGCGATGACAAGCAGGGGGCGGCTGTCGGAAAACATCAGCCGGAAGATGCGCGCGTTGGCGCCATTCAGCAGGCGGAAGCGGTAGAGGCCCGTGGCGACCTCGAAGTAGGCGTTCGGAACCGCGTTGACCGTGATGGTGTCGCCGAGATAACCATCCATCATGTCGGTTTCCGTCGGGTTGTAGCCGGTGCTGCCACTCGCCAGCCGCCGGTCTTGGATGAGGAGCGGCACATCGAACTCACCGCCGGGAAGGCCGAGCGCCTGCTCCTCGCTGTCCTGCACGAGGAAGAACCCGGCCATCCCGAGGTAGACTTGCTTGCCGGCGGCCATGTCCGGGTGCGGGTGATACCAATAGGTCCCCGCGCGATTCTGGACGGTGTAGCTGAAGGTCTTCGACGAGCCCGCCGCGACCGCATCCTTGGGGTGCCCATCCATATCAGCAGGCGCGAGCACGCCGTGCCAGTGGATGTTGGTAGGCTCGGCGAGTTGGTTGACGAGCTGCGCCGAGAACGTGTCGCCTTTGCGGACGCGAATCGTGGGGGACGGCGTCTTGCCGCCAAAGGTCCAGGGCTGCGTGCCGATGCCGCTGTTTACGGCGGGAAGGACCGAGGCGACCAGCATGCCGCCTGCGAAGTCGTTGGGCAGGACAAGCGGCTGCCGCTCCCCGCTCTCGTGACCTCCATGCGAGCACGCCGCGAGCCACGGGAGCTGCGCTGCGCCTAGGGCCACCCCACTACCAACTACGGTCTTCAGAAACTCACGACGGGTAGACATCTCTATTCCTCCGCGTTAATCAGGCTGTTAAACGCTACGGCACCCTCGCTGCAAGAGCAGCGGGTAGCCGGTCCAAGACCCTGGACAAGCCAGGGCCACGGTGAACGGATGACGCGACGCGACCAGCCAAACGGCCGATCAGCGCGCAGAGAGGTGCGGGTAAAGCGCGGAGGGCTTAGATACGCAGGACGGTCGTGTTCAGAAGACGCAGACCGCTACCAGGGGGGATGCCTGAAAAGGCATGCCGAGGGCGAACAAAAATAGCAGGCAGGCTGGGCACTGGCGCCAGTGCGACGACGACGGCTGGGGGGGCGTCACCAAGCAGACGAGTGGCTGACGGTGGTGTACAGGGCGATACGATAACAGACGATGAAACGACTTCGCAGCAGTGCACATCCCAGGTTGATCGTTCAGGCGGGCTCTGCTGGGGACAACACGGACGAGACATGCGGACGCCCGGCTCATCGTCGCACTCGTAGCTGATCCGGGGCAGCGCCAAAAAGCCAACCCAGACCGCCAAGCAGAGCAAGATGGCGACCGACTTCCTCATCTAGCCGGAAGCTAGCGCAGATCGCGCTACGTAGCAACTCGTCTAAACGCTCGGCGGCGGTAGATCTGACATCGGAGGCGAGCGAAGTCAGGATGGCAGTCCCACCACACAGCGGTTCCCAGCCATAATCGAAGGCCGGTGCAGAAGCGGCAAGCAACTGAGCATGCCTTCATTTGGGCATCATCGTTTATGTTCTCGCGGTCGGTCCCACACCGAAAGAAGCGGGCGTTCCCCAGCCCGGCCGGGGCTTGGCTTCCAACCGAGCACGGAGCGCCGATATTCCTTTGGCAGCCCCTTGAAACGCTCCACGGGCTCGATCGTAGCACCCGCTGACTACGGCTTGGGACGGTTCTCTAGACGCACATTGCCTTCGTCGTCGAACGTAAACCCGAGCTGATTCAGTGCGGCGCGCAGTTTCACGACCGTTGAGCCGTGCGCCGGGCGGTCCTCTCGCTCGTATGCGTTGAGCGTCGTGACGGCCACGCCAGCCAGCTTGGCAAGCTCCCGCTGGCCCATTCGGATCGCGGCGCGGGCCTGCCTTACTTGGGCTGGCGACGGGACCAGCGGGGGCAGGTCGATTTTACTTGATGAGTCCGCCTGGGTCATGGTAGTCAAAACCGAAACAGTGTTCCTTTTTGGATTGTTTCCCGTCGGGAAATAGGTTCAAAACGTACCAAACATTCGGACGAAACGATCCCCAAAAAGAGAGGCGGGGGGAAATTTCCCCCCGCCTCCCCAGCCCGTGCCTGCCTCAGCTCTTGGTCGGGGTCAAGGCAAGCACGAACGGAGCCGGTCTATGCCAATGCTAGCCAAAAGTCCAGCAAGTCTTTCCCGCGTCCTCCCCATCGCTCTAGTCGCCCACGTTTGCACGGGCGCGTGGCTTACCTCCGCGACCGTCTACTTCGCGGAGCTGGAGCACATTGGCAGCATCAGGGCACCAGCCATCGCAAGCGCTGCAATTGGCCTGAGCTATCTAGTCTCGATCGTTTTAGCAGCCATGACCTCTCTGCGGCACCTGCGAGTGGGCCTGACGCTGATCGCAGTCGGCTTCTTCGTGCAGGCCATTTGGCCATGGGCCGGAAGTCTACTGGTCGTTTGTGGCGTCGGCTTGCACCGACCGGCTTTGATCGGAGTGGTTGGCCGGAGCGACCCGAATAGACTTCGAGCGTTTCAGGGCTACAACATCGTAATCAATGTCGGCTATCTGCTTGGGGGCTTTCTTGCCGACCTCGTGAGGCTCAACGTCGGCTACGGATGGCTCTTTGCTGGGCTGGGGTTCGTGATGACGTTGGCCCTGCTCGGCAGTCTCCGCTTGGGGCCAAGTTCAGAAGTTCCCCCCGAGCCTCTTCGGGCTCTGTCAACACTCCCAACAAGGGCCATGGTGTTGTCCATCCTCACTGCCGTAGCCGTCTTCTATTTTGTGATGTCGCTGGTGTCCACGGTCTTCAGCTTAGTGGCTGAGCAGCAGACGACTCTGAAGGCTGGCACCCTTGGGGGCCTGCATGGCGGGTTTGTTCTATTGATCATGGCGCTCTTTGCTGTTGCAAAACTCTCCCCCGAGGCACCGCGGAGCCTGGCATTGGGGATCGGGCTCTGGGCACTTGCGCTTGGTGTCTTGGCGATGAGTCCCGTGCCCGTTCATTCGGGCCTGCTGATCGTGGCCCTGCTGTTCATGTCAATTGGAGAAGCGTTGACAGGCCCTAATCTGATGGCCCTTGGCAGTCGGCTAGCTGGTCTTAGTTCCAATGCTTACTGGGCCGCAGCAACGCTGGGCTACTGGGGGTGCATGGCATATAACTTGGGCTGGCTTGAGCGGGGGCAGGCTAATCACTTCGGGTACGTAGCGCTTGGCTGCGCCGTGCTTGCACTTCTCGCTGTGGTGGCAAGGAGGCTGCGTCCATGACCGCAGAAGGGGCTCCGCTATGCCAGGGTATCAGCACCAGAAGTTGGAGCGCTTCCCACGAGCAGATGCGCGCCAACGATGCGCTCTGGGAATCGCTCGCCTTTGACGGTATCGAGCACGACGGCAACGGAGGGCTGTTTGAGCATCGGCTCTGCCCGAGCTGCTCTAGCCAGCTCAGGCGGCCGATCTCTTTGGAGACAGCGGCCAAGCGCTGCGAACAGAATAGGAACCGTCAGGCTCGCGCCAGCCAGGCCACTCAAGCTGCTGTCTATGTAGCATTTTTAGGGCTCGTTGGAATGTCGGTGAACGCGCCCAGCGTGAACGGCTGGAAGACTCTGCTCGAATCCTCCGCGCCGTTCGCGACGCTTAGGGAGGATAGCCCCATCCGATTCTTCCTGTCGAACGTACAGTCGCACGATGGGAGTGCGACAGATAGGACTGAAGCATCCCCATCGACTCCCATCGGTGACGGCTGGCCTACGATGTCAACGGAGTTTGGTGCTGCGCTCAGACAAGCGCGTGAAGAGCTGATGCTAACCCGAGCCGAGTTTTCCAAGCTCTCGGGTGTAGCGGACTCGACGATCCGAAATGTTGAGACAACCCGCCACCGCTGCACTCGGCCCATCCGAATAAAACTTGTCCGAGCACTCGCCACCCACGGCTACGAAAGCGCTCTCAGGCTCGCGCGACCACGCTGAGGATCTTGAGATCCCTTCCAAAATACACTCCACACGAGAGACAGAGGTGGTGCTCCCCCTGCCATTCATCGAGCGGCCCGCCACCTTCGTCAACCTGCACCGTGCCACGGGCATCGCACGCTCCGAAGCCGTCGTGCTCCGGGTCGTTGTTGCACACGCAGCGCCACCAAGGGTCATCGGGACTCTTGGACTCATTGACGATGTGCCCAAGCAGCGTGATCTCGTCGTAGCCTGCATGGACAGGAATCTGCACTGGGATGCCAAACAGAGGCGTCTTCAGCAGCTCCTCGACAACTTCGGGTGCCTCGTCGTTTACCATCGCAAAACCGAGCAGAGGATACTCGCGCCCATCGTAGCTGACGCGATATTGTTCGAGCCGTGCGGGCGTTGACTCGATATCGAGTCGCCGGCACAGCTCGCCCTCCCACTTCACGGCGAGATCCCACCGCGTCCCGAAGCCCACAAGCCAGTGTCGCTGCTCACCTGACAATGCTTCGTCGTCGAGATGTTCGTCGGCACTCCCCAGTTGCAGGCCCTCCTGTGCCATCCAACCTTGGTACTGGTCCGTAAGCGCGTTGAGGGTCGCGAGCTGATACAAGTCCTCTACCGATTCCGATTCCCTCGGTGCGCGCAGCAAATCGGCCCACTCGCCCAGCTCGTGGATCAGTGTCTCAAAGCATGGGTGTTCCGTCCAAGCCAGCGCAAAAGCCGCACTGCGCTTGGGATCAGGAATCCGGTCCAGCTTGTCCTTAAAGCGGCGCAAGCCAGCTATCGAGTGATCAAGACAGTCAGCGAGAGCGTCAAACTCCGGGTCAACAGTCTTTGCCATGGTTAGAGCGCCTTTCCGAGCGTCCGCGCTGCGCCAATTAGTCCCTTGATTGCTCGCTTCATCTCCTCGGGTGCATTCACATCTGCATCCGAAAGACTTCGCGTAGCGGCGTCAAGATGGTCAAGGAAAACAGAGTAATCAGTATCCGAGGCTGGGCTCGTTCGCCGCTGCACGTCCTTTCTAATCGCTTTGGATACCTGAGCGATGGCCTCAACTAGGTTGGTCTGCTCGGTCGGCGCTATCGAGAGCATCTTGGCCTGGAATCTCTTTAGCGCATCGAGCACCTCCCGAGCATCCTTGACCGTCGGCTCATTGTCAGCGCTCAGCTTCATGAGCGCCGTCTCGAAGACATCGAAGTAACAGCCGACCTTCTTCTTGGGCATAAGCAGCCAACGACCGAGCTGTTGATCAATTCGGCCGATTTGCGTGAGAAGAGCCCCTATCTGCCGATCCGTGAGTTCGCGGTTGGCAACTATGTCTTTGAGGGCACGGATGATCGTATCGAGCCGCTGAGCTGGCTTTCCCGTCGAGGGTTGATTTTTTTTCGTCGCTGGCGTGGGCATGATGCACTCCTCCTAATTCACAGCTTAACCAGCCCGACTCTGGACGCAACTCGCAAGTTGATAAAATTATGAATTACCGTCGGATGAATATTATTTTCCTAAATTTATACTTGCCATTATTTCCCCCGGAGCTAGGGTAAAAAAAGAGCGGGGTGCAATGAAGCACCCCGCCCAGACCGCGCCCGCCCCGACTCTTGGCAGGGATGAGGCGAGCGCAGACGGAGAAAGAGTATGCCTGCGAAAGCGCAAAGTCCACTGGTCCATGGTCCAAGCCCCAAGGCTTGGAAAGAAGCTCACGAAGCACTAGCCGCGGATGGGGTTCTCTGGCCTCGTCTCCAATTCGGAGGCATTCAGCCTGGCGGCAAGGGCGAATTTTGGGAGATTCGGCACTGCCCTCGCTGTGGGTCTTCAATCAATCGCCCAATCACCCTCGACAACGCCCTGGCCCTCCTCGCTGACGCAACGGGCGTGGTGCAGCGCACCCTCGGTGTCCTGGCTCCGGGGGTCGAATCATGAGCCGCAAAAAGGAGAAATTGCGTCGTCTAATCGAGGCTCTTGAGCAATTTTTCAAAAACTGCGATGCTAAGTCCGTGCAGGTCTATGGTCCATATGCACCCAGTAAGGGGAGGTCGCGTTGGCGCGTACAGTTGTACTGCGCTTCCTCCAAGCGAAAGATCTCGCTCACGTTTGAGAGCAGGGCGGAAGCTGAGGCCATGATCCCCGAGCTACAGGCCAGGATTCGCGAAGAGGCCCCACTGCTGTTGCATGCTGCCATCGAGCAGTACCTTGAGTTCAAAAAGGCCAGCGGCTTGCAACCGCTGTCGCTCTCGTCGATACGCGACCGATTGTTCCGTTTCCTGCCCGATAACCTCGAAATGTCGGCGTTCACCCCACGCAAGGCCGAGGATGTTTATCTCGAATACACGAAATCCTCGGGTAGGTACGGGGAGATCAAAGCAGCCACGCATCACGCGGTGCTGCGGAACACAAAGGAAATGTGGCGCTGGTTCGTCAAGCGCGGCCTGGCAAAGGCAAATCCTTTTGAGGCCGTCGAGCCGATTGGAAGAGTCAACACAGGAAAGCCGCAGCTCCGCGAAACGGATGCACGTCGGCTTGATGAGCTGCTCTTCGACCAGGCCCGAAAAGGTGATGAGGGGGCGTTGGCGCTGCTGGTGCAAGTCTACCTTGGCCTGCGATCCAGCGAGGTAATGCGTCTGCTGGTTGAGTCCGTCGAGAATGGTGGCGAGAAGGTTTCAATCCTCAAGGGCAAGAGCAAGAACGCCAAGCGCAACTTGGAGCTACACCCCGACGTGGCCCAGCTCCTCTGGGCGCACTGTCAGGGACGACCCCAGACTGAGCGTGTCTTCGCTGCTAACCTACCGAGGGCTCCCAAACCGTCTTGGATGTACAAGCGGCTCCACAAGCACTGCAAACAGGCTGGTCTGCCGCTCGTCTGCCCTCACAGTCTGCGCGGCCTGCATTCAAGCCTCGCGCTCACAGGCGGTCAGACTACCCACGCGGTAGCTGCCCAGCTCGGCCACGCCAGCTTTAGCACCACGGCCCGTCACTACGCTGACCCCAGTGCGATGGACAACGCTCGGATAAAAGGCTTCGCTAAGAAGCTGAGGGGCGGCTCCAATTCGATGGCCAGCACCCTCAAGGAAATGTCAGCGGAAGAGAAGCAACAGCTCCGTGCTCTGCTCGCAGAAGAAGACAAACGAGAATAGTTCGTCCCTCCGCTCCCACGTACATTCGCAGCGCAAAATCCCCGACATCGCCGAAGGAAAAGGAAGCCGACCGACTAAGCCGGTCGGCTTAGCTCCGCCGCTAGCCGCTTCACTTCATCATGGGAGTGGCACGCAGTGTTCATGAGCGATTCCCGGTCAAGCCTGCACAGCACCCAGGTCTTCACCGCTGTTGCAAGCAGAGTCCCAGCTCTACGCTCTGCCATCTCTGCTGATGTAGTCGGCCCGAGCGCGTCGGAAACCTTAGCCCAGATGTCAGGGTCAGGCTTCATCGTGATGAGGAGTTCATGCTTCTCCCCTGCCGCTGGTATACCTGGCATGCCTGCTCGCGGATCTTGTCCTTTCGCCTCGTCGGCTTCAACCTCGCCAACCATCTGACCGTATAGCTCCTCTGCCCAGCTAACGAAGCTGTCTGTCGTGCGATGCAAAGACACTGACAACCTCGCAGCCAGGGAGACAAGCGTTTCTGCCACCTTCAGGTGATAGAAAAGGCCGATCTCCTTTTGGCCTTGATAAGCGGCTTGAAGTGCGACGATAGCAAGGTCCTGATCATGCTGGGTTCCCATGGGAACACATCCTTTGAAGGGAGGAGAGGGGCGTTGCCAAGTGATTACTTTGTTTGCGAAGAGTAGTGCGCTTTCAGGTGATTTTCGCAGAGTGTGTATCCACACAATATCTAGGTGCGGATGCTTTTCCCACAATGAGGTTGGAGCCGGCGGCATCGGTTCGCCAGTCATCATGTATGGCAAAAAGGGGATGAATAGCTCCTCAGATTTAATGATACACATCAGTACGCCTACACAATCGGCCTGGCCTGCCTTAACAGCGTCTCGGAACTTCTTTCTATATTTTGCCGAAGCACTACGAGCAAAGCCATCAATGATATCTGGCACAGAACGAGCTGGGAACGGGCAGTCGGGAACGAATAGTTCTTCTTCAGGCTCGATAGAGATCACGTCGAGCCAAACTCTCTTATCGCCAATCGTTACGACGATATCGGCATCCTTACTGTTTGGGTCTTCGGAGTCAAAGGGCACTTCTAGCTGCACTGCGGCACCAGCCCGTCGTAGGTGCAAGGCCATCCCAGCTTCTGCAACGGTGTCTAAAAAATTGGAGACGGTGCCTGGCGCTGACAGCTTTTTCCATAGCTTCTTTCTGGGAGCCTCTGACGGGTCAAACTCAGCCAAAAAGACCTCAAGAGTTGCCAGGAAAGCGAGATGGTCGCCTGCATCCCCGTGAGCCGGGACTTCATGTTCAACCCAGTGACAAGCACTTTGAAGGTCCATGTACCGACGAGGTGAGTAAGGCAGAGCTGCTAGGGAATCCAGTGATTTTCCATATCGGGAGGCTAACTCATCCAACTTGGGGTATCGGTTCCTGAGTTCCATCCTCAGCTTATACCATGCCCTATGGAGTACCGGCGCCCACCGCGAGCGCAGCTCCTTGGTGGGCGCTCCCTAGCCCTGCTGATTTTGGTGGCTGTTCATCGGTTCAGCATGTGACATTAGAGATCGGCACGATAAAGTGCCTTTTCATGGATGCGACAAGTGACGAGAAAGCTCGGGCAATCCGCCTTGTCGCTACTAGCTGCGCCATCTGTGCGCGCCCGCTGCGAGATTCAATCAGCGTTGAAGCTGGCATCGGCCCAGAGTGCCGTAAGAGGTACGGCTATCACGTAGACGTGCCGCCGAAATTCCGCGCAGAGGCGAATAAGCTCGTCCATGCCATCGCAATCAACCAGACAGGTCTTGTAGTGCTGAAAGCTGCTGACCGATTGCGGGAACTTGGGTTTGCTAAACTCGCAGAAGCTGTTAGTGCTAAGCGCGCAGAGGTTTTCATTATACAGGATGAAAAGGGAATTTGCGTGAAGGCTCCCTATTTGGAAGAAGCAACCGAAGCCTTCCGCCGAATACCTGGCCGTAAGTGGTCTAACGATGAGAAGGCGAACCGATTTCCTGTGAGCGCCAAGCGTGAGCTGTGGGCTGTGCTTCGCACTTTCTACCTTGGTTCCCTGGCGGTCGGCCCCCAGGGTTCCTTCGAGATCAACTAGCGTGCCTGCATCCCGAACGGCCGGTGGCCTCAAATAGGTTTTAGTTCGCGTCCTGCGGGAGCTTGTCTGCGAGCTGGCACATCAACGTGCCTTCCTCGTAGGATGTTTGGATCTGCTCGTCGTTCATCTGAGCCACCCTTATTCTCATCATCCGACCTAGAGTTGCGTCAGGCAAAGACAGAAGCAGCGACCGGAACATTTCTCCAAGCTCCTGATCAGACCGCTCAAGCAACTTCGCAACGTCCTTCCTCACCTCATCTGGAGTTGGCATACATCCTCCTAGTTCGCTCGCGCTGGGCAGCGAGGATGATGAACATCGCCGCACCGGATACGAGCGACCCACTGCTGATCTAACTCTCCAACCTGCCAGGGAAGCGAGACACAGTGCAGGCAATAGGGCTTAGCTCGGACGACTGCGTCGCTTGCAATTTCAAAATGCCGCGCCCGTCCGGCAACCTCTGACAGGGCCAGCTCGCCAGCGCCAACAGCATCAAAGTCTGCAAGCACTCGCTGACACTCCTCGTCCGTGGGCGGGCTGCGCTTCTTAGAGATTCCCAGGTGGCATACAAGCCCGCCAAACAGCTCCGAGTCCGCTAGCGAAGACGTAACAAGGAGACTGCCCCGAGCCCAAGCAGACTGCGCTAGCACCGAGGGCACCCGAGGCCAGTCAGCGGCTTGGCTATAGCGAAATGCCGCGGCATTAGTTGGCGTTTTTTCTCTAGCGTTTGCCATGTTCTTCCCTACGACTGCGGACGATGGCGAATGCCGACATCAAACAACTTTCCGGCCCCTGTCAGTTCCAAACTCTGCGCTACTTGTTCCTTCCATTTTTGGTGCGCCGTCTTGAAGTTCACAGACAAGCGTCCGCCGCTCCGAAGGGCCGCAGCGCACTCTCTTGTGGCCTCTAAAATCCGCTCATGGATTCGCGCCATCTCATCCCAACCATCCGCTGTTAAATCGTACCCACCACGCTCATTTCGTACTCGCATGTCAGCATATCTGTCACCCTTATCCATTGACTTCTCCTATATCGAATTGATGGGCGGCAGCGGCACCTGAACCCAGATACCCGAGGCTGAAAAATAGAGGCGGGTCATCCGCTTGTTCAGAAGAGCGTCAGCCAGCGCTGCCCGAAAGAGCGCTGGATCGCCCGCAAATACGTGCCACTCGGGAGCAGCTCCGGGGTTTGGTTCCCAGTAGTAGCCAAAAATTCCACTGTCGAGAGCGGGCACAGTAGAGGCCCGTTCGGTCAGGGGTTTTTCGGGGGGCGCTTTTTTCGCGGGAGCTTCTTGCTTCTCGCTCGGCTCATCATCGCTTTCAACTGTTTTGGCAGGTTCGACAACTTCCCCGGAAACACTTCGCTTTGCCATGACATTCCTTTCAACTAGAAATGCGTCCCAGAATCAATCGCTCCAGAGTCTCTACCAGTGTGGGCTGGAAGCGGCGCAAAACGCCTTTGAGGTACTCGGGATCTATGCCGGCCCCTGGCTTCTCCAATAGCTGTCTGGACAGCTCGTCCACACCAGTCTGTGCCAGTTTCCTGACTCTCTTGGCGAGCTGTGGTTGTGGCGGTCGTGCTGGACTTTTTAGTCCAAGTACCTTGGCGACGAGTTCGGAAAGTGGCTGTAGAAGGTGCGCGGTAGCAAATCCCAAATCCTCTCGTGCGCTAACGAAGCTCTCGCTGTGGCCCTCTCCCATTCGTCCGTCCAGATGCGTCAGCTCGTGGCAGGCAAGCCCATGCAGCCAAAAAGCCACGGAGAGGGGTCTATCTTTATGCGCTTGCGCCACACTCCGAAAAGTGAAGGGGTGGATGTAGATCATCGCACGCTTCGCACCGCTCGGCGTCGTTTCGATGGCCGCCAAACCACCAAAGTTGTCGTCAAGAACGAAGCCCGGCGCAAAGGCTCTCTTGATTCGGCCTTCGGCCGCAATCAGGCGCAGCGCCGCATCCCAGGCAACCAAGTAGGGCATCCAGCGCCCGTACTCGCGGCGAAAGCGATAAGCTCTTGCTCGATCGAAATTCTTTTTCGAGATGCGGAGCCCTGCCAGCGCCCCGAATGGGCTGCTCCGCTGGGCTGTTGCTGGCACGATGGCTGCCAAGGGGGCAATTTGGCTCTCTACTAGGGAGGCTTGCAGGAGTCCCGCCCCGCCTGGCCGAAGCGCATTTTCGACTGCTCTCGATGATGCTGTGTGAATGACTTCAGACAGCAGGGCAACGTCGCTCGATTCGACTCGGCCCTGCGTTATGCGGTCTAGGACCCCTGTCTTTCGGCTATCCAGCTCGCCCGCCTGGGATAGCAGAGTCTTGACCGTCGCCGCAGCCGAGCGGACATCACCAGCGCCAAGGGCTTCCGTAGTCAGAAATTCCAGGCCGCTTATACCCATTGCGGGCTCAGCCTCTACCCGACTTCCAGCCGGAGCTTGTGACGTTGGAGCTGCTATCGATCGGGGTTGCTTTGCAAGCTCGCGGTAGTAGGCGTGGAGTCCCCCGGCCGCTTCGCGCATGGACTGCTTCAGCGCTGGATCTTGCAGGGCCTCGCGGGTAGATGCGCTGATGCTATTGACCTCACGGTCAATACCTTCAGGGAGATAGACATCATAGTCTTTCTCAACAGCAACACTCTCGTTCTCGCGTTCGACCTCTCGAATCAGATCCAGCAGTGCCCAATTAGCTTCCGCTTGTAGCTGGTCCCGTGCTGCGTTGAGCGGATAGCCTTTGTCCCCCGGTCGAACGGTCGTGAACAGATCGACCACGACATCCGCTGGCAGCTTGGCGTGGGTCGATTTATCAAACTGAAACAGGCCACCTAGCCTGATGTAGAATGCGCCACCTCGTTGCCCCGGTGGACGGCGATAGGCGCGAATGGTGGCCGTGGTGTGCTCGCCCCACTTTCCTCCCTCACCAATTCGTGAACCTCCCCTTCGCGAGAAAAGTGGTGCGACTGGCTCACCGTTTAGCGAGATGCGAATGTCGGGAAGATCATTTGCGCCGAGAACCAGGCGCAGCCGTTCTAGCAATGACTCATCCCTATCGCGAGCATACGACCAGCGCTCATCATACTGACGGGGGACATCGAAAATCTTAATCTCCGTACCTTGTCGTGCAGGAGCGTCATAGATTGTCACCTCTTCGTCAGCGGCGGTCGATACCGCGCGATTGTCGCGGCTGAGCAGCTCCCAACGAAAAGACTCAGAGACGCCGAGAATCACGGCCTTAGCGATCCCGAATCCACCCGCGGCCTCGGATGAGTCAGCCGCCCCCCGCTTACCCGAGTCGCCCAGGCTGAGGAACTTCCCGAGGATCGTCTCGGAGTCCATCCCAATGCCGTTGTCTGACCAGGCGAGACTGCGCTCGGCGGCGTTCCAGGCCACATCAAAGCGACCTTCCTTGGGACCGATTTGCTTGGCGCGGATCGCGCTCCGAATCGCATCTAAGGAATTTTGAAGAGCTTCACGGGTAGCGATGACGGGAAGATCACCGCTCGTGTAGACGCTCGTCGTGAAATATCGCCACATCTGGCCAGCGTTTACGCTTGGCCGTCCGCTCGCTTTGCTTTCCAATGCCTCCACAATCGACCGCGATCCGAGACTTTGGCGAAGCGCCGGAATGTTGAGACAAACACTGCCCTTGCAGGTTCTTGATAGACTCAATTGTGAAATTTCGTTAGGCATTTATGGGCCAATTTGTCAATCATCAAAGAGATCTGAAAAGGGGGGCGCAACAACCGAACAATGTACCAGTTTGGCAAGGGCAACAGAATAGGCTCTACCCTCCAGTCACCCAGATCGCTAGAACCCTCTGGATCATGGATTCGATGATAGAGAAAATAGCCGAAGAATGGGCGAAGTGGAGTTAATTGAAGGGATCTGTCTGGATTTTCGAGTGCATAGGCCATTTCTTCAGCAATATCAATCAGCATCCCTCTGTTATCGGCCAACCATCGCCTAACTCCTCTCGACTTTGCATGGTTTCGTATCTGGCGGCAAACGGACAGTGCCGCTTCTAAGCCTGCTGCGTTGTCTGCCGTCTCTCCAGCTCGCAGGGCATTCCTGACTTCTGCCAAAAGCAAGAGGAGTACGTTTTCAATGCCCAGGACTGACGGCGGGTCATTGTGAATCGACGAGGACAGGTAGCAGTGGACAGCATGCGCGACTAGCGGACCAGTGCCGTGCATGATTTCCCCACCGTCGCCACTCATGGGATGATCTGAGTACCGTTGACCATTAGTGACGCAATGCGATATCCAGCTTCAGTGACGTTTGCGCTGTCCCCGGAACACAACAATATGCCAGGTAGGCGCGCACCACACGGCATGCCACCATCTCCCGTATAGGCATCTACGATTTTCATATTAGGATT
>Ga0075163_10002380_pt1 | contig 25360 bp, 21 predicted proteins | sample JI1023141ADNA_FD_71478 | JGI IMG/M metagenome (GOLD analysis project Ga0075163, IMG submission 71478) | Wastewater effluent complex algal communities from Wisconsin, to seasonally profile nutrient transformation and Carbon sequestration -... | ecosystem: Engineered > WWTP > Effluent > Algae... | reverse complement strand
AGGGGTTCGGGCGATCCGGACGCAACCGCGGCGCGGTGCGGCCGACAACGCCGGGTATCAGGGCCGTCGTGGCCCCGACATCCGACGAAGGAGCCCCCCATGACCTACGATCTCGAGCGCCACCGCGGCGTCAGCGCCGACCGCGTCGACCGCGACCCGCCTGCCCCCGGCAAGCGCACCCTCACCGACCGCCTGCCGCCGGGCCCCCGCAAGGACGGCGCGCCGTCGCTGCGCGGCCAGGAGCGCGACGTCCGCAGCTTCGACATCAGCTCCGACATCACCGAGGGCCGCGCCACCATCGACGGCCCGGCCGTCCGCGATCCCCTCGACTTCCTCGATCACGAGGCCAAGCCGGCCGGTGGCCACGGGCGCAAGCACCACGGCCACGGCGGCGGCGGTCACGGCCACGCCGGGCACCACGGCAAGCCGGGCGGTCACGGCCACGGCGGCCACGCGGGCGGCGGCCACGGCCAGGCCGGCGGCGGTCACGCCGGCGAGCACGGCGCGCCGGGCGCGGCGGCCCCGCGCAAGCTGCTGGGCGAGGTCTCCAGCCGCGCCCCGATCGGCGACGGCGACGGCCCGCTCAAGACCCAGGTCGTGGTGATCGTCGGCACCGCCCACGGCGCCGGCGACGACGCCACCTTCACCCTCTGCTACCCCGACGGCCGGCCCCGTCGCCACGGCGAGCTCATCGTGATGGAGCGCCAGGCCCGCTCGACGGTGCTGGGGTCGCCGGTGGCCGACGACGACATCGCCCACGGCTCGAAGGTGCTGGTCACCATCCCGGCGCCGCGCGCCCCCGAGCTCCACCCCGATGGCTCGATCGGCGACGACGATCTCGGCCGGCTGGAGGCCTGACCGGCGCCGCCCGATCGACCGGCTACAGGAACGTCTTGGCGATGCCCATCAGCTCGACGTTGGCGGCGACCGACTTGCCGAACGCCTCCTGCTCGGCCGGCGACAGCTCGATCTCGTAGACCGCCTCGGCGCCCTTGGCCGACAGCTTGACCGGGACGCCGACGAAGGCGCCCTTGACGCCGAACTCGCCGTTGAGCTCGACCGAGCAGGGCAGGATGCGGCCCTGGTTGCGGACGATCGCCTCGACCATCAGGCAGGTGCCGGCGCCGGGCGCCAGCCACGCCGACGTGCCCATCAGCGCGGTCAGGGTGGCGCCACCCTTCTTGGTGTTGTCGACCACCGTCGCGAGCTGCTCGGCGGTGAGGAACTTGGTCACCGGCACGTTGCCGATGGTCGCGTTCGACAGGATCGGGACCATGTCCTTGTCGGTGTGGGCGCCGAGCACGATGGCGTGGACGTCCTCGACCGAGACCCCGGCCGCCATCGCCAGGTTGGTGCGGAAGCGGGCGCTGTCGAGGACGCCGGCCGAGCCGATCACGCGCTCGCGCGGGAAGCCGGTGACCTGCTTGGCGACGAACACCATCGCGTCGAGCGGGTTCGACACCACGATCAGGATCGCGTCGGGCGCGTGCTCCTTCACGTTCTTGCAGATGTCGCGGACGATGCCGGCGTTGATGTTGATGAGCTCCTCGCGCGACTGGCCCGGCTTGCGCGGGACGCCGGCGGTCATCACGACCACGTCGGCGCCGGCCATCGCCTCGGGCTTGTCGGTGGCGATGAAGCTGGTGTTGTTGAAGCCCTCCCACGGCCCGCACTGGGTCAGGTCGAGGGCGCGACCCTCGGCCGCCGAGGCCTTGAGGTCGATGAGCACCAGGTCGCCGAGCTCCTTCACCACCGCCCACTGCGCGACGGCCGCGCCGACGTTGCCGCCGGCTCCTACGATTGCGATCTTCGGACGCTTGATCATGGTGGGCGGTTGATACGCCCGGGCCCGGGCGCTGGCAAGCCGCGTCGCCGGCGTCAGGTCGCCGCCGGCGCGGCGCGGCGTCGCGGTGTGGTTGCGGCCCCGCGGTCCGGGTGTTACGACCCGGCCATGCGCACCGCGGCGTCCGTGCTGGCATCGATCGTCTGGGCCGGCCTGTCGGTCGGCGTCCCCGCGGCTCACGCCGGCCCGGGGGCTGGCGCGGTGGCGGCGGTGCCGCCGGCGCCGGTCACCTTCGAGAGCGTGGCCGGCGCCGCCCCCGCCATCAGCCGCGCCGACCTGCTCGGCGTCGCCTGGGCGACCAGCGCGCCGTGCACCGACGGCGACGACGCCGAGCAGCGGCTGTGCCGCGCGGTCCGCGATCGCCGGCTGGCCACGCTGCGCGCCGGCACCTACCTCATCGACGGTGACAGCGGCGCGCTGGCGGTCAGCGAGTGGACCGCGGCCGACAAGCTGGTGACCGTCACCGTCAACGGCTGCATGGCCTGCGTCGAGCCGCCCGGCGGCCTCTACGTGGTGTCGTCGGCGGCGGCGCCGATCTTCAACGGCACGGTGGCGCAGGGCGCCAACGTCCACACCTCGTCGATGACGCTGGCCGACGCGGTCACCGCCAAGCGGTTCCGGGCCCGGGTGCCGGCGCTGCGCACCCAGTTCGTGGTCAAGGTCGCCGCCGCCGGCGGCGGCCTGTGGACCCGCGACGACAAGCGCGGCCTGGCCGTCGACGTCCTCGCCGCCCGGGTCTACGACCCGTGCGACGGCAGCATCGTGGTGTCGACGGCGCCGTCGGGCCAGGGCCCGGTCGACGCCTCGACCTGCCCGGCGGTGGTCGACAGCCCGACCCGACCCGATCGCCGCAACGAGCCCGAGCTGCCGCAGGCGATGACGTCCAAGGACATCCGGACCGCGATGGCGCCGGTGCAGGCGGCGTCGTCGGACTGCTACGACGCCTACGGCGTGATGGGCAAGGCCAAGCTGACCTACACCGTCAACGGCGACGGCTCGATCGGCGCCTACGAGCAGGAGGGCGACTTCGTCGACACGCCGACCGGCACCTGCCTCGACAAGGCGGCGCGGGCGGTCACCTTCCCGAAGACCAAGAAGAAGCACTTCACCTTCTCGTTCCCGGTCTCGGTCCCGTAGCCCGGCGGCGATGGCGACGCCGTGACCGGCAAGCAGCGGCGGGTGCTGGCGATCGTCGCCACCGATCGCACCTTCGAGGTCAGCCGCCACGGCACCGCCGCGGTCTGGGTCGGCGCCTGCATCCACTGCAAGAGCCCGCTCACCATCGGCGTCGACGGCGCGCCGGTGTCGGCCGCCACCATCGAGCACATCTGGCCGCAGCGCCACGGCGGCGGCAACGACCTCGAGAACCTGGCGCTGGCCTGCGGCCGCTGCAACCGCGGCAAGGGCGTGCGCCACGACGTCCGGCCCAAGGGCGATCCGCGGCTGCTCGAGATCGTCGAGGAGCTGCGTCGGCGCCGGCGCGAGCGCTGGCGCGAGCCGCCGGCCGAGCTGGCCAGCCACGTGGCGTGGGCGCGGACGGCCACCGAGCGCGCCACGTAGGGCCGCGTCCGGCGGCCATCGCGCGCGCGACCTGGGGTAGCTTTGCGCGCCATGACGCGCGCGCGAGTGGGTGGTGTCCTGATCGTGGCCTCGATCGTCGCCTCGGTGGCGCTGGCGGTCGCCGCCTGCCGGGGCAAGGCCAAGGACGGCGGCGGCGGCGGCTCGTCGCCGCCGGTGACGACCGGGGGCCTCGACGCCGCGGTCGCGGTCGTGGCGCCGGCGATCGACGCCGCGGTCGCGGTGGTCCCGCCGCCCCCCGACGTCATCCCCGCCGAGCCGCCGCGCCGGCTGTGGACCTCGCGGCTCGACAGCGCGGCCGACTTCCTCGCCTACTCGAAGGAGCTGGGCGGCGAGCGCTTCACCAAGTTCGTGATCGATCTCAAGTCCGACGCCGTCTACTACTTCGACGTCGACGTCTACGCGATCCACAAGGACTTCATCTTCAAGGAGCTCTACAAGACCGAGCGGACCAAGGCGGCCAACCGTCGCTTCGACAAGAACTACGGGCCGAACAAGACCGAGTTCATGATGTGCTACCTGGTCCACCACCTGTCGTCGGACCGGTGGACGATGGCGTTCTGGGAGGGCGACATCGTCACCGCCGCCCAGGTCACCCGCGCGTTCAAGCGGATGCAGGCCACGTTCTTCGCCGGCGACAAGGTGATGTACCGGCCGGACTCGACCTACCAGGAGAAGGTCGCGCTCCAGCTCAAGGGCATCCCGGTCGTGACCAACGACCAGCTCTACAAGAGCGCCGACTACCAGGTGTTCAACCCCGGGGCGGCGGTCGGCACCCTGCGGGTCGTGCCGGCCGGCGTCGACTTCGACGAGCTGACCTTCGGCAAGGACGAGATCGTGCTGCTGCCCGAGTCGTTGCCCGACATCTCGCCGGTGGCCGGCATCGTGTCGGAGACGTTCTCGACGCCCTTGGCCCACGTCAGCCTGCGGGCCCGGGCCTGGGGCATCCCCAACGTCGGCCAGAAGGGCGCGATCGCCCGCTGGGGCGCGATGGCCGGCCAGGTGGTGTGGTTCGAGGCCACCGGCGCCGGCATGACGCTGCGGCCGGCCACGCCCGACGAGATCGCGGCCCGCGATCGCCGGGCCACGGCGGCGCGGTCGGTGATCCTGCCGACCGCCGACCTGGCCGCGACCGAGCTGCGCGGCCTCGACGCGCTGCGCGCCGCCGACATCACCGCCTACGGCAGCAAGGCCGCCAACCTGGGCGAGATCGTCCACGGCAAGCTGGCCGGCTTCGCCGTCCCGCCCGGCTTCGGCGTGCCGATCCACTACTACGACGCCCACCTGAAGGCGGCCGGCCTCGACGGGCGGGTGACCGCGCTCCTGGCCGACGCGCGGTTCCGCAAGGATCCGGCGTATCGCAAGGGCGAGCTGGCCAAGCTGCGCGCGGCGATCGTCGCCGCGCCGCTCGATCCGGCGTTCGCGACCCTGCTGGCGACGCGGGTCGGCGAGCTGACCGGCGGCGATCCCGACCGCGGCGTGTTCGTGCGCAGCTCGACCAACGCCGAGGACCTGCCCGGCTTCAACGGCGCCGGCCTCTACGACACCATCCCCAACGTCAAGGGCGCCGACGCGGTCGGGCTGGCGCTCAAGCAGGTGTGGGCCAGCGTGTGGAACCTGCGCGCCTACGAGGAGCGCGAGCTGTTCCAGATCGATCACACCCGGGTCTACGGCGCGACCTTGATCCAGATCGGCGTGCCGGCGACCGCGGCCGGCGTGCTGGTGACGGTCCACCCGACCGATCCGTCCGACACGGTGACCTACACCATCAACGCCAAGAGCGGCCTCGGCCTGCGCGTGGTCGAGGGCCAGAAGGTGCCCGAGAGCCTGCTGTACGACTCGCACAACCACGGCCTGCGGGTGCTGTCGCGGTCGGACGAGGACACGATGCTGGTCTTCGACGGCCAGGGCGGCGTGCGCGAGGTGCCCAACCCGATGAAGGGCAAGCCGGTCCTCGACAACAAGCGCGCCATCACCCTCGGCACCGCCGCCTCGCGGATCAAGACCCTGTTCCCGCCCGACCGCGCGCTCGACATCGAGTGGGTCTTCGTCGGCGACGACCTCTACATCGTCCAGACCCGCCCCTACGGGGACAGGCTCCGGGGCCCCAACTAGCCGATCGCGCTACGGAATTTCGCGCCACCGCGAAAAAACGCGGCTGGTCGGGTCGGCGCGCGGCGCGTCGACGAGGGAGCGGGGCGCCGGCGATCAGGTCGCGCGCACGTGGGCGGCGAGCTTGTCGAGGGTCTGGTAGCCGAGCTCGACGGCGCCGAAGCCGATGACCTCCGCGCGCCGGGCGGCGGTCGGGTGGAGCTGGCGGAGGGTGACGATGGTCTTGCCGTTGGCCTGGACGTCGAAGGTGATGGTGACCCGGAAGCGGCGCGGATCGTCGTCGACGTCGCCGCCGTGGTCGAAGACGATCCGCTCGGGCGCGCGGATCTCGAGGAACACCATCCGGTTGTCGTACACGGTGCCGTCGGGCCCGCGGAAGTCGAAGCGCCAGCGGCCGCCCTCGCGGATGTCGGCCTCGTGGGTGACGCAGGTGAAGCCGGTGGGCCCGAACCACTGGCCGAGGTGCTCGGCGTCGGTCCAGGCCGCGAACACCAGCTCGCGCGGGGCGTCGATCACGCGGGCCAGCACGACCTCGCGATCGAGCGACCAGGTGGTGGTGGGGTCGGTGACGGTCATGGCTGCTTGCGCTTTCGGGTCGGAGGTGGTGGCGCGGGCGTCGCGCGCGTCTGCAGGGTACGGAGGTAGGCGTCGAGGCGGTCGAGGCGCTGGTGCCAGGCCTGCTCGGTGTGCTCGGCCCAGGCCATCGCCGCTCGCAGGCCATCGACCTCGAGCCGGCACGGCCGCCGCTGGGCGTCCTTGCCGCGGCTGATGAGGCCGGCGCCCTCGAGCACCTTGAGGTGGCGCGAGATCGCCGGCAGGCTGATCGCGAACGGCGCCGCCAGCTCGTTGACCGTCGCCTCACCCTCGGCGAGGCGGGTGAGGATCGCCCGCCGGGTCGGATCGGCGAGCGCGGCGAAGGTGGCGTCGAGCGTGGCGGTGCTCATGGCGGAGGCCGGCGAGGGCGGCTCGCCTCGCCTTGTATTTAACTCATATGTTAAATATGGGCGCGCGACAAGCGGGCCGCGGAGTTTTTTCGCGGTGGCATCGAAAAGCGTAGGCGGGGCGGGAGGTTGAGACCCCGGAGCCTGTCCCTGCGGTCAGCCGCCGTCTTCGCGGCGGGCCTCGGCCATCAGGGCGAGCAGGGCGACGGCGAGGACGAAGCGGGGATCGACCCGCGACGGCTCGAGCTCGACCGCGAACTCCTTGATGAAGAAGCGGAAGATCTGGCGGATGAAGGCGACCTGCTGGCCGTCGACGAAGATGGCGTGCTTCGAGGTGAGCAGCGGGATGAAGCGGCGGGCGATCGACGCGCCTTGCTCCTCGGCCTTGCCGATCTCCTTGCCGGTCGGATCGAGCAGGACGAAGGCGTCGCGGATGATCGACCGCAGGCCCTTCTTCTGCACCGAGCCGAGCAGCTCGCCGGTGGCGGCGTCGAAGATGTCGAACATGAAGTTGATCGCGATCATCTGCCGCGACTTCACCCGCAACAGCGGCCGGGTCTTGGCCTCGTCGGCGTAGACCATGAACTCCTCGCGCAGCCGGAACACCGGGTGCTTGACCAGCATGTAGAGCTGGCCGTCGGGCGACAGGACCCGGAACGTGCGCTCGAAGAACGACCAGAACGGCCGCTTGATCAGGTAGCGGCGCTGGGTGGCCAAGGACGTCGCCTTGGCGATCGGCACCAGCGCCGGCGTCGGCCCGGCCGACGGCTTCATGCCGGCGGTGGCGGCGTCGGCGGCCGGCTCGGCGGCGGCGGCGTCGGCGCGGTCGGGCGTCAGCAGGGACGGCGGGGGCGGCGGATCGTCGGTGGGCACCGCGGCAGCGTGCGGCCGGCGCCGGGCTCGCGCAAGCCGATCAGGCGGCGGCGGCGGCGATCGCGGCGTGGAGCTCGGCCTTGCGGGCGGCGTCGAGCCACGACGCCTCGACCGCGTTGTCGGCCAGCGCGATCAGCTCGGCGCGGCCGATCGGCAGCGCCTCGGCGACGGCGAGGTAGTTGGCGCCGACGTAGCCGCCGAAGTACGCCGGATCGTCGGAGCTGACGGTCACGCACAGCCCGGCGGCGAGCAGGCGGGCGAGGTTGTGGTCGGCCATGGTCGGGTAGACGCACAGCTTGACGTTGGACAGAGGGCACACGGTCAGCGGCATCCGCCGCGCCGCCAGCTCGGCGACCAGCGCCGGATCCTCGTCGCAGCGCACGCCGTGATCGATCCGGACCACCTCGAGCAGGTCGAGCGCCTCGCGGATGTAGGCCGGCGGGCCCTCCTCGCCGGCGTGGGCGACCGGCCACAGGCCGAGGGCGCGGGCGGCGGCGAACACCCGGGCGAACTTGCTCGGCGGGTTGCCGCGCTCGCCGGAGTCGAGGCCGACCCCGGCCAGGCGGTGGAGGAACGGCCGCGCCGCCTCGAGGGTCGCGAACGCCGCCGCCTCCGACTGGTGGCGGAGGAAGCAGAGGATGAGCTTGCTGGTCAGGCCGAACCGGCGCTCGGCCGCGGCCTGAGCCCGGACCAGCCCGCCGATCACGGTCGCCATCGCCACGCCCCGATCGGTGTGGGTCTGCGGGTCGAAGAACAGCTCGGCGTGGACCACCCGGTCGGCGTGGGCGCGCTCGAAGTAGGCCCAGGCCAGGTCGTAGAAGTCGTCCTCGTCGCGGAGGACGTCGCAGCCGGCGTAGTAGATGTCGAGGAACGACTGCAGGTCGCTGAACCGGTAGGCGGCGCGCAGCGCCTCGACCGACGGGTAGGGCAGGACGACGCCGTGCTTGGCGGCCTTGGCCATCACCATCTCCGGCTCGAGGGTGCCCTCGATGTGGAGATGGAGCTCGACCTTGGGCAGGCGGGCGATCAGGTCGCGGTCGGCGGCGGACAGGGCCATGACCCTCGCTTACCACGGCCGCGGGCGACCGGCGGCCTTGGCCGTTGCATGCGGGCAGGCCGGAGGCTACGGTCGCCGCCCTTGCGCCCACCGACGACGTCGTGGGGCGCGTCGCCGCCTGCCACGCACGCCGCGACCTGCCGTGAACAAGTCCAAGCAGAGATTGCCATGACCGACTCGACCGAGACCGCGGCGCCGCCGGCGCCGGCCTACGACCCCGCCCCCGACCTGGCCCGCGAGCTGGGGCTACCGCTGCCCGGTGTGCGGGCCGCGATCGAGCTGCTCGCCGAGGGCGCGACCGTGCCGTTCATCGCCCGCTACCGCAAGGAGCGCACCGGCGGGCTCGACGAGGTCCAGCTCCGCGCCATCGAGGAGCGTCGGACCTACCGGATCGAGCTCGAGCAGCGCCGGGCCGCGATCCTCGAGGCCATCGCCGGCCAGGGCAAGCTGACCCCGGAGCTGGCCGCCGCCATCGCCGGTGCCGACAGCAAGGCCACGCTCGAGGACCTGTACCTGCCGTACAAGACCAAGCGGCGGACCCGGGCCCAGGCGGCGCGCGAGCGCGGCCTCGAGCCGCTGGCCCGGCGCATCCTGGCCCAGCCGGCCGACGGCGATCCCCAGGCCGAGGCGGCGGCGTTCGTCGCCCCCGAGCGCGAGGTCGGGACCTCGACCGACGCCCTGGCCGGCGCCCGCGACATCGCCGCCGAGGTGGTGGCCGAGACCGCCGCGGTCCGCGCGATGGTCCGGGCCGGCTTCGGCGCCGGCGCGGTGGTGTCGACCGGCGTCGCCGACAAGATCAAGGAGCCGACCAAGTACGAGCCGTACTACGCCTACCGCGAGCCGGTCGCGACCATCCCGTCGCACCGCTTCCTCGCGGTCCGGCGCGGTGAGGCCGAGGGCGTGCTCCGCGCCCACCTCGAGCCCGACGGTGGCGCGCCGGCGATGATCGCCGGGATCGAGCGGCTGGCCGGCGTGGTCGAGGCCTCGCCCTGGTCCGGGCTGCTGCGCGAGGCGATCGCCGACGCCTACCAGCGGCTGCTGGCGCCGGCGGTCGAGAACGACGTCCGCGGCGAGCTCAAGCACAAGAGCGACCTCGGCGCGGTCGACGTCTTCGCCGAGAACCTCAGCCACCTGCTGCTGTCGCCGCCGTTCGGCGGCCGGGCGGTGATCGGCATCGATCCCGGCCTCCGCACCGGCTGCAAGTGCGCCGCGGTCGACGCCACCGGCCGCTACCTGGCCAGCATCACCGTGTTCCTCAGCCAGGGCGAGGCCCAGCTCGAGCGGGCGCGGGCCGAGCTCGGCGCGTTCATCACCCAGTGGACCCCGGCCGCGATCGCGGTCGGCAACGGCACCGGCGGCCGCGAGGCCGAGAGCTTCGTCCGCAAGCTCCTGGCCACCCTCGGCGCCGCCGACAAGTACGTGGTCGCGGTCAACGAGGCCGGCGCCAGCGTCTACAGCGCGTCCGACCTGGCCCGGGCCGAGTTCCCCGATCTCGATCTCACCATCCGCGGCGCGATCTCGATCGCCCGCCGGCTGCAGGATCCGCTGGCCGAGCTGGTCAAGGTCGAGCCCAAGGCGATCGGCGTCGGCCAGTACCAGCACGACGTCCACCAGCCGCTGCTGGCCAAGAAGCTCGAGGCGGTGGTCGAGAGCTGCGTCAACCACGTCGGCGTCGAGCTCAACACCGCCAGCGCCCAGCTCCTGGGCTACGTCGCCGGCATCGGCAAGGCGCTGGCCGGCAAGATCGTCGTCCACCGCGACCAGCACGGGCCGTTCCGCTCGCGCCGGCAGCTGCTCGAGGTCGGCGGCCTCGGGCCCAAGGCGTTCGAGCAGTGCGCCGGCTTCCTCCGGGTCCGCGGCGGCGACCAGCCGCTCGACGGGTCGGCGGTCCACCCCGAGCGCTACGCGCTGGTCGAGCAGATGGCCAAGGACCTCGGGCTCGAGGTCGGCGCGCTGATCGGCAACCAGGCCGCGATCGAGACCATCGATCTGACGAAGTACGTCGGCGGCGAGGTCGGCGAGCCGACCCTGCGCGACATCGTCGGCGAGCTGGGCAAGCCCGGCCGCGATCCGCGCGCCGAGTTCACCCCGCCCAAGTTCCGCGACGACGTCACCACGCTCGAGGATCTCAAGGAGGGCATGGTGCTCGAGGGCGTGGTCACCAACGTGACCGCGTTCGGCGCCTTCGTCGACGTCGGCGTCCACCAGGACGGCCTGGTCCACATCTCGCGGCTGTCGGACAAGTTCGTCAAGGACGCGAGCGAGCTGGTCAAGGTCGGCGACCGGTTGACCGTGAAGGTCATCGGCGTCGATCTGGCGCGGCGGCGGATCGCGCTGACCGCGCGCAAGGACGAGGGCCCGCGCGGCGGGCGCGGCGGCGGCGGGCCGCGGCGCGATGGCGGCGGGCCGCGGCGCGATGGCGGCGGCGGCAGCAACCGACCGGCCGGCGCCGAGGCCGGTGGCGGTGGCGGTGGTGGCGGTGGTGGCGGTGGCGGTGGCGGTGGCGGTGGCGATCGCCGCGGGCCGCGCCGCGACGATCGTCGCGGTCCGCGACCGGGCGGTCCCGCGCCGGTGCAGGCGGCTGCCGACGGCGGCGCGCCGGTGGCGGCGCCGACCGGCGAGCGGCCGGCCGGGCCGGGGCGGGCCGACCGTCCGAACGGCGGACAGAACGCCGGCGGCGACCGGCCGCGGCGGCCGTGGCGCGGCGGCGAGCGGCAGGGGCCGCCGGGCGGCGGCGAGGCCGGGCCGGCGGGCGCGACCGGCGACGCGCCGGGCGATGCGTCGATCCAGGCGGGCCAGCCTGGCCAGCCTGGCGGCGGCGAGCGCGCCGGCGGCGGCGGCGAGCGTCCGGCGGGCGGACAGCCGCGCGGCGACCGGCCGGGTCGGCCGTGGCGCGGCGGCGAGCGGCCCGCGGGCGGTCCGCCGCCCGGCAACCAGCCGCGGGGCGGCGGCTTCGGTGATCGGCGCGGCGGTCCGGGCGGTCCGGGCGGTCCGGGCGGCGGCCCCGGTGGTCCGGGACGCGGCCCCGGCGGCCCCGGCCGTGGGTTCAATGGCCCGCGCGACGACCGCGGCCCGCGCGACGATCGCGGTCCGCAGGGTGACCGTCGGCCGCAGGGCGACGGCGGCCCCGGCCCGCGCGGCGACCGGCCGACCGGCGATCGCGGCCCGCAGGGCGACCGCGGCGGGCAGGGCGACCGCGGCGGCAAGGATCAGGGCCAGGGCGTCGGCATCGCCGGCTTCACCAACAGCCCGTTCGCCAAGCTCGCCGCGCTGACCAAGCCCAACAAGCGCTGAAGCCCGCCTCGTGAGGGCGGGCCCCGCCATCGCCAGGGCGGGCCCCGCCATCGCCGCCGCAAGACGCCGCGCCATCGCGCCGACCGCGCGGCCACGCGCGGCGCGAGGCGTGTCGAGGCGCGACACACCCTGGGTGGCTGACCGTACGCGACCGCGCTCCCCCCGAAGCCCGGTCGCGCGCGGTCAGACCGGGATCAGGCCGTTCGAGATCGCGAAGCGCGTGATGTCGGAGTTGTTGCGCAGCCGCAGCTTCTTGAGGACGTGGCCGCGGTGCGTGTCGACCGTCTTCACGCTGATCGACAGCGTGTCGGCGATCTCGCGGTTGGTCTTGCCGGCGGCCAGGTAGCTCATCACCTGGAACTCGCGCTGCGACAGGATCTGCGCCGGGTGCTCGCTGCGCTTGCGGTTGAGCGCGGCCAGGATCTCGCCCGGCACCACCTGCTCACCCTTGTGGACCTTGTCGATCGCGCCGAGCAGCTCGTCCAGGCTCGCCGACTTGCGGATGAAGCCGGCGGCGCCGGCCCGCATCGCCCGGACCCCGTGGGCCTCGTCCTCGTGCATGGTCAGGACCAGCACCTTGGTCGGCACGTGGAGCTGGACCAGCTCGGCGAGCGCCTGCAGGCCGTCCTTCTCGGGCATCGTGACGTCCAGCAGCAAGACGTCGGGTTTGTGCCGCTTCGTGATCGAAACGGCGGTTGCCCCTGTGGCGGCCTCGCCCACGACATCGATCTTTCTGCTCTCGGCGAGCATCTTGACCAGGGCCTCGCGAAACAGGGTGTGATCCTCGGCGATGACGACTCGAATCATTGACGCTTATCCTCTATCACAGTCTGTGAAACGACCAGACCTTGGATGTATCATACCTGTGGGGTGATACGAATTGGAATGTTGTCGCAGGCATTCTTCCTCCGCACTTTGCGGGGCGGAGGTGGGCTCGGGTCGGACGCCGACCTACGCGAGCCACCGTTGATCCGCCGGTGGCGATCGCTACACTGTGCGCCCCCGTGAACACACCGTCCTCGGAGCCACGCGCCGACATCGTCGGTGAGTTCACGACGCTCGGCGTGCTCGGCGAGGGCGGCAGCGGCACGGTCTACGACGCCCGCTGGGGCCACCGGCAGGTGGCGCTCAAGGTGATGCGGGCCGAGCTGCCGATCAGCGAGCGGGATCGCTTCCTGGTCGAGGCGCGCCTGCTGATGGAGATCACCCACCCGGGGGTGGTGAAGGTCCTCGCCGCCGGCACGCTGCCCGATGGCCGGCCGTACCTGGCGATGGAGCTCCTGCGCGGCGAGGCGCTCGCCGCCCGCCTGGCCCGGGCCGCGATCCCCTTGGCCGACGCGGTCGGACTGTTCGCCCAGCTCGCCGACGCGGTGGCGGCGATGCACGCGCGCGGCCTGCTCCACCGCGACCTCAAGCCCGAGAACGTGATGCTGGTCAGCGACGGCGTCCGCGAGCACGCGGTGCTGCTCGACTTCGGCATCGCCCGGGCGATGGACGCCGGCGAGGTCGCGCCGACCCAGACCGGCATCGTCCGCGGCACGCCGGCCTACATGGCGCCCGAGCGCTTCTTCGGCCAGCCGGCGACGGTCGCGACCGACGTCTACGAGCTGGCGGTGACGCTGTTCGCGATGATCGCCGGCCAGCTGCCGTGGGCCGACTGCATCGATCCCGAGGTCCGGCTCAACCCGGCGCGGCTCGCCGACCTCGCCGACGTGCCGCCGGCGCTCGACGCCGAGCTGGCCCGGGCGCTGTCGACCCGGGCCGCCAACCGGCCGCCGACCGCGCTCGCGCTGCGCGACGCGGTGCTGGCCGCGACCGGCGCCGCCGGGGCGATCGCCCGCCACACCGCCGATGTCGCGCCGCTGCCGCTGGCCCGCACCGTCGCCGCCGCCGCCGCGGTCGGCGCGCCCTCGCGGCCGTCGCCGGGCGGGATGCCGGCCTGGACCGGCGGCGGCGCCCGGGCGGTGACCACCGGCAACGCCGCCGGCGAGCGGCCGGCGACCCGGACCACCGCCACCCGGCGGCGACGCTGGCCGTGGGCGGTGGCGGTGACGCTGGTGGCGGGCGCGGCGATCGCGACCCCGCTGGCGCTGCGCGGCGGCGACCGCCGGGCGACGTCCACCCGCGACGACCGCAGCAAGGACGATCCCTGGGCGACGCCGACGCCGGTGCCGCCGCCGCCCGGGCCGGCCCCCGAGGTCGTCCCGCTCGAACCCGCCGAGCGCGACGCGGTCCGCCAGGAGCTGGCCGGGGTGGTCGGTCACCACGCCGACGACCTGCGGAGCGTGATGGGGATGGCGATGGCCGAGCTGCGCGGCGATCCCGTCCTCGGCCCGGCGGTGACCGCCGGCGCGCGCTCGCTGGTGATGTCGAGCATGGCGGCGATGTTGATCGGCCGCTGCGACTTCGACCTCGCCGGCCGGGCCCGCTGGCTGAGCCTGGGCATCGACGCCGGCGGCGACTTCGACCTGATCGCCCGCGGCGACTGGACCCGCGACGACATCGAGCAGTGCCTGATGACCGGCCGGCAGGGAGCGCCGCGTCGGATCGCCGGCCCGGCCGGCCACGCCGATCTCGGCGACGCGCCGATCACGCTGGTGCCGCGGGGCGACGACGCCGACGGCGACCAGCAGGCGATCGGCTGGCTCGACGACCACACCTTCATCAGCACCACCCGCGACGACGCCGACGCCGACTGGATCGCCGCCCGCCTGATCGGCGCGCCGCCGGCCCGACCGTCGGCGGTCACCGCTGCCGTCGCCGCCCTCGATCGGCGGGCGACCCTGTGGCTGGCCAGCGACCGCGCCGGCTTCGACGACGTCATCGAAGCGTCCGAGCTGCGCGGCGCCGAGCTGACCGCCCGGATCGCGCTGGCGACCGACGGCGCCCGGTTCGCCTTCGTCCTGACCTACGTCGACGTCGCGGCGGCGACCACCGCCCACACCTACGTCGACCGCCAGCTCGCCGCGCTCGGCAGCGGCGGCATGCTGGCGGTGGTGCTGCCCGGCCTGGTGGTCGAGCGCAAGGCCGCGGCGGTGCGGGTCGCCGGCACCGTCCCCGCCACCATGCTGCCGTCGCTGCGCGACCAGGTGATCAAGGCGATGCCCTGATTGGCGGCGCCGCCGGATCGTGCGATAGCAGCGCCGTGAACGAACGACCCCTGTGCATCGGCATCGCGGGCGGGACCGGCTCGGGCAAGAGCACCGTCGCCCGCAAGCTGGCGTCGGCGTTGCCGGCCGGCCGGTGCGCGGTGATCGATCACGACGCCTACTACCGCGACCAGGCCCACCTGTCGCCCGAGCAGCGGGCCGAGATCAACTACGACCACCCCGCCAGCCTGGAGTCGTCGCTCCTGGCCGACCACCTGCTGGCGCTGCGGGCCGGCAACGCGGTCGACGTCCCGATCTACGACTTCGTCACCCACACCCGCAAGCCGGTCACCCGCCGGGTCGAGCCGGCCGCGCTGGTGATCGTCGAGGGCATCCTGGTGTTCGTCGAGGCCGCGGTCCGCGACCTGCTCGACATCAAGATCTTCGTCGACACCGACGCCGACATCCGGCTGATGCGGCGGATCCGCCGCGACCTCGAGCAGCGCGGCCGCAGCTTCGCCTCGGTCCGCGATCAGTACTACGCCACGGTCCGACCGATGCACCTCGAGTTCGTCGAGCCGAGCAAGCGGTGGGCCGACCTGATCGTGCCCGAGGGCGGCGACAACCGGGTCGCCCTCGACGTCCTGCTCGGCGGCCTGGCCCGGCTCGGCGCGGTGACGTCGCTGGGCCACCACGAGCGCGTCGAGTAGCGCGCCAGAACGAGTCGGCGGCGGCGCGGCCCGCCCTTACGCGGCCGCGGCGGCGCTCCTTGTTCCTTCGGACCCTCACTTCGTTCGGGTCCTCAGCGCTTGATCGCGAGCACCAGGCCGTCGGGGGTCGGGATGCACACCGAGTCGCAGGCGGCGGCGACCTGGGTGTGGAAGTCGCGCATGCCGCGGCCGCGATCGCTGTCGTCGAGTAGCTCGCCGAACAGGTAGGCGTTGTCGCCCAGGATGAGGCCGCCGGGGCGGAGGTTGGCCAGGGCCCAGCGGGCGTAGTGGCCGTAGCTGACCTTGTCGGCGTCGAGGAACACGGCGTCGAACGGGCCGTGATCGACCAGGGTCGGCAGGACCTCGACGCCGGCGCCGTGCAGCACGGTGACCCGATCGTCGACCCCGGCGGCGACGAGGTTGGCCCGGGCCAGCGCGGCGTGCTCGGCCTCGTACTCGATCGTCCACAGGTGCCCGCCAGCGGGCAGGGCGCGGGCGATGTGGATCGCCGAGTAGCCGACCAGGGTGCCGACCTCGACCGCGCGGGTGACCCCGGCCAGCCGACACAGGAGCGCGATCAGCTTGCCCTCGGCCGGCCCGACCATGATCGCCGGGACGTGCTCGGGGGTGGCGAAGGCGCGCAGCAGGCCGGGATCCTGCGGGGTGTGGACCCGGGCGACCCAGTCGAGGATCGCCGGCGTCGAGTAGCGCAGGCCCGCGCGGGAGTCGTTGTCGGCCATCGCGCGATGGTGCCACACGATCGGGCGCAGGCTTGGCCCGACCGCCGCCGTCGGTTACGCTGGGGCCATGACGCGTCACCGCTGGTCTCGCCTCGGGTTCGCCATCGTCCTCGCCGTCGGCGGCGCCGCCGGGGTGGCCGGCTGCGGCAAGCGCGAGCAGGGCGCGCCGGCCGCGCGGGCCGACGAGGTCCCGTTCCTGTCGATCGACGAGGTCGCGGTCCGGCTGGCCAGCGGCACCTGCCGCGCGGTCGACGCCAACGACGCCCAGCTCCGCAAGGACGTCGGCGTCATCCCCGGCGCCGTGCTGCTGACCGACTACGAGGCCTTCTCGCTCAAGGAGCTGCCCGAGGACAAGACCACGCCGCTGGTCTTCTACTGCGCCAACGAGCAGTGCGACGCCTCGCACGTCGCCGCCCGCCGCGCGCGGTCGGCCGGCTACGAGCGGGTCCACGTGCTGGCGGCCGGCATCCTCGGCTGGGCCAAGGCCGGCCGCGCGGTCGACAAGCCGGCGATCCTGTAGCCGGCGCCGCGCCATCGCCGCGGTCGATCGCGCGCCATCGCCGCGAGCCCGCCCGAGCCCCGCATGAACCTGGTCCTGCTCGATCCCGACGAGGTCGTGGACGGCCGCGTCCGCCTCCGCGACCGGCGCGCCCGCCACCTGCGCGAGGTGCTCGGCGTCGAGCTCGGCGCGACCGTGCGGGCCGGGCTGGTCGGCGGCGCGATCGGCGGCGCGACCGTGATCGAGCTCGGCGCCGACGGCGCGGTCGAGCTCGAGGTGGTGTGCGATCGACCGCCGCCGCCGCGGCTGCCGGTGGTGCTGGTGCTGGCGGTGCCGCGGCCCAAGGTGCTGACCCGGGTGATCGAGGCGGCGGCGGCGTTCGCGGTCGAGCGGATCGAGCTGGTCAACGCCTGGCGGGTCGACAAGGCCTACCTCGCCAGCCCGCGGCTGACGCCGGCCGCGCTGGCCGAGGCGGCGCGGCTCGGCGCCGAGCAGGGCGCGACCACCCACCTGCCGGCGATCACCGTCCACCGCCGGCTGATGGCGTTCCTCGATCGCGACCACCCGGCCGGGGTCGCGCCGCCGGGGCCGGCGCTGTGCGCCCACCCGCGGGCGCCGATCTGGATCGAGGCGGCGGCGCCGTTCGCCGCCGGCGCCACCGCGGCGGCGCCGGTGACGCTGGCGATCGGTCCCGAGGGCGGCTGGATCGAGCGCGAGGTCGAGACCTTCGCCGCCCGCGGCTTCGCCGTCGTCGGCCTCGGCGTCGCCGTGCTGCGGGTCGAGGCCGCGGTCGCCGCCGCGCTCGGCCAGCTCGCGCTGCTCGCCCGCCGGGGCTGAGGCTCCGAGCGAAGCGAGGAGCCGAAGGAACAAGGAGCGCCTTCGCCGCTGCGTAAGGGCCCGCCGACCCCGCCGCCGATTCATTCACGTCGCGGACGACCCCGCGCGTCAGCGAGGGTTCAGCCCAGCAGGGCGGCGCGGTCGGCGGCGGCGTGATCGCCCAGCAGGTCGACGCCGTGGGCGGCGAGCCGGCGCGCCGCCGCGGCGGCGTAGGCGGCGCGCGGGTGATCGTGATCGGCGCACCACTGGGCGTGGCCGCACAGGTAGGCCAGCTCGAGGCCGCGGCCGAGAGTGAGCGCGAACCGCCGGGCGCCGGCCTCGAGCCGATCGCCGTCGGTCATCGCCGCCATCGCCCAGCCCGCGGCGTGGTCGAGCGCGGCGCGGGCCGCAGCCGCCGCGTCGGTGAGGCCGGCCGCGGTCACCGGCGCCAGGTGGGCGGCGGCGTCGGCCTGCACCGCGGCCAGCGCGCCGCCCTTGCCGAGCGCGCGCACGGTGTCGAGCGACAGCACGTTGGTCGTGCCCTCCCAGATCGGCAGCACCTGCGCGTCGCGCAACAGCGCCGGCAGGCCGGTGTCCTCGACGTAGCCGGCGCCGCCGCACGCCTCGATCGCCTCCGACGCGATCGCCACCGCCTGCTTGGCGGTGGTGAGCTTGGCGATCGGCGTCAGCGCCCGCAGCAGGCGCTGATCGTGCTCGTCGCCGCCGCGCTCGCAGCGGCCGAGCACCGCCGCGGCCCGGAACGCGAGCAGGAACGCGCCGGCGTACTCGGCCTCGAGCCCGGCCAGGGTGTCGGCGTGGAGCGGCTTGTCGCGCAAGAGCGCGCCGAACGCGCGCCGTCGGCCGGCGTAGTCGCGGGCGAGATCGAGCGCGCGCCGCATCCCCGAGACCGACGACACCGCGTTCCAGGTCCGGGTCAAGGACAGCATCGGCGTGATCGCGCGGACCCCGTCGTGGTCGGCGCCGACCAGGATCGCCGCCGCGCCGTCGAGACCGAGCTCGGCGGTCGGGACCTTGCGGGTGCCGAGCTTGTCCTTGAGCCGGTGGACGGTGATGCCACCCGCCAGCGCGCCGTCGGCGGCGCGGACCGGGACGAAGAACAGGGCCAGGCCGCGGCTGCCGTCGGGGTTGCCCTCGGGCCGGGCCAGGGTCAGCGCGATCTCGGCGGTGGTGGCGGAGGTGAACCACTTGGTGCCGGTCAGCCGCCAGCCGTCGCCGTCCTTGCGGGCGACGGTCTCGGTGGTGCTGACGTCGGAGCCGCCGGTGCGCTCGGTCATCCACTGGCCCGAGGTCCACGCGGTCGCCGGATCGCGGCTGATCAGGTGGGGGACCGCGCGATCGATCAGCGCCTGGTTGCCGCTGTCGAGCAGCGTGCGGGCGGCGCCGTCGGTCATCGCCAGCGGGCACGAGTAGACGTCGAGCGACGGGCCGATGACGTGGACCAGCGCGAACTGGTGGCTGCGGGCGTGGACGCCGAACCGCGGCTCGTAGCCGGCGGCGACCAGGCCGCGCTCGGCGGCGAGGCGGGCGGCCTGCTTCCACAAGGGCGTCACCTCGATGTGATCGATCCGCCGCCCCCATGGATCCCACGGGGTGTGGACCGGCTCCTGCTCGCGATCGGCCTGCTGCAGCCGGTAGAACGGGCCGCCCGCCAGCTCGCCGAGCTCGGTCAGCTCGGCGGTGACCGCGGCCAGCGCGTCGGCCGGCAGCGTGCGCGCGAGGTACGGCGCGAGCATCGGGTCGCTCGCGAACGTGTCACCGAGGCGGGGCGGGTCCTGGAAGAACGCCATGCCCCGAACCTACTGCGTCGCCGCCCGGGCGAGAACCCGGGGCGGCGGGTGAGCGGCGCGCGACTGGGATCGGAGCGGCGGAATGAAGCAGCGGAACGCGTGACCCGCCCTTACGAGGCGGGAGCAGCCCGCCTTGTTCCTTCGGACCCTCGCCGACGCTCGGGATCCGCGGAGACTGTGAACGACGCGGCGGCGCGGGCGGCGGGCCCACACGGGGCCGCGATGGCGCGCCTCGTTCCTTCGGACCCTCGCCGACGCTCGGGATCCTCAGGGGGCCGGCGGCGGCGGGGGCGGCGGGGGCGGGCCACCGGCGGCCGAGCCGGGCGCGCCACAGACGTAGTGGAGGCGCCACTCGGTCGCGGTGCGGGTGCTGGTGATCGCCTGGGTCGACGATCCGCCGCGGGTGCTCGAGGCGCCGACCGCCTGCGAGTTGCTGCCGTTGCCGGTGTTGGTGGTCTGCGACGCGCCACCGGCGACGGTGTCCTCGCCGTAGTTGGTGTCCGACTGGGCGATGACGTCGGTGCCGATCGCCTCCTCGCCCTGCTGGGTCACCGTGTAGTTGCCGGGGCCGCAGTGGGCCGCCATCTGCTTGTTGGCGTCCTCCATGCCCTTCCCACGATCGCCGTTGATGCGGAACACCCCTCCGACCTGATTCTGGGTGATGAGGGTGGCGCTGCCACAGGCAGCGAGCAGAGCGGCGCACATCAATCCGAGGCCAAGCTTACGCAGCATCGTCGTGTCCTTCCCTGACGGTGACGGCCGTCGCCGCGACGGTAGTACACGCGCCCGGCCGGGGCAACCGCGCCGCGCCTTGACCGTGGCGCCGGCCGCTGGGAGGCTGGCGTCATGGGGTTGCGCGTCGAGTCGACCATCGACCACGTCACGGTGTTTCCGGGTGCGGCGCGGGTCACACGCGTGGCCCGGGCGGCGATCGCCGGCCGCGCCGAGCTACACCTCACCGGCCTGCCGCTCGCGCTCGACGACGACTCGCTGCAGGTCGCGGTCGACGGCCCGGCCCGGGCCGCCGATCTGCGGGTGACGATCGAGGTGGTCGGCCCGGGCGAGGCCCCGATCGACGACGACGAGCTGCACGCGCGGCGGCGGGCGGTCGCGGCCGCGCAGGCGGTGCGGGATCACCTGCGGACCGAGGTCGGCAACCTGGGCGCCCTGGCGGCGGCGGCCCGCGCCGAGCGCGATCAGCCGGCGCCGGCCTGGGCCGACGCGCTGGCGGCGCGGCTGGCGGTGCTCGAGGCGCGATCGGCGCGCGAGGCGGTGGTGCGGGCCGAGCTGGCCGACGCCGAGCGCGCGCTGACCGACGCCGAGCGCGCCCTGGCGGTGGCCCGCGACCGCCGGGCCCGGGCCGGCAGCGCGCGGCGCGAGCCCGGCGCGCTGCGCAAGACCGTCGTCGTCACCGTCGAGCCCGACGGCGCCGGCGGCGAGGCGACGATCACGGTCGGCTACCTGGTCGCGGGCGCGCGCTGGGCGCCGAGCTACGCCGCTCGCCTCGACGGCGTCGGCGGCCTCCGCCTCGAGCTGCGCGCCAGCGTGGCCCAGGCGACCGGCGAGGACTGGACGCAGGTCAAGCTCGAGGTGTCGACCGCGGCGCCCGGCCGCTGGCTCGATCTGCCCGAGCTGCCGGCGCGCCGCATCGGGCGGCGTCAGCCGGCGCCGGTCCGGCCCGGCTGGCGGCCGGCGCCGGTCGGCGTCGACGCGCTGTTCGCCGACTTCGATCGCGGGCTCGCGGCCCAGCGTGCGCCGGCCGAGCCGCCCGCGCCGCCGCCGCCGCGCCAGGCGCCGCCGCCGCCGCCGCTGATGGCGCCGCCGATGGCCGCGCCGGTCGCTTCCGGCGCGATGCTGCCCAAGATGATGTCGATGTCGTTCGACGGCGTGGCCGCCGAGGCGGCGCCGGCCCGGGCGCGCGGCGGCCGCGAGATGGCGCGTCGATCGATGGCGCCGGGCGCCGCGCCATCGATGCCGATGCCCCAGGCCGCGTACGGCGGCGCGCCGTCGGCCAAGCTCGACGAGGCCGCCGCCGACGTTGACCGCGAGGGCGGCGGCGCCGCGGGCGAGCTCGAGCTGGTGGTCGGCGCCCAGCTCCTGGTGTACGGCCGGCTGCGGATGGCCGGGCCGCGCGAGCCGCGCCGCGGCCACCTGGTGCCGATGAGCCGCGACCAGACCTGGGCGGTCGCCGCCGACGTCGCCGCGGCGGCCGCCGCCGCCGGGGGTGGCGCGCTGCCGCCGCCGCCGCCCGGGCTCGGCGAGGTCGGCCAGGGCGTCTACGATCACGCCTTCACCAGCGACGGGCGGGTCGACCTGCCGGCCGACGGGAGCTGGCACAACCTCGCGATCCTCGCCCGCGACGCGGCGGTCACCCTCGGCCACGTGGTGGTGCCGTCGGTCGCGCTCGACGTCTACCGCCAGGCGACGCTGGTCAACCCGCTCGACGCGCCGATGCTGGCCGGGCCGGTCGACGTCTACGATCGTGGCGAGCTGGTCACCACCACCACGGTCGACACCACCGCGCCCGGCGCCACCGTCGAGCTCGGCCTCGGCGTCGACGCCACGGTCAAGGTCGCCCGCAACGCCCGCTTCCGGGAGGAGGTCGCCGGCATGCTGCGCGGCGCGCTCAAGCTGATGCACGAGGTCACCATCGACGTCGAGAACCTGGGGCCGCGGCCGATCCACCTCGAGGTCCGCGAGCGGGTCCCGATCCCGGTCGCCGGCACCGACGACGTCGAGGTCGAGCTCGACCGGGTGTCACCGGCGTGGGAGGCCTGGCGCCCCGAGCCGGGGCCGGGCGCCGCCCCGCTCAAGGGCGGCCACCGCTGGCGGGTCGAGGTCGGCGCGCGGGCCAAGCTCGGCCTGCGGGTCGACTACCACGTCCGCATCTCGCAGAAGCACGAGCTGGTCGGCGGCAACCGGAGGGAGCCGTGAGCGCGCGCGCGATCGACCTGCCGATCGCCGAGGTCCTGGTGTTCGAGGACCGCGCGCGGGTGATCCGGCGCGGCCCGGTCGCGCTGGCGGCCGGCCAGGTCCAGGTCGAGGTCACGCCGGTGGCGCCGGTGGTGGTCGACAAGTCGGTGGTGGCCCGGATCGGCGGCGGCGCCGCCCGGGTGCTCGACGTCCGGGTCCGGCGCGAGGTCGCGCCGTGGCGCACCGGCGCCGACGATCCGCGCGCGGCCGCCGCCGAGCGGGCCGCGCTCCAGGTCCGGGTCGACGACGCGCGCGGGCGACGGCGGGCGCTGGCCGATCGCGCGGCCGCCGCGACCACCGCGGCCCAGGGCCTGGCCGCGCTCGGTGATCTCGCGCGCCGCGAGCTGATCGACGAGGCCGGCTGGGGCCGCCGGGTCGACGACGCGGCGGCGCGCCTGGCCGAGCTGGCGGCGCGGACCCGGGCGGCCGCGGTGGAGGCCGCCACCCTCGCGATCGACGTCGAACAGGCCGGCGCCGAGCTGGCCGCGCTCGAGCGCGAGCTGGCCGGGCGCGAGCAGGCGCTGGGCAAGGAGATCGCGATCGTCGCGATCGATCTCGACGTCGGCGATGCCGGCGGCGTCGGCGATGGCGCCGATGGCGCCGATGGCGGCGCCGCGCCCGCCGCCGCGATCACGATCGAGCTCGAGTACGTCGTCCCCGCCGCGTGCTGGCGCCCGTATCACACCGCCACCCTGCGCGACGGCGCCGCCGGCGATCCCGCCGCCCGCGAGGTCGAGGTCGCGACCGACGCCTGCGTCTGGCAGGCGACCGGCGAGGACTGGCGCGAGGTGCGGCTGCGGTTCTCGACCGAGCGGCCGTCGCTGGGCACCCGGCCGCCGGTGCTGATCGACGATCGGCTGGCGGTCCAGGCGCGCGGGGCGCTGGTGGTCAGCGCCCGCGATCAGGACATCGTCACCACCGGCCTGGGCGTCGGCACTCGCGAGGCCGCCGACGTCCCCGGCGTCGACGACGGCGGCATCGCCCGGCTGCTGGTCGCGCCGCTTGTGGCCAGCGTGCCCGGCGACGGCCGACCGTACCGGGTCCGGGTAGCGGCGTTCACCGCCGCCGCCGAGGTCGCGTGGGTCGCGTTCCCCGAGCGGGCCGAGGGCGTGCTCGTCCGCAGCCGGCAGGTGAACGGCGGCGCCGAGCCGCTGCTGGCCGGGCCGGTCGACCTCATCGCCCGCGGCGGCCTGACCGGCCGGACGTCGATCAAGTTCGTCGCCGTCGGCGAGCGCTTCGATCTCGGCTGGGGCCCCGATCCAGCGCTGCGCCTCCACCGCGCGGCCCGCAGCAAGCGCGAGGCGGCCGGGCTCCTGTCGTGGGCGACCACCACCCATCGGATCGCGGTGCGGCTGTCGAACCTGGGGCCGGTCGCGCGGACCGTGCTGGTCACCGAACGGGTGCCGGTCTCGGAGCTGGAGAAGGTCGAGATCACGGTGACGCCGGCCGACGGCTGGCGGCTCGAGGACGACGACGGCGTGCGCCGCGATCCGACGCCGCTGGTGACCGCCCGCGCCATCGACGGCGACGGCCTGGTCACCTGGACCGTCGAGCTGCCGGCCCGGGCCCGTCGGGCGCTGGCGCTCGAGTTCGTGGTCAAGGCTCACGACTCGGTGGTCGGCCTGTGACCGCGCGGTCACGCCGCGACGACCACGGCGGTCGATCATGGTGAGCGGGGCGCGCGCGGCCGAGATGCTGACCGGCCGGCTGGCGCGCAACCGCCGCCACCTCGGCCGCTGGGCCAAGCGCGCCGGCGTGTCGTGCTGGCGGCTCTACGATCGCGACATCCCCGACGTGCCGATCACGATCGACGACTACGAGGGCCGGCTGGTGATCGCCGACCGCCGGTCGGCGCGGATCGGCGAGGAGCTCGATCGCGCCTGGCTCGACGAGGTGGTGGCGGCGGCGACCGCCGGGATCACGCCCGAGGAGCTCCACGTCAAGGAGCGGCGGCGGATGGCCGACCGCCGCGCCACCGGCGTGCAGTACCAGCGCCTCGCCGAGTCGGGCGCCTGGCACGAGGTCGGCGAGGGCGGCCACCGCTTCCTGGTCAACCTCGGCGACTACCTCGACACCGGCCTGTTCCTCGATCACCGCCAGACCCGGGCGATGGTCGCGGCCGAGGCGGCCGGCAAGCGCTTCCTCAACCTGTTCGCCTACACCGGCGCGTTCACGATCCACGCCGCCGCCGCCGGCGCCGCGTCGTCGGTCAGCGTCGACATGTCGAACACCTACCTCGACTGGGCGGCCGACAACCTGGCCCGCAACCGGCTCGACGCCGGCCGGCACCAGCTCGAGCGGGCCGACGTCCTCGCCTGGCTCGGCGCCTACCGCGGGCCGCGCTTCGATCTGATCGTCGTCGATCCGCCGACCTTCTCCAACTCGAAGAAGATGGCCGACAGCTTCGACGTCCTCCGCGATCAGGTCGCGCTCCTGACCGCGGTGGCGCGGGTCGCGACCCCGGGCGGCGTGATCTGGTTCTCGACCAACCACCGCGGCTTCCAGCTCGATCCCCGCGCCGCTGGCGCCCGGGTCGCGGTCGAGACCACCGCCCGCACGGTGCCGCCCGACTTCGGCTACAGCAAGCCACACCGATCGTGGCGGCTGGCGCCGGCGGCGACGTGAACTTCTTCGGCCACGCGGCGGTGGCGTCGTGGCAGCCGGGCGCGTCGCCGGGCCTGGCGCTCGGCGCGATGCTGCCCGACTTCGCCGGCATGGTCGGCGCCCGGATCGCGGTCGCCCACGACGACGACGTCACCCGCGGCATCGCGCTGCACCACGCCACCGACGCGGTCTTCCACCAGGCGCCGTCGGTGCGGGCGCTGTTCGCCGCCGCCGAGGCGCGGATGTACGCGCGCCACTGCCGGCGGGGCCCGACCCGGGCCGCCGCCCACGTCGGCGTCGAGCTGTTGCTCGACGGCGTCCTGCTCGCCGACGCCGGCCACCGCGCGACCTACCTCGCGGCGCTGGCGATCGCGCCGGTGCCGGTGAGCTGGCGCGACGACGGCGACGACGTCCGCTTCGATC
>Ga0075163_10002379_pt1 | contig 25361 bp, 19 predicted proteins | sample JI1023141ADNA_FD_71478 | JGI IMG/M metagenome (GOLD analysis project Ga0075163, IMG submission 71478) | Wastewater effluent complex algal communities from Wisconsin, to seasonally profile nutrient transformation and Carbon sequestration -... | ecosystem: Engineered > WWTP > Effluent > Algae... | reverse complement strand
GCGCATTCGTGTCAACGTGACGGGCCCCGCCAACCAGACGCTCTATCTGCAGGCGATCCACCGGGGCAACAAGTCGAGCGTGGTGAGCATCACCACAGCGCCGGCGCCGATGGTCGTCCCAGGCGTCACCATTCCAGGGGGCCTGGTGAAGCCGCAAGGCCCGGCGCTGCCGGCTCCTTCGGGGTTGAATATCAAGAGGCCGTGACGGAGCCGAGAACCTCGCGCGCCTTGAGTAAGAGGTCGCGCGGGGCGAAGGGCTTGGAGAGCACGTGCTCGAACGTTCCCTGCGCCGCGGCGCCGGGGGCGTAGCCGCTCATGATGATCATCGGCGGGGCCGCAGGACGAGAATGCAGAATGCTCCACAGAGCGTCGCCCGCGACGCGCGGCATGACGAGATCGCTGACGACCAGGTCGACGTCGTCGCACGCGTCGAGGATCTCCAGCGCCGCTTGCCCGTCTTCCGCCACCGTGACCCGATAGCCGGCGCGGGTGAAGACGCGATGCAACAGCGCGCGCACCTGAACGTCGTCGTCGACCACCAGCACGTGCTCGGTCCCATGCAGAACGGGCTCGGCCACCGAGCCCTTGGCGGCGAGCTCGGAGGCGTGGGTGCTCACCGGCAAGTACACGCGAAACGTGGTTCCCCTTCCCTCTTCGCTGTACACGTTGATGAATCCGTCGTGACGCCGCACGATGCTGTCGACCACCGCGAGCCCCAGGCCGGTGCCCGCGCCCGCCACCTTGGTGGTGAAGAACGGCTCGAACACGCGCCCCGAGACCTCGGCGGACATGCCCACCCCGGTATCGGTCACCGCCAGGAGCACGTAGTCGCCGATGCGCGCAGAGGGGTGCGCCTCGAGATAGGCCGCGTCGATGGCGACGCTCGAGATGTCCACCAGGATGCGGCCTCGCATGTCGAGCGCATCGCGGGCGTTCACCACCAGGTTCATGACCACCTGCTCCACCTGGCCGGCATCCGCGTACACCAGACCCAGCCCGGGCGCATGCGTCACTTCGAGGGTCACGGTGGCAGGGAGGAGCGTGCGAAGCATCGGCACGAACCCGTCGACCACCTCCTCGACGCGAATATCCCGGCGGTGCAGCGGCTGCCCGCGGGAGAACGCCAGGAGCTGCCGCGACAGGCCGGCCGCACGGCGTGCAGCCAGCTCGACCTCTTCGACCAGCTCGCGGGCCGGATGCTGCTCGAGCATCCCGCGCGCGAGCTCGGCATTGCCCATGATACTCACGAGCATGTTGTTGAAGTCGTGGGCGATCTCGCCGGCCATACGGCCGAGCGCCTCGAGCCGCTGCGCGCCGCGGACCTTCTCTTCGAGGTCGCGCTGGGCCGTCTCCGCCCGAATGCGGCCGGCGACCGCCGACACCATCGAGGCGGCCTGCACGACGAAAGCGAGCTCGGCCGCGGAGGGAGGGAGCACGCCATCGGCCGCGAACGTACCCACGCAGAATACGCCGATGCGCTCGGCCACGCGCAGCATGGGCACGGCGACGAGCGTTCGGTTGCCGAAGTAGGCGACCTGCGCCTGGTCGGCGAGCTTCGACTCCCGAAGGTCGTCGACCACCACTGGCTCGGTGGTCGTCAGCAACCACGTGACCCACGGGTCCTTGGAGACGTCGAGCGCCGCCATCCGCTGTTCGACGCGCACCCGATCGGGCAACGCATAGCCGACGACCTCCAGCCCGTGGCCCGCGGGAAGCGGCAGGAGCAGCCAGGCGCGCCGGTAGCGCGTGTGCTGGGTGACCGCCTCCACGACGCGGTCCATGACCTCTCCGAGGCTACTCGCCTCGTGCAGCAGGCGAGAGAGCGCCAAAAGCGGGGTCACCCGATGACCGTATCGCCAACCGCCCCACCAGGAAAGGCGAGACCGTGTGCGGCGAATCTCGGTCGTCGTCGTCAGACATCGATTCGTCGACGCGCACTCGAAGAAGGAGGCCTCATGTCCGGATTCCACGCTCGCGCACTCACGCTCCTCGAGACGGTCCCGCCCGCGAGCGCGGCGGCAACGGATGAGCTCACCAGGCTCGAAGGCGACCGAGGAATCGTGCTCCCGCCTTCGGTCCGCGAGTGGTACGTGCTGGAAGGGGCCAGCGAGCTGCTCCGCAAGGGGCTCGATGGACAAGGGATTCACCTGGACCAGCTCGGCCGGCCGCACGAGGGCTTCGAAGAGCCGGTAGACCTGGTTCCCGAAGGTCGCATGCTCCTCATGGTCGAGAACCAGGGCGTATGCGCCTGGGCGGTGCGACTCGACGGTTCGAGCGACCCTCCGGTGGATATCGAGTACGACACCATGCCCGAGCCCGAGTGGCATCCGTTCACGCCCACGTTCTCGCAGTTCGTCCAGTACTGCATTTGGCACACGGTCCGCTTCACGCTCCCGTTCTCGGCCGAGGGGAGCGGTGGCTCGCGTGAGACTCTGGTCGGCGTCTGCGACCAGCTCGAACAAGGGGCGCCTACCCGACCAGGCACGCCCATCGTGACGGTGGTGGGGGACGGTATCGAGCACTACGGCGCGGTGGGGCGCAACCTGTTGGGATTGGTCGGTGGATGGTGGCAGTGCGCCTCCGATTCCCCCGAAGCCTTCGTCGCCATGGTGCGGGCGCTGCGGCAAGCGGCCGGTCCCACCGAGCAGTTTCGGGCGGGTAATCCGGCGTCGAAGGCCCTGCTGGACCCCATCGTCTAGATTTTCGGATGCGAGTGCAGTCGTTCATCGAAGAAGGAGATCGCAATGCGTAGCAAGTGGGTGCGGATCGCAATCATCGTCGGAGCCATGGGAATGGGCGTGCCGGTCACGCCATCGTTCGCCGAGCCGTCTGCCGCGCCGGCCAGCCGCGTTCCGGAGAAGAAGCTCACGATCACCGGGCTCGAGAACGGCGTGACTGTCACGGCGCAGTTCAATCCCAAGGAGATCACGATCGACAAGTCGGTGCCGTGGCGGAGGAGCAGCACATCGAAGTCCGACCCGCCCGAGGTCGAGCTCTCGAGCCCCGATGGACGCTCGATGACCTTCGAGCTCACGTTCGACACGTTCGACGCGAAAACCGACGTGTACGCCGCCTATCTCGCCAAGCTGGTCGCCCTCACCACGGTCATGGATCCCAATGGTCCCGAGGACAAACGCAGACCGACGCGCGTGAAGGTCCAGTGGGGGCCGGTCTCGCTGGAAGGAGTGATCGAGTCGACCGCCATCAAGTACACGGCCTTCCTGCCGGACGGCACGCCGCTCCGCGCCACATGCACGGTAAAAATCAAGGAGGCGAGCCGCGCGACCTTCCGGAAGTAGCGGCCCGCGTCACCGTGGAACCTGGCCGCGGAGCTGCGGGTACATGTAGACCTCGGCGTCGACGCCGTGCGCGGTTGCCAGCTCGGTCATGCGGGCCACGTCGGCTTTCTTGTGGAAGCCTAGGCCAGCCCGCTGCAGCGAGCGGTTCCGCAGCGCCGGGACGAAGTCCTCCGGTCGCTGGTGCTCGGCCTTCTGGAACACGAGCTCCTCGAGGGCCGGTGCTCGCTCCAGCGCGGTGAAGTCGCGCAGGTTCTTCATGGCCGCGAGCTTCACGAAGCGCAAGGCGCGAAGCTGCGTGAGGTCGGGCAGGCTCGTCACGGCGTTCATGGTCTCGAGATCCAGCAGCTCCAGGCCAACGAGCTTCGACACCACCGAGAGATCGTCGATCTTGGGGAGTCGCCAGAGCTGGAGCGAACGAAGCCGCGAAAGAGAGCCGAGCGGCGAGAGATCGCCCACCACCCCCAGCTGCTGCAGCGCGAGCATGTGTAGGTTACATAGATCGCCCAGCGGCTCGAGCGAGACGAGCTTCTTGGCGGACCGCAGCGCGAGCCTCCGTAAGCCCCCGAGCGCAGGGAGCAGCTCCGGGAGGTCGCGCTCGTAGGCGTCGAGGTGGAGCGAGGAGAGCCGTGGAAAGAGCGGGAGCCGTGAGAGATCGACGTCCGCGCTCGCGCGATCGTGCGGTGCGAGCGACAGCTCCTCGAGACCCGGCGGGAGGTGGGCGAGGATGTCCTTCGGCGCCTTCTTCGGAAGCTCGAAGGTGACGGCTTTCAGGTTGTGAAGGTGGCCCAGCGCCTGCGGGTTCTCGACGGCCCCCGACGCTTCGACGGTGAGCCGCTCGAGCATGGGCAGGTCTTCGAGGAACGAGAGGTCGATCTTGTCGCAGTGATAGAGGCGGAGCGCGAGGCCCGGCCGTTGCTCGAAGAAGCGCTCACGGAGCGAGCGCACCATCTCGCTGCTGGGACGCGTGGTCCCGGTGGAGCGCCCCTCGATCTGGATGCGATCGAGCCGGTCGCGCTTCTCTGCATGCTCGGCGAGCTCCTGCGGATCTACCGGCCGCGTCGCCGAGAGTGACCAGAACTGCAAGCTGCCGTCGAAGTAGCCGCCCATGGCTCAGGGTGTCATGCCCTGGAGGCCGCGCGCTTCGCTGCTTTGTACTTGGCGACGACATCCGACGCGCTCTTGGCGCGCAGCGTCGCTTTCGCGAGCGCGCACACCGTCTCGTCGTAGTCGCTGCCCGACCCGAGGTCGACGACCCCCTTCAGCGCCTTGGCGCGTGCACGCAGCTCGCCGAAGCCGGGGAGCGAAGGGGCAATCTCGTCCACTTCTTCGGGATCGGCATCGACATCGTTCCGGTCGCAGAACCGATCCCACTGGTCGATGAGCATGTTGAGCTCCACGAAGGCGCCGAGCGACGTGGCCAGGACCGAGAGCTGACCGGCGCCCGGATCGTGGATGAAGACCTCGGAGCCCTTCCGCGCGCGGAGCAGGAAGAACCGGCAGCCGCTGCCGTCCTTGCCGACGTACAGGGTGCCGGTGGCGGCCGCGATGGACGCCGGCTCCGAGAACGACGCGCCCGCCTTGGGCGCGGCCAGCATCTCCTTGGGCTTGGCGATGTGCCAGAGGCCCAGGCTGCCGAGCCGATGGGCTGCGAGGAACGCGAAGAACGTGGCGACCTCGGGCGCAGTGCCACCGAGGCGCGCGCGCACCTCTTCGAGGGCTGCATCCGGGGTCGGCCGCGGTCGGAGCTTCTTCTCGGCGACGAGGGCTGCAAGCACCGACGGCATGGCATGACTCTGCTTGGCTGCGCGCATGGCGCTCGACCGTAGAGCGCACGCGCGTGCCCCGCAAGCCGCTACCGCTTCGATGCGACCTGGGCGAGGAAGGTGCGCGCGGCGCGATGCCCCTGCGCCCTCGCCTTTCGCATCCAGTGATTGCTGTTGCGCGTGCTCCGCTTCACCCCGGTGCCGTCCTTGTAGCAGCACCCGAGGTTCCATTGCGCGATGCGGTCGCCGGCGATCGCCGCACGGCGGTAGTGCTCGACGCCCTTTCGTGCGTCCTTGCGGACGCCCCGGCCGTGAAACAATGCGTAGCCCACCTCGCGCGATGCCTCGGCGTCGCCCCCTGCTGCGGCCCTGAGGAACCAGGAGAACGCCGCGCGGTGTCCCGCGGCACCCCCTCCCCGTCGCGATACGCCAGCCCGATGTTGTACTGGGCGACATCGGGCCCCCCTTCCGCGGCAAGGCGCCACCACCGGAGCGCGGCCGGAAGGTTTCGCCGGGTCGCGGTCGCGAAGTAATAGAAGGTGCCCACGTAGAACTGCGCGCGCATGTGACCCTCGTTCGCCGCCCGGCGAAACAGGCGCAGCGCCCGCCCGAGATCGCGCTGCGCCGCCACACGATGAAACGCGAACCGGTACCCCAGGCGAAAGGTCGCGTCTACGTCCCCCGCAGCCACTTCGCGCTCGAGCGCCGCAGTGGTGATCATCGCACGTCCCCACTCCCCGATTGCATGCACTGCCATCTTCCCATCGCGCGCCGGGGTGTCAACTGGATCCGGCGCGCGAGGGTGCGCGCCTACTCGGCCGGCGTGGGGGCGTGGGCCTCGTCGGGGTCGGGCGTGGGGGCCCGGTGGCGGCGCCGGAGGACGGTGAAGAACACCGGTGTGAGGAGGAGACCGAAGACGGTGACGCCGATCATGCCAGCGAAGACGGCGATGCCCATGGCGTGACGCATCTCGGAGCCGGCGCCCTTGGACGACACCAGCGGCCAGACGCCCATGATGAAGGCGATGGAGGTCATGAGGATCGGTCGGAGCCGCAGGCGACAAGCCTCGAGCACCGCGGTGACGGCGTCGACGCCATCGGCTTCCTGTTTGTCCTTGGCGAACTCCACGATGAGGATGGCGTTCTTGCACGAGAGGCCCACCAGCACGAAGAGGCCAATCTGCGTGAAGATGTTGTTGTCGCTGTGGTCGAGCCACACCCCGAAGATGGCGGCCAGCAAGCACATGGGCACGATGAGGATGACGCTGAGCGGCAGCGACCAGCTCTCGTACTGCCCGGCCAGCACCAGGAACACCAGCAGCACGCACAGGGGAAACACCAGGAGCGCGGTGTTGCCGGTGAGCACTTGTTGATACGTGAGCTCGGTCCACTCGTAGCGCATGCCGGCCGGCAAGTCCTTGGCTGCGCTGGCTACCGCGGCCAGGGCCTCGCCGGAGCTGTGGCCGGGCGCCGGTGCGCCGTTCACCTCCGCCGCCGGATATCCGTTGTAGTGGGTGACGCGGTCCGGCCCGTTGGCGGCGCGCACCGTGAGCACGCTGCCGAGCGGCACCATGTTTCCGTGGTCGTTGCGCGTCTGCAGGGCGAGCACGTCCTCCGGCGTGAGGCGATGCGAGGCGTCGGCTTGCACCGTCACCTGAAAGGTGCGCCCGAAGCGATTGAAGTCGTTCACGTACACCGACCCCAGGTAGGCCTGCATGGTCTCGAACACGTCGGTGATGGCCACACCCTGGGTCTTGGTCTTGGTGCGATCGAGATCGGCGAAGAGCTGGGGGACGTTCACCTGGTAGCCGGAGAAGAGCCCCGCCAGCTCCGGTCTCTTCCGGGCCGAGCCCAGGAAGAGCTGCGTATTGTCGTAGAGGCCGTCGAGCCCCACGTCACCGCGGTCTTCCACGTACAGCTTGAAGCCGCCGATGGTGCCGAGGCCCGCCACCGGTGGCGGTGGGAACACGCCGACGAAGGCCTCCTGGATGGTGGAGAACTTCTGCCCGAGGGTGGCCGCGATGGCGGTGCCGGTGAGGTGCTTGGCCTTTCGCTCCTCGAAGGGCTTGAGCCCCACGAAGACGATGCCGGCGTTGGGGCTGTTGGATAGGCCGGCGATGGAGAGACCCGGGAAGGCGATGGCGTGCTCCACCCCTTCGGTCTCGAGGGCCGCCTGCGACATGCGTCGAATGACGTCGTCGGAGCGATCCAGCGACGCGGCGTCGGGGAGCTGCGCGAAGGCCACCAGGTACTGCTTGTCTTGGGTAGGTACGAACCCGCTCGGCACCTTGGCGAAACCGAGCCAGGTGAGCAGCAAGAGACCACCGTAGGCCACCAGCGCCACCCGGTGGCGCGCGACGATGCGCCGCACGACGCCCACGTAGCCCCGCGAGGTGGCCTCGAAGAAGCGGTTGAAGGGCCGGAAGAACCAGCCGAACATCCGGTCCATCACCCGCGTCGGCAGGTCCTTCGGTGCGTGGTGCGACCGCAGGAGCACGGCGGCCAGCGCCGGGCTCAAGGTGAGCGAGTTGAACGCCGAGATGACCGTGGAAATGGCGATGGTGAGGGCGAATTGCCGGTAGAACTGGCCGGTGAGGCCGGGAATGAAGCCGATGGGGATGAACACCGCGCAGAGCACCAAGGCGATGGCGATGATGGGTCCGCTCACCTCGTCCATGGCCCGCCGGGTCGCGTCTTTGGGTGAATAGCCGAGGGTGATGCTTCGCTCCACGTTCTCGACCACCACGATGGCGTCGTCGACGACGATGCCGATGGCGAGCACCAGGCCGAAGAGCGAGAGCGCGTTGATGGAGAAGCCCAGGAGCTTCATTACCGCGAAGGTGCCCACCAGCGAGACCGGGACGGCGGCGATGGGAATGATCGACGCGCGCCAGGTCTGGAGGAACACGATGACCACCAGCACCACCAGGAGCAGCGCCTCCACCAACGTGCGCACCACTTCTTCGATGGACGTGCGCACGAACCGCGTAGGGTCGTAGACGATGCTGTAGGAGAGGCCTTCGGGGAAGCTGGTCGAAAGCTCGGCCATGGCCTTGCGCACGTCGTCGGAGAGCGCCAGCGCGTTGGAGCCGGGCGCCTGGAACACCGGGATGGCCACCGCCGCCTTGTTGTCGAGCAGGCTCCGGAGCGCGTACTGGTTGGCGCCCAGCTCGACCCGCGCGACGTCGCCGAGGCGCACGTTGGCACCGCTGGCGGTGGTCTTCACGATGACGTCGCGAAACTGCGCTTCGTCGAGCAAGCGGCCCTGGGCGTTGATGCCCAGCTGAAAGGCGACGCCGCCCACCGGCGAAGGCTGTTGCCCCAGGGTTCCCGCTGCGACCTGGATGTTCTGCTCGCGGAGCGCGCGCACCACGTCGCTGGCGGTGAGGCCGCGGGAGGCCACCTTGTCGGGGTCGAGCCACACGCGCATGCTGTAGTCGCCGGAGCCGAAGAGCTGCACGTCGCCCATGCCGGGGATCCGCGCGAGCGTGTCTTTCACCTGGAGCAGGGCGTAGTTGCGCAGGTACTTCTCGTCGTAGCGGCCGTCCGGCGAGGTCAGGTGCACGACCATGGTGAGGTCGGGCGAGCTCTTGCGGGTGACGACGCCGAAGCGGCGCACGTCTTCCGGCAGGCGCGGGAGCGCTTGGGCCACACGGTTTTGCACCTGCACCTGCGCGACGTCGAGGTTGGTGCCCACGCGGAACGTGGCGGTGAGGGTCATCGACCCGTCGGCGTTGGAGTCCGACGACATGTAGAGCATGTTCTCGACGCCGTTGATCTCCTGCTCGATGGGCGCGGCCACCGTCTCGGCGATGACCTTGGGGTTGGCGCCGGGGTACTGGGCGCGCACCACCACGGTGGGCGGCACCACCTCGGGATACTCGGAGATGGGCAGCGTGAAGGCCGAGATGGCGCCGAGCACGAAGATGAGGATCGACAGCACCCCGGCGAAGATGGGGCGGTCGACGAAGAAGCGCGCGAGCCTCATTGCGCCACGGCCTTGCCGGAGGACGAAGGAGCCGGCGAGACCGCCTGCGCGGCCGGTGCTGCCATGGGCACCAGATCCACGCTCACCGGCGCGCCGGGCCGCACCCGCTGGAGCCCCACCACCACCACGCGATCGGCGGGGGTCAGGCCCTCGCGCACCACGCGGAGGCCTTCGTGGAGCGGTCCCAGCTTCACTGCCCGGTACTGCACCTTGTTCTGCGGGTCGACCACGTACACATAGCGGCGGTCCTGATCGGTTCCCACCGCGCGATCGTCTACGAGCACGGTGTCGTGCGCGGCGCCGAGGGGCATGCGCACCCGGGCGAAGAGGCCGGGCGTCAGGCGTCCGTCGTCGTTCTTCACCACCACCCGCACCCGCAAGGTGCCGGTCTGCGGGTCCACGCGGTTGTCGAGGAAGTCCACGGTCGCGGCGTGCGGATGGCCGGGCTCGTCGGAGAATCCCACTTGCGCGACCACGGGCGGAGCGCCCCTGGCGCCGCGGCCGAGACGCAGGGCGTTGCTCTCGTCGACGTCGACGTACACGTGCAGGGGGTTCACCGAGACCAGCGTGGTGAGCGGCGAGGGCATGGCCGGGCCCACCAGGTTGCCGGCGGTCACCAGGGTGCGACCGATGCGACCGGCGATGGGCGCGCGCACGTACGCGTACTCGAGATCCAGCTGCGCCGACGAAACGGCGGCGCCCGCCACCTTGGCGCGGGCCATGAGCTGCAGGAGCGAGGAGCTCTGGGTGTCGCGCTCTTGCTCGGTGATGACGTGGGTCTTGAAGAGCGTCTCGGCCCGCGTGGCTTCGCGCTGCGCCTGCTGCTGATCCACCTGGGCGCGCTCCAGATCGGCCTGGGCCCGCGAGAGCGCCGCGCCGTAGGGGCGCGGATCGACCACGAAGAGCAGGTCGCCCGCCTTCACCAGCTCCCCCTCCTTGAACGCGACCCGCTGCAGGTGCCCCGACGCGCGCGGTCGTATCTCGACGCTGTCCACCGCCTCGGCGCGGCCCGTGTGATCCGACCATTCGCCGACCGGGGCGACCAGCGGCTGGGCCACGGTCACCTTGGGCGCCGCCGCGGCCGAAGCCGCCGGGCCCGCATGCACGTCACGCTCCAGGTGGCCATCGCAGGCCGCCGCCAAAGCTCCCAACGCAACGATTCCGACGATTTGTGCTCGGGACATCGCAACCAACCTCCAAATACTCATACACTTAAACAACAGTTTGAGTATTGATGCCGAGGGCTGCGGATGCGTTACGCTGGAAACAATGGCCGCGAGTCGAATGAGCGCCGAGCAACGCGCGAAGGTCTTCAAGGCCCTCGCCGATGCGCATCGCGTGGCCATCGTCGACTCCCTGGCGAAGAACGGGCCGCGATGCGGCACCGAGCTCGCCGACGAGCTCGGCATCAGCGTGGCGCTCATCTCCCATCACTGGGACGTGCTGGTGGAAGCCGGGCTCATCACCAAGGAGCGGGTGGGCCAGGCCCGCTATTGCTCGCTCGACCTCGAGAAGCTGCACCAGGCGACCGAGGGCTGGGACGGCTACGTCGCAGCCCTGGTGGCGATGCCCTCTGCGCCGGCGAAGCCGGCCAAGAAGAAGACCAAGAAGCGCGCGTAGCGCCGTCAGGTGAGCGCGAGCGAGAGCGACAGCTCGCGGTAGGCCTCCAGATCGGCGCGGCGCGATGCGATCGACGCCTCGAGCACGCCCACCGCATCGGCGCCGGCGATGAAGCGCAGCGGCGGCTTCTCGGCGGCGGCGAGCGTGAGGAAGGCCTGGGCCAGCTTCTTCGGGTCGCCGGACTGCTGGCCGTTCATGGCCCGGGCGCTGCGGCGCGCCTCCCCCACCGTCGCGTCGTAGTCGGGCACTACCTTGGCGGCATAGCGGGCCGAGTCGCCGCTGAGGAACTCGGTGCGAAAGTAGCCCGGCTCCACGATGGTGACGTGGATGCCCAGCGGGGCGAGCTCGTGGGCCATGCTCTCGCTGAGGCCCTCTACCGCGAACTTGCTGGCGCAGTAGGCTGCGGCTCCGGGAAACCCCGTGATGCCGGCGGCCGACGACACGTTGAAGATGTGGCCCGCTCGCTGCGCGCGCATGACCGGCACGACCGCGCGGGTGACCCCCGCGAGCCCCAGCACGTTGGTGTCGAACTGCGCCGCCAGCTCCTCGGCGGAGAGCTCCTCTACGGCGCCCACCAGCCCGTAGCCCGCGTTGTTCACCAGCACGTCGATGCGTCCGAGCTTGGCCACGGCGGCCCGCACCGCCTCCTCGATCTCGCGCGGCTTCGTGACGTCGAGCGCAAGCGGCACCAGACGCCCTTCGGCCCCCAGCGCTTGGCGCACGCTGTCGGCCTTACGCCCGGTGGCCACGACGGTATGCCCCGCGGCGAGCACTGCCCGCGCCAGCTCCGCACCGATGCCCCGGGTAGCCCCCGTGATGAACCAGATTCTCGACACGTTCGTTCTCCTTGTGGAGGGGCGCCCGACCGGAGCGCCCCGTGCAGCTCTGGTTAAGCCGTCTCGGCGACCGGTATTAGTGGCTATAAAGGAGATGAACCCATGAGCTGGATGCATAAATGAGCTCCCCGCCGCTGCGCGCTGCGCGCGCCGATCTGGTCGCGCTCTCGGCCTTCACGGTGGTGGCCGCGGAGCGGAGCTTCACCCGGGCTGCTACCAAGCTGGGCATGTCGCAATCGGCGCTGAGCCATGCGATGCGGTCGCTCGAGGAGCGGCTCGGCATGGCACTGCTCTCGCGCACCACCCGCAGCGTGGCCACCACCGAGGCGGGAGAAGAGCTGTTGCGATCGCTCCGGCCCGCCTTCGAGGACATCGACGCCGGGCTGGCGCGGCTCGGCGCCAAGCGCTCCACGCCCTGCGGCACCGTGCGCCTCACGATGGTGAAGCACGCGGCGATGTCCGTGGTAAGGCCGGCGCTTCCGGCATTCCTCGCCGCGTACCCGGACATCAAGGTGGAGGTCCACGTGCACGACGGATTCACCGACGTCGTGGCCGAACGCTTCGACGCGGGCATTCGTTTCGGCGAGAAGGTCGCCAAGGACATGGTGGCGGTGCGCGTGGGCCCCGACGTGCGGGCCGCGGTGGTGGCGTCGCCAGCGTATCTGGCGAAGCACGCGGCACCGCGCTCACCCCGCGAGCTCACCGGGCACCCCTGCATCAACTATCGCCTCACCACCGCGGGGAGCATCTACGCGTGGGAGTTCCGAGAACGCGGTCGACGGCTGGACGTGCGAGTCGACGGGCCTCTGGTGTTCAACGACGGGGATCTCCTGGAGGCGGCGGTGCTGGATGGCCACGGCATCGCGTACGTCTTCGAGCACGCCATCGCGCAGCACCTGGAGAGCGGTCGTCTGGTGCGCCTGCTCGAGAAGTGGTGCCCGCCCATGCCGGGCTTCTACCTCTACTATCCGAGCCGTAGGCAAACCTCGCCGGCGCTGGCCGCGCTGGTGAGCGCACTGCGGTACGATCCGCGTCGCTGAGGTCAGCGGAGCGCGAAGCGCACCGACGCTGGCGCGCCGGACTCGCGGACGTAGGCCACCAGCTCGTGCTCGCCCAGCTCGGCCGGAAGGAAGGCCCGACCGCTCGGCCCCACGGGAAACCGCCGTCGGCCGTCGAGCACCACCACCGCCCGCGAGACGCCTGGCGGAAGCGCGAGACGTACGTGCACGCCCGGCTCCGCGCCGAGCGACGGGCGCGACACCACGGCGCCCATGGCCGGCTCCACCACACGAACCAGCGGCGCCACGTCGGCGACCGCGGCGCGAGGCGTGAGATCGATCGCCCGAGGCTGGACTGCGATCGGGGCCGCGGCGCGAGGCGCGGGCAGTCGATTCGTCGATCGAAGAAGGAGGCGTGTGGCGATCGGCACCGCGAGGCGGCCTCCGGTAGCTCCCGGCGCCATCGGGCCCCCGCTCGGATTGCCCACCCACACCGCGACTGTGCGCTGCGGGGTGTAGAGCACCGCCCACGCGTCGTGAAAACCCGCGCTGGTGCCGGTCTTCAGGGCCACCGAGAAGGGCACGTCGAGGGCACCGTGCAAGAGCGGCAGTCGCAACCGCGCATCGGCGAGCACCGACGTTACCTGCGCCGCAGCCCGCGACGACATGCGGCGTTCCCAGCTGCGGGGCGCTTGCGCCTCGAAGCGCAAGGGCGCGTGGATGCCACCGCGAGCCAGCGTGCCGTAGGCCACCGCCAGCTCGGCGAGGGAAACCGAGGCCGACCCCAGCACCAGCGGTAGGCCCTCCCGTGCAGGCGTCATCGGGGGCAGCCCCACGCGCTCCAAGAACCACGCAACCCGCCCCAGCGTGAGCTCCTGGGCGAGGCGCAAGACCGGCAGGTTGAGGCTCTCGGCGAGGGCCGAGCGAGCCGGCACCAGGCCGCGCGAAGTGCCGTCGAAGTTCTGCGGCGCATAGGTGCCGTCACGGCCGCCGATGGCCATGGGCGCGTCGACGAGGAGCGCATCGGCCGGCAGTCCTTGCTGGAACGCGAGGCCGTACACGAACGGCTTCAGGAGCGAGCCCGGCGAGTGGCGCGCGAGGACCAGGTCCACGTGTGACGCCTCCGCTTCGCTGGCGCTCGCCCAAGCGAGAACCTCGCTGGTGGCGTTGTCGACCACCACCGCCGCGACCCCACTGGCGTGGAAGGGCCGGAGGGCCAGCAGCATCTCCGCCAGCTCCGCCTGCGCGTCCGCCTGCAAAGACGAATCCAGTGTAAGATGCACGGCACTCGACGCGGCCTTCGCAGCGGGGCGTGCGCGCAGGGCCGCCACCACGAAGCGGCCGCGACGCGGCGCAGCCGCCAAGGGATGAATCGTCAGCGGCTCGCCGAGCGCGGTCTCGAGCTCCGCCGCACCGAGAAGACCTTCGGCGTGCAGCTGCCGGAGCAGCACGCGCTGACGGCTCCGAACCCGCTCCGGATGACGGTAGGGGTCGAGCCGCGAGGGCGCCCGGGGTAGCACCGCGAGAAACGCGGCTTCACCCCACGAGAGGCTCGCCGGAGGGACGCCGAAGTAACCGCGAGCGGCGGCGTCGATGCCCACCAGGCCGTGACCGAACCCCAGATGGTTCACGTAGGACTCGAGGATCTCGTCCTTCGAGTGGGCCGCCTCCAGGTTCTGCGCGGCCGCCATCTCCCACAGCTTTTGCCCGAAGGTCCGTCGCTGGGCGGCCCCGTCGAGGTTCTTCACCAGCTGCTGGGTCAGGGTGCTGGCCCCGGAGACCCGACGTCCGTGCGCCAGGTTCTGCGCTAGCGCCCGCAGCAACGCCCCGCGATCGACGCCGTCATGGGCGCGAAAGTGCCGGTCCTCCGACACCTGGATGGACAGCAGAAAGCGCGGCGACACCTGGGTGAGCGGCACCGGCTGCCCGCGCGTACCGGTGCGCGAAGGAAGGTCGCGCAGGCGAAGCCCGGTGCGATCGTAGACCGGCGTGGAGTAGCCCTCGGTGCGGCCGAGCGCCGGCACCCCGACCCACACGCGAAACGCACGCCAGCAGGCGAACGCCGCCAGGAGCAGGCACACGATGGCCGTCGACCGCGAAAAGCGGCGCACGATGCGTGCAGCATACACGCCCATCGACCTCACTATTGCACGGTCACCGAGACGGCCTCGCTGCGCCCGAGGCTCTGCGGCTCGTACATGAGCTCGGCTTCGGCTGGTGCTGCCACGAAGGTGCCGCGGGTGGTGGCGCGCATGACGTAGGTCGCCGCCGAGGCGCGCTGACCACGGTCGTCGAAGTACACGTGCACGCGATCGCTCCGAAGCTCGATGTGGCTCGCCGAGCCGCCGCCCTTGAGGATGGCCGCGAACGGGTGCTCGCTTCCGAGCCCCGGCACCGACGCCACGGTGCGCAGGTCCGGGTCCACCGGCTCGAAGCCGGCCGGCAAGCGATCGGTCACGGCGAGATAGCGAAGCCGGTCGTCGGGGACCGAGTCCGCCGAGTCCGCGGGAAAGTCCACCAGCACGGCCACCCGCACCAGGGAGCCCAGCGGCACCGCGGCGAGGTCCACCGGCTTGCCCTTGGCGTCGGAGTACATGCGGAACACGTTGGGCCCGTGCGCGAGGTGCCAGGCGGCGCCGGTGTCGACGGAAGGTCCCGCCCCCACGCCCGCAGCGACGTTCACCGGACGACGATAGCGTCCGCGAACCGCGAAGGCCGAGGGCGAGAGGCCCGAGCTCTCGAACCGCAGCGTGCTCGGATGCCCCGCCACCCGCGCCAGCGGCAGCCGGAGCTCGACGATGCCGGCGCCCAGGCTGCGCGTGGGGGTCACTTCTTCGTTGGCCAGGAACACCCGCGTGTCCCCGGTCACCGCGCGGCTGGCGGAGACGATCTCCGACAGCGCGAGGAGCCCGAACGCCGCTTCCTGGGTGGTACCGTGGGCGAGCGACCGAAGCACGCGCGCGCCGAGCACTCGATTGGCATCGCTCGAAGGTTTGAGCCGCGAGAGCGCACGCAGCACCGCAGCCGCGTCGCGCGCGGGCGATCCGAAGGTCTCCCACTGCTCCCGCTCGTTGCCGCCCACGAGATCGGTGCCGCGAAGCACCTCGGCCTCCAGCTCGTCGGCCAGTGTCTCCGCCTGATCGCGACGGTCACGCAGGGCCGCGAGCGCCAGGTGCGCGCGACCGAAGGCGCTCATGGCCACGCGACGGTCCCACAACGCGGGCAAACGCGCCGGGTCGAGCAGACCGGCCGACGAGAGCGACGCCGCCATGAAGGCGAGCGTGTCTACTGAGTCGACGCCGCGCTCGAGGCGCGCCCTCAAGAACTCCGCCACCGCATCGCGCAGCGGCTCGGCCTTGGGCACCTTGTTTCGGGCGGCGCGGTCCAGCGCCAGGAACGCGTAGGCTGTACCATACACGTGTGCCGAGGTATCGCCGGGCCAGTAGGCGAGGCCGCCGTCGGTGGTTCGCATCAGCGAGAGGCGCGCGATCCCTGCCTCGATCATTTTCGCCAGGTCGGCGCCGTCCGCGTGGCGCGTGCCGGTGCGCGGCAGGATGATCTGCGCCGCGAGCAGCGGCAGGGTGCTGGACGTGGTCTGCTCCAGGCAGCCGTGCGGGTAGTCGAGCAGCGCGTCGACGGCACCGCCCAGCTCCGGCCAGAGGTTCTCGCCGAGCTGCACCGTGATCTCGCCCTGGGGGTCGGCCGCGGCGTACGCGGGCACGTCGAGCTGGAGCGTATGCGTCCCCTGGAACGTGCCGGAGATCTCCGGCCGCTCCAGCGAGGCGGGCAGCGTCACCGGCACCGAGACCTCGGCGCGATCGATGGCCGCTCCGGCCGGTGTCTCGAGGCGAAAGCGGAGCTCCATGGGACCGGTGGCCGCCGGGGTGATGGGGATGCGCACCAGCTCTTGCCCACGCTTGGGAACGAGCCGGACCACCACCGCGTCGCCCAGCCTCACCTGGACCGGCGCGTCCTGGTCCGCATCGTTGTGCACGATGACGGCCACCTCGGCGCGATCGCCGAGGGAGAGAAAGCGCGGCACCACGGGGATCATCTTGAGCGGCTTGTCGACCACCACCGCATGGTGGGTGGCTCCGGCGCGGCCGTCGAGGTCGATGGCGGTGGCGGTAATGCGGTACTCGGAGAGCCGTTCGGGCGCCGGAAAGTCGAAGGACACCGTTCCGTCGTCGCCGGTGAACAGGCTCGGCAGGTAGAGCACCGTGGCGTCCTTGCGCTTCGAAGACGGCGGTTCGAGGGGCGAAGCGTCGCCTTCGCCGCCCTCGCTGCCGTCGCCGGCGACGTGACTCTGCTTGAGCCATGCGCCGAGGCCATCGCGAGAATCGGAGACCGCGAAGGCCAGCGGCGCGCCCTGGTGCAACCAGGCAGCAGGAGTGGGGTCTTCGTCGCCACCGAGCCGGTGCACGGCTTCGTCCACCACCGCCACCGTGACCTCCGCGTGCGCGGCCGGCGCGTGCCCCGGGCCCTCGCGGCGCACCTCGATGCGCACCGGAACCTTCGCCCCCGGCGCGTGGCGATCGCCCGAGACCTTCGCCGCCACCGTGAGCTCGGCGTCCTCACCGCGCACCCGCAGCCGCAGGGCGCCGATGCGATAGTCGGCGCCGCGGCCGAAGGCGGTGACGGTGAGGTTGACCCAGGGCGCGAGAGTGGCGTCGACCGGTACGTCGAGGACCGTGAGCGGCCCCGAGAGGTCGAGCGTGCGATGCGACACGTGCGCCCCCTGATCCAGGGTCACCAGCGCGTGGCCCTGGGAGAAGGGCGCGCGAATCGCCACGTGTGCGACCTCGCCGGCGCGGTAGGAAGGCTTGTCGGCCACCAGGTCCATGGTGCGCCCCTCCACCGGCCTGGTGGTGGCCTCGTCCACCGAGGCGCCCTCGCCGGATTTGGGTGCAAAATACACCCGCGCTTCGCCCGCGTCGCGACCGCCGTGCGACGCCACCACCAGGTACTCGCCCGGGCGCTGGGCGACGAGCATGCAGGTCTCGCCGTTCCGGGTCGCGCAGCGTGCGCCGGGCCCCACCTCGGGAATGCGCTCGGCGGACCACTCGGTGCGGGATCCATGGGCGACCCGCTGGGCGGTCACGTGATAGCGAAGGCGCACCAGACGAAGCACCGTCTCCTGGTCGGCGAGGATCTTGCCGGTGGGATCGGCCACCAAACCCCGCACCGCGAACGGGTCTCCCACCGTACCCCAGGGCTTCACCAGCTCGAGGCCGGCATAGGTCTTGGCCACGTGCGCGAGGGTCTTGCCGCTGCCGGCCACGTGGCGCTCGGAAGCATCGGACACGTCCGCCTCGAGCTCGAGCGAGGTCGTCACCGCGGCCTTCGGCACCTTCACGCGCACCGCGAACGTCCCGCCCTCGCCGAGCTTGCCGTTGCCCGCTTGCGTGAAGGCGATCTCCTGCTTGCGCGTGCGCTCGTCGAGCTTCGACGAGAACGTGTACTCTGCATTCTCGTCGAAGTAGCGTCCGGGAAGGCTGCGGCGCAGCGAAAAGTGAACGGCACCTTCGGCGAGCGCCGTGCCGAAGGGGTAGCGTGCGCGCACCTGGGCCACGAAGGTGCCCTCCTCCATGTGCGGGTTCTCCACGTCCACCAGGAAGCGTGGCGTCTCGGTCTCGGCCACCAGGAACGACGTACTGGCGAGGACCGCGTCGCCGTCGCGGACCTCCAGCGAGCGGTGCCCCACGCGATCGTCGGTACCGAGCGCCAGGTCGAAGCCCCCGGTGTCGGAGGTGGTCACCGACTGTCGCGCCACTTCCTTGTGCGAGGCATCGAGGAGGACCGCCGCCACCAGCGCTTTGGGAACCGGCGCGAGTCTCCCCCCCTGCGGCAGGCGAACGGTGCCCTTGACGTGCACGGTATCGCCCGGGCGGTACACGCCGCGCTCGGTGAACACGTACGAACGTCGAGCCTCCACCCCCGCTTCGCCCAACTTGGTGGAGAGGTGGGGAAACAGCCCGTCGGCGGTGCTCGTCTCGTGGGCGGGCACCAGCAGGGTTCGGCCCTGATGCACCACCTGGAGCACGTCGTCGTCGAGCACCTCGCCGGCGAGCACCGCCACCCCGCTCGCATCGGTGCGCCCGGAGAGCGTCTCGCGAGCCGAGACGGAGACGGTCGCGCCGGAGACCAGATCGCCGGTGGCGAGCTGCGCCACGTGCACCAGCGTACGATCGTTCATGCGGTGAACGTGCGCCGCCAGCGCGTCGGTCGTCGCCGGAACCACCAGCGCCAGGGTCGGCTTCGTCAGCTCGCTCGCGTCCTCGTCGCCGGCGTCGGTGGGCGAAGCAGCGCCGAAGGCCGCCTTGGTGATGCGCGTGGTCACGAGATGCGCCTTGCTCCCCAGGAGCCGGTCGAGCCCCAGCGGGAGGTCGACCATCTGGTCGCGGCGAGCTGCCACCGTCAGCACCTTGGAGACCGTGGGTTCGCCCTCCGGAAGCGCGCGACTTCGCACCGCGTCCATGGCGGCTCGCAGCTTGGCGGGCTCGTGAACGTCGATCTCGTAGGCGGAGACCAGCACCTCGGCGACGTTGCGGGTGGGCAGCGCGATGCGCGCGAGCTCCGCCTGATTCAGGGTCAAGAGCCCTTCCGGCTGCGCGATGCTGGCATCGAGCGGATTGCGCTGCAGGGTGAGGCGCACCGGCGTCGGCAACGACTGCCCCAGCGCATCGCGAAGCCCGGCGAGCTCCAGGCGATGGGTCGACGAAGGCGCGAAGCTTCCGGTCACCGTGACGCGTCGACCGACGACGCTCACCTGGAGGTCGGGAACCGGAGGCGAGACCACCACGCGCGGGAGCGGCGAGGCCTCTACCCGATGGCTGAACGCGAGCACCAAGGCGCTCGACGAGAGGAGCACCCGCGAGGGCCCCAGGAGGCAATCCTTGCCGCACTCGATGGCGCGGAGCTCCAGGGGCCCGGCCACGTCGAAGGTGAGCTGTCGCTCGGCGTCGCCGCTGGTCTTGGGCTTCGCGTCCCGGGCCACCAGTTTGTAGCCGGTCTTGCCCCGCAGCGGCTGCTGGGGCGTCACGTGCACGACCCAGCGCGCGTCCACCTCGTGGCCCTCGAAGGCGCCCTTGGCCGGGTGCGAAAGGGTGACCGGGACCAGCTCCCCCGGATGGCTCAGCTCGATGAGCCGCTGCGCTTGGGTCAGGTCGATGGCCTGATCGAAGAGCACCTCGAGCGTCGGTTGCGTGGAGAGTGCATCGGTATCCGAGGGCGCCAGCGCCACCACCCGCGGCTCCCCCGCGACCGGCGCTTCGTCGAGGGCGTGCCCCGCCACGGCGAACGGATCGGCCTCCTCCGGCGCCTCGCCCCCCGACGCCACCAGCGGCCGGAGGGCGCCGCGCACCAGGGGCGCAGCTTCGGGTGCGGGAAACGCAGTGGGCACCGCGCCGGCGACGCCAGCGTGGTCCAGACGAAAGCGGACGAGCCCGAGCGCTCCCTCTTCGGCGCGACCACCACGGCGGCTGACAGCGAGGAGCCCGCCGAAGGTGGCGCCGGTGATGATCACCACGGCGAAGGTGGCCGCGACGGTGCGGGGAGACGGAGACCGCGGAGCAATCGGCATGGTCATGGCGAGTGCGCCCGGGAACGCCAGAGCCCTTGCCGTCATTCCATCGGCAGTCCCATCTCGTCAGGGGGCGTGGCGCCGGGGAAACTCCCACACCAGGTAGCAGCACGTCTTCGGGTGCTTCGCGCGGTGGGCCTTCGTGGCGTCGACCGAGAAGAAGCGATAGTGAAAGTGGAGCCCGCCGCCCCCAGGAGGCGACGTGTACGACTCGGCGCGGGGATCACACGCCTCGAACGGCGCGGGGAAGTGCGGCCGAGGCGGCACCGGGAGCGCGGGCACGCAGTCTTCGGTGCGGTCGTCGCGGTCGTGGTACCAGGGCTCCTCGGGCAAGGCGAGCACGCTTGCGTCGATGGTGACGTCGCCGGTAGCGTCCACAGCCCCCGCATCGAGCTCGGGCGACACGGAAGCCTCGAGGTCGGGCGGCACCGGCGGTGCGGTGCCCGACGACTGCGTTCGCCCACACGCGACGGCGCCTCCCACGACGAGAGCGAGCATGCCGAACGTGCGACCTCCGCTCATGGAGCGCTCAGTTTCGACCGAGCTTGTCTTCCTTGTCGTCGCCTTCCGGATGGAGAGGGATGACCTTGGTGGCCGGCGGAATTCCCGGCTGCGCGGGGTCGTCGCGGAGCAAGACGACGTCTTGCGCGCGCACCCGATCGACGCGCCAGTGCAGCTGGTAGTCGGAGCCGGTGCTGCCGCCCACGTGCACCATCTCGGCGCGACCCACGTATTCGCCGCGGCGCAGAACCCAGCCCTTGCCGCCCGGGTCGATGACCATGGCGCGCGGATAGTCGCCGCTCATGACGATGGCCGCGAGCTTGAGCTCGTCGATGGAGTACTCGGGCAGGATCACGCGAGTCTGCGGGCCGCCGCGCATGGTGGTGGCGGAGGTGACGCCGATGGTGAAGGAGCGGAACGGGTCCCGGCTCTTGTCGTTCTCCACGAAGTCGTTCTCGGAGAACTCGAGCTTGGTGACCTTGCTGGTGGGCATGGCTGCCACGGGGGCCACGGGCTGCTGTGCGGCCGGCGCGGCCGGCTGGGGGACGGGCTTGGCGATGTCGGTACCGCAGGCGACGCCCGCGGAGACCAGACAGGCGGCGAAGCTCCAGGTGATGACGTTGCTCATTTCTGGCCTCCGGGCGCAACGGGCGGGGCGCCCGGCACCGCAGGTTGCTGCTGGATCAGGTGGAAGGTGGTGGCCAGGCAACGCGCCTTGAGGGTCACTTCTTCGCCGCTGGTGAGCGGGTCGAAGAACTCGATGTTCTCGACGTTGATGATGCGGTCGGTGCGCCCGATCTCGTAGATGAACTTGGCGAGCTGGTGGAACTTGCCGGTGATCTCCAGGCGCATGGGCACCTTGGCGAAGAACGACTGGGCCTGTTCCTCTTGCGGCTGCCAGGCCTTGAGGTCGATGCCCGCGACGTTGGAGACCTGCTGGATGGTGGAGAGAAAGCTCGCCGCCTCGGTCTCTGCCGGGAGCACTTTGTTGAACTCCCGCTGCTTGGTCTCGCGCACCGCGAGCTCGTCGCGGTCCGCGAAGTAGCTCGCCTGGGCCTGCTTCTGTTCGCGCTCCTCGCCCTCCAGCTCGGTGGTGCGGCGACGCGCCTTGTCGACCTTGTCGGAGGCGTCGGAGTAGATGATGAAGTAGAAGGCGACCCCGGCCAGAAGGCAGACCAGGAACCCGAAGGCGAACTTGCCGGCGAGCGGCAATTTGCTGAGCGATGACTGCGCCATATTAGTATCTCGCCTTCGCGCTGAGCTGGAACTTCACGACCTCGATCTTGGTCACCGCGTCCATGCTCTTCGACGCCGGGAGGAGCTTCACGTCGTAGAAGTACTCGCTCATGGTCATCCGACGCAAAAACTCGGACACGTCTTCGCCGTCGCGGGCCAGGCCGGTGATGCGCACGTCGCGGTTTTGCTCGGCGTACTGACTGAGCCAGAGGCGACGGGTGTCCCAGTTGGCGTTGGGGAGCGCCGAGGGATTCTCGCGACGGAGCTGCTCGACGCGGGCGTTGTCCATGGAGGGGCCACGGCCGGGCGAGAGAATGTGCGAAAGCTCCATCATCGCCGAGGTGGGGCCGGTGCGTGCATTCTGCAGCTTGTCGATGGCGTCTTCACGGTCCTTGAGCTCCTTGAGCCGCCCCTTGATGCGCGGGTGGTCGGAGATCTGTGCCTTGATGCCGTCGATGCTGGCCTGCAGCTCCTTGTTCTTGTTCTCGACCTTGCCGAGCTCGCGGAGCTTGGCGGTCCACATGAACACGCAGACGAGCACGGTGGCTAGGAGTGCGCCGAGGACGAAGAGCAGCCAGGTGGAGCTCCCGTCCGAAGGCGTGATGGCGCTGCTGCCACCGCCGGCCGGTGCGCCGCGGCGGGTTTCCCGTTTTCCGGGGAGTAGGTTTACGCGAATCATGCGGCGCGCCGCTCCTTTTCCGCGCGAAGGCCGAGGCCGAGCGCGACGACGAACTGGGCCGCCCGGGATCGGAAGGCCGCTTCGTCCACGAACTTGTTGTCGACGGTGAGGTGAGCGGTGGGGTCGAAGAGCGTCACCGGCACGCGGGCACGCTTCTCCACCGCCTTGATGAGCGGCGCCAGGTAGGCGCTGCCGCCGCACACGAAGATGCGGTTGATCTCTCCCTCGCCGCTGGTCGCGAGGTAGAAGTCGAGGGAGCGCTGGATCTCGCCGGCCAGGCCGTCACACGCTCCGGCGATGGTGTTGTGCACTTCCTGCGGCACGATGTCGGTGGCGCCGCCGCCGCACTTGTAGGCCTCGGCCTGCTCGTACGGCACGTTGCACTGCTTCTGGATCTCTTCGGTGATGGTGTTGCCGGCGTTGGTGATCTCGCGGGTGAACGCGCTCACGCCCTGGGAGATGATGTTGAGCGAGGTGACCGCGGCGCCCACGTTGATGAGGGCCAGCGAGCCCTCGGGGTTGAGACCGTTCTGGTGCTCGAAGATGTTCTGGATGGTGAAGGCGTTGATGTCCACCACCGCCGGCTTGAGCTTGGCTTCCTTGAGGATGCTGGCGTAGTCGTTGATCTCGTCCTTCTTGGCGGCCACCAGGAGCAGATCCATCTGCCCGGCTTCCTGACGCTTGCGCAGGACCTCGTAGTCGATGGACATGACCTTGATATCGAAGGGAATGTGCTGCTCGGCTTCCCAGCCGATCTGCTGCTCCAGCTCCTGCGCGGTCATCATGGGCACGGTGATCTTGCGGACGATGACCGACTGGCCGTAGACCCCCACCGCGACGTCGCGCTTGGTGATCTTGCTGTCGTGGAAGACCCGAGCCAGCGCCTCGGTGACGGCCCCCGGGTTCATGATGTGACCATCGATGATGGTCTGCGGCGGAAGCGGCGCGTAGCCCCAGCGCACCACCTGGTAGCGGTTCTTCGCTTCCTTGAGCTGAACGACCTTGACCGAGCTCGAACCGATGTCGACTCCGACCAGGTTTTTTCCATCGAACAAGGACTCGAACATCGTGACTCCTGCCCGAAACGGCGTCGGGCTCGGCGGAGGGGAAAGGCTTCCGACAAAGTGTGGCACCCCCCTGCCCCTCCCGTCAAAAAACCACGCGGAATGTTCCGCGGCGGGGGCGCGCATATGGGCAGCCGTTCAGTAGGGGTGGCTTACACGTCCTACCTTTCCGCCACACTCGGCCTGGCCTGGAGGTCGATTTCGTGGTTCAACCGGGCACGATGTCCGCCCGATTCTCGTCCCTCGTTGGTCTTGGCCTGGCCGCCGCGCTCACCCTCTCCGTCGGCTCGTCCGGCGCCGAAGTCGAGCACGTGGTGGCCAAAGGGCACACGCTGCAGGCCATCGCCAACCGCTACCACGTGAGCGTGGACTCCATCATGGAGCGGAACCACCTCTCGAAGAAGGCGCTCCAGCCCGGCGACGTCCTGATGATCCCGGTCGCAGGCGGCAAGAAGGACGGCAAGGCCGACGCAACCACCGCCGGTACCAAGGTGGACGTGGCGGGCGCCAAGCACGACCCCAAGGTCGCCGAGAAGAAGGACAAGGCCGGCGACAAGCACGCCAAGGACGCCAAGGACGGCAAGCGCGCCTACGTCGGCAAGTCGCCCAACCCCGGCACCATCAAGGTGCACCGGCTGGCCACCAACGAGGACTACACGATCCGCGTTTCGACCCGCGGCAAGAGCGGCCCCGAGGCGCTGAAGAAGTTCTCGTACATGATGCGCTTCACCAACGGCGCCATGCACGCCATCGACGCGCGCTTGGTGGCGCTCCTCGGCGTGGTCTCCGATCACTTCGCCGGCCGCAAGATCGAGGTCATCAGCGGCTTCCGCCCGTACACGCCGAAGCAGTACACCAAGGACTCCCGGCACAATCACGGAAAGGCCGTGGACTTCCGGGTCATCGGCGTGCCCAACGAGGCGGTGCGCGACTTCTGCCGCACGCTCCGCAACACCGGCTGCGGGTACTATCCCAACAGCGTGTTCGTGCACATGGACACCCGCGATGCGTCGGCCTTCTGGATCGACTACTCGCGCCCCGGAGAGCCGCCGCGCTACCACTCGCCGAACAGCGACGCCGACGAGAGCACCAGCGACGTGCACGGCAACGCCAGCGGCGACGGCGACGCGCCGAAGACCGACGACGCCAAGACCCCGCCCGCAGCCGATGGCCCCACGGCCCCCAGCGCTCCCAAGGCGCCGGACGCGCCCGTTGCCCCCACGCCGCCCAAGGTCGAAATTCCCAAGCCCGGCACCGAGTCGCCAGCACCGTAGCCGGGATCCGGCTCGTGGCGGCGTTCTCTGACGATCCTTCGGAGTTTCAGCGCCTCGACTGGGAGCTCCTGCAGAACGGTGCGGTTACCCTCTACTTTCAACGTCGGACACTGGACGGCGACGTTGCTTGGCTTCGCGCACACGGGTACCGCGTAGAGGAGTTTGACTGCGCGGGTTGGGCCGACCAGCAGGACATGCATCGAGCGCTTGCGCAGTCTCTGTCCTTTCCCGACCACTACGGGATGAATCTCGATGCGATGAACGACAGCATCGCTCAGGTCGACGTTTCAGTGGAAGGAGGGCTCGCCCTGGTGTTCCTGCGTTTCGACGAGCTCGCTTCAGAAGACCGCCGGACCGCTCAGGCGGTCCTCGACATCCTTGCTGACAACGCGCGCCGCCTTCTCCTGTTCGGACGTCGCCTTCTTGTCCTCGTGCAATCGGACGATCCACGGATCGCATTCCAACCGGTCGGTGCGTCGCCGGTTCTTTGGAATCGCAAGGAGTGGCTCGACAAGAGTCGCG
>Ga0075163_10002376_pt1 | contig 25372 bp, 26 predicted proteins | sample JI1023141ADNA_FD_71478 | JGI IMG/M metagenome (GOLD analysis project Ga0075163, IMG submission 71478) | Wastewater effluent complex algal communities from Wisconsin, to seasonally profile nutrient transformation and Carbon sequestration -... | ecosystem: Engineered > WWTP > Effluent > Algae... | reverse complement strand
GTGGCCTGAATCTCCTTTAAGGAGGCTTCTAATCCACCTGAATACGTCATCCAATCATTGTGGGCAACACCGGTCAATAACATCATGTCAGTTTTTGAAAGAGATTCCTGAACTTTGGCCGCTGCTTCCTTCACTTGTGCGGAGTTGGTAGCAACAAATGCTTCCTTTAATGAAACGTACGAAGTAAACACTCCGCTGAGTTGTTGCTGAAACGTTGCATCCACCTGGAATTGAGGAGCTGATGCCTGTGCCGGAGCATCTTCCGTGGCTGTGTGCATCGACTCATCATGGTTTTCTTCCTGGCCAGTTTCTTCTTTCTTTGAAGAGCAATTGCTCAATGCAAAAACAGTAACCACACTATAGAGTGTTGCGATAAATAAGGATTTGATTTTCATAGTTTTTTGATTTGATTTATAATTTAGTTTTGATTTAATGATTATGCCCCAACATGGGATCTCTTCCATTCTTTAAAATAATTTCGCTGTAAAGCAGATAGGCCCCGGTAACGACCACGATCTCCCCTTCCTTCAACCCCTCGATAATTTCCACAGAATCAAAATTCTCGACACCGGTCTTTACCATTCTCGGCACAAAGGTATTATCAGCAGTTTGAATATACACGTGCGTACCCTGCTGGTCATGTATTACGGCATCGGTTGGGATTGCCAGCGAAGTACTCACCGAATGCTTTAAAAACACCTGCGCCTGCATGCCCGGTTTCCACTGCAATGTGGGGTTATTCAGGGTAGCTCTCAACACCGTCACTTGTGTGTTCGCACGGTACTCCGGACTTAAAAAAGTAACGATGGCTTCATCTGTTGAATTATAACCCGCCACCTGAACCGCAATACGATCTCCAGCTTTCACATACTGCAGCTCTGATGGATAGAGTTCAGCCTCTACCCATAACTTATTAATATTTTCAAGTTGATAAAGCGCATCGCCCTCATTGAGGTATTGCCCCTCGGCTACTTTAATCTCTTTCACAACACCGGAAGCGGTTGCCAAAAAAGTAATTCGTGGTTGAATGTCATTCGTGTCATTCAATTGATCGATTTGCTTATCCGTCAAACCATATAACAAAAGTTTCTTTCTGGCCGACTTGAGGTATTCCTCGTAACGATTATCTACAGCTTTCATGGTTTTATACTGTTCCAGCGCGAGCAGGTATTCCTTTTGAAATGTTAAGAGCGACTCACTATAAAGTTCATATAAAGGTTCTCCTTTATTGATCATGCGACCTGACTCTTTCACAACCAGCTTCTCCACCCTTCCGCTAACACGGGCACTGATCACTTCGGTCATTTCCTCATTGGTAACCAGGCGTGCATTGACCGGTAATGTCTGACCAATGCTCTGCTGCTTCACAACCTGCGTACTGATATTGGCGAGTTTAACCTGGCTCTCGGTAAGCATTAGCTCATTGCTCTTCATCTCCACGGGAGCAGTTTGTTCAGGTTGCTTCTTCTCTTTCGAGCAGGCAAACAATCCAATAAAAAAGATACTATAGATTAATACTCTCATATCAGTTTGATGTTTTGATAAAGTTCTCACTATCTATCAGATATTGCGAATTGGTGGCAACTTCATCGGAAGATGCCAACCCGTTTATAATCTGAACCCAGTCGCCCGCGTGTAACCCCGAACTTACTTTCCTGGTCTTAAATAATCCCCGCTCTTTTACAAAGACGATTTCATCAATTCCTAAATCCAGCAGGGCCTGTTGTGGTATCCATAATGATTCTGTTGATAATGTCTGAGCCTTCGCTTCCACTAACTGACCTACTGAAATATCAGAACCCTTATAGTAGGAACGCAACTTGATAAAATCTTCACCTTCCGAAAAGAACGGCTCGACAAAATCAATTTTCAGTGGTTTGGTTTTACCCTGATCCATCCACTCCAATTTATCACCAACTTTAATCCGTAAAGCCTGGATCAACGGAACATTAAACTCAATCCAGAGTGAATTTGTATTCACAATCTTAAATAACGTTTGTCCGGAAGCCACGTAACTTCCTTCCCGCACAAACGATGAAGCAGAGACCGAAGTGATTGCACTTGATGATGCGCTAGCTGTATTTCCTGAGCCACCCATACCCATCCCTCCTGAGCCTTTAATCGCTCCGTTGGAAGGGGCCGCTGGAGTTTGTTGATCTTCTGAAATTACGAAACCGTCATGCGGACTATAAATCGAAAACGTATAGGTTACCTCATGTGTCTTTGATAACTCATCAATTTGTTTATCGGAAGCTCCCAACAATAATAGCTTACTTTTCGCTGCATCGATCAGGAGTTTATTGCCAGGATCACTTTTAATGAGATATAAGAACTCACGTTGAGCGTTCACTAACTCAGTACTGTAGATCTCCGCTACCTTTTGTCCTTTACGAACCGCTTGATAATTATACTTTAAAAATACTTTTTCCAGCCTTCCACCCACGCGGGCAGGAATGGTGTAGATGTTACGGGTATCATACGTAACCACGCCTTGAATAGTTAAAAGTACCGGCATCGATTTATACTCTGCTTTGGCAGTCTTGATCGAAGCAAGTACTACTTCATTGGGTGACTTAATCAACCTGGCCAGGTCTTCGGTGATCTTCACTTCTTCACCTTGTCTCCCTTTGCGAACAAGATCCATCGCACACACCGGACAAACACCGGGCTTGTCGGATACCACTGTTGGGTGCATGGGACAGGTGTAGGTGTCTGAATGTTCGTGCGAACTATCTTTAGTAGTGCAGCTAAAAAGCAGCAATAGTAGAATGAACAATGGATAATTGACAATGGGCAATAATTTTGACCAAGTCATTGTCAATTGTCCATTGTCAACTGTCAACTTATTTCTCAATTTCTTTCTCATAACGCACGATCATTAAATAATACTCTTGCATCTTATTTAGATATTCCATTTGGGCCATGTTCATTGCTTCCCAGCCATCAATCACGATGGGCAACTGCTCACGATTTTCTTCGTAGGCCAGTAACAGCGTTTCATAGTTCTTCTTCAACGCTGGAATGATCTTCTGATCATAATTTTCTAATTGCTGCTTCATTCGCATCAATTGAGAAGCCATGCCTGCCAGCATGCCACGCGCCTCAATGACAATCGCTTCTTTACCTTTTTGCATAGCTTCAATCTCATAATCCATTCCGGCTACTTCGGATTTATACATTTTCGATGACCACGGGGCGATGGGTATGGATACCATCGCCATCAATGAAAATTGCAAAGGCATATCGCCTCGCGGCTGCATGTGTTCGTAGCGTATTCTGAAATCCGGCTTGGACTGCGTCTTTTGCCATGCCTGATTTTGCCTCATCACCTCAATCGATCGATTGATCTGTTGTACATCACTACGATTAGCGCTTAACTCAGCTGTATCATATAATACTTTGTTGGCATCAAAAGAGATTTGAGTAGTGGTGTCAATGGTAAGCTTAACCTCTTCTGAAAGCTTCATCAATGATTTCAGGCGATAAGCTTTGTCTTCAATCTCAGCGCTGTTCATCAGGATCATGTTATCCACTTCGTGCAACCGGGCTTCCGCTTTATAGATATTTCCCAGACTTCCCTGGTTGTAAGGATAACGTATGCGTGCGAGTTTCAGCATGAGTTCGACAATGCGTTTATTCTCCTGCAACACCTTTCCCTTCTTTTCCAGGACCAGCCATTGATAATAGTTTTCTTTAGCTTCAGCACGAAGTTGATTGAATTGATAGGACCGTCCCTTCTCTTCCACCGCAGCTTTAGAAGCAAAGTAATTCTTCTTCGCATTCAACTTACCAGGACTTGGAATATCCTGCTCCAAAGCAATGACAAACATTCCCTTATCACGTTCATCCATTAAAGTTTGTCCGGGGTAAGGATAGAAAAACGGTCCACCTCCCACCATGGGTGCCATCCAGCCTTTTGCACCTTCAGTATAGGCATTCATTGCCTTTACCTTGCTGTCATACTCCTGCAGCATGGGGTTTTGTTTGTCAATGGTTGAGAGTACACTATCGAGACTGATCACTTGAGCCGAACTGGATAGTGTAACTAAAAAGATGATAAGAATTGACAATGAACAATGGACCATAGACAATAAATTAATTCTGATCATTGTCAATTGACCATTGTCAACTGTCAACTTACTTCTGATTTCAATGTTTCTTTTCATGTACATCAAGTTTTCCGAATTTTCTTAATTCATATTCCTTCGTCATCAAAAAGATGAGCGGTGTTACTAATAATATATGGGTAGATGAGGTAAGTACACCACCAATCATGGGTAATACGATGGGTTGCATCACATCACTGCCTACACCGGTTGCCCACAATACAGGTACGAGACCAAACAGAGCGACTGATACGGTCATCAATTTTGGTCGTAATCGTTTTGCTGCTCCAGCGATCACAAACTCCTTCAGCTCTTCGCGTGAAATGGTTTCACTGGAGTTGCCTCTGAGCTTTACTAATTGATTCATGGCATCGTTTAGGTAAATCACCATCACGACACCGGTTTCTACGGCTATACCAAATAGCGCAATGAAACCAACAGCTACCGCCACGGATAGATTCACTCCATAGAAATAAACCATGTAAGCCCCACCGATCAAGGCGAAGGGAACCGTGATCAAACTAAAGAACGCCTCGCGCATTGAATTGAATGCGAGGTAAAGTGAGATGAAGATAATCAGTAACACGACTGGTAAAATAACCATTAACGTTTGCTTGCCGCGAATCAGGTTTTCATATTGGCCACTCCATTCGAAAAAATAACCATTCGGCATCACACCCATTTCTTTGTTCAGTTTTTCAATCGCTTCTTTTACAGTGCTACCCAAATCTCGGTCGCGCACATTGAACAGAACCGCTCCTCGAAGCAACGCATTGTCGGACACAATCATAGGCGGGCCATTTTCAAATCGAATACTTGCGACAGCAGAAAGTGGAACCATTCCCATCGAAGGAGTCTTTATCGGAATGCGCTGAAGTTGTGAAAGGCTGTTGCGATAATCCTGCGCCAATCGTACGCTAATTGAAAAGCGTTGCCTTCCTTCAATGGTCTGACTAATTGGTGTTCCTCCTATCGCTGATTCCACAATCAGGTTGACATCATCCACCGTTAATCCATAACGACCCAATGCTTCGCGATTCACATCAATGGTTAAATACTTTCCTCCTGTAATCGGATCTACATATAAATCTTTCACCCCCGGAATTCCTTCCAATGCCGTTTTTACCCTTTCTGAAAGCGTATAGATACTATCCAGATTTTGTCCATATACTTTCACACCCACATCAGTGCGAATACCGGTTGACAGCATGTTGATGCGATTGATAATCGGTTGAGTCCAACCATTAACTACTCCTGGTATTTGCAACTTGGCGTCCAACTCGTTGATGATATCTTTCTTGGTGATGCCTTCGCGCCATTCTGATTTTGGCTTGAGCGTGATAATCGTTTCAATCATTGATAACGGAGCATTGTCGGTGGCGGTACTGGCGCGACCGGCCTTACCCAAAACCTTATCTACTTCCGGAACTGATTTGATAATCTTATCCTGCACCTGCAGGATTCGCTTGATTTCTTCATTGGAAATATCCGGTAACGTAACGGGCATGAATAAGATTGACTGCTCATCCAATGGAGGCATGAACTCGCTGCCCATGCTAAACAGTAACGGAATACTCACCGCCAATGCCAGAATATTAACACCGATCGTAGTCTTACGCCAATTCATACAGGCCCGAACCACGGGTTCATAAATTTTTTCTAACCAGCGATTCAGCGGATTGGCTTTTTCATCTTTAAACTTTCCTTTCATGAAAAATGAAATGAGCACCGGTGCTAACGTGATCACCAGAATCGCATCCACCAGCATAATGAAAGTCTTTGTGTACGCTAATGGATGAAATAATTTTCCTTCTTGTCCGGTGAGCATAAACACAGGTAAGAACGAAGTGATGATAATAATCGTAGAGTAAAACACGCCTCTCGAAACTTGTGTGGATGATTTTTCAATGATGGAAAGCCGTTCGAGTTCCGGAATGGGTCCATTCAATTCCGCATAGCGCATAGCGAGATTCTTATACGAGTTCTCGGCCATGATAATCCCATTATCGACAATCACCCCGATAGCCAGCACGATTCCTGTCAAGGACATGATATTGGAAGAGATTCCAAATGCATTCAATAAAATAAAACTGGTAGCAATCGTAACGGGTATTTGAATAATGATGCTCACCGCACTGCGCCAATGAAACAGAAAGAGAATCACTACCAGTGAAACGACAATCATCTCCTCGATCAGGGTAGTCTTAATAGATGAAATCGATTCTTCAATCAGTTCACTGCGATCATAAACCACATTAAACTTCACTCCTGCCGGAAAACCCTTCGATACTTCTTCCATCTTTGCCTTCACACGCTTAATCACTTCATCGGCATTTTCGCCATAGCGCATCACTACAATACCTCCTACTACTTCTCCTTCCCCATCCTGATCGAAAATTCCCAAACGGGCTTCACCGGTCATCTGAACTGAGCCCAGATCTTTCACTTTCACGGGCACCGAATTCACCGTCTTTACAGCGATGTTCTCAATCTCTTCTACCGACTTAAGATATCCTGTTGTTTTAATAATGTACCCGATGTCGCTCATCTCAAACTTACGACCGCCTGCTTCATTGTTGTTGGATCGTACCGACTGAATCACTTCAGGAACGGACAGATTGTAGTACGAAAGCTTATTCGGATTTAGAGCAATCTGATATTGCTTTTGAAATCCACCAAAGGAAGCGATCTCACCTACACCCTGCACATTCTGCAATGCGAATTTTACATACCAGTCTTGCACGGCACGTTGTTCGCCAAGATCCATTCCGGGCGCATCGAGTGTATACCAAAGAATATGACCTACGCCTGTTCCATCCGGGCCTAAAGTTGGCGTAACTCCTTGCGGCAAAAGTCTGGTTGCATAGTTGAGACGCTCCAGCACACGTTCACGCGCCCAATACACATCGGTGTCATCATTAAAAATGACATAAACGAAACTCATTCCAAACATGGAAGCACCACGCACATACTTTACTTGCGGAAGTCCCTGCAGGTTGGTAACGAGCGGATATGTTACCTGGTCTTCAATAATCTGCGGACTGCGTCCCATCCATTCGGTGAATACGATCACCTGGTTTTCTGAAAGGTCCGGAATGGCATCAATCTTATTCACGCGGACAGAATGAACGCCCCACGCAAATAATCCGATGGCAACCATCAGGATCAGAAAGCGATTACGAAGTGAATACGAAATTAAATTTTCTATCATAGCTATAGAGTATCAAGTAGAAAGACACAAGAAGTAAGATCAATCCATTCGTTGTAATGGACGCTTACAAGAAATCAGCTATGACTTAAATAAGGAAAGATTGAACGAGCACAGGAATGTCGCGCTCAACAATAGGTGGTTTGTAGGGAGTGTGGTTTGAAAAGGCTAAAGCTTCATTCACCTGAATAACTTCCATGATGATGGGCAATGAACCAACATAGTTGATGGTTTGCCAGGTAAGCATCGAAAAATCCTGAACCTGTGTGTTAAAGTCTTTGCCTTCAAAAGCAACATGCTTGTCTTCGCAGCAACCTGACTTCTTGACAGCCATTTTCTTGTGGCAAGGAGGAAGTTGAACTTCCATTGGACATGATGCAGCCTCTTCGATTAATGAAAAACTCTGGACATGGCCTCCGCAAAAGTGCATATTCACCATAAAGCTGCTTGAAGAAACAAGCACCAGCAAGGCGAGTATGGAGGAGACTATGGATTTTAAGATTTTCATTGACTGGGCAAATGTAATAAAAAAGCTGTTAACAAGTTGTTAAGTAGATTTTTAAGGCAGACTTAAGGGCGTCTGACCACTTTGTGCGGTCTGACGCCTACACGAGGCGTTCTGCTTTATATCCGGCCTTTTCAACCGCTTCCCGCACCTGCACTTCATTTGCCTCCACAGCTATAGTGAGAACTTTAGCTGGATTATTAAGATCCACTTGCCAATTTCCTTCGCCTATACTTTCGTTCAAATGAGGAGTTACTTTAGCAATACATCCCGAACACTTGATATTGGTTTTAAATTTTAATGTTTCCATTTTTTATCAATTATTATCTATCGAATTACTTATTGATTACGTTATAACCAGCTCTTTCTATCGCTTCCACCACAGAAGCTTTTGTTGCGCCTGAAAGTTCAATTTCAGCGACCCCTGGAGATATTTTTTTAAGATTTACTCCTGTCATACCCTTTAAAGTGCCGGTCACTGTCATGATGCAATGCGGGCTCTTCATATTGGGGATTGTTAAATTAACCGTTTCCATATTTATTATTGTTTAACTAAACAAATAAACGAATTCAGCAGTCACCTTGATTTACAGAATTCCTTTTATCCGTTATAGGATTTCATGTGCTCAGCAATTTTCAATGAATCCGAGTCACCGCGATTTTCTAACTCAGAAATGATTTTTGTTTTATTTTTTAGATCTCTGTTCTGGGAAAGTTTGTAAGCAGCCTGTATATCGGTAATGATCAGTTCAAAACCAACGATACCCCTTAGTTCGCTCTCCAGGAATCTCTCGGACATTGCTTCCACGGTAACGGGGTGTTGGGATCGGGCTTCATATTTATCGATCAGTCTTTTTAACGAAGCCAGTAATTCTTCTCCTTCTATAGTGCGGATTTTACCACATACATGCACCGCAATGTAATTCCACGTAGGAACATTTTCATGATCATACCACGAAGAAGAAATATAGGTATGAGGTCCATTAAAGATGGCGAGTACCTCTTCATTCTGTTCAAGGTCCTTCCACTGTTTGTTGCCACGCGATGTATGGCCTACCAATACTTCCTTTCCCTCTCCATTTACTTCCAGCTCGAGTGGAATATGGGTAGCCCAAGGCTTGCCATTCACCTGGCTAACCAAAATTCCAAAACTATTTTGTTTAAGAAAGGATTTAACCTCCTCGATGTTATGCTGTTTGAAATGACCAGGAATGTACATACAATTAAGTTTTAGGCTTTCGAATCGGGTTTATAATGACAGCATCCGTTAAGGGATAAGACTGGCAAAGTAAAATCTGTCCCGCTTTAATTTCATCCTCAAATAGACTAAAATTATTTTTCATTTCCACTTGCCCGCTAACCAGGTAGGCCCGGCAGGAACCACACTGGCCTTTAAGGCAAGAATGAATAAGATTGATCCCTGCATTTAATGCAGCATTCATAATGGAACTATCTTCTGCAACATTAATTAAACGATCCCCATCATTCAATTGGATAATAACTTCTTTAGCTTCCATGGTAAAATCAGATAAAGTACATACTATCATGAATATACTTCACCCGAATCTTCCTCGTCAGCAATTGATCTAATGAATAATCACCAGGGCCAAAGAGCAGAGAGACAGCTGCCATGACAATAATGAGGAGATGAAATTCAAACCCTTCACCTTTTGAAGCACCTCCCCAGTTCATATAAAATCCATAATCAAAATGCATGGTAACAATGGCTCCAGTCATGATTATGATCACACTGGCCGACATGAACCTGGTAAACAGACCACTGATGAGGGAAACCATACCTAATGTTTCAGCCAGGATAATTGCTAATCCTAAAAGATAAGGTAAACCAATAGATTCAGTAAAGAATTCCATCGTTCCGGTAAATCCATAACCACCAAACCATCCAAAAAGCTTTTGTACGCCATGTGCTAGCACAATAAAACCAACGGTTATCCGAATAAGGAGCAGGGTAACGTTCAGTTTTTTTTCAGTAGGCATCGTTGACATTTTCATCAGTTTCCGTAATAAAAAGTTTCGTGAATGATTTGATTATCCTTCCAGCGTTGTACTGACACCTGGGAATACTTTCTTACCCCCCACTCTTTGTGGCTGTAATCATAACTCCATATAACAAACGAAAGGTCACCTGCCACCACGAAACCATTCATGGAGGCACCCCGGAATTCTGTGATGTTATTCAGGAATTCTAGCTCCCGCTTACGATTGGAGGCTTTCCCAATGGTGGGCGCCTGATTATTTTCCTGCATGGAAACATCTTCATGATAATATTTATCAAAGGCTTCCAACATTTTTCCCTGAAGAACAAGTCCATTCAAATCCTTCAATGACGATTCTATTTTCTGTTTTTTCATAATTAAACTTTTTTATTGAAACGCTGTCGACACCACTCCAGATTTATATTTAAACCGATAGCACTTTAATAATTCAATTGATGTACCTCAGTACAATCGCAGCACAATAAATAGCAACCCCAATACCGGCCAGCAGGATGATTATTCGGGAATTAAGTTTTGTTGTCATTTTTAGTTTGATTGATGACTCAAAAGTAGATTCCATCAATACATTCATTATTACATTTAAAGAGGCAGTATTTACAAGGTTATGTTGAATTTATACTTTATCATGGAGGTGTTATAAAATTCCTTTAAACAAGGAAGACATCCCTTAGCGGAATGTCTTCATTAATAAGCAGGATCATTTTTTTAAAATGTCAACAACCCCAAAGCTCTATCATATTTTAATTTTGTCAGCCTTACCATGTATACAGCCTGAAGCTGATCTAGCTTTGCCTGGGTTAAGGCTAACTCTGCATCGGCTAACTCAATCCTCGAACTAAGTCCATTTTGATAACGATCTCGAATCATTCTATAACTTAATGAGGCAGCTTCTACGGTTCTCTGTTGTATACTCACTTGCTTAATTGATTCCTGAAGATCATTTTCTAGCATCGCCTTTTCTGTCCTGGCATTATCATGAAGTTGCTCAAGTATGGATTGGCTTTGCTTCAATCGCCAATTTGATTGACTTATCCGTGCATTGATTTTATTGCCCGTAAAAATGGGTACACTTGCCTGAAGTCCGATGAGGGAAGTTTTTGGCCAGTTGTATGCATTAAATTTCAAATCATCGGCCTGAGCCTGCAGTTGATAGGATCCTATCAACGAAAGCATAGGTAAGCGCTGGGCCCGGCTTTGTTCGAGATAATTCTTATACAGGCTTACGGAAAGTTTCCCCTCCTGCAGATCTGGCCTGTTCAATAATTGTTCTTCATCAGCTGTTGAGATTACCCAATTACTATCGATAGATAAACTATCCGTCACGCTGATGGATGTTGAAGCAGAAATACCTAAATCATTCTTCAATTGAAGTAAGTGAACTTCTAACCGGTTGGACAAATAAGACACTGTGGATTTAAGGTTTTCAACTTCGATACAGTTGCGCAATGTATCAACTTTAAGGGCTTTGCCCTGGAGGTAAAGCGCACGCGAATCTTTCAGGGCCCGGTTGTTTCTTTCCAGACTTTGTTGATGCAATTCAATAGACGCCTGAAGTAGTTGAATATTGAAATAATTCTCTGAAATCCGAACCACCATATCCCCTTCCAATCCTCTTGTTCGCTGACTTTGAATGGCTGCTTCCAGCTTCGATGACCTTATTTGATTACGGGCAGATTCATTGACAATGGCCTGCTGCAGATACACATTCGTACTCACAGTATTCCTACCCCCGACTGCGACATCTACTACCGGTTCATTCTCATTTCCAGCAAACGAACCGGGCATAAAAATTACTTGACGATTAAAGTAATACGCATAATTTCCATGTGCACTGATCGAAGGAAGCATGGCACTGCGTGCTTCTTTAACTGAACCAGCTGCTACCTTTTCTTCCATGTATTGAACTTGCAGTGTCTTATTATTTTGTTTGGCAAGGCGCAACGCCTCGTCCAAACTTAGTACAACTTCCTGGGCCTGGCTGAAGGCAGCGATTGCCACCAAATTCAGAATGAAGGTTATAAATGTTAATTTCGTTTTCATATAAGTTAGAATTAAGCAGCTACTGATTTCGTATTATCACTTTCGTCCACTATTTCTTTCTGACGTGAACCAGCTGAGAGATAAGAATAGACCGCTGGAATGATGAAGAGTGTTAAAATACCGGCAAAGACTAACCCGCCTGCAATGACAATCCCCAATGACTGACGACTATTGAAAGTGAATGCGATTGGCAAGGCACCAAAAATCATTGCTAACGAAGTCATTAGAATCGGGCGGAAGCGTTGCTCTGCCGCAAGTTTGGCCGCTTCAAATTTTGAAAGACCCGTATCTTTCAGATGGTTGGCAAATTCAACAATCAGAATTCCGTTTTTGGTGATCAAGCCAATCAAGGTGATGATGCCGATCTGGCTAAACACATTCAGACTTTGGCTGAACCAATCCAGGCTAATCAAGGCACCGGCTATCGCCATTGGCACCGTAAGCATAATAATGAGGGGATCGCGTAAGCTTTCAAACTGAGCTGCCAGGATCATGTAAATAAGCAGCAAGGAAAGAATCAACGTGAACGTAAGGTTACCCTGGCTTTCAATGTAATCTCTGGATTGACCAGCCAGTGTGCTCTTAAAGTTTTCGCCCAACTCTTCCCTCCTGATGCGATCCATTTCTTCAATACCCTCTTCAAGACTTACGCCTTGAGCTAATCCTGCCGATATCGTTGCCGAAGTAAATTGATCGTATCGGTAAATGGCAGCGGGACTAATCCCTTCATTAATAGAAACCAGGTTGTCCAGCGAAATCATTTGACCATTCGAGGAACGAACATAAATTGAACGCAAATCACTGATATCATTTCGATTGGTTCGTTCAACCTGTCCAATCACTTCATACTGACGTTCATTTTGCAAAAAGTAACCATAGCGCTGACCTGATAATGAAAGTTGTAAAGCGCGGGCAACTTCCTGGATGGATACACCCATCAAGGCTGCCTTTTGCCTGTCGATATTGATTTGCAGTTCCGGTTTATTGATTTTTAAATCACTATCCACAAACATCAACTTCGGACTTTGACGGGCTGCCATTAAAAATTTTGGGAGAATTTTTGAAAGACTATCCAGGTTAGAAGCTTGCAATACATACTGTACCGGTTGACCTCCGCCATAGCGTGTACCAATCGTAGGTGGTAAATAAGGGAACAGCAAAATATTTCTGAATTGTCCTGAAGCTGCGCCATATTGATAGTAAAGTTCCTGCGCAGACATTTCTCTTTCTTTGGGATCCTTGAGATAGATACTTTGAACAGCCACATTCACAGGCGCAGGTGCTGGTATAAAGGAAATGGCAACCATGGAATACGTTTGGTATAAACCATCTGTATTATCATTCACATAATGCCCTACTTCTTCCATATTCTTTTTCATGAAGTCGTAGGATACACCTTCCGGTGCAATGGCAATCAGCATCATGTTGGAGCGATCTTCTACAGGTGCTAATTCAGATGGAAGCTTATTACCCAAGTGATAAATCACGCCCGCTGTTGCGATCAGAAATACCCAGGCTAAATACCGGTGCTTCATGAAGCCTCCCAACAAAAAGGCATACCCATGATTCAGTCTTAAAAAGAATGGCTCGGTAGTGCGATAAAGCCAATTGGGCTTATCGTGCTTCTTAAGCAGGTACGCACTTAGCATGGGTGAAAGCGTAAGCGCAACAAAAGCTGACACTAACACCGATCCTGAAACCACTATAGCAAACTCTTTGAATAATTGCCCGCTGATGCCGCCCATGAAAACAATGGGAAGAAAGACAGCCGCCAGGGTGATGGTAGTAGAAATAACTGCAAAATAAATTTCCTTTGAGCCCGCAAATGCAGCTTGAATCGGATTCATACCCTCCTCCACTTTCTTATAAATATTTTCCAACACCACAATGGCATCATCAACCACCAGCCCAATCGCGAGAACAAGCCCTAAGAGAGTTAATACGTTGATGGAGAATCCTGCTAGATACATGATGAAGAAGGCAGACAAAATAGAAACCGGAATGGCCAGAACAGGAATGATGGTAGAGCGCCAATCGCGTAGAAACAGGAAGATGATGATCACCACTAACCCAAAAGCAATGAATAATGTTTCTTCCACTTCCTTAATGGACTCGCGCACTGGCTTAGTAAAATCAAAACCCACGATCAATCGATATTCCGTTGATATCTCTTTTCTCAGTTGATCCAGTCTCTTGTAAAACTCATCAACCACTTCAATAGCGTTTGCACCGCGTTGAATTTGAATCGCTACCCCAACCCCTACACGATCCGTCTTGTTGGTACCATTGATAATGGCGTTTCGTTCATTCACTTCACCCAGCTCTGCATAGCCGATATCTTTTAATCGGATAACCGCATCGCCACTTTGTTTGATAATCATGTCATTGAATTCTTCTGCAGTAGTCAGACGGCCCAGAGTTCTTACACTTAATTCAGTACTCTGGCCTTCAATTCTGCCTGAAGGCAAATCCATATTTTCACGAGCCAGTGCCTGACGAATGTCCTCCGGTGTTAATTGATAAGCTGCTAACTTAATTGGATCGAAACGCAGGCACATGGCATATTTATGTTCACCTACAATCTGCACACGCTGTATCCCTGGTATAGATTGCATCCGCTCTTTAATTACCGTAGAGGCCAGATGACTCACCTCTTTAATGTCACGCGTATCACTCTCTACTTCCAGGAATGCCACCAGGTTATCCGCTGAACTTGCTTTTTCTACAATAGGCGGGTCTACATCGGCAGGTAATTGATTTTTTGACTTGGCAACTTTATCGCGTATATCATTCAATGCGTCTTCCAGGTCAATATCTCTGTTAAATTCTATGGAGATGATACTCACCTGTTCACGCGATTCCGATGAAATGGTGCGAACACCATTCGCTTCCGCAATAGATTCTTCCAATGGCTTTGATATTTTGGAAGCAATTACATCCGGGTTAGCTCCGGGATAAAATGAAATAACCGCAATAACCGGAGGCTCTGTTAGGGGAAACTCACGGATGCCCAGATACTTCCACCCTACGATCCCCATAACCACGATAATGGCTGAGAATACTCCTGCCAACACTGGCTTCTTAATACTTAATGATGGTAAACTCATAGCTCGATTGGTTTAAGGTTAGTTAGCTGTTACCGCTTGCACCGATGTGCCTTCGCCCGTGCGAAGAATATTGGAAATCATGACGGTATCACCTTCAGCTAGTCCTGAGGTAATCAATACATCCACTTCCGTGCGGTTACCAATTTGTACTGCAGTAGTTTTTGCAACTCCATTTTTTACGGTGAACACCGAGTAACCATTACCACTTGGCATGAGTGCTTGTGTTGGCAATAAGAAACCCACGGCATTTTCAGTCGTTGTGGAGAAATATATACGTACCGACATACCTGGCTTCAAGAAAACCTCATTATTGTTTGCAGTAGCGTAAACCGTGATATTTCTTGTATTCATATCGACACCTGCTTCCGTGCCGGTAATGGTAGCTGTGTAGCGTTTGTGATTATTAATGGTGCTGAAACTGATTTTTCTTCCTAAGCGGACTGCTTCAGTATATTTCTCAGAAACAGGAAATTGAATTTTTACTATTCCTTGATCCTGCAGCGTAACTAGCTGGACACCGGCAGAGACCAATGCACCCGCATGGAATTGAGTAATGCCTACCCTACCAGAGAAAGGAGCTCTTATCGTAGTCTTACTTAATTCTATCTTCAATAATTCCTCAGCAGCGAGTAATGATTGCAACTTTGCATAAGCTCCATCATATTCCTCCTGGCGAATGGTCTCGGTTTTCAGCAAAGCCGACAATCGCTGTTCATTGAGTTGTGCCAGCTGAAGATCAGCTTTGATTTGTTTTAAACGGGCAATAATTTCAGCATCCTCTAATTGGTAGAGTGGCTGTCCTTTTTGAACAAACCTTCCATCGTGAAAAAATACATCCGTAATTTTTTTTGATAGTTCACTCGTGATGGCGACCTCTTTATTAGGAAGGACAGAACCGGCCACGATTTCTTCCTGATGAAGAGGTTGAGCATGAACCACTTTTACATCAACCGGCAATTTGGTAACAGTTCCGGGCGATTCAGCCTTTTCAGCTGCTTGTGTTGAGCATCCGACCAACGCAGCACTTAGTGCGATGGCCGATAAATACATACTTAGTCTTCGTGTAATCATAAATTGTTTCTTTTATGATTCCAAAAACGAAGCGAGGAGTCTTGAGATTTGTAGATTAACAGGTGAATCTTACACAGTTTCTAACAAAAGGAATCAATGTCCAATACTCCTACTTATAATGAAAGAAGCCGTCACTGCTTTTGAGACGGCCTCTTTCTATGGTACCTGATTTAAAGTATTACTCAATAATATTCATAATAAGTAACTTCTGAACCTGATGAAGAGGTAGCTGTTCTTTTTATGGGCTTTCCTTCCGTATCAAACTCATAGGAAAAATTATAATGAATATTGTATCCGTTTTCCTCTACCCGATAGGAAGCTGGCAAATTAGGCTGAGCGTTGACATGGGGCAAAATCTCTACCATTGAGAATGGATTTGCCTTATCCAGGAGGTAAGCTTCGTACGTCCTTGTTGAGTTCAACGCATATTCTCCTGTATCATCAATGGGTGAATAGGTTAGCTGCTTATAAATATTCCCATTAGTATAATAGAGGTATACAAAAAGAAGGGATTGCACAAATTCACCGTTTGACTGGATATCGTAAATGGCCGTCTCTCCAATATTACCTGCCTGATCGTAGCCGTACAGGGTATACTGCCTTAATACTCCTGAAGTGAATCTCTCTGTTTTAACAATTCGATCACCTTCCCAGGTAAACACTTTTTCATTGACCGCGTTTTCAACCAACTTAACAATTCGACCCTCTGCATTGTAGTAGTATAAAATGGTTCCTTCTGAATAACTTGGTGTATTTTTATCCCAGTGCAACTTGGAGATTTCTCCTAACACATTATACTCCACTACTCGCTTTGTTCTCCAGGCTCCGGCAAACGTTTCATAACTTTTAGGTCGTCCGTACAATTCATCATCTGCTATCCAAAGACGATGATTCTTTGCACTGCCAACCAATACAGAACCACTTGCCGCTGTGATTGTAAAGCTTATGGATCTGTCTCCATTGATCACCGGATTATTAACCGCAAATACCTTAAACTCCGCCTTATCTTGTCCGGCCAATACAGGCACTAATATTTTGCCATTGATGGGTGACGGCTCCGTAGTAAAGTGTGTTCCATATTGTGCCAGCTCAGACTGATAATCGATTTCAACCATTGCGTTTGCATTTGCCTTGCCAGTTAACGAAAGTGTTAGGATATGCTCAGTGATGTTTTCTTTGACGGTGCTCTTTGCTGTCAGGAAGTTCACGGTAACCAGGGAACTTTCGTCATCCTTAATAGTTACCAGTAGAGTACTTATATCACCCAACAATATTCCCTGAGAGACCTCAGCAATGGCCAGCGAAATCTTCCTTTCTCCGTCTAACAACTGGCTATTTACCGGTATTACATCAAAATAAGATTCAGTCTGTCCGGCCAGGAAAGGTATTCTCACAAAACTATTGACCATTCCTGGTGAAGTGGTAAAGTATTCCATGGTGTTACTTTGCACCTGGACTCTTATAAAGCCATGAGACGGGGCTGGTTTGCTATATACGATACGTACCGGATGATTACCTGCGGTTTCACTCATCGTAATGTTATCCACATCAAACTGAACGATAGAAAATGGTCCTTCATCATCAACGATGTTCACTACTGATTTTTTAGTGGCACCAATGACAATATGATCCGATAGACTGGACAAGGTCATTTCCATCGATAAATTGCCATCCTGGGAAGCATTATCGATTGGCTCAATATCAAAGGACACAACGGATTGACCTGCCAGAGCAGTTAATTTCAATTGATTTTGTTCTAATGCAGGAACCGTTATAAATTTTGATGCCTCTGCGCCAGCGAATGTTACGGTTAATATTCCGCTTCGGTTGATCGTATTCGCTAATAGTATCTTCACCTTGAGTTTGTCCCCATTTTCGGCAACCGATATTGTGCTCTTTTCAAATTGCACAACAACTTGAGTTTGTTTCACTAATTCATCATCACATGAAAGCAGTACGCTGATGATGATAAAATAGCTCATGATTTTTGACAGGCTCATAAATTTGATTTATTAAAAATTAAAACTGCGATCACTTCGGGTGTTTCTTTTGACAATTACAATCCGTTGATCAATCTTACCTAACGAGATAACTATAATGGAGTTGCTGCTGAAAGATCATTGGAAATAAATCTTGGTATTTACCAAGAAGCTGGTTTAAGGCCAGATAATTCATCACCTTGTTAAACGAGGACGTACAGTTACTTCACACAAATTGGATTAGAATAATTATATGTAATTACCCTAATCTCTCTCTTGTTACTTTATCGGTATAGCGATGGGGCGCATGGGTGAACCACTCGCTCCTCTCAATTTTAATGATGCTCCAAAGAACATAAATTCATAAATCTTATCCGCTGCCAATTCTTCCAGGAACATCTGTTCAATAAACATCACCCCCTTTTCAGCCAGTAAGTAAGTATGCACAGGCACCCAGTTGTCCTGTCGTTCTGGAGGAAAAGCTTCGAAACTAAGATTGTCAGCGCCCAGCAACATGACCTGTCGATCTTCCACCAGCCACTTCACGGCATCGAGGTTGATGCCCGGATATTGATCAAGAAATTTATGTGCGTCATCATAATGCTTTGCCTGCCCCGTGCGGATTAACACGACATCTCCTGGTTGAAGTATTACTTTTTGTCTCGCCAAAGCTTTCTTTAAATCTTCTGAATTAATCCGATAGTTCGCTGGAAGTGATGCTGCATTCTTCGATGCGGGAATATCAATAAGTATCCCCCTGGCAATAATAGGAGGAATCGTTTCTGCTCCGGTTTTCTTCCATCCTTTATCGCCCAGGTGTTCATCCGCAGTATATCCATTCCATATTTTTCCGTTCAACCCAAAATGATTTAAGGCATCAATGTGCGTTCCCATGTGGGTATACAGGGAAATGGCATCACCTGTATAGCTTACCTTTTCATTCATGGCCTTGCCAAGCCCGTTGGGGTTATCGACCACGGTGCCACGAGGCGTGTGGGTAATCCAGTATTGATAGGCAGGATCACCAAGCACATGGAAGCTGGGCATCCCAACAAAGTATTCTACACTCAAATCATACGTTTTGCCAGATTTGATTTTTGATAATACCTCAACCTTTGATTGTTCCGTGATCATGTTCAGGGTTCCGATTTCATCGGATGAACCCCACGGGCTGATGCCGACCCCTTCTTTTAATTGTGCCCATGAGTAAGTGAGCAAAAGAGACAAGGAGAATGAAGCAATTAACTTTTTCATAATTATTTTGATTTTAACTGGAGTTTATGCCGGAATTAATTCCAACCTGTTTGACATTACTTGTTTGGTAACTTCGGCAATGCGTTGACCGAAGAGTTCTGCCGTGGTGAGTTCAGTGGGCTCTTTAAATTGATAAGCGTTGCTGGACAAGGTCATCAGGCCGAGATAGCTTGCCATCCCGTTATGATCGGGAAGTTGAATTCCCGCATCATCGTACTTGGGCAGAATACCTAGGGGTATCCACATCATGCTATGTTGTGCCGCAAAAATGGACAGGCTTAAGAGTGTACTTAGTTTGTCGCCATTGGTACTGGATGAATTGGTAAATCCGGCTGCCATTTTATTTTTCCAGCGTTGTTGCGCCCATATGTTGCCGGTGGACTCCATAAACCGCTTGAATTCAGCCGACACATTTCCAAAGTAGGTTGGACTGCCAAATACAATGGTATCTGATTCCAACAACTTGTGGCTTTGTGTCATGGCTTCTTCCGTTGAAAAGAGTTGAACACTGGGCAAAATGTTTTTTGCGCCTTTGGCGATTCGTTCTGCCACCATTTTAGTGTGGCCAAAACCACTGTGATAAACAATTGCTATTTTCATTTTGTGTTTGTTTAATGTTTCAAAAGTGCGATAACCCGATGATCAGGGAAATGAACTGGATTATTGAATTGACTTGAACCAGGTTAAGTATTTACACGAATCACTTTTTAATAAGCAGAATTCCTGTCAATACCAGCAGCAGGCCAACGCCTTTCATCCACGTGAATGCTTTTACTTCAGCACCCAGCCAGCCAAAATGATCAAGCACGAGTGACATAATTAATTGAGATGCGATGATCAGTCCGAGGGCTACGGCCATTCCAATTTTAGGTGACGCTATCAATGTACTCACCACATAAAAGCTACCAATCAGGCCGCCCATCCAGGCATAGAGCGGTGCGTGGCCCATTTGCTGAAATAACTTCCCGAAGTCATGGTGTTTGCTCATACTGTAAATCAAAAGCGTCAGTCCTCCCACTGAAAATGATATCAGGGATGAGATAATGGGGCTGCCTGAATAGGTGGTGAGTTTATTATTAAAAGCAATCTGAAGTGGCAGCATCAAACCTGCCATGGCGACAATAAAATAATTTTGAATTACCATATCTGTAATGTTTTGATTGTGTGACCCTTGATGTTATGAGTAGCCAGGCTGATGACTATTGAAACTACATGTGTGTAGATTCTGTAATGAACAATTACTATTTTCATATCGCATTTTTGTTTTTTTGATGAGGCAAAGATGGAGTGACCGGCACCCCGGAAAAATGAACTGAATTATCAAATTGAGTTGAACTGGTTCAAGATGAAGACAGACTTATTGTTCGAAAGCATAGCGAAACACATTAACCTATCAGAGCCGGAGAAGGAAGTGATTACTTCACTGTTGCAGGAACGCAAGGTGAAGAAAAACCAGTTTGTGGTGCATGAGGGGTCTATTGACCGATGTACCTATTTTGTAAATAAAGGAAGCCTCATTACTTATTTTATCGATCTGGAAGGCAAGCAACACATAGTTCAATTTGCCATTGAGGGTTGGTGGATCAGTGATCTGCAAAGTTTTCTGCTGCAGGTTCCCGCTACGTTCAATGTTCAGGCACTCGAAGAAAGTCACATTCTCGAACTTCCGTTTGAACAACTTGAATCGCTATATGAAAAAGTACCCGCGATGGAACGGTACTTCCGCATTGCTACTCAACGGGCGTTTATCTCATTTCAACAACGAATGGTTCAAAACCTGAGTATGGATGCAGAATCGCGCTACCTGGCTTTTCAGAAGAAGTATCCAAAAATTGAATTGCGCTTTCCTCAAAAAATGGTAGCCGAATACCTGGGCATTTCGCCCGAATTTTTAAGTAAGATTAAAAAGCGAATTGCTCAGAATAATGGTCTCGGTAAAGTAAAAAAGTAATGACTTCCTTCTTTGATGAATCATATTCAAAAAAAATGTCCGATCGCCCGGACATTTTTTAATGCGTTATCTTCTTTTTTATTTACTAATAATACTCATAATAAGCAACCTCTGATCCAGCCGATGATGAAGCCGTTCTCCGGGTAGGCTTTCCGTTTTCATCGAATTCATAAGAGAACTGATAAAGAATATTGTGACCATTTTCTTCCACCCGGTATGAACCGGGCAGATTAGGTTGTGAATTAACATTGGGCAATATTTCCATCATGGAAAACGGATTGGCAGTAGCTAAATATTGATCAAACGTCCGGGTAGAGATTAATGAATACTCCTCAGAGCCTTCGATGGGCACATGATTTAGCTGTTTGTAAATATTGCCATCGGTACGATACAGGTAGACAAAAAGTAATGACAACTTCAATTCTCCGTCTGGCTGGCGATCATGCACGGCTGCTTCGCCCACATTGCCGGCATCATCATAACCATACAGGGTATATTGTTTTAACACGCCATTGTTAAATTTTTCAGCTTTGACAATTCTACCATCCTGCCAGGTAAAGTTAGTTTCATCAACTGCTGATTCAACCCGCTTAATCACCTGCCCAGCTTCATCGTAGTGGAAGACATAAGTTCCTCCGGAATAATAGGGGGTATTCTGTTCCCAGTTAATCTTCGAAACGGTGCCGTCTTCATTATACTCATAGATGCGCTTGTAGCTCCAGTTACCAGCCACCACGGTATAGCCTTTGTATTTACCCTCGAGTTCATCATCCGTTATCGTTATCTGATGTGTTAGCTGATCACCTTTGATCATAGAACCCTCGACATTCGAAATCACATAATTAATATTCCTATTTCCATTATATAGTAAATCATTCAATGGAATTACCTTGAACTGAACATGATCCTCACCATCTTCAACAGGGAGAGTTATTTTTCCATTAACCGCCTCAGGCACGGTAACAAAGTGAGTTCCATATATGGCATTACCCGAAGTCATTGAAATTTCAATTATCCCTGCGCCTTTCACCGCATGGGAAAACACAAGAATTACGTCTGAAGCAGAGGAGGAATTCTCCCGGGCTGATCCTTGGTTAAAAATAAAGCCGACCTGTGCCGGAACCTCATCATCATTCAGTGAAACCTTTAGCACCTTCTGCGAACCAATAACAAATCCATCAGATGCTGAATGAATTGTAAATTCAATGTTCAGATCAGGTGATTCCTGCTCATCATTGACCGGTGTCAGTGTAAATTTTACAACGGATTGACCTGCTGTGACAGAAAGTCTAATTTGACCATCCTGCACTTCCGGAGTAGTTGTAAATTTATCCAGGTCACCGCCCTCTACATGAACAACTAGTATTCCATCCCGTATAGCCGGTTTAGAAAACGAAACCTCAATCTCCAGTGGTCCTGCATTTTCGCTCAGAGTGAGTTCAGTCTGAATAAATCGCGTTTCCGTAGGATCCGGTGTTACCTGAATTACCTCATCATCTGAGCATGAAATAATTGCCAGTAAAGTGAAAATTCCGATCCCCAATTTTTGTGCACTATGCATATTTTCATTTATTTAAATTCTGCCTATTTTAAAATATATTATTAATTATCTGAAATTGTTAACGAACATCGAGACACTGAAAATTGAAATACCGTTGCCCGGGATATCAAATTATTTTCACAATTGCCTGAGTAGGGCTAAAGTCCGGATGTTATCAAATTAAATAGCTTAGGTCAAGCCGGTTCGACTAGCGTGACAATAATCATGATCTTATTACGAAAAAACTTAATCAAGGTTCCATTTTACCTGGTCAATATTCACCTGCAAATAAGACCGTTAAAGGTTGGTACGCATGCAAAGGTTTGCATTAAGTTCAGGGTGTTATCAACCTGGACAATTTCTTTTGAAGAAGATTTATAGGAACTGCGCCAACGATCCGTTCAACCGCTACTCCATTCTTAAATAATAGGAATGTGGGAAGATTACGAACACCAAATTTTGCTGTGATCAGCGGGTTTGTATCTACATCAACTTTACCAATGGTAGCTCTATCCTGCATTTCGTCCGCAAGATTTTCAAGCGTTGGCTCCATTGCACGGCATGGTGGACACCATGCAGCCCCAAAATCTACTAATACCGGTTTAGTACTGGTATTAACAAGCGTTTCAAATGTTGCATCTGTCAATTTTATCGTTTTCATACTTTATCATTTTCAAGGTTTAACTGAAATTGAAAACAATTAGATTGGCACTTATCCGTTGAATTTTTACAGAATTCACTTGGAAAGGTTTCTGACCACAACTTTGTGATTTTTTAGTTTACGGTAATACGATGGTGTGAAGCCCGTAATTTCTTTGAATTGCTTTGACAGGTGATTAATACTGCTGTAGCCCAAAAGATGACTGATCTCAGTCAATGATCTTTCGGAAGATACGAGAATCTCAATTACTTTTTCAATGCGTTTATGAATTAAATATTTTTCGATAGTTATTCCTTCACCAGATGAAAATAATTCACAGACTGAATCATAATTAATATTTAAACGCTCTGCTATCAGTACAGAAAACTTCACTTTTCGAAGGGATGAAGACTCCTGAAGATAATGTTCTGCCAATTGTTTTACTTTATTGATCAACCTGGTATGGCGATCGCTCATAGGTTCGAAACCATTGAGGATTAGAAATTCCGACAACTTCACATTCTCTTCATCAGAAAGTGATGCATCAAAAATGATCTTACCTAAGCGAATATCGTTTACGCGGAGGCCAAGATCTTGGGTGCCTCGCTTGATAAAGGCGATACAACGATGGCAAACCATGCCTTTGATCAGTAAGTGATGTTCCATATTGATAAATTGATAACATAATAACGGCATGTACCATCAAATGATGTTACATTTTTACTGGAATTGGTTACAGAATTGCTGTTTCATGTTATTAAGTGATTTATCTAACTTAAGATGACCCGGAATTGAAACTCCCGTTATACATTTTCGAAATCACATAATTAATTGTAATGCTCTTTGATACAATACCTTTCAATTTCAGTTTCTGATTTATACTCTTCCATAAATAGCTTTAAGAATTACATCTTATTACACGCTCCTTAACAATCCACATTATGTCACCTCTGTGGCTTGGGGTAGTTCGGGCTGGTTTTGAGTTGGTAATTCCTGTAAAGAAACAGGAATCTTGCAATAACGTTGGAATAGAAATAGATTACTCAGCCAACAAAAAACATTACATTCTACTTGATGCCCGCGATGCATTTTTTTCAATTATCCATGCAATATTACTTTATCTGAATTTCCAAATTTCTCCTTGCCTGTTGTATGTGACGCTTGTTGTGAGTAAGCATAAACAAAATCGCATCTCCCGCATTAAGTTTTATCCACGGAGATACTGAAGTCACGACATATTTCTTTAACAGATTTTTCTCACGTGCCTTATTAATTACCGCCAACATGTTTTCCAAATACTGAATAAACATTGAAACAGTTTCATGCGGATTATCTACCCCAACTGGCTGATGCCTTTTCAAAGCCTTGTACTTTCTCTTTCCACGGTTCGGGTCCATCATGTTAATAAAGTACCGGCCCAGAAAGCTGTGCTTAAAGATGCTCGATTCATCCAATGGCGTGGCTTGATCAAGTGTTTTTTCTATTCGGGGCAGGTAGAATTCAGCATATGTATTCAAATGCGCAAAGCATTCCACAATGCTCCAGCCGCCTTCGGCAGCGGGTTGAAGGAGAAGGTCTTCCGGGAGATTCTGGAAGACCAAAACAACCTCCTTCAATTGCTTTTCAACCTCTGCCTCAATCAGGTTGATAAAATCAGTGTGTGATAATTCCTGCATTTTAACGGTCCTTCATTTTGTTACTGAAGGCCAGCAATACTAATCCAATCACACACATGACACTTTCAATTACCAGCCAGTTGGTACCAAATTCACCTAATGCACCATCCGCAATCCAGGTTATGATGCGTGAAGCTGCATAAGATCCCCAAAATAGTGATAAAAAACTCAGGCCTTTAGTCGTTTGAAAAAAGGCTAAGTAGATTAGTAACACTACAATAGAAATCCCTACGCCACCATAGATACCACGAATGGAACTAAGCGCATCTGTATTGGG
>Ga0075163_10002375_pt1 | contig 25377 bp, 23 predicted proteins | sample JI1023141ADNA_FD_71478 | JGI IMG/M metagenome (GOLD analysis project Ga0075163, IMG submission 71478) | Wastewater effluent complex algal communities from Wisconsin, to seasonally profile nutrient transformation and Carbon sequestration -... | ecosystem: Engineered > WWTP > Effluent > Algae... | reverse complement strand
AATAATAGACTAATTAGATTAGGTGTGATTAAACTCCTCGTGCTTGAGGTGGCCAAATAAACTTATGCATTTGAAGTTGAAAGCGTACTGGTAAAGCGTCTGCTAATATCCAATCTACTAAAAGTTTTGGTTCTAATTGATCAAAGACAGAAGAAAATAATAACCTAAATTTTTCCAACTGATGTTTATAAATTACTTCTCTTGACCATTCATAATCTTTACGATTAGCAATAACAAATTTAATTTCATCTTGTGTAGTTAAATAGTCTAGATTTGACCATAGGTTTTTGTCGCTCTCACCACTAGCAGGGCATTTAATATCCATTATTTTAATTACTCGTGAATCTAGTACAGAAATATCACGATGCCCACCAGTTTCAATCATTACTGTATAGCCAAGCTCTAATAGTTCCAAAGCTAATTTAGGAATATCTTTTTGTAGTAATGGCTCACCACCGGTAAGCTCTACTAAGCGGGTAGGGAATTGTTTAATTCGCTCGATAATTTCAGCAATAGAAAATTTTTCACCACCATAAAAAGCAAATTCACTATCACACCAACTACAACGCAGGTCACAACCTGTAGTACGTACAAATATGCAAGGTAACCCTGCATAAGACGATTCCCCTTGAATACTTTGATAAATTTCAGTAATGCGCATAGTGAAGATAGTAGTAGTTTATGGTTTGCTAGGCAAGTCTACCTTGGATTTAAGAACGTATTAGACGAAATGTTCCTAATATACGCCAAAAATTAGCTACTGGTTGATAAAATAAACTTTCTATTAAAGAGGCTAAAATTAAATTAACTACTTCTGCTAATGTATGTTGATAACGTAGTGAAAATTCATCTGCAATTATTCCCATTAAGCTTTCTAGGAAAGAAAAAGTAATAAATGCAATAAAATAAATTAACATTAACTCTATAGAAATAGCTCCAATTAAGTAAGAAACTGGAGCTAAAATAAGCCCAAGTAAAGATAATATTGGAGAAAAATTTTCAATTAGTAATAATAAATAAGCCCAAAATTGACTACTATTTGGTTTTTGAGAAAGTAACTTAATATTACTTACAGTAGCAAATAATGTATCTGCTTGCCATTTACTATGTAAGTTAGCCACACTAGGAGTTTCTATTAGATCATTTTCCCAGCATAAAATTTCTGGAATATAAGCTAAACGATAATTGCGACCTTTTGAGAGCAATAGCTGTTGTAATTTCAAACTAATAGTTAGATCAGAAGATTCTGTAGAAGAAAATCCACCTACTTCAATTAATTCAGCTTTTTTTACTAATCGGATTGCATTACCACTAGCAGTAATTAAACAAAAAGCATCACGTGAAATAAAACTACTATGAAAAAGATGTTTTTTCTCTACTACAGTTAAGCTTTCAGTTAAAGCAATCTCTTCTAAATTAATTTTTGCTTCACCTAAACCAGCCGTCATTATAGTATTAATAGGCTGTTCAATAAATGGTTTTGCTAACAGTAATAAAGCATCTCGGGTAAGTAAATGATTAGGTTCAATAATACAGACTAAAGGAGCTTTTGCTAAGTTGATTCCTATGTTTAGAGAATCTGCTCTGCCAGTGTAAGGTTTTTCTATTACTGAGATAATTGGATATTTTGGAGAAGTATAGGTTGCAGTAATTGAGCTAGTTTCTAAAGCACGTCGGAAAATTCGGTTTAATGGTTGTAGTCCAAATTCTGTTTCTAGTACCTCTAAAGTACTATCAGTTGATCCATCATTTATTATAATAATTTCATAGTCAGGATAATTAAGAGATAAAAGAGATTTTACTGTTTCAGATAAACCATAACCTTGATTATTAGCCCAAAGAATTATTGAGACAGGTTGAGTTTTAGGAGAATCAACTAGGGCAAAACGGCTGTTAATACGCCGGCTAATAACATTACGTCTTGTATTTTGTAATGAAAGAACTATTTGAAATAAACGAACAAGGCTAATAGTAATCTGATAAGCAAGTAGTAGAGCAGTAAAAAGAGCTAATGCAGAAAGAAAAGCTTGTCCTAATTGACCAACAAAAATTAAGTAGTAAATAAAAAATATAAAAAGTAATATCAAAGGGCTAATAAGCAAAAATAGAGTTAATAGTCTACTAGTACCATTTAACTTATTGCCATTAGCTTTGATTTGACTACTTTCAGATTTCGGACTTAATCGCTCCATCAGACTGCAACTCCTCAAGAACTTGTTTAGCAATATCACGTGCAAAACGATCAGGATTTAAGGTTTGTGTGCGTAATTCTGCTAGTCCATTAACTCCTAACATTGCTAGTGAATGAGCAGCATTATGTCGTACCCACCAAGCTTCATCTGTTAGGGCACGGGTAAGAGTAGGAATAGCTTGCTCTTGTTGTAGTTGTCCTAATGCTTTGGCCGCTACTGCTCGAACTGGCCATTCTTTATCGGTTAGTTTATCTAAAATTAAGTCTAGTTCCTCATTGGTTTCTATTCCTACTGCAGCAACCGCTCGAATTGCACGAGCACGCATATCAACCGACTCATTATCAAGAAACTTACATGCAGCAACACGAGCAGCACGTGCCCCTAATCGCTCACTACCCCTTTGACCAAAATCTGCAATTAATTCTAAGACTGTTTTTTGAGCTAACTCACGACGCTCTTTTACTGCTCCAGAAGCTTGTAATAAATCTAGTAGAGGCCGGGTAATATCTGCTTGCATATTAAGTAGTTTATCGGCAACTTGAAGCACTTGCCAACCGTCTGCGTCTGCTAAAGCATAAATAATAGATGGAACTGAACGTATATCACCAATATCAGCTAAAGCACAAACTGCAGCCATTCTAACTTCTTTATCATCATCACGTAGTAGTCCAGTAATAACTTCAATTGCACTAGCGCAATGTATACGTCCTAGACGTATTGCTGCTTCAGATTTTTTTAACCAAGATCCTCTTTGTAGTGCAATTATGTCTTTTGATAAAAAACCTAAACTATCATAAGTGTCACGAATTACTTTTATTTCTTCTTCATAAAGACCATTAGTATATTCAATTAAGCAGTCTCTTAAGCATACTAAATCTTTTTTACCAATAGGAAGTATTATAGCTGCTAGGTCTTTTCCAGATAAAGATTCTAGTGAACCATTTTTAGTAATGGCTTGTTGGATAGTTGATTGTATATTAGCTCTTAATATTGCTCGATTAGTTCGTTGTCTAGCTATCCAATAACTATAGAGTACCAATCCTAGCACCAGTATTGTCCAGACAAAGAGCAGGATTGCCAAAAAATATAGTAACCAAATCATGGTTTTGGTACTCCACGCACAATTATTACCTATATACTAATTTTGAGATTATACTTAAGCTATTTTAGATTTAATCAGCTAAATACTAATGAATAACCTGGGTATGCTATCATATTTTTTTTTTAAGAGCTATGTTTGGATTATAGGACAATTAATTTAATGGCAATAAAGCATTTTAAAGAAAGCTTAGTTATGGCTCTTGGAGTATTAGTAAATAATAAATTAAGAGCTTTTTTAACTATTTTAGGGGTAATTGTTGGTGTTTCTACAGTAATAGCAATGGTATCAATTATTGAAGGGCTAAACAAAGCTTTTACTAATCAAATAGAATCTTTAGGATCAAACACAATATTTGTTTCTAAATTTGATCCAGGACTTAGACGTACTCGTACCAACGAAGAACGTCAACGTAAAGATCTTAACTTAGAAGATGGTTTAGCCTTAAAAAGTTCTTCTGCTGTACTTTCTATTTCTCCAGAATACCGCAAGCAAACAATAAAAGTTCGCTACCAAGAGCATGAAACAGACACAATGCAATTAGCTGGAGTTACTACAGGATATGAAGTGACTCGTAGTAATTATATTGCTGAAGGAAGGTTTTTTAGTGAGTTTGAGATAGATCACCGTGCAGAAGTATGTGTTTTAAGTGCAGATGTGGTTGAAGCACTCTTTCCTTTTGCTGATCCAATAGATAGGGATATTCTTATTGATGGGCGGAAGTTTCATGTAATTGGTGTACTGGAAAGGTTGGGGAGTTTTTTTGGCCAAAGTCGTGATATACAAATACTTATCCCAATAGCAACATTTATAAAATATTACCCAATTGAAAGAATGTCACCAGATATGTTCTTTTTTGTAGTAGTTCGCCCAACTAGCCGTGCTGAAGTGTCAAAGGCTGTAGAAGATATTACTGAGATTTTACGTCGTCGTCGCCGAGTTCCTCTTGGAGCAAAAAATAACTTTGGTGTTTCTACTCAAGACAGTTTATTAGACCTTTATAATCAACTAACAGGAGCAACTGCACTAGTTTTAACTGCTGTGTCTTGTATCTCCTTAATTATTGGAGGAATAGGGGTAATGAATATAATGCTGGTTGCTGTGGTAGAACGTACAAAAGAAATAGGTGTGCGTAAGGCTCTAGGGGCAAGAAAGAGAGATATTATGTGGCAATTTTTACTAGAAGCAATAGCTTTAACTGGTTCTGGTGGAATAATTGGAGTGTTAATTGGTGCTACTATAAGTGAATTAATTAATAAACTTTCTCCTTTACCTGCTAGTGTGCCTTTGTGGGCTGTGTTAGCTGGGCTTATTGTGTCTTTAAGTGTAGGGTTGATGGCTGGAATCTATCCTGCTTGGCGTGCTGCTAATTTAGATCCTATAGATGCTCTTAGGCGTGAATAAAAAATTAAGCCAAGAGAGTTATTTTCTCTTGGCTTATTAAAAAACTTATCCTGGGAAAATTATTAATAAAAACCCATTTTGTTTATTATCAATAACCTCTATAAAAAGTTAAAAAATAAGAGCTTATTTAGCACCAGCTTTTTTTAGCATCTTAATTATTGGGTTTTCATTAAGGGTTTCTTCACTTTCATCATCTACACCACAAGAATTTTTAGCTATAGTAAGTATTGATTCACCATCGCTATTTTTAGCATTAACATCAGCACCTTTACTTATAAGTAGTTTTGTAGCTTCTTCATTACCATTTGAAATTGCTTGCATTAAAGGAGTATAGCCATCACTATCTTTGGTATTTGGGTTAGCGCCTTTATCTAATAAAAGTTTTACTATTTCTGTATTTTCTGCATTTACTACCATCATCAATGCTGGATAGCCAGTAGAGTCTTTAGCATTAGCATCAGCACCTTTATCTAAAAGAAGTTTAATGGCATCAGAGTTTTCACTAGAAAGGGCTTGGATTAATGGAAATTCTCCTTCAGCATTTTTAATATTAGCATCAGCACCTTTATCTAAAAGAAGTTTGACAATATCAACATTTTCATTAGCTAAAGCAATGGTTAATGGGCTACTACCTTCGCTATCTTTTACATTAGGGTCAGCACCCTTTTCTAACATAAGTTTACTAAGATCTAAATTATCAGCAGAAACTGCTAAAGATAAGGCTGTTTCACCCTCTTTAGATTTCATATTAGGGTTTGCCCCTTTTTCTAATAAAAGGCTAACTATATCTAAATCATCCATTCTTACTGCTAAAATTAATGCTGTATTTCCTTCTTTATCTTTAGTATTAACATCAACTCCTTTTTCTAAAAGCCTTTGAGTTAATGTTAGATCGCCTTGCTCAATAGAAGAAATTAAGGCAGGGGAACCACTACGATCTTTACTATTAGGATCAACTCCTTTTTCAAGTAGCATTGTTGCTATATCTGTATTATTAACACGAATTGCTATGGTTAATGCAATGTCTCCATCTTTATCTCTAATATTAAGGTCAGCACCTTTTTCTATTAGAAGGCTAGTAATATCAATATTATCTTGATTTATAGCGTTTAAGAGAGCTGTTTCACCATTGTTATTTTTACTATTTATATCTATGCCTTTTTCTAAAAGTAGCTCGACAGTATCAACTTGACCTTTTAATGTGGCAATAAGCAAAGCATTATTACCAGCAGAATCCTTCATATTAATATCAGCGCCTTTTTCTATTAAGAACTTAACAGTATCTGTGTGGCCTGCTTCAGCAGCTAGTAAGAGAGCTGAACGGCTATATTTGTCTAGTTCATTAATATTCATCCCTTTTTCTAGTAGGACTTTAACTTGATCTGTACGTCCTTGTGCTGCTGCATTAATGAGTGCCATTTTTTCTGCTTTGCTACGTGCAAAGCCTGCAACTAAAGCTGTTGCAATGATTAATACACAGGCAATTTGTTGAAGTCTATTCATATTTTTTCCTCAGGATAAAATCTTAGTTTGATTGTCTTGAAACAGCATTTAGATGATTAGACAATCAGGGTTAGGTGTCTGCCCATACGTAAACTTTAATGTATGAGTTCAAAGTTTTCTCTAGAAAAAAGTCTAAATAACTTTGGCAAACTTTATATTACTAGGAATATTACTATTTAATCTAGTAATTTTTTGTATTCTGCCTCTGAAAAACCAAATAATACTAAGTCTTGTTTAATGATAAAAGGTCGTTTAAATAAGTTAACTTCTTGAGAAAGTAAATCAATTATCTCTTCTTCTGTTAAGTTTTTATTTTGCAGCCCTAAGGCTTTATAAGGGGTACTTTTAGGATTAACAAAACTACTTGCATTACGTCCTGCTAAAAGCTCTATAACTTCATTTTTGGTGAATGGTTTTTTAGCTAAATCCCGTTCATTCATAGTAACACCAGCATTAATAAGAAAACTTCTTGCTTTACGGCAAGTTGTGCAGGTGGATTTCCAATAAAAATTTATTGATGACATAAATCCCTTTCTAAAATTTACATGGCAAAGGTTTGTCTTGCCCTTAATATAAAAACTGTAGGCAAAATAATGCACAAACAAAATCAATTATTTCAAGTAACTTTTCAACCTATTTTCTATTTTTTTCTTTTATTTCTTAGTGGAATCTTTTTAGAAAACAAATTAGATTTTTCTCTAAGATTACTAATTATTAGCTTATTGATCAATTTGTTGGTAACAATTATTTGCTATTGGATTAAACCTAATCACAAACTAATAAATTTATCTTTACTAGCTGGGTTTTTACTAGTAGGTGGATTATTAGGCAAAATAGAACAGGAAAAAAACTCTTACTCTATCAAGATAGTTGATAAAGAAGTTTATTCAAACTTTCATAATAATCAACAAATTGAAATTTATGGAGAAGTTATAAGTTACCCTAAGTTAACACCTAATAATATTAATGTAGATATAAGAACAGATTTTATAAGTAGAGCAGGGCGTTCAATTAAACTAACAACTCAAGTTCAGTTAACTATTTGGATAAAAGATAGTTATGACCATAGACATATAAATTTAACACCAGGTACAGTTATTTATGTTTTAGCAGAGCTTGCCCCCCAACAAAAATTTAAAAACCCTGGGATGATTGATACCAGACAATTACTTATCCAAAAAGGTTATGATTTTGCCGTAAGTATAAAAAATGAATCGTCTTTAGAAATACTTTATAAAAAAACTCCTTCTTTTGTTTCTACTAGTATTTACAATGTACAAAGATATCTTTTAACTCGTATTGAAGAAAATTTTACTCCAGAAAAAGCAGGAGTATTAAAAGCAATTATTTTAGGTAATGATAATTATCTTGACTCAGATATATCAGAAAGATTTCGTGTTAGTGGGCTTTATCATATTTTAGTGATTAGTGGCTCACACATTGCTTTTCTTACTTGGTTTTTATATAGATTAGTAAGGTTAATTACTAGAAATCATTGGTTACAATTTTTGACCATAGGATTATTTATCTGGACATATTCTTTAATTACTGGAGCAGAACCACCTATAATGCGAGCAGTATTAATGGCTACAGTAGTTTTAAGTGCAGCACTTTGGTATAGACAAACAAATGCTAGTAACAATATAGGTATTGCAGGATTAATTTTACTAGCTTATCACCCTAATGCTTTGTTTGAAGCTAGTTTCCAGTTAACTTTTTTAGCTGTGACTTTAATATTACTACTTGTTATACCTCTAGTAGAAACACTAGCAAAAATAGGGAAGTGGTACCCTACCAGTCAAACCCCTTATCCTCCTGATAGTTTGCCTTTAATTAAGTCCTTGGCAGAGTTGTTGTTTTGGAGTGAAAAAAGCTTTATTAAGCGACAAAAAGAATCTCAAATAAAATATAAATTAGAAAAAAATCTTTGGGCTAAAACATTAGAAAAATATAGAGTACAAGCACCTTTACGTGTATTTAGCATAATGCTTATTACTAGTATTGTAGTACAGCTAGGACTACTACCGTTTTCAGCAGTTTATTTTCATAGGATAGTATTTATTGGAATAGTATTAAATATAATATCTGAAGTCTTAATGAGTATATTATTTATTATAAGCATGTTGTTTATTATAGTAGATTATATTTCAAATTATATAGGCTACTATATAGCAAATATTGTAAATATTATTTTAACTTTGTTTATTGACGCTGCTTGGCCAAATATTTGTAATATATTAAATAATAAGCTCTTTATTTTAAGCTATCGTGTTGCTGATTTTTCTATAGGGCAAGAATTTTCTTGTATTTTATACTTTATATGTATTTTAGTTATAATAGTCAAAATACATAATTGGCAGCCTTTTGTTAAACCTACCAAACTAGTATTTACTAATAAAAACAAACAGAGAAAATATATTTTTAATATATTTTTAGCTATCGTTATTACTATCAATCTATTAGTTATTATTTTACCAAAACGATTTTTTCAAATATTTCTTGAAAAAAGCACTAATAGACTAGAAGTAGTTTTTTTAGATGTTGGGCAAGGAGATGCAATATTTATCAAATTTCCTAAAGGAACTACAATGATGATTGATAGTGGTGGAACAACTGCTTTTACTAGTAAAAACACTTTAAAGACTAGTAGGTTTTCTATTGGTGAACAGGTTGATTCTATGTATTTATGGTCACGTGGGTTAGAGCATTTAGATTATATTTTAGTAACACATCCTCATAGTGATCATATAGAAGGATTTAATAAAGTAATAAAAAATTTTTCTATTGGGCAAGCAATAGTACCTATAAAAGTTGGTGAAACAGATGAATGGCAAAATTTTATAACTACACTAAAATCTAGTAATATTCCTATTAATACTTGGTCACGAGGAGATTTATATTTTATTGATGGGGTAAAAATAGAAGTTTTATGGCCAAGTCAAGAAACTATTATTAAAGAAACAGTTTCTAACAAAATGATTAATAATGAGTCATTAGTTTTACGCTTAGATTATCAAGGCCATAATATACTATTGACAGGAGATATAGAAAGAGAAACAGAAGAAGTTTTAGTAAGTAATAATGATAATTTGTTAGCAGATGTATTAAAAGCGCCTCATCATGGAAGTAAGACTTCTAGTAGTAAAAACTTTCTAGAAAAAATAGATCCTACTTTTACTATTATTTCAGCGCCAGAAAAATCAAGATTTAACCACCCTCATCTAGAAGTAGTTCAAAGATATAAAGATTTAGATGTAAAGACTTATCAAACAGGGCTAAGCGGTGCAATTACTGTTTATATAGAAGACAGAAAATTACACATACAAGAATTTGCTTCACCAACATTATTGGATAAATAAAGAAAATTCTAATAAAAAGTAAAAAACCACTGATATTTTATATTAGTGGTTTTTTACTTGCTTAGAAGACTTACACGCTAAAAGAGCTACCACAGCCACAACTACCAGTGGCATTAGGATTCTTAAAAGTAAAACCAGAACCCATTACTGTACTTACATAATCAATCTCAACACCATCAAGAAGTTGTAAGCTAAAGGAATCAACAAAAAGTTTTAGACCATTTGCTTCAACAATTTTATCACTTTGTGTTGGAGCATCTTCTACATCTAAAGCATATTGATAACCAGAACAGCCACCAGGTAAGACACGAACACGTAAACCTGCAGATGTTGCTTCCATGCCTTCAGATACCATAAACTTTTTTACTTCACTAACTGCATTTTCTGTTACACTAATCATAAAACGAATCTCCTAAGTAACTTATGAATCTTTGAACTAATAGATTAAGAAAATAAAGTCGCTATTAATTAACAATAATACTTTAGCAGTATTTGTTTTTTCTACTATAACAAAGAAATTTTGCTAGGCATAGACAAACTTTCTTTTGATTAGAACAAATACTTAAGCTGCTCTTGTGTCAGAAGAACTACTTGTAGAGCTATCATCATGAATGTCAACTTCGATTAAACCTTCTCGGTAAAGTGCGTAGCCACTAGAAGTAGAAGCAATAATTGCTGCAATTCCTCGCTTACCAAACCATTGTTGCCAAGTTTCTAAATCTCTATAAGCGTCAGATTTTTTACTTTTTACAAAAGTAGAAAAGCGATTTGTTTCAGTAACTTTTACTTTATGTCCCATATATTTCTTCTTCACCCTCCATTATATCTTTATTCAAAATTTAAAATTGGCAGTCTTGTAGGTTTTAAGGCTAAAATACTAAGCTCTGTTGCTAAAGCCTCGGCTGCCTGAGAGAAAGCTTGTGCTTGTGGACTGTCTGGTGCCCCAGCAACAATAGGTACTCCTAAATCTCCCCCTTCACGAATACCTAAGCTAATTGGAATTTTGCCTAATAACTTAACTCCAAATTTCTCTGATAATTCTTCACCACCACCTGAACCAAATATTTCATGTTTTTCTAAACAATTAGGACAGGTAAAGTAGCTCATATTTTCTACAATACCAACTATAGTTACACCAACTTGCTGAAACATATTATGTGCTTTACGAACGTCTGCTAGTGCTACTTCCTGAGGTGTAGTAACTAATACTGCTCCAGAAACTGGAACAAGTTGAGCTAAACTTAGCTGCACATCACCAGTCCCAGGGGGCATGTCGACTATTAAGTAATCAAGCTCACTCCAGTCAACATCACGCAAGAATTGTTCGATTAGTCGGTGTAGCATTGGGCCACGCCAAACTACTGCTTGATCTCCTCGATTGAGTAAACCAACAGACATAAATTTTACATTATAGGCTTCTCTAGGAAGAATTTTCTTTCCTCTTACTTTAGGTTCTTCAATACTTCCCATCATAATTGGTACATTAGGCCCATAAATGTCTGTATCTAATAAACCTACCTTTGCTCCCATAGCAGCAAGTGCTACAGATAGGTTTACTGCTACGGTTGATTTACCTACGCCACCTTTACCTGAGCTAACAGCAATAACGTTTTTTACTCCAGGAATAGACTCTTTATCACCAATGGCTTTGCCTTTTGGTACATCTAGTTCCACTCTTATTTCTGCACGCTGAGCGCCAGGGATTGTTAAGACACTTTGACGTGCTTGCTCTTCAAGTTTTTGTTGAGCTGTTTGTGAAGGAGTAGCTAAGGCTAAACGAAAACCAATGATCCCCCCACAAATTCTTATATCTTTAACAAAATTTAAACTAACAATATCTTTATTAAGATTTGGATCTTTTACTGACTTTAAGGCTTCTAGAACTTGTTGTTCAGTAATTTTTTCTGACATCCTTTTAGTCACTTTCTTTATTAAGAACTTAAATTTTTAAACAAAATTAAAAATGTTTTTACTCAAAGAATAAATTTATTGATCTATTAGAGTCTTTGTAAATTGATCAATATATCAGCAAATTTATGTGGTTAGAGAATATTGTGAAATAAGCATTTTGTCAATAAAAAAATTGAAAAAATAGATTGAGACTTTATTACAATATATAGCCTTAATAAACCTATATATTGTAATATCAGGGGTTATCAAAGTAGATAAAGTGTAGTGTTTAACAAGATCAGGAGATTTTAGAAACAAAATACTTGACAAAATAAATTATGGTAACTTATGCTGTTAACTAATTAATCAAAAGATAAAATCTTGTTTAAGTGAACTGATTTAAATAAAGTATTTTAGAGATTTTGTAAATACACAATTGCTGGGATATTTATTTTTAACAATTAAACTTTTATGAAACCAGAACCGAGAATAGCAAATAGCATAATTGAATTAATCGGTAATACCCCTTTGGTTAGACTAAATCGCCTTGTTGAGGCAGGTTGTGCAGAAGTTGTAGTCAAGTTAGAGTCTCTTAATCCAATGGCATCAGTAAAAGATCGTATTGGTGTGGCAATGATTGAGGCTGCTGAACAAGAAGGCTTAATTAAACCTGGTGAAACTACAATAATTGAACCTACTAGCGGTAACACAGGTATTGCAGTAGCTTTTGTTGCTGCAGCAAAAGGGTATCGTTGTATTTTAACTATGCCAGAGACAATGACTATAGAACGTGTACGAACTCTACGTGCTCTAGGAGCAAAAGTAGTATTAACTCCAGGCTCACAAGGAATGCGAGGCGCAATTCAAAAAGCAGAAGAATTAATACGAAGCACCCCTAATTCTTTTATGCTACAACAGTTTAATAACCCTGCTAACCCTGAAATTCATCGTAAAACAACAGCGCTAGAAATTTTAAGAGATACTGACTCACAATTTGATGCTTTTGTTGCTGGAGTTGGAACAGGTGGCACTATTACAGGCTGTGCAGAAGTATTTAAAGCTAGGTTAAAACAAGTGCTAGTTTGTGCTGTAGAACCTTCAGACTCTCCAGTTTTATCAGGAGGAAATCCTGGCCCCCATAAAATTCAAGGAATTGGTGCTGGGTTTATCCCACAAGTCCTTAACCGTAATATTGTTGATAGAGTAATCACTGTTTCTTATGAAGATGCAAAACAAACAGCACGCCGTTTAGCTCAAGAAGAAGGCATTTTTGCTGGAATTTCTTCTGGTGCTATTACTTGGGCAGCTATACAAATAGCTAAAGAACTTGGAGAAGGTAAACGAGTAGTTTCTATCATCCCTAGTTTTGGAGAACGTTATCTTTCCACAGAGCTATTTAATTTTGCTGATGAAGAAACTGAAAAATCATAGGAGTTATAAAAAATTATGAAGCTCCCTATTTATATGGATTATCATGCTACTACACCAGTAGATCCTCGTGTGTTTGAAGCAATGACCCCATATTTTACAGAGATTTTTGGTAATGCTGCTAGTAGAAATCATGCTTTTGGATGGCAAGCTGAAGAAGCCGTTGAAATTGCTCGTAAAAATGTAGCTAAACTTATTGGTGCTACATCTAAAGAAATAGTCTTTACTAGTGGAGCAACTGAGTCTAATAACTTGGCAATTAAAGGTGTTGCCGAGATGTATCAAGAAAAAGGTAATCATATTATTACTGTAGTGACAGAACATAAGGCTGTACTAGATTCTTGTAAACATTTAGAAAAACAAGGCTGTCGTGTAACTTATTTACCTGTTGATAAATACGGGCTAGTAGACCTTGATGCACTACGTAATGCTATTACAGATAAAACTATTTTAATTTCTGTAATGATGGCTAATAATGAAATAGGTGTAATTCAACCTATTGCTGAAATAGGGAAAATTGCACGTGAACATGGTGTGTTAATGCATACAGATGCAGTTCAAGCTGTAGGAAAAATCCCTGTTAATGTAGATAAACTTAATATAGATCTGCTTTCTATGAGTGCACATAAAATGTATGGCCCTAAAGGGGTTGGTGCTCTTTATGTACGTAGAAAAAATCCAAGAGTAATGCTATCACCAATTATTGATGGTGGTGGGCATGAACGAGGAATGAGATCAGGAACACTTAATGTTCCTGGTATAGTAGGCTTGGGTAAAGCCGCAGAACTTGCTTATTTAGAAATGCCTGAGGAAATGGAGCGAGTTGCTGCCTTGCGTGATAAATTGCAAGAAAGTATATTTAAGCAAATACCTGAGGTTTATATTAATGGACATCCAACAAAGCGTTTGCCTGGTAACTTAAATATTAGTTTTGCTTATGTTGAAGGAGAGTCCTTACTAATGGGACTATCTGATGTTGCAGTATCTTCTGGATCAGCTTGTACTTCAGCTAGTTTAGAACCATCTTATGTACTAAAAGCCTTAGGAGTTGGTGAAGAGCTAGCCCATAGTTCTTTGCGTTTTGGTCTAGGCCGTTTTAATACAGAAGAAGAAGTAAATTTCACTATTGAAAAAGTTGTTCAGGCAGTTAATAAATTAAGAGATCTTTCACCTTTATGGGAAATGTTCCAAGAAGGCATAGATCTAAAAACAGTTACTTGGGCAGCTCATTAATTATTTGTTTAGGTTTAAGGAGAAAAGTTAAATGGCATACTCAGACAAAGTTATTGATCATTACAATAATCCTAGAAATGTTGGGAGCTTTGATAAAAATGCTACAGATGTAGGTACTGGACTAGTAGGTGCTCCTGAATGTGGTGATGTAATGAAATTACAACTAAAAATTAATAAAGAAGGTGTAATTGAAGACGCCAAATTCAAAACCTTTGGATGTGGTTCAGCAATCGCTAGCTCATCTTTAGCTACTGAATGGGTAAAAGGTAAGACAGTAGATGAGGCTTTAACTATAAAAAATACAGATATAGTTCGTGAGCTTAATTTACCTCCTATTAAAATTCATTGCTCTGTATTAGCTGAAGATGCGATTAAATCAGCAGTAGCAGATTATCGTAAGAAACAAGAAACAGTCAGCGATCAAGAAGTTTTACAGACTGTTTAACTAGTTAAAAATAGTAGCGGAATAAAAGTTCCAGATATTAGTTAACTAGTTTTTATACTTATAAAACTACTGTTTATTTTAGGGGTTTTTCACTATGTCATTAGAGATAACAGAAAGTGCAGCTCATCGGATTAAAGAAATTTTGCATGAACAAAATGTTCCTGATGGCGGCTTAAGAGTTGGGGTAAAAAGCGGTGGTTGCTCAGGGCTGAGCTATATTTTAGATATGGATACTCAGCAAAGACCTGGAGATAAGATTTTTGAGCGAGACGGTGCAAAAATCTTTGTTGACCTAAAGAGCTACCTTTTCTTAAATGGAATGATTGTAGATTATAAAGATGAAGGCGGCCTTATGGGACGTGGTTTTAAGTTTGTTAACCCAAATTCTGCAGGGGAATGTGGTTGTGGTGAATCTTTTACTGTTTAACTACCAAACTAGTAAAACAGTAAGCCAAATAGCTTTATTTAACTTTGTATTAAGCAAACTCTTTATTAAACTCTATTCACTTTTTAGCCCAGTACTTTAGTGCTGGGTTTTATGTTTTCATCTTTACTTTTGAAGAGGATTTTGTGATTCAAGAAGCAAGATTATTGGAAAAACAATGTTGGAATTGTACAACAACAACTGATGATCATTTTTGTACATCTTGCCAATGTATTCAGTTACTAGACCTGTCAACCAATTACTTTTCTTTTTTTAAGCTACCAATAAAATTTCACTTAGACTTAAATAAACTTGAAAATAAATTTTATGAACTAAGTCGTAAATTTCATCCAGACTTCTTTTCTCAAGCTAGTGAACAAGAGCGGCGTTATAGCAATGAACATACTTCTATGCTTAATGATGCTTATCGTACCTTAAAAGATCCTATAAAACGCGCTAATTATTTTTTGACCCTGCAAGGCTTTAAGGCTATTGGTCAAAATACTAAAACTCCACCAGATTTATTAGCAGAAATATTTGAATTAAATGAGCAAATAGAAGAGCTACGAGATGCTAAAAGAAATAAAGATAATGCTCAAATTAATCTATTAAAAACCCAGGTTTTAGCTATAGAAAAAATGCTTAAACAGCGTGCTAATGAATTAAATAGCCAGCTAAGTAAACATTTTTCTGATTGGGATAATCTATTTGATACTATTCCTATAGGGGAAAGACAAACGTTATTAAATAAAATTAGTGATATACTTTCCCAAATAAAGTATATAAATAACTTACTTAATAATATTGAAGAAGAATTTGATGAATAAAGATGAGGTATATTAATTTCTTATGCCAAAAGTTGTTGGTATTGATTTAGGTACAACTAATAGTTTAGTTGCTTATGTTGATGATAATGGTAAACCACAAGTAATAGCAGATAAACAGGGACGTAAATTAGTTCCTTCTGTAGTTCATTACAGCCCAGAAAAAGGATTACTAGTTGGCGAATCTGCTCAAGCCCTACTTATTCCTGATCCAGAAAATACTATTTATTCAGTAAAAAGATTTATGGGTAAAGGTATTGCTGATGTTGAAAAGGATCTTTCTTTAGTACATTTTCGTGTTGCTCAAGGTAGCGAACATGTAATTCGATTTAACCTAGCAGATAAAGAATTTACCCCACCAGAAATAGCAGCTTTAGTCTTACGTGAGTTAAAAAAACAAGCTGAGGAATTTTTTGCAACAGAAGTAAAACAAGTTGTTGTAACTGTTCCAGCTTATTTTAATGATGCTCAACGCCAAGCTACTAAAGATGCAGGAAAAATTGCTGGACTAGAAGTATTACGTATTGTGAATGAGCCTACAGCAGCTAGCCTAGCCTATGGATTAGATAAAAAGGATGCTGGTGTAATAGCTGTTTATGACCTTGGTGGTGGAACATTTGATATTTCTATTCTTAAGCTAAAAGCAGGAATTTTTGAGGTTTTAGCTACTAATGGAGATACACACTTAGGAGGCGATGATTTTGATCAAAAATTAATAAGCCTCTTTATGAACGAAATTAAAGAACGTTTTGGACTTACTTTACAAGGTAATGCTGAAGTACTTCAAACCATTCGCCGTTTTGCTATTGAGCTTAAACACCGCCTTTCTGACCAAGAACAAGCTGCAATTGAAATAGACTTAGGTGAATATGGTTCTTATCATCGTGAATTTACTCGTAATGAGTTTGAACAGCTAATTCAAGACCTAGTTGAACGTACAATAGCACCATGTAAACAAGCCCTTAAAGATGCTGGCTTAAAAGCAGCAAACATTGATGAAGTTGTCTTAGTAGGTGGTTCTACAAGAGTTCCTTTAGTACGTCAACGAGTTAAAGAACTTTTTAAGCGAGAACCTCATATAGACCTTGATCCAGATGAAGTAGTAGCTTTAGGTGCAGCTATTCAAGCTGATATTATGACGGGTAGCCGTAAAGATATGCTTCTACTAGATGTTACTCCACTTTCTCTTGGTATAGAAACCATAGGAAATGTGATGACAAAGATAATTCATCGTAACTCTACTATTCCTGCTAGTGCTCATGAAATGTTTACTACTTATGTTGATAATCAAACAGGAGTAGATATTCATGTTTTACAAGGAGAACGAGAATTTGTGGCCGACTGTCGTTCACTTGGGCGTTTTACCTTAAAAGTCCCACCAATGCCCGCAGGAATGGCAAGAGTTGAAGTTAAGTTTTTGATTGATGCTAATGGAATATTAAATGTTAGTGCTAAAGATGTTCGTACAGGAAAAGAAAATTCAATTGATGTAAAACCTTCTTATGGGTTAAATGATGAAGAATTAGAAAAAATGCTGATGGATTCTATTGAATTTGCAGAAACTGATGTAACTCAGCGGTTACTAGTAGAAGCCCGTAATGAAGCTGAATCAGTGCTTAAAGCCACTGTAAAAGCATTAGAAACAGATGCTGCTAAAAACTTGGCTTCTGAGGAACGAGAAAAAATTGACCAAGCAATTGCTGATCTTAAAACATCTGTTGCAGGCACAGATTATAAAGCTATTCGCTCTTCCTTAAAGACTTTTAATGATGTATCTCATCATTTAGCAGAACTAATGATGGATAATGCTGTCCAAGTAGCATTAAAACATAAGAAAGTATCTGAGGTATAAAATGTCAAAGGCTACGTTAGAAGAAAAAGATAATCAAATATCAACAGAACAGCAAACAAAAGTAACTTTCTTACCCAATAATGTAAGCTTTTCTGGCAAATTAGGAGAGTCAATATTAAATATTGCTCTAGATAATGGTATAGCTCTAGATCATGCTTGTGGTGGGTTTTGTGCTTGCTCTACTTGTCATGTGATTGTTAAAAAAGGGATGAACTTACTTACAGAGATGGAAGACAACGAAGCAGATCAACTAGATGAAGCCGCTGGGTTGACTTTAGCTTCTCGTTTAAGTTGTCAAGCAACTATAGTCCAAGAAGGAGAAATCATTGTAGAAATCCCTGAATGGAATCGTAATTTTGCAAGGGAGGAACATTAAAATGAAGTGGACAGATATAGAAGATATTGCTTTAGCTTTACTAGAAGAACATCCAGAAACAGATCCTCTAACTGTTAGATTTACAGACCTACATAAATGGGTGATGGATTTACCTGGATTTGATGATGATGCAAAAAATTCTAATGAGAAAAAGCTTGAAGCTATCCAAATGGCTTGGTATGAAGAACATAAAGACGCAAACGAGTAAAAATTTAGCCCATTGTTTTAACATTGGGCTAATAAATTTAATAAGTGTTTTTCTTAGATTTATTTTAGTTATATTTTTATTATTTTATTCAACTTCACAAACTTTAGCTCAATCACCAAATCCAGTTCCATCTCCAACCAATGAGCAAATTAAGACAACTCCTAACCCAACTCTTAATCCTAATCCAGCCGTTAATCAAGCCACTCCAACACTAGTAAACAATGACGTAACGGTTAGTTTAGGAACTCCAGTAATTATTAATAATAAAACTCTCTTTCGTATTAGAGAAAAAGCTGGACCTTTTACTCCAACTGAACGAGCAGACGCTATTATTAACCGGATTCAAACGATTGCTTTTAACCCATTTGTTTCAGATATAAAAGTTACTATTGAAGATTTTGAAGATTATACAGATATTAAAATAGCTGATACTTTGATTTTAACTATTAGTAATGCTGATGCTTTAGCTGAAAGTAAACCACGCCAAGAATTAGCAAAAGATTTTGCAAATATAATTCAACAGACATTAATAGAATTAAAAGCCGATTATAATAATAAAAACATTCTAATAGGCATATTACTTACATTACTAGCTTCAGTAGCATTAATATTATTTCTAAAAATAGAAAACCTATTTTTTAATAAGTTACAAGAAAAATTTGAATCAGCAGAAAGTAAACTGCTTAGGCCGATTAAGGTTCAAAAACTAGAACTTTTAAGCATAGAAAAAATTAAAGGCTTATTGATAATTGCAATGCAATTTATTCGCTCAGCAATTGCTATTTTAGCTTTAATTTTTTATCTACCTCTAATTTTTTATTTTTTTCCTTGGACTAGAAGCTTATCTGCGACCTTTCTTAACTATATTTTGACTGTATTCTCTAGGCTTTGGCAAACCTTAGCTGAATATTTACCTAATCTATTTATTTTAGTCATAATCGTTATAGTTACTTTTTATTCTATTCGTTTAGCTAGGTTTATTTTTAGGGAATTAGCAAAAGGAACTATTAGGTTTAATGGCTTTGAACGTGAATGGGCTAAGCCTACTTATAGAATAGTTTCTTTTTTAATGTTTTGCTGTGGTGTTGCAGTAGCTTTTCCTTATATACCTGGTGCTGGTAGCCCAGCTTTTCAAGGTGTTTCTATTTTTCTAGGTGTACTTTTTTCTTTAGCTTCTAGTTCTGCTATTTCTAATATTATTGCTGGAGTCATTCTTACTTATACTAAAGCATTTCGCTTAGGGGATAGAGTAAAAATAGCAGATACTATGGGAGATGTAATTGAAAAAACTTTACTAGTTACTAGACTTCGTACAATTAGAAAAGTAGAGGTTTCTATTCCTAATTCTGTAGTTTTAAATAGTTATGTAATCAATTATTCTACGTCTGCTAATAAAGAGGGAGTTGTTCTAAATACATCTGTAACAATTGGTTATGATACTCCTTGGCGAAGAGTGCATGAATTACTTATTACAGCAGCAAACATGACACCAGAGATATTAGACAAACCAAGCCCATTTGTTTTACAGACAGCATTAAATGATTTTTATGTTTGTTATGAACTAAATGCTTATACAGAAAAAGCTAATGATATGGAGTTTATTTATTCAAACCTACATCAAAATATCCAAGATCGCTTTAACGAAGCAGGTCTAGAAATTATGTCACCTCATTACAATTCTTTACGAGATGGCAATACAATTGCCATCCCTGAAAAGTATAGAGAAACAGACTACCAACCTAATAGTTTTAAGGTAAAACCCTTAGTAGTTAACCTAGAAACAGATTCTAATAACAAGCCTAACCCCACATTTTAATTTTGTGAACCCATCTAAAAATAAAATAGCCTAGTATTACTACTAAGCTATTAAGAATCCACCGGGAATTTTTATTTTTATACTTGGCACAGAGTGATAATTTTTGTCTGCTATTTAGCAGTTAGCTTTATAAACCACGATTACCATGACGATTCATTCTTTCACCACGTCTAGACTTAAATTGTTCTTTTAATTGGTCTAATTTTGTTTTTTGTTCTGGAGTTAGTACAGCTAAAATCTCTTTTTTCATCTTAATTTTTTCACCAATTAATCTTGCTTTTAACCCTGACATCTCAGAAATTTTTTGGGCTGCTAGAGTTTCATTATAAACATCACCTTCAAAAGACTCTCGTAAATCTTTTTGTCTAGATCTTAATTCTTGTACTAGAGGTTTAATACTATCTTTATGGTTTTGGCGAATTTGTTTGATTTGTGCTTTTTGCTCATCTGTTATACCTAGTTGTTCAGCAATAAATGCTCTCATTCGTTCGCCGCGTCTATGGTGGAATTTTCCTTCTGCTCTTTCAGCATTACCAAAGAGTGCTTCTGCATCATCGGTTTTTGCTCCTGCATTTTGAGAAAAAGAAAAAGTGGTTGCTAGTAAAATTACTAGAGTTACTAAAACTTTGTTGATTCCAGAGAATTTTTTCATGATAAGACCATCCTTATTAATTAGTTGTTTTTATTTGATTTTATTAGCGTTACGCTATACTTGATTAGAAACAGGAGAGCTAAAAAAAGTTTGAGAATTTTCCCAAAAATTTGCAAAAGTTTTACTTGTAAGGCAATATACTTTGGTAAACTAAATAGCAGTTGAAATGGTAAAATTTTAGTAAGTCTAACGAGTAGTATATTTTCTATTGACTATTATTGCTAAAAATAGCCCTAATATTGTCCATTGCCACCAATTTAACTTAGCTAAAAAAATAGCTTCACGTATACACCAAAGATTTAGGTCTTGATAACGGGTATGTACACAACGAGCATCAAAAATTATGGCAGGAAAATCAGCTAACTCAAATATTCTTATAGCTCTTTTTTCATGAAAAAAACTTGTTACTAATGCTATAGATTTAAAGCCTTCTTGCTGACAAATTATTTTTACCTCTTTAGCTTGTTCAGCAGTAGAAGTACTAGTATTTTCATATAGTATATCTTTTTCTGCTACACCTTGATTAATCAAAAAATTCTTGCTTACTTCTGCTTCTGAAGGAGGATTTTTACCTACTCCTCCTGTACAGATAATTTTAGGCGCAATCCCCATTTTATAAAGCTCTGCGGCTCTTAAAAGCCTATCTGAAAGTACTGGAGAAGGTTTTGCACCAGGCCACACAGCAGCGCCTAAAACTACTATAGCATCAGTTTTTGGTACTAGTGGGGCAAAATTTTTACTACGTATATCAAAAAAATAGTAGATAACCGTAGTTGTTAAGACTATAAAAATAGATATTATTAGGATAAATAGCTTTTTAATTTTAGAGTTGGCTAAAAAATGCATTTGTAGGTTTCCTAGTTAGTAAAATGTTTAAAACATATTAATACTAGGAAAAAAGATTTCTTTTGTGGTTAACACCACCAAGCTTAGTTTTTACCCACAAAGCTCTTTTTGGTCAATCTCTCTTTTTTTTATCATTCACTGAGAAAGCTATTTCCCAATGAGAGCTTATCCACCAGCTAAATGAGCTAGGCTAAGAGGTTTAGGCTCTGGAGCAGTTTCTATTTGTACTAGCTCATCAATTACCTCTATTACACCACGAACTGATAATGCTGTTTTGATTAAGCTATCAAACTCATTTGCAGGTACAGAACCTTTTAAGGTAATGCGACCATCTTTAGTACTAACTTCTATAGAATGAGGATGAGAAATGACATGTCCAATTTTTGAACGGACACGAGCTATCAAAACATCATCTATTACTTCTTTACTCTTAAATAAATGACTAGCTTCTGCTAACATCCCTTTTGTTTTATGAGTAATGTGGTGCGAAGCTGTTTCAATCTTATCCCCTGTTGTTGTAAGAAGATGCGCAACTTTATTACGTGCTAAAGAACGACGTTGCTTGCCTTTGCTTGGATCAAAGATGTACATAAGACCTGCACCAATTCCTAAGCCACTTATAACTGCTATAACTAACTTATTCATACTTCCTCCTAATGCTACCCTAAGGTAGCGAGTTTAGGTTACTTATATAGAGGTTTTCATTGAATCTCCTATAAGTACATATTAATTAATGAATAACCTAAGACTAAATAAAGCAATAAGTATTCCATAGGCTAAAGTGCTCTTAATAAAGCTATTTCTATAGTTTTGGTATTTAAGATAAGGAAATTTACACAAAATTTGTGGAGTTTTTCATATAAGCATTATTTATATTTTGGATTCTTTATAATTAATTTTACTTTAGGTTCTTAACAGGTTAGACTTTTTTGCCTAATTGTTTATACAATTTTAAGCCAATATGATAAAACACAGACTTAAGTTAAGAGTCTTTATCTTTTAAGGAGTGAGCGTTTTTTGCTATCAGGCAAAATTAGATTTTACGCTAAAGTTTTTATGAAAAAAATTTGGTTATTCTTTCTAGTACTAACATTTTTATTTGGTTTTAATTCTCAAGCCTCTGCCCAATTTTCTATTACTAAACAATCTAAAGCCGTTTTTTCTGGACAACTACTAGATGCACGAACCGGCACACCTTTAGTAGAAGCACAAGTTGTTGTACGTACACAATATAGTGATTTCAAAACAAAAACAGATAATGCTGGTAATTTTATTTTTGAAGTAGATGACAAAGAAGGACTAAAGAACTTTGTCCTTTTAGCTAGTCATCCTGACTATCGGGAAAAAGATGTCCTAGGAATATTAAGAAGCGCTTTTGGTGGTGGGAAAGGTAAATTTTCTTTACAAGGATCAGGCAGTACAAGCCAAGCAATGGTGAAACATAAAAATCAAGAGTTTGGCTTAACTTGTGGTCGTAATAGCCAAATCTCTAAAGATGGACGGTTAATTACAGGGTTATTAGAGTGTTTAACAAATGAACGTATCCTTACTATTGGATTTCAGGGAGATGACTTTATTTTACGAGGAAATAATGATATTTCAGTTGAAGTAAATGGAAATAAAGCCAATATTGAATGCTCTCGTGAAGAACCTATTGCAATTGCAGTTAAAGTCTTAATGTATAAACGTTAGGTAAAATAAGTAGAGTCAAAAGTGTTAGGAATTTTTAGAATGGGCTTTTTGCAAAATATCTTTAAAAAGCCTATTAACTCTTTCTCAGTTCTTTTTTAGCACGCTGAGCAATAGAGTGATCTGGTACAAGTTCAATAGCTTTATCAAACATTTCTTGTGCTTGGCGATTAAGATTAATTTTTTGATAAAACAATCCTAGTTCAGCAAAATAGTCAGCATTTTTAGGTGCAAGTTCAATAGCTTTATAAAATTGCTGTTCTGCTTCAGTATAAAAATCTTTCATTGATGCATAACTACGTGCTAAATAAATATGATATTCCGCTTCTTGAGGATCTGCTGTTACTGCTGCTTGAAAAGCCCTGCAAGCTTGTCCAAGTAGATTAGCCTTATAATATTCTAAACCTTTTTGAAACCAAGTTTTGGCTGATGCTGTGGCTGTAGTACGGGTTAAGTGGCTATCTCGATTAATTGGAGATTGTGGTAGTGTTGGTGTACCTAGTCTTGGGCTATTAGATTTAGTCTCTTCTACAGGATTAGGCTTATAAACTGGCTTTTGGTTTGAGTTAGTTTGTGATTCAGAAGTAGGATTTGGTAGAGCCTTAGCTAGCGTTTGTGTAGTAGCACTAGCTTTAGCAATATTGCTATTTGGCTGATTTATATTTGCTTTCTGATTATTAATTGGTGGAACATTAGATGGTTTTGCTACCTGTGAAACATGTGGATCTGTTTTTGGAAATGATTGTGAATTCATTCGAGTTTCAGGAGCACGATTAGGTAATTTTTCTTGAGTCCCAGAGTTATTACGGGGTTTTACTGTACGAAATGAGGCGTCATACTCTTCTTTTAATTTAGTGTTTGTTAAAACATGAAAAGCTTGTGTAATACGATCAAATACCTTATCTAACTCATTTTTTATACTAAGATTATATTTAGATAGTTGATTATGTCGGTCAGGATGAAATTTTTGAGCTAAACGAGCATAAGCTGTTTGAATTTCTTGTTGACTAGCATCACGATCTAACTCTAAAACACTATAATGACCAGCACCTTGAAAATTTCTTAAAGTGTTTTCAACTTCATAACAAAAAGCCGCAGCGCTTTGAATATCTAATTCTGGCTGATTTGAACTTTGTTTAGGAAAAGATTGGCTTTTAGAAGGAAGAGAAGGAGATCTTTCTACTTTGGGTGTTTCTACTACCCACTCTAACACTCCAACTGAAAGTAGACCATAAACTGTTTTTAAGATTTCTGTTTCTGGCAATCCTCCCATAGTAAAAAGCTCTTCTACCGACATAGGGCGATCAATTCGTGAAACTACAAAAGCTTGTTTAGGATCTAGTTTTACAGACTTATAAAGCTTATTTGAGTCGGTAGTAACACAAAGTTTACGGGAAAAATCCCCAACCCAAGATTTAAGTAGTGCAGTGTTTTCTAAGCGTTGGAGTCCTTGTAGTATTATTTCACTACATGAAAGAGAGATTTTAATTTCTTCTTCAGGTGGGGTTCTTTGCCAAAATTTATATTCGCCTTTAGTCCAATTAAAGAGCGAGTAAACTATGCTAGAAACTTGGTCAATAACTACTAAGCGTAAGTCGCTTTGCTGAAGTATCCCCATCTTTACTAGTGCTGTACCAAAACGGATTTTTTTAAGTTTCATTAACTCTGAAGCTTTACTAAAGTCTTCTTGAGTAATACGGCCTGCTGATAACAAAAACTCCCCTAGCCGCTCAGAGTTAATATTACTACTAGCAAACACTACTAGCCCTTTATCTAGGAAAATAGTTTTAGTAATAGTATTTGTAGTACAAACCAAATAGCCACTTACTTTATCTTGGTAAAACTTCCTTAAAAGAAAAATAATAGAATTTTGTTGTAGGTCGCCTGTTTCATCAGGAGGACTATTTAGTATTTGTTCTAGAGGTTTATATTCAAAAGATTCTACTTCTATTTCTATTGTAGAAAGTTCTTGAGAATCTGTTAGGGAAGAGACTTTAACCTCAAGAGAAACATTATTTGGAGCATTACTTTCAACCATGTCTTCACTAGGAAAACAAAGTGTTTCTCCAGTATTGTTAAGTTGTGGGTTAAGTGAGTTAAATGATGATAAATCTTCATTAAAATTACTAGTAAATAA
>Ga0075163_10002373_pt1 | contig 25402 bp, 19 predicted proteins | sample JI1023141ADNA_FD_71478 | JGI IMG/M metagenome (GOLD analysis project Ga0075163, IMG submission 71478) | Wastewater effluent complex algal communities from Wisconsin, to seasonally profile nutrient transformation and Carbon sequestration -... | ecosystem: Engineered > WWTP > Effluent > Algae... | reverse complement strand
GAAGGCCCCTGGCTTCGGAGATCGCCGCAAGGCCATGCTCGAAGACATCGCCATCCTCACCGGTGGCCGCTGCATCACCGAAGACCTCGGCATCAAGCTGGAGAACGTTGACCTCGCCGACCTCGGCAAGGCCAAGCGCATCACCATTGGCAAGGAAAACACCGTCATCGTCGAAGGTGAAGGTGGCACCGATGCCATCCAGGGTCGCGTGACTCAGATCAAGCGTCAGATCGACGAAACCACTAGCGACTACGACCGCGAGAAGCTCCAGGAGCGCCTTGCCAAGCTCGCCGGCGGTGTGGCCGTCATCAACGTCGGTGCCGCCACCGAGACCGAGATGAAGGAAAAGAAAGCCCGCGTCGAAGACGCCCTGCACGCCACCCGCGCCGCAGTGGAAGAAGGCATCGTCCCTGGTGGCGGTGTCGCTCTCATCCGTGCCCAGGCTTCCATTGGAACCCTGAAGCTCGAAGGTGACGAGAAGACTGGCGCCGAAATCGTCGCTCGTGCGATCGAAGCTCCTCTTCGTCAGCTTGCCGCAAACGCTGGCATCGAAGGCGCGCTCGTCGTGGCCGAAGTGAAGAAGGGCAAGGGCAACCACGGTTACAACGTCGCCACCGGCAAGTACGAAGACCTCGTCAAGGCTGGTGTCGTCGATCCTACCAAGGTGACCCGCTCCGCTCTTCAGAACGCCGCATCCATCAGCGGTCTCCTTCTCACCACCGAGTGCCTCATCGCGGACATTCCGAAGGAAGAAGCATCCGACGCAGGTCATCAGCACGACCACGGCGGCATGGGCATGTAATCAGCCATCCGGCTCCATGAGCCGTCGCTGAATCCATAACACTCAACCAATCAGCCTGGGAGGAAACTCCCGGGCTGTCTTGTTTGGGAGCGGGCACTCGCGCGGGCGTCCAGCTCAAGACATTCTGACAATCTTCCAGCCGAGACTCTTCAGGAGAGAGGGAAGGCAGCGCACGGTGTTGCGATCCTTGTCGCGTTCTGGGTCGCTGAGTTCTGACCAAGGTTTCAGCGAGGGATGCAGCTTGCGTCTGTCATCGCGCTGCACCGCATGGTCCCAGCCTCCGATCCAGCGCTCGGCGCACCAGCGATTGTGCTCGATGCGCGCGAGCAACTCGATGTCGTCGTCGCTCATGGATTCATGCGCGGAGCCTTCCGATCTGGCCGGAACACGCCTGCATCCGATCGCGCGCAGCTTTGTGTCGATGTGGTCGGCGTTCGCGCGATTGGCGATCCTGAAATCCTCCGGCAGATCGCGCCAGGGCACCATCGCAGGAGAGGAGCCTCTTTTCGCACCGGCGCTGATTTGGTTCTCGTAGTAGTCGTGGTGGATGCCGTGCGCCAGCGCGTCCTGTGGGGCCGTCTCGATGGTAGCACGCGTGCAGCCGGACTCGACCGCACCGAAAATATGAATCCGCTGGCCGGTGAGGTGATCCTCCGCGTGATCGAGCAATCGGAGCAGTCCCACGCGATCTGCCACTCGCGCGATGATGCGACCGAGCGTGCGATTGGGCAGCGCCGCGAGGGCAAAGGCGATTTCCACATTCTTCTCGTCTTCCTCCAGCGCGATCACGACAGTACGCCGCTCGTCCTCATCATCGGGGATGAAGTCCCACCGGCGTGCGCTCATAGCTTGAGGTGGAAGGGTAGCCTGAGTGAGAATGCAGCAATGCCGAAGGCCGGGATGGCGGTCGATCATCGCTGCGGATCTCTCCGGATCGCGATCCACCAAAGTCACACGAAGATGCTCCTTGTTGGCGTAATGGGCGACGAGTGCCGCCTGCACGAGCACGGCCTCCGCTGCGGGAGAGGAGCCGATGAGGATCAGCCGCACGGGTCGGCCATCGGTGGGGCGCTGATCTGGCGAGTCGCACTCGAGCGGATGCTCCGAGAGCAATTGCCGCGCGATGATCTCGTGGCTGTGGAAAAAACGCAGATCAAAAAGGCCGTCGGCCCTCAGCACCAGAGCGCGCTGCAGGGTATCTCGAAGTGGCAGGCTGGCCACATGCGCGTGGCACGACAGCGGCTCCTCCGAGTCCCCTTCGCGAAATCGCAGCATCGACTGCATGGCGATGTCCAGATTCGTCTGATCGCTGCCGCAGCAGGCGACGATGGTTTTTGCGTGTTCAGGACGCACAATCGCCAGCGTCTCGGCATTCGTCGCATCCCCTCGCACGACGACGATGCCCTGGGCCCAGCACTCGCGCTCCTCATCATCGGTGATCGCATCCGAAAGCACAACCACGCGCTGCTCGGTCTCGCGGTAGTCCGCTGCCAGTCGCATCCCTTTGCGGCCCAGTCCGCAGATCACCACATGCCGACGCCAGAAACGCAGCCGCCAGCGTGCAGTCTCCTCGCGGAAAATCTTGTTCCAGACCATCCACACCGCGCAGAGCGCAAACAGCCCGCCACTGAAGCGCGCCAGATGCAGCGGCACGTTCATGTTCTTGATCTGAATGCTGTCCAGCTTCAGCAGACGTGAGATCAGCACCACGGCCTCGTGCAGGTCCGGCCTGCTGCTTGCCGGAGTCAGGATGAAACCCACGATCGCCAGACCGATGGTCACCAGCGAGAGGACGATGAGTACGGTGATGGGTGGAATCTTCCGCAGTAGCTTCATGATCAGCGCCGATCATAGCGGCGACAGACCGAAGGGGAAGACATTCTTCGATGATGGACACTGAACCCGCGCCAGTGAGCTTGCGCCCAATGCCGTTTAGCAATCAATGGTTAGCGGGGAATTGGCGAAACTCAGGGGCGGACGACCCTCGTCCCCCTCACCCCGGCCCTCTCCCCAAGGAAGAGGGAGTATGAGGGTGCGCAGCGCCGAGGTGAGCCGAAGTCTTTGAGACAATCGAGCAGTTTGCAGATTCGAGCGGCAACTTGTCAGGCTCCCTCTCCCACGGGGAGAGGGCTGGGGTGAGGGGGATTTGTCTCGGTGAACCTATCGCTTAACGGCATTGAGATCACGCGAGATTCAAGGCCCCGCCCTCGCACAGCTCGGCCTTGCCGAAGGTCTTCAAATCATGCCCCATCGCGTGTGCCACGCTCATCCAGAGGCGGTTGTGCGCGGCCTTGTCAAACTTCAGCGAGCGGCCCATCTTGAAACCGAAGCCGCCGCCGAGCATGACGTAGGGGATGTTGTCCAGCGTGTGGCTGTTGCCCTTGCCGAGTTCGTTGGTCCAGACGAGCAGCGTGTTGTCCAGCATGTTGCCCTCGCCGCTTGGCTCGGGCGTTTCGGCGAGGCGCTTGGCCATGTAGGCAAACTCGCCCGCGAACCAAGTGTTGATCTTCATCAGCTTCTCGTAGCTCTCCTTCTTGTCGTCCGGATCGTGCGAGAGGCTGTGGTGGCCCTCCTCGATGCCCAGCCAGCGCATCTGCGCCATGCCCACGCTGCGCATGAATTGCAGAGTCGCCACGCGCGCCATGTCGTTTGCGAGCGAGTTCACCAGCAGATCAATCTGGATGCGGCTGATCTGCGGCGTGTTGTCGTTCACCAGCTCAATGGTTGGGTCCACCTTAGGCACAGGGTGCGCCAGCTTGCCCTGTTTGTCCGCATCAGCCAGATCCTGCTCAAGGCTGCGCACCAGCGTCATGTGCTGATCCAGCAGCGCTTTGTCGCGCGCGCTGAGCTTCGATGACACGCGCTTCAGATCGTTGCGCACATCGTCGAGGATACTCACCAGACTCTCCTTGTCCTTCATCTGTCCGTAGAGCTTCTTGAGCACTTGATGCGGATCATCAATCGGTGCCACGGGCTGGTTTCCACCCGCGTAACTCATGCGCGTCCACGGATCAGCTCGATCCGGCACCGCCACACCAAACTCCAGCGATCCGAAGCGCGTCTTCGTTTGCGCTCGGCTTTGGAGGAAGTTCTTCAGCTCCTGGTCGATCGAGATGTTGCTCGCCCAGCCTGCTGGATTGCCGCCGCCGCCCATGATGTTGCCCTTGAGCAGTTCATCGCACGTCAGCAGGCAGCTCATGCCGCGCATGTGACTATCGCCATCGCCGCGCACCTTGTTCGCGACTCCGTGGAGGATGAGCATCTGCTTCCTGAAAGGCTCCAGCGGTTTCAAAATCGACTTGAAGCTGAACTCCGAGCCCTCTTGATCCGGCCAGAACTCATTCGGCAGCGTGCCGTTGGGCGAGAACATGATCACCAGTCGCTGGCGCTTCTGCGGCGCGGGCGCGCCGGTGATGCTGGGCAGCCCGGTGAGGAATGGCAGCGCGCCGGCTGAGATGCCGAGGTCGCGGAGGAATTGGCGGCGGTGGAGGTGTTTCATGGTGATCAAGGGTCAGGGTTTGGCCGCACTTCCATCCATCGCCACGAGGAGCGCGATGTCGGTGAGCAGCTTTTGGATGTTGCAGTTGTTCGCGGCAAAGTTGCGCTGGAGATCGTCAAGCGCCCGTGGCCCGTAAGCGGCGGGTTGTTGCTTGACGATGTGGTGGAACAAATGGCGGATGAAGGCGCGGTGGCCGCTGGGATTGGCCGCGACGTAGTTCACGATGTCGCGCGGGCCGGTGAGACGGACCATCTTGCCTTCGTGAGTGGAAAACTCGCTCACGGCGTCCACAGGCTTGTTGTTGTCCTTCGTGCGCCAGCGACCCACGGCGTCGAAGTTCTCAAGGCTGAAGCCGAGCGGGTTGATCATGCTGTGGCAGCTCATGCAGCCGCCGCTGCGCGTCAGCTCGGTGATCTTCTCACGCATGGTCAGCTTCGGATTGAAATGGCTGTCCTCAAAGACCACGGCCTTCATCGGTGGCTTGAGAGACATGCCGACGATGTTCCGCGTGAGGAACACGCCACGGTGAATCGGCGATGACTGCTTCGTGTACGCCAGCGAGGCGAGCAGATACGGATGCGTGATCACGCCAGCGCGTTGCTTCGGGTCAAAACCCACGCGCTGAAACTCATCACCCGTCACGGGGTGGCCGTAGAACTTGCCGAGGCGCTCGTTCATCAGCAGGTAGTCGGCCTGCAGCAGCTCGCGGTAATCGGACTTCTCACTCCACACGACTTGGTCGATGAACTGCATCAAGGACTCGCGCAGATCTGCCAGCATCTCAGGCGTGAAATCGGGGAACACCTTCGGGTCCTTGCTCGAGCCCTCGGCGCGCTCGAACTCGAGCCAGTGGTGGAAGAAGCCATGCACCTTTGCCTGGGTGCGCGAGTCAGCGATCATGCGCTGCGTTTCGCTGCGGATTTGCTCGGGCGTTTGCAGCTTCCCGGTCGCGGCGGCCTGCGTGAGCTTCTTGTCGGGGATCGAATCCCACAAGGCGAGAGCGAGACGCGAAGCCACTTCAAAGCCATCCGGCTTCACATCATCGCGCAGGTTTGGATACAGGAACTCGGGTGACTTCAGCGTGAAGAGGACCACGCGCTTCACCGCCGTCTCGGGTGTCTTGGCCGCCGTGAATTGGGAATCCACATGCGTCACCTTTTGCTCCTCGCTCAACGGCCTGCGGAAGGCCGACTCGACAAAAGCATGCGCAAACTTCCGCAGCTTCTCATCGCGGTCCGGCGCTCCCACTTTCGTGCCGGCCAGTTCGTCCAGACTCTCCACCACATGCTCGGCCGTGGCGATGGCCGCATCCGTCACGGCTTGGTCCCAGGCTTTGGAAATCGTCGTGCCGCGCGCATAGCCGCCACTGCTGTCATCTGGCGGGAACTCCGTGTTCACGATCATCAACTCGCGCGGCCGGTCCGTGCGCATCGCGTGCGCGGGCATGAGTTCCTTCACGCCGTGCGGCGGCTTCCACCACAGCTCGATGGAGGCCGTCTTCTCCTTGAACTTGAAATGATCCAACACCAGCCGGTAGGCGCGCCCACCGACGAGGAAGATGGTCTTCTTCTCCTCGCGCACTTCAGGCCCGGCGCTCACCCAGCCGTCGATCAGGGCATCGCCCTCGTCGTCATCGTTGATCCAGAGACGAAATCCGTTTTCGGACTTCACTGCAAACTCATACACACCCGTCTCCTGCGCGATCACGCTGCCCTCCCAGCGATTCTGAAACTGCTCGGCGATCATCTTCTCCTTGTCCGGGCTGTCCGCACCGAAGTGAAAAGCCACGCGCTCGTCCACGCGCTCGAATTTGAAATTCTCACGCCTCTTCTTGATGCCCTTGCTCTTCGAGATGTCCTCCAGTTGTTCTCCGGGTTTCGGCAGCTCTACTCCGCGGTACGTCGCCTTGAGTCCGCGCTCATTGCCGATCGGGCGATCAAACCCCGGCCCCATGCGAAAGCGCCCCACCAGATCCATCACCGATGTGCGGAACTGCGGGATCGTCAGCCGCGCCAGATCCTTCTGCGGCGGATTCAGCCGTGCCTGTGCCGCCGGCGAGTAAAAGGCATCGTAGATGTAGGCAGCCAGTAGCTTGGCGTCCTCGGCCGTCGTCTTGTCGGGATCATCCTCCGGCATCGTGCGGTCGATGTTCTTTGCCAGCGCTTCGAGCGACTTCTCACCGGTCAGCGGTTCGTCATACTCATCCTCCACACCCTGACCGCGATCCCCGTGACACTCGGCGCAGAGCTTCTTGTAGAGCGCGGCACCTGGGTGCACCGGATCTGCCGCGAGGGCAGGGGAGGCCAGCAGCGCACAGAGGCACGACCAAGGGGCGAGTCTTGAAAGCAATCGTTGGGGCATTGTCGGGGTTCCGTTTTCCATGATACGTCTCGGGGCAGCGGGCGGGCCGTCTGTCTGCGCCGCCGTTGTCCGCGCATCAAGTGAAACTTTGCCCAGCGCGGTTGTCTTTCGTGTGATATTCATCCCACCGTCATGATGACTCAGGCAGACATCGCGGAATCCGGTGAGAAGCATGTGGAAAAGTGGCTCGTGGCCAATGGCTACCGATGCACCGCAGGCAAGCCGCACCACGGCGTATCCGACATCGAGGCGCGCAGCGAGGAGGAAAATCTGCTCGTGCATGTCATGACCTCGCTGGCCCCGACTGCCGTGCCCGAGATCACCACCTCGGATCGCGGCCACGTCATCACCCGGGCGATGACGCATGGACTGGATGCTTGGCTCGCGCAGGTGCAGGTCGGCCTCAGCGGGGAACTCGTCGGGGAGATTCAGTGGGTGCAGTTGAACCACTGAGCGCAGCGTGGCTCGTTTACGCCCAGGCCCGCGTCAGTCGCGCACGGCTCGCAGTGCGTGTCGGACGATGCGCTCGATGAGCTGTGGGTACGAGATGCCCGCCTTCAGCGCTGACAGCGCAAAGTCCTCATCCGATGCGAGGATCGGGTTCGGATTCGCCTCGATGAAGTACACCTTGTTGTCTGCCGTCAGCCGCAGGTCCATGCGTGCGTAGCCGTCGAGCGTGAGCAGGCGGTAGATGCGCTTGCACGTCTGCTGGATGTCGCGCACCACGGTGGGATCCAGCTCCTCGGCGAACTGGTTCCTCAGTCCCCAGCGCTCCCGGTACTCGTCATCCCACTTCGCCTTGTAGGTGGCGATCTTCGGCTCATCAGGCGGCACCTCCTTGAACACCAGCTCGCGGATGGGGAACTCAGCCAGCCGCAGATTCCCGATCAGGCTCACATACAGCTCGCGCCCGTGGATGTACTCCTCGGCGATCACGTCGTTGGCGTATTTGTCATGGATGAACTGCACCCGCTCGCGGAACTGCTCGTCGGTGGATACATACGAGGCTTGCGAGATCCCGAGCGAGGCCTCCTCCTTCAGCGGCTTCACCAGGATGGGGAAGTGCAGCTTGGCAGGGCGCGCGATGCGTTTCCCGCGCGGGATGATCACAAACGCCGGCGTGTGGATGCGGTGGTAGCTCAGGATCTTCTTCGAGATGCCCTTGTGCTTGCACAGCGTGAGGCCCGTCGAGCCGCAGCCCGTGAAGGGCACGCCATGCACTTCGAGAAACGACACGATGTTCTGGTCAAAGGCGCGGTTGTTCTTGAACTGATCCGCCAGATTGAAGATCACGTCCGGCTTGAAGCCATCGATCTTCTGCCGCAGCAGATCGAGATCGTCAAAGATCGCCAAATGCTGCGTCTCGTGGCCCAGCGACCGCAGCGCCTCCAGCACATTCACCTCCGTCTTCCAGTCCTCCGTGAGAAACTCCTCGCTCAGATCCTGGTCGATCGTCGTCGGCGAGATCGCATCGAAGAGCGCCAGGACTTTGAGTTTTTTCTTCGCGGGCATTTATTTGGTGCGTTTGAATTTGCCAGTGAACAGGAAGTTCATCACCAGCGTGGTCACATATGCCGACACGCGCAGATCCAGTTGCGGATCGTCCGGCCGCACATGCAGGTCCAGTTGGTTGCACCGCTCGATCAGGCGCGTCAGCAGCTTGTTCACGCGGTACTTGTTCTCGTTCGTCCACTGGCACACCGACTCCATCAGTTGTCTCCGCTTGTGCCGCAGATAGAGTGAGGCCTTCACCCGTGCCGTCACATCCGGCCCCGCGGCAAAGAGGTGGCGCAGATCATTGTCATAAAAGTCCGGGTACGAGTCCTCGTACAGCTTGCGCTTCTTCGTGTAGTACGTCTTCAGCTTCGTGTTCAGGAAATCGTAGTCCTGCACCCGGTACTGCGGCTGATGCACCGGCGGCTTCCCCGCCAGCGACCGCATCAGCTCGTCCACATACTCCAGCTTCTGCAGCGCCCCCCAGTCCTTGTAGCGCTCCCGCCAGTCCAGCCCCGGCGTCAGCCACACGGCAAAGGTCTCCGCAAAATCCTCATCCGGATGGCTCTGCGCATACCAGTCATCGAGGTGTACCACATAGCTGCGGCTATACGGGCGCGGCCGATAAAAGTCAGTCTCCTCCGTCGAGGCCAGGCCAAAGGTCTGCTGCCAGCGCTTCTTTTTATAAAGCTGAAACGCATACGAGTAGGCGTGCCCCGCCTCGTGCCGCATCAGCTTCATGAACCACTCCGGCGTCTCCCCCTCCACCTCCAGGATCATCTTCCGCTCCAGCTTGCGCAGGCGCTCATGCACCAGGAAAAACGGCACAAAGATCGCCGGGATGCCCACCGGCACAAACCACTCATCACCCACATGGCACGGCGGCATGAAGACCTGTCCCTTGGCCGAAAGCTCCGCGTAAAGTTGCTGGACCAGCGGTTGGAGTTCCGTCGGCTCCAGCTTCAGCCCGAGATGGGAGATTTTCTTCTCAAGCAGCTCCTCGTCACCGAGCGCAGCCCACGTCACGGATTCCATGGGCCTCACCCTAACACGCCTTTACCCCGCCGCGCAAGGCTCGTGACGGGGTGGGTGCAGAGTCGTGGCGGGGATCGAGACCGGACGGCCCATCACCATCCGGCCCACCCCACCATCCGCCACCGCTTGGCTAAACCGGAAATCTGGCTAAAAGAAGCCACCATGAAAAAGAAGCTATCCCCGACTCAGCGTGAAGAACTGCTCCGAGCCTTGAAGGTCCGCTTCGAGCACCAGATGAAGCGCCACCCGGGCCTTGAGTGGGCCAAGGTCCAGGCACGGCTCGAAGCCCACCCCGACAAGCTCTGCTCCCTCCATGAAATGGAGGCCACCGGCGGCGAGCCCGATGTCGTGGGGCATGACCCAAAGACGGGTGAGTACACATTCTTCGATTGCTCCCCCGAAGCGCCCAAAGGCCGCGTCAGCGTTTGTTACGACCGCGCAGGGCTGGAATCGAGAAAGGAACATCCACCCAAGACCAGCGCGATGGACATGGCCGCCGCCATCGGCATCGAGCTTTTGACCGAAGCGCAGTATCACGAGCTACAGAAATTGGGCGAGTTTGACAAGAAAACCTCCAACTGGATCAAGACCCCATCAGACATCCGAACCCTCGGCGGCGCACTCTACGCCGAGCGCCGCTACAGCCGCATCTTCATCGGCCACAACGGCGCGCAGTCCTACTACGCCGTCCGCGGTTTCCGCGGCGTGCTGACGGTCTGACAGTCTCCTCGTCACCAACCAAGAACCAAGAACCAGGAACCAAGAACGAGGAACCAGGAACCAAGAACCGCGAACTTCACCGCCTGAGCGCATTGATCAGCTCATCAATCTTATCCATCACCGCCTGCAACTGCCACTGATCGTAGTTCGCAGCAGCAGCCGTGCTCAGCGTGCCCACGCCGTTCGAGTTATTCGAGGTCTGCGGCAGCACATTGTTGGAGGCCAGATTCACCGCATCACTCACCGCCACGGCCAGCCCATTCGTCAGTTCCACCTGCGTGGCGCGCAGTTGGATCTCAGCCTCAAGCGAGGTGAACTGGGACCGCAGCACATCCGCCACGATCAGCGAGCCGTCGAGTGGCAGAGCCGGGTTGAAGGAAGACAAGGAGACGGGAAGACGAGGAGAAGAGGAGATGGGGAGACTAGGAGAAGAGGAGAGTCGGGTAGCCGCGTTCGCAAGAACGTGGGTCTGTTTCGTGGTTGCTGTAGAACCGGGCAATGACCGGTTGGTCTGGGGTTGAGCGATGGTTTTCATGAGGATGAGTTTGTGAGGGTTCGAGATTCAGGGTCCTTTGGGCCTCTTTTGTTTCTTTAGGCCATGCCTCGCTCCGTACCCTGAGGAGAGCGTTCGGCAGGAGGTTGACTGGGTTGGCCGAAAGAAACGAAAAAAGGAAAAGAATGGGAAAGCAATGTCTGGGCAGGTTCGAGATTCAGGGTACTTTTGGCCCCTTTCGTTTCTTTCGGCCATTCTCCCCCGCACCCTCTCGGCCGAGGTTGATTGGATGGGCCGAAAGAAGCGAAAAAATGTAGAAGAATGGAGATTTAGTGGCTGGGCAGGTTCCGGGTTCAGGATCCTTTTGGCCTCTTTCGTTTTTTTCGGCCAACCAAGCGCCTGCGGCCCCAGTCCCCGGTCCCCGGCAAGGCCTCACAGCCCAACCAGGAACCAGGAACCGAGAACCAGGAACGCGCGCAGCGCTCTTACGCCGCACCACGGATGATCTCGGGGCTCCAATAGCTCAGGCCGTTGGTGCCTTCGGTTGCCACGCGGAATACATACGTCTCGCCGAGGACAAACTGTTTCTCAAAGCGCGCCTTGCCGGTGCTGCCTTCCAGCTCCCACACACGCGGCGTCACATCGCGGCTGCACTGCACGAGATAGCCTCGGGCTCGTGCAATTGGCAGCCATGTGAGTCGAATGACGCCAGCCGTACCGTTTAGCTCAGCATGGAGCATCGTCGGCGGTGGCAGCACACCCACGGGCACGGGGGGATTGTTCACCTCCAGACCGCTGCTCAGGATCACCTGTCGGTTGCCATTGCTGGCATCCTGCACATAGGCAGCCCGCCGGCGCATCATCGTTTCCAGGAAGACGCGCGACTCATCGCGCCCTGCGATTGCATCCAGATACGCCGCATAGGCGGCCGATGTCGAGGCGCATTTCTGCTGGAAGTCCGTGTGCCGCCAGCATTTCCACCGGTGTCGGGCTCGGCGTGGGGAAGTTCGGGTTCGATGTCATCATGGTGATATGGGTGCCCACGAAAACACCGAGGCTGTCGTTATTGCGCCGTGCCAAATCCATCTTCACGCGGGCACCATCCGTGGGAGGCAACTCGACCGGATCGGTCGTGACGTAGTTGACCTGCCCGTACCGGGACACTTGGTCCCCGTACCTCGGCTGGTGCGGCGCGATCGGTGACTCACCGGGAGGTGGCGAGATCGCAGCCTGGATGACCGCTGCTGGCGGGCGGGCCTTCTTGCCGACGCGGATACTGCCCGAGGGTTGAGGTGTCTTGAGTAACGCAGCGTCTCCGCTGCCCGACAGGCGAGCCTTTTTAGGGGCTGGCGTTTTGCTTTTGTTTTTCATGATATTGGGCCTGTCGTCTTTTTTGGGACCCGCCTCGCACCACGGATGTGTGATGGAAGAAGCGCATGAACCGCAGAAACAATCAGGATGTGATAATAATAAATATAAAATCGATCAAGTGGAATTATGAAAAGAATCAAAGAAACCTGCTCTCAGGAAGATCAACTAGGGCCTTACAGTCCTTACTTTGTAGATACGACACCAATCAGGAATGTCCTTGATTTGCGGTTGAGTAGCATCAGTGGGAAGCATCAAAAAAATCTGGAAATAACCTCTCTATTTCCTGCCTGCCGTTGAGGTGAAAAGAGAAAGCCCCTGCTTGCTGCCCGCGAGTAAACAGGCAGCGAGTAAGCCGTGGCATCTGCCGCCTGAAGATCGCCGTTTGTCGGCTGAAGATCGCCGTTTGTTGCCTGACGAACGCCGGATGTTGGCTGATCCCCAGCCCATGAGGGTTGAAGATTCCGGCAGACTGGCTGACAACAGGGGCACGTCAGGCAACATTCACCGAGCAACAACTGAAGATTGTCGTTCTTCAACCCTCAGCACCCCGCCATCAACCAACAATCGTCAGCCGTCAGCCCACACGCCTGCCATGTCACCTGAGGTCTGTCGTCCGTCAGCCCACATGGGACGAATGACAGTCCAGAATCCTCGATCCTCAGTTGAAAATCGATCTCCAAGGACTCAACCCCGTCAAACCTCAAAGGAAAATGAGCCCCCGGAAATCAGAGAACCACACCGAAATACAAGTGCCTGGACTACTTCAATGATCCGATTGTCGCGTTCCTAGCGAGGTCTGCGGGCCGGACGCTGGCGGCATCGGCTGAATCGCGAGCGAGTCATGACGTGGCGGAGGCGGAGCGGCTGTTGCGCGATGGGATGAAAAGCCTCGGCTTGGAGACAAACAAGATGAACGAGCTGCCAGGTAGCGATCCGAGGAAGATAGCCATCGCCTCGGCCGTGCATGAACGCACAGCAGTGCCGCAGGGCGGGACGGCGGAGAAGCTGGCGATGGGCAGCGCGGGCAATGTGAGCCAGCTCGTGCGGCGGATGAGACGGGGCGAGATCAAGCTGGGCAAGGAGGCGAAGGCTTGGCTGGCGCGGGCGGAGCGATGATTGCAAAACCACCGTTGCCACCGAGGATGGCCCATGACAATGAACCCAAGGAGAAGGGAGCGACCACATGAAAAACCATACTTTTGTCAAGAATCGTTCCATGACCCCTTCCTCCCTCCGTGACCCCTTCCTCCGCGCGCTCGCTGGTAACGAAGCGAAAGACAATGCTTTTGTCACGATTCTACCCCCGCTCCCTTTCTCCCGCGCCCCTTGGTAGGCTTCATTCGCGAAGCGCCAAATAGACAAAATTGGAAACCGTCGCTGTCAGAGCGAGAACCATCCCGAGGGTGAGCCAGACCAGCGACATCCCGACCAGCCCGTGTTTGGCCGATGCTACACGTGCGTTCGCCCAGATCTGGTGTGCGAGATCGTCCCTTACTCGACTCTCATCGCACAAACTGCCCAGCGCCTTCTTCCTGAACTTCTCTGCCGCATCGTACCGGCGCGAAATGTGATCAAAGAAGATGTTCGACTCGGGTGCTCCCACCGACAAACGGGGCATGATCACGCGCATCGCTGCATGGCAGGAGAAAACGCAAGCCACTAACGAACCAGCCATCGGAATGACCACAAATGAAAGTGCTGCCAGTGACTTCGCATGGGATATGATCGCCGGCATCGCGAACGATGCGACTGCGCCCTGCACTGCGAGGATAGCGCCTGCTTTCTGATCAGCGAACTTCACCCAGTCACACACAAGTTTGTGGATTTCCCACATTCGGTTCTCGTCTCGCGGATCCATGATGTCTTCAAAGTTATGCCTTTTTCGCCCCTCGGCTCTTAGCCGATTTGGATTGCCCCACCAACTCGAAGGCAGCGAAAATGTCCTTTTTCTCCTTTTCCTCAATCTCTCTACCAAATTCAAAGGCTTCGCCGAGGAGTGCCCTCGCCCGAGGCGAGACGAGAATCTGGCTTGTCGTAGTGCGTTTGGCAGCCACTTGCTGGATACGCCGGGCCGTCGTCACCGCGGGTCCATACGCGGAAAACTCGATCCGGAACGGCGCCTCAAGAATACCCACATGACATTTTTCTACATGAATGCCAATTCCAATGCGGACCTTTGGACGCTCGGACGCATGTGTCGTCTCTAGCCACTCCCGAATCAGCCCGTCAAAGCCATCCCGGAGATCCAGCGCGAGTTGAGCCACCCGCACGGGAGCCGGTTTCTCTAAGCGCTGGGCGCTGTCGAGTACACCCGCGAATACCATGGCCCCATCACCCAAGAATTTGTCGAAAATGCAGTGATGATCAAGGCACAGCCTTGCCACCTTCTCGAACAGTTTTTGAAGCAGCACCACGATGCTGTCGCTGAACTTTGCCGCCAGGCCCGAAAAATCCCGGATGTCACAAAAGAGTACCGTCACCTCTTTCTCCTTCATTGCGTAGTCTCGCTTTTCGATCAAGTCCACGACGTTTGGTGCGATATACTTGAAAAGCTGGACGTTCGTGAGATCTGTACTGATACCCAGAATTCTGAATGGCTGCTTTTTCCCATCATTCAAAAGCAGCTTGAGAGTCGACCTCAGTTGCTTCTTTCCGTCTGGGAGAGTGACTAATCGATGATCAGGCTGCGGGGGTGCACCCGCCTTAATTTTCTCATCCTGATCACGCATCGCGGAAACAAGAGCGGAACCTTGCTTCTTCCACACCTGTGCAGTCGTCTTCCCGAGGATCTCCTCATCAGACTTGCCGCAGAGGCCGCGGAAGCTCTCATTTACCTGGACATAGTGGTCATTCATGTCCTTCAGATAGATTGCAGCGTCGGAACCGTCAGAAAGACCATCAACAGTCTTTTGCAAGGCAGTGATGCTCTCGTGTTGATTCCAAATTTCCGTGACGTCGATGGATATGCCAAGAATATGTCTCCCAGAGGTGGCGGTTGCCTCGCGACGGCGATTTACACCCGGTGCCGGGAGCGCCCCGTCAGGGTTAGTCGCCAGGGCGCGTTTTTCCTTCGTCTCCCCGGCTGCGAAAATGTCAGACGGGATCACAGTTTTTATTGTGAGCAAAAGACGTATTCGGCCATCGCTGTCGTCCAAAGTCTCAATTGCACTGTGAACCGGCCTTTCATCAGGGCTCTCGTCGGCTGCATCAAGGAGGCGCTGATCGTCGATAGCGAAGGCTTTTCGTTGCTCCTCGCTGCCCAGTTGGATCTGGTCGTCCGTTTGGTTCAGCACGTCCGCAAGTGACTTCTTACCGATCGCCTGGAGCAGCGCGTCATTCATGAACCGCATCTGTCGCTTCGAATCCTTCACAAACACGAAGTGGGGAATGTGATCGAGAAGCGTCCGGTTTAGCATCTCTCCAACGTTCGGCGGTCGAATCCGGCGATGAGTGACGATAACTGCGGATCGGCCATGAATCTGGAGCCGGTACGCCTCCCCGCGCAGCCAGACCACCTTCCTAGTAGACACCTGATAGCGAAAGTCCACCGATGTATTCTTCATCCTCCGTGCCTTGAGAGCAGTGCGCACGAAGCCCGTCACCTGCCAGCGGTCGCTTGGTACTACCCGGCCAAATCGTCCTGAAGCGCTCGCTTCAGGGAATCGCCGCAGAAACTCCGGAGAGAACTGAGTTTCAGACGGGAGTTTCCTTCCATTCCCCAGCCACACGACATAGAATCCGAAGTCAGTGTCTCCATTGTCATCCATCACACCCGAAAGTTTCTGCAACTCTGCCTCGCGCTCTGCCACAGATATTTCCTCCGTGATACCTAGAATATATTTTCGACCCCGGTCGCTAAAAGTTTGTTTCGTAACTCTCACCCATTGGACGCGAGGCAGCTTCCCTTCTCCCAGCTTTTTCCACATCTCCATCGTCAAACCTGAGACGCTTTTTCCTGCCCGGCTCGCCTTCAGCAACGCCATGTCCTCTGCCTTAGCTGCTGCCAAGTGAGGCCCCTCAAATAGATCTTCATCAGTGTGGCCCTCTAACGACATGAATCCACGCTCCCTAGCGGCAGCATTGGCCGCCGCATTCGCGTAAACAAATTGGCGGCGGTCATCTTTGACGTACACTCGGCTTGACGAGAGTTCGCAGAGCGCTTGCAGGGCAGGCTGAATAGTCATAGCTCGCTAATCTTTTCAAATTGCCTGCGCCTAGGCAAGATCAATCTCACCGAATTGCCTCGATCGCAGTGCCTCTTTGAAAAAGACACCTTTGGGGGAGAGCACAATAAAGGGGTCAGGCGACGTTTCTTGACAAAAGTATGGAAAATGCATGGGTCTGGCCATGCCGAGGCAGTTGCGGATCGAGTATGCCGGTGCGGGCTATCAGGTAAAGCCATCGGACGCTGATAAATCAGATAACGGAAATGGATGCCCCAGTGGATACCCGGAGAACCCGGGATGGGTTCAGTTTCTGAGAGTTGGCGTTGAATCTGTGTGCCATCAGCGGTTATGACTGGGCGCTCGATCTCACCCCACCCCATCCTGATGCCCATGAAATCTGTGTTCTTTGCCTTCTCCTCCGTGCTGCTGCTCACGGGTTGCCAAACGCCTCCCGAGAAAGCCGATGCTCCGAAGCCTGCCGAGGCAGCGGCTCCGCAGGCCCAGGCGGGGACGGCGGATGCCTCGGGTGTGGTGACGACGGCCAGCGGCCTGCGCTACAAGGTGCTGACCTCCGGCCCGGTGAGTGGACGCTCTCCGACGCGGAGTGATTCGGTGATGGTGCATTACCGTGGCACGCTGATGGATGGCAGTGTTTTTGACAGCTCCTACGACCGTGGCGCACCGGCGACTTTTGGTGTGGGCCAGGTGATTCCCGGCTGGACGGAGGCGCTCCAACTCATGAAGCCGGGCGATAAATGGCTGCTGCACATTCCCTCCAATCTCGCCTATGGCAGCCAGGGTGCCGGGGCCAAGATTCCCCCGTTTGCCGATCTGGTCTTTCAGGTGGAGCTGCTGCAAGTGATGGGCGGGAGCTGAACGGTCCGCGGGAAACGCTCGCACACTTCCGGCGTCCCTACCGGGACGCGCCCTTGAGATGAGGGAGCACTCGATTCGGAACCGGTGTTTCCCGCTCGCAGAGCCTCGCTCCAACACCGGCTACCATCCATCATGCCTCCGGCATGTACTTCAATCCATCGATCTTGCTGGAACGTCCCATCAGTGGGCGTGCCTACTTTGTGCAGCGTGGGCCGCTGGCCCTCACTTGCCTTCCCAGAGCTTCAGGTCATCGATCTGGCAGGTGCCGAAATCGACTGCCTTGAAGTCGATCTGCGCCTGACCGGTCATGTCGATGTTTGCGCTTTCAAAGCGGTGCTGCTTGCCGTCGATGGTGAGCAGGAGCGTGCCCTTCTTCAGCTCGATGGCGACGTCGTGCCATTGGTTGAGCGCAAAGAGCGGGGACTGAACGGGGAGCGTCTCGACGTTTTTCTTGATGGTCAGCGTGGTGGCTTTCTCGCTGAAGGTGAGGGTGTGGATGTGATGGCCGAGGTCGAGGAGCGGGAAACCTTTCTGATAAGCCTTGGCGTCGTAGCGGAGGCGCAGGGTGCAGACAAAGTTCTCCGGCACTTTCTTGAGCCAGATCACCGGCTTCAATCCCGCGTGTGAGGGATCATCGCTGGCTTTCTTTTTCTCCTGAAAATCCTTCGAGGACTCACTGCCGTGAAGCACGCCGTCCTTGATGGCCCAGGTGGTGTTTTGGCGGACCTCCCAGAAGTCGGTGTTCAGCGTGCCGTCAAAGGTGTCGGCATAGACGAGCTTGGTGTCCTTGAACAACTCGGGTTTGTAGTCCGCCCCTTCGGCTTGAAGCCGGGGGATGAACACGAGCGTCAGGGCGATGAGGGAAAGGGCGAGCGAATGGGATGCTGATTTCATGGAAGGGAGCGTGGAAACGTGACCTGTGGCCGCGTCTTGCTGGGCACGTCGCATCACGCATCTCAAAGAGATAAGCTTCGCGCTGTCACGATCTGTGAAGGCAGAAATGGGCCCGCAGATTCAGAAAACCCACCGATTCCATGGCTCAGAAAACAAAGCTGCGGTTAAACGATGCACGCGCCTGTGCGGCTCGTCGGCGAGGATGGGGCAGTGCCAGCAAACGACCGGAGCCGCGCTTCACTCGGCAAACCGCAGGGCGTAGAGATCCGCGTCCTTGAGCGTGACGCGCAGTTGGATGGTCTGTCCGGTGAGCTTCGATACATCGAGCGCGGAGGCTTCGAACTCGTCGCCGTATAGCTCCGGCATGGTGGCCACGGGCTTGCCTGTTTCGTCGAGAGCCTCGATGCGGATGCTCCCGGCGGCGGAGGTGGCGTAGTTGATCGCCAGCCTCTTGCCGCCGCACTTGATCGGGTGCGTGGTGAACTCGCCGCCCTTTGCGTCGGCGTGCATGGATGCAAAGCCTTGCTTGCGCACGGTGAGTCGGCGGATGCGGTGGTCGGGGTGGCGGTAATGCTCGCTGATGTAGAGGGACCATTCGTCCTCGCCGATGATGATGCCGTTGGCGGTCATGTTGTTGCGGTCGGTCCAGTTCTTGAGATCAGGGCCGGGGCGCACCCAGGCTTCGAGGAAAGGGCGATCCCAGTGCACGCCATCGCGGCTGGACATGAAGACGGCATCGCTCACGCCGGGGCCTTCGTGCGTGGGCACTTTCTTGCGCGTGGTGACAAAGCGCTTGGGGAAGGAGAGGAACAAATGCGGCGCAGTGGGGCAGGGGACGGTGGCGCTGGTGTAGAAGTGCTCCATGGGTACGCCCTCGGCATACTGGTGCGGCACGCCATCACTCCAGCCGAGGAAGTCGGTGGAGGTGCAGCTTTGCACGGCACGCACTTTGTTGCTGAAGATGCGGCTGAAGCAGGCGTAGCGCCCACGGGTCGAGTCAAAGAACGCGAGATTTTGCGAGTCGAACGCGCCCTTCGTTATGACCGGCGTGTCCTTCATCTTCTTCCAGTGAATGCCATCGGCGGAGGCGAAGGCGTACAAGCCACCGGGCGTCTCGCCTTGATGCCAGTTCTTGCCGGGTTGCTTCACGCCACCGAGGGCCTTGAAGCGCTCGTCCGGCTTTGTCTTTGGGTTGGTATCGAGAAAGGGCGAGAAGTTGTGCGACTCGACGCCGCGCCAAATGACGTTGTTGTCCTTCGTGCCGCCCGCCTCGATCAAGCCGAGCTTCGGACGTGTGAAGTGAATGCCATCGGTGCTCTCCGCCACGCAAGTGACCTGCGCGTCGCTGTGGTCGCTGCCACCGGACGAGCCCCGGTAATACATGAGCACCTTCCCACCATCCTGGATGACGCTGAAATAGGCGCAGGTCATTCCTTCCCAGGGTTGGTCCGTGGTGAGCACGATCTCCCGCTTGATCGGATCGTGGAGCTTCAATGCGGCACCGCTCTTCTGTGCGACGAGATATTCATCCACAAAGAGTTCCCAGCGCGAGCCGATGTCCAGGGGGGCGGCAGCGTGGAGTGCGGAAAGCGATGAGCAGAGTGTGAGGAGGGTGAGAAATCGAGTCATGGCGATGGCAGTAGAAGCTCCTGAGGTGGCAGTTCTTGCAGCAGCTCCGAACGAAGGGGCAGACAGACTCCGATGCGCTGACGATGGATCTGTTCTCCGCCGAAGTTGAGACGGCGAGGTGCGTGCAGCCAGCCAGACTAGCGGCACTGCATTGAAAGATGGAACTCGACGATCAAACCGCCACCCTCGCGGTTCCGCGCGGTCACGGAGCCACCGCATGCTTCGATGCAGCGTTTGGTGATCGCGAGGCCGAGGCCGCTGCCGCCGGTGTTGCGACCGCGCGCGGCTTCGGGCCGGTAGAAGGGCTCGAAGATGCGTGCGAGAGAATCAGCAGGCAAGCCGGGGCCTTGATCGAGGACTTGGATGATCACTTGGTCATTTTGACGGCTGGCGTGGATCTCGATGTCGGTGGCATAGCGGACAGCATTGCGCAAAACATTGCCCAAGGCTCGATCCAGAGCCGAGCGCAGTGTGTGGAGCTTCAGGTCCTCGACTTTAAGCTGGATCCCAGCTTCCGGCGCTTCGCGTGCGATGACTTGGTCGATGAATTCGCGCAGATCGAAAGTCACGGGGGCTTCGCGATCGGGTAACGTCTCAGCTTTGGAAAAGGCGAGCACCTCCTCCACAAGCCTGGCCATGTGCTGGAGCTCGCGGTCGAGTTTTTGCAGGTAGGTGGTCTGCTCAGGTGTGCTGCGCTGCTCGACGACGCCGAGGGCCATCTGCATTCTCGCGATGGGGCTGCACAGCTCGTGCGCGACATCGGCGGTGATGCGGCGCTGCTGCGTCATGTAGTCGCCGAGTTGCGCGGCCATGGTATTGACTGAGGCGGCCAGTTCACCGAGCTCGTCGCCTCGTTGATCCGGCAAGCGCACATCGAACTGACCTGCCGCGATGCGTTTGGAGACTTCGTTCGTGCGGCGAATGGCGCGGGTGATGCCGCCCACCAAAGGAATCCAGAGCAAAGCTGAAGCTCCGATGCTCATCGCGAAAACCATCAACCAAGGCCACCAGTCAAAGAGCAGCCCTCCAGCCGTCATGTCCGACGCAATGATGACAAAGGTAAGCGGATACCAGCGGCCCTCGCGCTGGATGGACACGTTGGAATGAATGCCCGTCCAGTAGCGGGTCGGATGCTCGCTTCGAATAACGAAGCGCGGTTTGGGCGGTCTCATCGTGGAGTCCGCTGAGTCGCCAGGTCGGCTCACACGCGGACGATCTTCGGGAAGTCGTTTGTCAATGAGGCGACGCAGAACCTCAGGTGGGATCTGAACTTTCCGTCCCATCACTTGCTCGCCACTCGGAAGGAACATCGCGAACGACACATCATCACCCAGACGCTTGCGCTTCATCACCGTTTCCCAGGCTGGCATCGGGTGCTCAATGTAGTGTCCGAAGTTCTCCACAATCTTCGGCCACTCTGGTTCTGGATGCTCGACCAGAACACTTTGCATGTAGCTGTCGAGCAGCTCGATCCGTGCCCCAGCTCGCTCGCCCAGCAGCCAATCGAACCCGGAACCAAAGTTCACGCGAACGTAGAAGAGCACGATGCCCACTACCACGCAGAGGTTCACCAGGAACCAAAGCAGGATCTTCGAATAGAGCGGGAGTTTGAGTCGGCTCATCTTCCTGGAGTCACGAGTTGATAGCCGTAGCCGCGCACGGTTTTGATGAAGCGCGGTTCCTTCGGGTCATCGCCGAGTTTTTTGCGCAGCGTGGAGATGTGCATGTCGATGGCGCGGTCGAAGACATCCCATTCGCGGTCGGCGACTTCTTCGATGAGTTGCTCGCGGGTTTTGACGCGGCCGTGGGCTTTGGCGAGCGAGAGCAGCAGGCCGAACTCGGCGGGTGTGAGTTGCACGGGCTGGTCGCCGAGCACGACATCGTGCGTTTCGGGATTGATGCGCAGTTCGCCAATGACGAGTTCTTTAATGGGAGCCTGCGGGGCGCTTTCGGCGATCCAACCGGTGCGTCGTAGCACGGCGCGGAGGCGGGCGAGGAGTTCGCGGGAGGAAAAAGTCTTCGGCAGGTAGTCGTCGGCGCCGAGTTCGAGGCCGACGATGCGGTCCACCTCCTCGCCGCGGCCGGTGAGCATCATGACGGGCACTTTGGACTTCGCGCGGATGCGGCGAAGGACCTCAAAGCCATCGCAGCCGGGCATCATGACATCGAGGATGACGGCAGCCCACGGCTCGGCGGTGGCGCGTTCGGCTCCGCGCTCGCCGTCGTGCTCCATTTCGACCTCGAAGCCCATGGGCTTGAGGTAATCGGCCACGAGCTGGCAGAGCTCGGTGTCGTCGTCGATGATGAGGAGGCGCATTCGCGGAAAATGGGGTGAAATGGGCCTTGAGGCCAGAGTCTTTACCGGACGCTGACAATAATCATGCACGGGGCGGTTGACCGCTGGCTGCTTTTCGCGGCCATTTCCCAGCCCATCTTGCCTACGTTTACCAACTGTTTACCGTTGGGTGTAGCCGTGCGTGTTAACTCAGTGCCCCATGAACCGACTCCTCCTCACTGTTCTCTTCCTGTCCGCATTCGCTCGCTTGATTGCAGCGGAGCCGGAGCAGGTGACGCTGTATGATCCAGACCCCGCTGCCTTGTGGAATCGCGTGCGAGCCAGCCTGCTGAGCCGTTTCAGCCCCGGAGATGCGCTGGATTTGGGGATGACCACGAGGAATTCGGACTACTATAACTATAAGCTGGCTCGCCCCGGTGGACCGAATGCCCGTGCGCAGGAGGTGCTGCGGGAGTTTGCCGAGGTTCCTCTGACGCCAAAGATCAGCCCGCTGCAAAGGGCGGTCATGCAGCGTGACCTTATCACCGTTTATCAATGGGCCGTGGCTCGGCGAAATGTATCGGACGCCGGCCCCTCGCTTCAGTCACTCATCCGTGCTCTGGCCAATGCCATCCGGCATGTGGCGCTCAGCGAAGCAGAGATCCGCAGGCTGCCTGACAACCACGCCTTGGCTGCGGCAAAGCCCGAGTCGGTGCATGTCTTTGATCCCGCTGCGCCAAAGGCCTTCCTGCCGAAGGACCTGCTGGCAGACGATGGCGAGTGGATCGCTTTGCGAGATGCGCAGGAGGAGCGATCCATCACGCCGATTCACGACCAGGAATTCGAAGGCTGTGCCGTGTTTGAGGTCAGGATGCGGCATCCACTGGGGCGCAAGGCAGGGCTGGAATTCTTGGCTCAACTACCCGGACGTCCCCGCATGCCCCGGCAGAGATTAGCGCAAGAGGGGACTGGCACGCTGATGTTGACCGGAGTCGCGGGAAAGACTGCTCACGCGCCACCGCCACTGCCGGAAGGCGAGTTTCCATCAGGCACTGCTTGGGCGCTGATCCGTCGCAGTGTTTTGGCCACGCCAGAGGGGAAGCCCGTCATCTCGCCACTGGTCGATACGATCCAAGTGCGGGTCTATCACGATGTCACCATGTCGGGTCCAGCGGGACAATTTGCCTTCGAGTGGGAGGCCAAGCCCTCACTCACGCTCAGCGGTGCCGGTTTCCATCTTGTCCAGCCGCAGGAGCAATGGCTGCAACGGTTCCCCTCCCGGAACATCGACCGCCCCATCGACACCATGCTGTGCCTGGCCTGTCACGACAGAGCTGGCCGGGAGTCCGTGCTGAGCCGCAACATCCAATTGCCCGAGATGGAAGATCGAGCCGCCAGGCTCAAGGCCCCTGTTTTCACCTCTGCCACTCAAGCGCAGTCCCAAGGTCATGCCCTACGATTACTGCGTGATCAGCCTGGCTGGGTCTTGTTGCCATGGCTGAACGCGGAGCCTTGACACAATCCCGACAAATCTCCCGAGATTCGCTGAAGCCGTTTTGACGCGTCGGGAGTTAGTAGCGGGTGTTATGAAAACGCTCCCTGTCCTCCTGCTGTTCGCGACGAGCCTCGCCGCGCATGATTTGGCCACCACTGATCGGGAGGCGCTGCGTGCGCACATTCTCGAGGAATGGAAACGCGAGCGCGGCATGACCGAAGTGGCCTCCACGGCCTCGGTTGTCCAACTCGCTGCCGCGGCGGCTGCGAATGCCGCGAATGCGCCGCAGACGGCGAAGGCCTTCCTGCCCTTCACGAAGCTCGATCTGCGTGCGGATGGCGAGTTTCTGTATGTGGGCTCGAACGGCCTGCCGGATCACAACATGATGGTGGGCATCACCGCGTGGCAGCAGCAGGTGCCGTTGCCACAGCCGTATTTCGATGACAACGCGTGGCGCATCCCGCTGAAGCCCGTTCCTGCAAAAGAGCCCGCGATGATCAAAGGCCGCTTCCTGCGCGGCGCGATCGCTTTGGCCGTGAATGGCATTCCGATCTTCAATCCGCAGAACAATCGCGGCGAGGTGAGCTATGAAATCGGCGAACTGGACGAGTGGGGCGGCCATTGCGGACGTGCGGACGATTATCACTACCACATCGCGCCGCTGCATCTGCAGGCGCAGGTCGGCAAAGGCATGCCGGTGGCGTATGCGCTGGATGGTTATCCCGTTTACGGCCTCACGGAGCCGGATGGCTCGCCCGTGGCGAATCTCGATGTGTGCCATGGCCACGACGACGCGAAGATCGGCTATCATTATCATGCGTCGAACGCGTATCCGTATGTCTTCGGCGGCTTCCACGGTGAGGTCGTCGAGGCGGGCGAGCAGGTCGATCCGCAACCGCGTGCGCAAGGCGTGCGTGAGGCACTCACCGCGTTGCGCGGCGCGAAGATCACCGCTTTCGAAAGCACCGGCAAGGACAGCTACAAACTCAGCTACGAGGTGAATGGCGACAAACGCAACGTCAGCTACTCGATCAAGGCCGATGGCACCTATCCCTTCCACTTTGACAATGGTCGCGAAGGCACGGCCGATGAAGTTTACACCGCACGACGTCAAGGCGGCGGAGGTGGTGGTGATCGTCCGCCCGGCGGTGGCCCCGAGGGCATGAAGGGCAAAGGTGGTCGCGAGGGCGAGATGCGCCGCGATGATCCGCCTCCGCCGCGTCCCGGCGATGAAGGCGGACGTCCTCCGCGACCGCAGGCCGCCATCGAGGGCATCCTCGATGTGAATGGCGACGGCGTCGTCACCGCGCAGGAGTTTGCCGACAACGCGAAGTCCAATGCGGCGAAGAATGGCGTCGCCATCCCCGATGCGATGGCGAAAGCGAAAGAGCAGTTCAACGCCTTCGATCACAATCGCGATGGCAAGCTCGATACACCCGAGCTCGATGAACTCGCTGGCAAAGCGCCTGCCACTGGAACTCCGCAGCCTCGTGGCGACGAGCCTCCCGCACGCGAAGAGATGAAGAAAGGCGGCGGTGTTGAACGCGGAGGCAAAGGGCAGGCCTTCGTCGCCCTTCCCGATCAACCGCGAAGCAGCGATGGCCAATTCATGCTCAACAGCCCTGTCGTCGAAGACCTGCAAGCCTTGCCCATCGAGTTCACCGGCGATGGCGATGGCATCAGCCCGCCGCTCGCATGGACCGGCGCGCCCGCAGGCACACAAGGCTACGCTTTGATCATGGATCACGTCACGCCCGATGGAGATCGAAAGTGGTATTGGACCGTTTACGACATTCCGGGCAGCGCATCGAGCCTGCCGAAAAATGTCACCGACATCGGCAAGCTCGGCACCGGCTTCAAAGGCGAAATCGGCTACGAGCCGCCCATGTCGAAAGGCCCCGGCGCGAAGACCTATGTCATCACGCTTTATGCCTTGTCCGAGCCGCTGAAAGTCGCTGGCAAGCCCGGCCGCGAAGAACTCATCACCGCGATGCAGGGCAAGGTGATGGCGAGTTCCTCGCTGCGTGTCGTTCACACTAGCGGCGGTGCTGTCGGACAAGTCGGACCCCAAACGGCCGAAGCGCCCCCGCCGCCACCTGCTGCCGCCGAACCCAAAAAAGGCGGCGGCAAAGGAAAGAGCAAAGGAGGCCCGACCGGCCTCGTGAAGCCCAGCATCGCCGACACGATCAAACTCAACGTCTATGCCGACAACTGGTTCATGCTCTACGTCAACGGCCGTCTCGTCGCCGTGGACAGCATCCAGTTCACGCCGCACAACGTCGTCAGCGTCGA